>ODAI013722353.1_pt1 | contig 15640 bp, 10 predicted proteins | sample 1539321 | NCBI WGS metagenome assembly ODAI01 (sample SAMN02144231, study PRJEB22623) | gut metagenome | biome: sheep rumen | host: Ovis aries | place: New Zealand
CACGGGAGACGGTCGTCAGCGTCGATACCTATCGGCCGTTGGTGGCCCGCCGCTGCGTTGAAGAGTGGGGTGCCGACATTGTGAACGACGTTTCAGAAGGCGGTCGCACGGGGATTGTCAACACACCGGCCCACGTGGAGGGTTCCATGTTCGAGACGGTGGCTCGGTTGGGCGTGCCCTACATACTGATGTCGGTGCAGTCCAGCGTGGAGACGATGTTGCAGGCCTGGGCCGACGACGTGATGCAGCTGCGGGCACTGGGGCAGAAGGACATCATCCTCGACCCGGGGTTTGGTTTCGGCAAGACTGTCGACGAGAATTTCGCCGTGCTTTCCCGTCTGGAGCAACTCGCGGTGATGGACCTGCCACTGCTGGTTGGGCTTTCGCGCAAGAGCATGATCTGGAAGACGCTCGGCAGCAAGCCCGACGACGCACTGAACGGCACGACCGTTCTGAACACACTGGCCCTGCAGAAGGGAGCCGGCATCCTGCGCGTTCACGACGTCAGGGAGGCCGTGGAGGCCGTGAAGCTTGTCGGAAAGTTAGAAAAAAGGGGCAAGAGGTGAGGGGCAAGGGGGCAAGAGATATGTCTTGAACTCCTTTGACTCCTTGAACACCATAAATAAATTCATAAATCGTAAAATCGTAAATCCGTAAATAAAAACTCATGCCATTCGATTTTGGAATAAAGGATATCATCGACATCCTGCTTGTCGCCCTCATGCTCTACTACATCTATCGACTGATGAAGGAGAGCCGCTCGCTGAATGTGTTCATCGGCATCATGGTGTTTGTCCTGATCTGGTTGTTCGTAAGCCAGGTGCTGGAGATGCGTCTGATGGGGTCCATACTCGACAAACTGGTCAGCGTGGGTGTCATTGCGCTCATCGTGCTCTTTCAGGAGGAAATCAGGAAATTCCTCTACACGCTGGGTGCCCACCAGCGGTTTCGCTCGTTCCTGCACTTTTTCAAGGGCAAGGACAAGGAGCCCCAGGAGGACAAGGAAACCATCATGCCCATCGTGATGGCATGCATGAACATGGCGCGCGGCCGCGTGGGAGCGCTGATAGTGGTGGAACGGGCCGTGGCACTCGACGACATCGTGGAAACGGGCGACAAGATCGACGCCACCATCAACCAGCGGCTCATCGAGAACATTTTCTTCAAGAACTCGCCCCTGCACGACGGCGCCATGGTGATTTCGAAGAAACGCATCAAGGCAGCCGGCTGCATCCTGCCCGTGAGCCACAACCTCGACATTCCGAAGGAACTCGGACTGCGCCATCGCGCAGGGCTGGGCATCTCGCAGGCCTCTGATGCCATTGCCATCATCGTCAGCGAGGAGACCGGCCGCATCTCGGTTGCCAACAAGGGCGAGTTCCGCCTGCGCCTTTCGGCCGAAGAACTCGAAACCGTGCTGGCAAAAGAGATGAATGAGTAGGGTAAGGGGTGCGGTGCATTTCTCTCTCATTTTTTTGAAAAAAGTGATAAAAAAGTTTGTAAAAAACTTAAAAAAGCACTATCTTTGCAAAAAGAAATAAGAAACCAGTCATCCTGTCTTTAAAAAAGACATTATTGTCACCTAAATCGCGATGAACAAAAAACTTGTCTTTTCGTGGGGGCACATCATTGCCCTGCTTGCTGTTATTGCCTTCAGTTATCTGGCTTTTGTAGGGCTCTGCTATTATACGGGTGGACGTTTCACCCTCGCGGGACTTCTCGTGGTCGGCATCGACCTGCTGCTCATCTTCTCATTCATCGGCGCGCAGCAACTGAAGATTTGGGACGGTCCTTTCCAACGCTACATCATCGTGGAGCGCTTCATGCTCATGCTCATGGCCCCGTTGTCGGTAGCTGTGGCCATGTTCCCAGTGAACCATTGGCTGAGTCTGCATGAAAATGAGGATTATATGGACAACATGTTCACCGAGAGCATCGATTCTGCGAAGGTCATCTTTGACGACTATGAGTCCTATGCTAACTTGCGCATTAATCAGTTGGGGGAGCGTATCTACCAACAACACAAGGTTGGTTTCGGAGGTTCCAAATCACAAAAAACAGGCACGGAAAAAGAAAACTCCGAGTTGAAGGCTGAACGTCAGCTGGTTCGTGAAAACACCATGCGCGCGTTGCGACTGATGCTCCTGTCTCAGAATTATGAGGACATTCGCACTTCAGCATTGAAATGGATGGAAGAAACGGCTGATGCGCCTAACACGCTCAACGTGTTCCTGCTGGGGAATATAGATGAAATTGCAGCTGCCATTGAAGGGTGGGGCAGGCAATTGGGAGACTTTTCGCACGGCCGACTTAGTGATGAGTCGAAGGAAACAGTCGACTATGAGCCGAACCTTGGTGGAGCAGTTTCACAACTTTTGTTGGTGAAGTCTTTTTTCCGCTCTCCACAGCCTCTTCAGACAAACACACTATGGGTCGCTTTGGGCTTGTTTGTGCTGATGATGGTTCCCTGGTGGGTGCAGAGCCGTAATACGAAGAGCCTGTGTCGGCTATTCGGTAGTGAAGGCAGCACGCCAATCGATTTGATTATCACCCATGGGGCAACAAGTAAGCATCAACGTCGAAAAAAGACACTCAAAGATGATGAACACGACTACCTGCGCCATGTGCGCAAGTTCTGAGCAAATAGGAAACATTTTACACCTTATATATATAAAGAATAACTGAGAATATGCCAATACCTAACATTGATGCACTTATTGCTGAAATTCACCGTATAGACACCGCACCGAAAGTTGTTAACGGAGTGGTGATGGGAGACAAGCACACTAAAACTGCCGACATCGTTGACGAGTATGTTTACACTTCTCCTCAGCACCCTATACGAGGCAGCAAGCCAATCCCAGAAAGACTAAATGACCTGTTGCAAGCCTTGAAGGAAGACAACAACCTGTTGAAAGCCACCGCTATTAACATTCTTATCGGCAAAGGAACCATTACTGCCGATGACCTCAAGGGTATTGGCATTGATCAGCGATTCATGCAGGCTCTTGACCAAGGGTGGAAGCCGCAGAGTTTCGATGCTCCCGAACTACTTGAAATGATTAGGCGGGAATCCACAGAAGTTTATTTCTGGGGAATTCCCTCTTCTGGCAAGAGTTGTGCCATCGGAGCCATCATCAGCATGGCCGCAGCATCGAAGGCTTCCATGTGTAACTGCATTTTCATGGACAATAACTGTCAGGGATACAACTATATGATGCGCCTGCAGAATCTTTTTAAGGTGGATGATAGAGTGACCGCACTGCCCACGGGAACCCCCGTGCTCTCAACCTATGAGATGGGGTTCGACCTCGTTGACCATCGCGATCGAGTACACCCCATCACCTTCATCGACCTTGCAGGTGAACTCATCCGTTGCATGTTTAAGAGTGATGCCAAAAGACCTCTCGACAACGATGAGCGTACGGCTCTCGAAATCCTAGACAAAATACTTGTTGACGATCGTACCCAGAATCAGAAACTCCACTTCTTCGTTCTCGAATACGGCGGCGAGAATCGCGAATACGAAGGACTTTCGCAGGCTAGCTATTTAGCAGGTGCACTCAATTACATTCGAGAAAAAGGCATTTTCCGTGACCGCACCGATGGTATTTATCTGTTAATTACCAAAGCCGACAAGGCCAACATGCCAGAGGAGGAACTCCCCGACTACCTGATGAAATACATTTACAATGTCCATGGCTATCAAGGATTTGCGCAAGGGCTGAAAAGCCTCTGCAAACAATACAATATTAATAATGGAGATCTCAACGTTTTCCCATTTTCGCTTGGCAAAGTATGTTTCAAGGACTATTGTATTTTTGATGGGCGATATACAGAAGATATCATTACCGAACTTGTTAAACGGACTTATTGCCATTCGTCATCGAAAATAGTTCGTTTTTTTCATAAACTCCTGAAATCATGAGCAAAATAGATATTGCAATTAAAGTGACCAGCGACGGTGCTGGTGAACCCATCGCCATCACAGGTGGTGAATGGACGCAGAATGTCATTGACATAAGACAAGTGCTAAACAGCCTGCAAGGTCTTGATGTGGAAGGTCGTGTTGTTCGAATCCTCTCCTTTACTGATGAAGGCGCGATAGTCACTCTGGCTCGATTGGTTCCAGGGCGAGGCGGCGATAATGTGGCTGCTTGGATTTTCATTCCTTCTCATGTTGGCATCACGGGTAGCGAGGTTGTGGACATCTTGGAAAAAACCGAGCGAGTGATTGTCGCTTCAGAGTTCGACCTGCAACCTCTGCGTGAACTCTGCAATAAGGATTATCCAAATCGTCGGTCTTTCAGTAAGGCACCTACGGGCAATCGGTTGGCTTACCGCCAATATGATAGCGCCAGTCTGCCACGGTTGTTGGGGCCAGACCGCTATCAGCCCTACTATGATGCATATCGTTATATCTTGCTGCTTGACGACGAGGGGCAGATTGAAGTCAGAAAAACTGTTGATGCCGATGATCTGACACGGTATTTGGTGAGTACACTTTCGATGGTGACGCCTCCTGATGCCGAGGCATTGCGTAGACATTTTCGACATGAAGTCAAAGTGATACTGCCCGATGGGACACCTTTCGATCATCCCATCGCTGCAAAGATGGGCGAGAGCATTAAGGTCTTCTTTGTGCGTGAGGGCTATAAACCTTTAGAATGCAAAGTTAAGAAAACCGACAATGACGCATTCTCTCCAATGAGTCTTTCTCCTATAAGGAGTGTTGATTGGGTAAAAATCGTAGATGCCAGTATGTTCAACTTCGTTGATGAGCAAGGCTATGAACTACCCGCTGACGTCCACCCCACATTGAAAATTAACGGTAAGAAACTAGGGGCTTATGGCATGGAGATTGCCGAGTATGAACTGCGGCAGGTGAATGTTGAAGCGAGTGCCATTAATCAGGGATATGAGGGGTTCGCACAGTTTGTAGACCTTTCGCAGCCTGCACCGTATGTCATTCGCCTATCGCGCCGAATGCGAGATAGCAAAAACAAGGTGGTGATGCGCAATGGAGAAATTGCTAATATGACTCTCGTCTCGAAATATGTGCCTGACCATCATAATGGACCACTAAGAGGTTATGTCTTTGATCGTAGAACGGGTAACCTTGTCTACGACAAAAGCCGTGTGTGGGCTCATCGTGTACAAGGTCTGCTCGCAGGACTTCTGCTCATGGGACTCTGCTGGGGCATTTACGCTATCGTAAACGGGCCGAAGGAAAAGAAGCCCGTAGTGACCGTGGTTGATGAGCCAAAGCCGAAGCCAGAACCTGATGAGAATGATACACCCATAGATTCGTCGCAGCTTGTTGGCCCTAAGGTGCCGGATATTGAGGAAGGGAAACCCACTTCGGACGACTTTGTCGACTATGCTTCACTCAGTGCGGCAATTGCCTATCTTGATGGTAATCAAAACTGGAACCGAGACGAAATGGAAAATTATGCCTATTTGATGGGACTCTTTGATGATATGAACACCTTCAACTTCGACAAAATCTTGGGAAACTGGAATGAAGAATTGAAAGATTCGAAGAAATTCAAGGATGTGGCTGACTATGCTCTGGCGATTAAGCAAAAAGGAAAGAATCCTGCGATAGGAAAACACAATCCTACCTATTGTCCAAATGGTGATTTTATCATCAATAGACAGAATTATATCAACCATCTTTATAACACGATAAATCCCCCCAAACCTCCAGTGCCAATTAATCAACGGACTAAAGGTGCTTCTGCCAAAAGTGGAAAGACAGGAGAAAAAAGAGTGGACAAGACAGATGGAAAGACGGATAAAGAACGTGCTGGTTCAAAAGGGAAAAGAGGAATTGATAAATATAAGGCAGGACAATAAGAATTATTTAGAAACTTAATTTTCAAAAATGAACATAACAGCAAAGGTCTTAATGCTCGTGGCAGCTTGCGTGGCAGCCGTTCTGGGCGTGCTCTACTATGCGCGCGCCATCACCGCGCCACCCCTGCAGGCTAATTTTCCCAACGCCCACCTAGCTAGCTTGAAGGCCGATCTGAAACGTCTCGACGGACAGCCTTCGATGGATATGGCCGACTCGGTGTTCAATACCACGCTCCACGCCGCGCGTTACTTCCAGCGCGAAGGGCTTATCACGATGAAAGAGAGCGACGAAGTTATCGCTAAACTCACTCGGCAATACACTCCGTTCTTCCTTTCGTCGGCCAAGGAGTACTTCGACCAGTCTACATGGGCTGCCAGTAAAAACTTTGCATTACGTCGACGAGCCAATCTGCTCTGTGGGTTGCGCATGCAGGAAGACCACAAGGCCATTCTCGATGATGCCATGCGGGCCAAAGTGGATAGTGTCACCATAGTAGTCAACGCCTATGACGAAGCCATGGAACTGGCCAAAAATGTGTTGTTCACCAATATCGAAGCCGTGCGTCAGCGACTTCGTCAGGCAGATTCCTATACACGCATGCCGAAGCTGTGCAATTGTACCAATCTCATGGAGCGCCTCAAGTCGATGCGTACGCGTATAGAGCAAAACCACTATCGCTACGTAAAGGGCAAAGTGGAGGAGATGGCCGACTATCGCTACTACAGCGAAAACTATTACAAGAATAATCTAGCCGTGGAAGCAAGCAATGCCATCAAGGAATACAAAAGCAATGCTTACAACCTCTATGGCACGCAGACCTCGCTCGACGCACTTGAGCAACGCTATAATGCCTATTGGAAAGATGCTCTTGAACACTACAATCGCCAGCACCAGGACGACAATAACTCCTGGTGGTAGTTCCCTATAAAGTATTCACTATTCATAATTAAACATTAAGAATTAAAAATATGACCCGTATCATCACTGCCCTCCTGCTCTGCTTCGTATTCAGCATCAGTTTGCCTGCACAAGAGGTGAACGCCACTGGTCAACCTTCGGTCAAGGAAATGGGAAAAGCCCGAAAACAAGCGCAAAAGGAATCCGCAAAGGACCAAAAGGAAGCGGAGAAGGAAGCTGCCAAAGCCAAGAAGAAAGCGCAGAAGGAGGCTGCCAAAGCTAAGAAGGAAGCACAGAAGGAGGCTGCCAAAGCACAGAAGTTGGCCGCTGAGACGGAGAAAGCTCACATGGAGGCACACGCCCAAGCTGCTAAACAGATGGAAGCAACTGCTACGCCCACTGCGCCCAAGACACAGACCGACGAACGCGTGAATCGGCTTGAAGTCCAACTCGCCGAGCGCGACAAGACACTGGCCGACCTGCGACGCCAACTCGACGAGGCGCTGAAACGCGAGCAGGTTCTGCAGAAACGCGTTGAGGAGGGCGACATCACCACTCTCTTCCTGGTGTACAACTATCTCGAGAAGCCCTATGACAAGGAGGTAGCAGAAGACGCTCAACAACGACTTGCTGCCATCACCACGCCATCGCTTGACGAAGACCGAAAGCAGTTTCAGCGACTCTTCAGCAACTACGAACGATATTACAATGAGGTGTTCGCACTGCTGCGCGAGGCCGGACAGGACGTGCAGATGCAAAGTCCGCTGAGCGCACAAAAAACCGCTCAGCAGTACATTATGCGCCTGCAACAGACGGAATACTATCGCAACTGCTACAAGAAAGACTTCTACATTACATTCCTAGATAACGTCATCGACGAAGCCACCCGCCGACTGCGCGTCCACAACCCGCAGGCGGGACGACAAGCCAAGTTCAGCGACCTTTTTCAAACTAATAAACCATAACTAAAACGACTAATAATCATGATTTGCGTTCCTTATATCATCAACGAGAACTACAAAGTGGCACAGCTCAGCGCCACGCAGGATGCCAAACCTTGCTACATCATCGAGAAAGAACCCGGCAACAGCGAGGTGCGACTCCTCCGTTTCGAACCCAAGCAAACCGCCTTCGACCCCTCGCAGGGCTACGGTGATAGACACTGCAACGACTACGTCTTCCAGGTGGATCCCGCCGCATGCTCTGTGACCATCCACAAAGAGAAGCACACCGCCGACGTCGTGGTGGCACTACGAATGCAGTCCATCAGCTTCGATAATAAGAAGAAACAGATTGTCCCCATGGCCGCCAACTTCACCACCCCCGACGGACTCCGCGCCAGAAACAACACCATCTACTACGACTTCCGGGAAATCACCGACCAGGCCGACGACATCATCATCGTCAACGTGAAACTCTTCGAGGCCGCCAAGCAGATTGCCTACGACTTCTCCGTCAACGTGGCGCCCCACGACAACATCTACGACATCGTCATTGACTTCGGTTCCGAAGCTTCGCAGATATGGATGTATCAGCGCGGCAACGACGCCACCAACATCGGCAACCTCATGCCGCTCTTCCATAACATCAAGGACAGCTCGCCCCTTAGCGGCGAAAGCGACGGCGCCATCTATCAGTTCGACCCATCGAAGCCCGAACTCTATCGCTCGCTCTTCTTCCTCAAGCGCGACATCAAGGGGGCCGACATTCAGCAAGACGACATCACGTTCATCAACCTCGAAGGCGACATCGCCATGATTCTGGAGGACAACGTGGCCCTGCCCAACATGAAACTCATGTATCACAACAACGTGCCACTGCCCACCTTTCGCATCAACGGACACCGACTGAACATCTATCACCGTGTGAGCAAGATTAGGGCCGAGATACTGAAGTTCTTCTTCGACACCGCTCTGCGGCTCATCGACGACACAAACAATCGACCCGTGGCCTGCAAAATCACATTCCTTGTGCCCAACACCTATACGCAGCAGATGCTTTCCAAGGTTCACACCAATCTCATCAAAGACCTGCAGCAGCTCCGTTGCGACCACCCCTTCTTACAAATCAAGGGCGACATCGAGGTGTCCACCTTCAGCGAGAGCGACGCCTCGTTCTTCGGATGGTACAACGCCGGCGACTTCCAGCGCGCCGACGACCAGAAGAGTTTCCTCATCGTCGACGTGGGCAAAGGCACCACTGACTTCTCCGTGCTCCGCGTCACCAGCCACAACGGGCTCGTCAACATCGAGCGCATGGCGCGATCGGGATTCGTGGGCGCCGGCAACGTGATGACTTTCGCCCTGCTCGCCTCCATCATCCGCCATATCGCCTACGAGATTAGCGACACCCAGATTGCCAACATCTACAACGCCGTCAGCCGAATGGCATGCCACACCGACCGCGCGCTCAAAAACAAACTCTATCGCGGCATCGAGGACATCAAGTGTGCGCCACACATCGACGGACGGCCCACCATCAGCCAGTTCCTCAACGCCTACGACTTCAGTGCGCTCAGGTCGCTCGACGCACTTGAGATTAACAAACTCATCGACATCCTCAATGAGGCCAAGATGCAGCAATGTTTCCAGGACGACAACGACATCGTCGTGGCCAACTATGCCAAGCTCATGGCCGAAATGCTCTTCTCCGAGCTCGCCTATGTTTACGATGACGACATGCACCTCAGTCGAGTGCTCCTCTCTGGGCGCGGCGCCAAGAGCAAACCCCTGGCCGACGCCATCAAGGCCAAGCTCCACGGCATCGACTCCACCATGGAGATAGTGCTGCTCAACGATGCCGATATCAAGTCGGGATGCCTCAAGGGGCCTCTTAACCGCTCGCTCCACCTCGACCACATGAACATGAGCATCGTGGGATGGCCACAGCAGAAGCGCAACCGTGGCATCCGCATCACGCCACGCAAGGAAGAGCCGAAGTCCAAGGACGCCGACAACAAGCCCGACAAGCCCGCACAAGCCGGACGCTTCTCTCGCTTCTTCCGCGAGCTCGGCGACCTCTTCGGCAACGGCGAGCAGACGGTGGGCGTAGCCACGACGGGAGCCGGCAAAGACGGCAACATCGTCAGTACGGGATTCACCCAGGAGCAACTCGCAAGGGCTTTCAACGGCACCGTGTCGCAGACCGTGCAGACCGCCAAGTGGCAGGAGGCGCAGGGCACAGAATATACGCTGGCCGAAGACACCAACCTCTTCGTCATCGGCAACCGCCGCTGCACCGCCAACCTCACCGACGGCGCCACGCTCGGCAAGAAACGCATGTACTTCGACGGCACCGACTTCCTGCTCCGCGATATCAACACGAGCACTCGCTTCATTCCCGACCCCGCCAACGACGAGGAGGGATTCCTGGCCGAAACCTTCTTCCCCATGACCGAGATTGGCGGCAACGCCAACCTCCAGATGCCCAAACTGCTTCAGGTGCTCCGCCTATGCGACGGACTCGCCGACTCCGACGACGACGACTTTGCCGACACCGGTGCCGACAACGCCGCCCCTGCCTCGTCATCCACTCTCACTACCACCACCGTCGACGACGATGACGACTTCGCGGATGAGTGAGCGCGCTTATAGGAGTGAAAGGGTCTAAAGGGGAGTGTTAGGGCGTAAAGGGACAATAGCATAAGCATTAGTCCCAACTCCCAGACTCCCAAATTCCTAAAAAAGGCATACGTCCCTTTATTCCCTTCCACTCCCCTTTAAATCCTTTATACCCTCGGCATAACTCCCAAACTCCCAATAAAACAATATGAACATAACAACAATCACCCTCATCGTTGCAGGCATAGCCCTCGCGTTGGCCATCGAGGTGGCCATCTACCACTTCTTCGGCATCCGCAAGATCAGCAAGGCCCTCGACGCCATCAAGAAAAGGGTCGACGCACAGGCTTCGCCCATGCAGCTGCTCATCGACAAGTATGCCAACAACGACTACGAGGAACCTGTCGCCTCACAGCCTGCCACTCCCGCCACCCCCGCTGCCGACAAGAAGCCGACTACCGCTCCCGTCGACGAAGTGCCTTCCCGCAAGCCGTCGCCCACCGACGCCGCCCTGCTGATGGCCAACGACGTCTTCCTGCCCCAGTACAAGCAGCTCCTCGACGGACTCGACGAGCACAACTACAAGCAGCGCGCACCTCAGATGGCACGCCTGCTCATCGAGATGGGCGTCTGGCTCAAGGACTTCCTGCCCATCAGCCAGGACGACTTCAACGTGACCAAGGCGCAGCGCGACAACGTCGCCAGCATCGGCTTCACCGAAGAGCAGCGACGCGAGATGCTCGACGCCGCACCCAGTCCCACCGGCAACGCCTATGCCACGCCCATCGAGGTGATCGCCCTGAACCACATCCTCAAGGAGTGGGGCGTCGACGACCTCGCGCTCCTCATCGCGGGATATAAATACCAGAAGCAGTAACCCCACCCCGAAACCATTCATCACATGGCCCGCTACATCACCGAAACCATACCCTGCAAGCAGAAGGGCGTCATCGTCAAGATGGTGTTCTTCAGCAGCGACTACAAACACAAGTGGCTCTTCACCTCGGAAGGCAAGCGCACCGTCGTCAACACCGTCATGGAACAGCTCGCCCTCGGCTGGTTGCACGACAACAAACCCCTCGATGACAAGTTCTTTGACGACTACATCCGCATCAGCGAGCAACGCATGAAGGCGGTGCTTGAGAGCAATGGCAAAGGCGTTGGCGCCGCCGACCGAGCCCGCAGGCGCATGACCGAGCTCTTCGGCGCCCTGCGTGCCGTGGTCGTGGCCGACATTCTCAAGGGTCAGCTCCGCGTGCAATGCCTGAACACCGAACGCCAAGTGGCCACCTACGATCCGCTCACGCAGACCGTCAGCATCGAGAACGACCATTGGAACGTGGCTACCGACCTGCCCATCCCCAAGAAGCCGGAAATCCCCGGCGGCACGACGGGCGGCACCAGCGGTGGCACTATGGGTGGAACCAATGGCGGCGGTGGACAGGAGCCCGAAAAGCCCGGCGAAAAGAAGGGCGGCTTTCTTGGGTTTGTCTTCGGCGGCAAGCAGAAAGACGGCGGCGGCAAGCAGAAGGGCGGCTCCCATGTCATCGTCTTTGGCAACAAAGGAATGACGGTAGAGCGCGAGACGTCGGGCCTGTCGTCGCGCAACCCCATTGTTCGTTGGTGGAAGAAGTATCGTTTCGGCGTGATAGCCTTCGTCTTCTTCTTCGTCCTTTCCGCCTCCATCGTCTACGGCCTGCTCCGCCTGCAGAAGTCCATCGAGGCCCTGCCCAATGCGCCCCGTACCGAGCAGCCCGCCGCTCCCGCCGACTCCATCTCCCCCGCCGACTCGCTGCAAGCCCGCCTAAAGGCTCTAGACCCTCTAGGCTCTCTAGACTCTCTAGATAATCTAGACTCTCTAGACAATCTAGACCATCTAGCCCCCGCCTAATCTCTCTCCATCAACCAGATTCTTCACTCTTCATTCTTCATTTCCCCATGTCCCGCAAAAACGTAGCTCTTGTCCTCACTGTCGCCACCGTGGTGCTGGCCTTCTTCCTGCTCAAGGCCTTCCATTTCTCGCTCGTGTTCTATTTCCTGCTCACGACGGTCTTCCTCGTGTTGATGTGCCGACTGAGCGGCCAGACGCTGCACAGCAACAGCAGCGGCAGCTATCGCAACGACAACTCCAACTTCGTGGCCATGCTCACCTATCTCGGCACGGCCCTGATGTCGCTCATGGTCTACGTGAACTACCATCAGGCGCGGGGCGACATCTATCGCAACACCGACCACCACGCACTGGCCTTCAAGGGCTATCAGCTGCCTGCCACGTCGACCCTCTTCGGCGCCACACCCGACGCCATCATCCAGGACTCCACCGCCATGGGGCTCCTCACCTGCGAGCTCGTCAAGGGCGACTCCGACCGCGTGGACTCCATCATCCTGCGCGCCAGCAACTTCCATCGCACCCTCTTCCTCCGCCGACTCGCAGCCGAGCCGCCCCACGCCCTGCTGGGTCGCGCCATCAACCAGAACAACACCCTCCCCACCATAGGCCCCGACGGACTGCGCTTCCACAACGACCAGCGACACCGCACGCTCCAGGTGCAGATTGTGGAGAAGCGCCCCGACGCCTTCCTCTTCTCCACCACTGACACCGCCTACTACGTGTTCACCGTCACCGACAGCGCCGGCACCCTCGTGCGCCGCGACACGTCGGTCTACCACTTCTTCATCCAGAAGTCCTACGCCCTCTCCACGCTCATCCCCTCGCAGACCGTCTCGGAGTTTGGCAACGACCTCGACGGCTACCACATCACGCGCTCGCAGTATCTCAACGCCGAAGGGCCCTCGCGCCTCGGCAACATCCCCCTGCTGGCGCGACTCTTCAGCAAAATCCACGGTCTGAAGTCGTATCGCGAGCATCCCTATCTGCTCGAACAGGTCAGGCCCAACGCCGTGGCCCGCCTGCTCACCGCCGACGGCTCAGCTGACGCCGCCGCCGAGCCCCACACGTTCACCGTGGGCCTGCGCCCCGGCGAGCGCTTCTACATCGGATTCGGCGACACCGGCACCCAGCCCATGCAGTTCAACGACCGCGGCCAGCTGCTCTTCGACCTGCCCAAATACCAGCCGCTGCCCGAGGAGCTCGACCAGACCGAGATGTTCGTCACCTCGTCGAGCGAAGCCATCAGCCGCGAGGGCAACATCTCGCCCTACAACATCCTCTTCGCCGTGGACCAGCTCGACGCCGACTCCGCCCTGCGCCGCCCGGCCAACCGCAACGCCTTCGAGTCGAAGATGGCCTTCGCCCGTGGCGCCACGACCGACTCGCTGCTGCTTCTCGTCAACCGTCGCCAGATGGTGCACGCCGGACAGGACTTCACCCTCCGCACTCGCGGCGACGCTGAAGCCATACTCCAGCTCACCGACTTCAAGGCCACGTCGCTCTTCCAGCCCGCGCCCTTCGCCCGCACCATCCTCTGGCTCTTCGTCATCGCCAGCCTGATGATTCTCTTCGGCACCACGCCCGAGGTGGAGAGCCGCCGACGCTTCCTGCGCGTGGCGCCCTCGGCCGAGATGGCGTGCATGGTGCTGCTCATGGTGCTCTTCACCACGCGCTACATCCTCTGCTGGCGTCTCTCCGTGTTTCCGCCGCTCGACAATGTGACGCTCCTCGAGCACGAGGCCTTCATCCACAACGTCTCGCTCTTCCGCACGCTCACCCTTTGGTTCCCCCTGGTCTTCGCCGCCTGCATGGTGGTCAAGGCCGTCATCAGCCTTGTCTCGGGCTATCGCAAGGCGCGCCATCAGCTGCTCATCGAGCGCTACGGCTACGACCCCACCGCCGAACAGGAGCCCCGCTACACGTCGCTCCGCTGGCGCCGTCTGGCCCTGCTGCTGCCCGTCGCGGCCTTCATCGCCGAGATGGTGGCGCGCATGATTCTGCCTCGCGGTTTCCAGATTCTCTTCCCCGTGGCTGGCTATTTCGTCTGCGAGATCCTGCTCGTGCAGGTCTTCGTGGGCCGCGAGCAGAATGCTGACAGCAACGTCTTCCGCTCCCTGCGCCATGCCCTGCAGTTCCCCTTCGTGTGGAACTTCGCGTGGCATCTGGCGCTGCTCACCATCTTCGATGCCGGCTACGGCGTGATGTTCGCCCTCTATGGCGCCATGCGCGCCTATCTGGTCTATGTGCGCTATCGCAACTATCGCTACTACACCCACCGCCTCTCCTGGTGGTTCTATGCCTCGCTGGGCCTGCTAGCGCTGCTCATGCTCTTCTTCTTCGCGCCCCACATCATGGCCTTCCTCATGAACCACGCCTGGGCGGGCAACCTCTTCCTCATCGCCGCTCTGTCGGCGGGATTGTCGCTCGTTTGGTGGGGCTGGGAGTATGCCCTCCACATGCAGGGCGCCAAGCCGCGCCATCCCGAGGCCCACTACGAATATTTCGACACCACCCAGGCCGCCCATCCCTCGCTCCTGAGCCGCCTCATGCGGGGTGGCCGATACCAGCGCAAGGTGGTCTACGTGGTGGGCACCGTCATCTTCTCTGCCGCCCTCGTGCTCCTCTCGGGGCTCTACGACAAGCTCCTCGGACCCGACGGCCACTACACCCACATCCGCTATCGCACGAAGGTGCTCGTGGAGAACTGGGACCGCACGCTCAACAACGAGCGCGTGAGCGACGACAAGAAAATCACTCGCTTCCGCCAGACCAGCGAGAACCAGTGGATTCTCGACCACTACTACATCAACCGGCCCCACGCCACCGACCCCTACTTCCAGCGCCAGCCCATGAGCAAGACCGGAGCCATGTGGGGCGCCCAGACCACCGACCTCTCGTTCCTGCGCTTCGGCATTGGCGAGCATGGCATGTCCTATGCCGCAGCCCTGCTCGTGCTGATGCTCGCCGTCTTCGCCCTGGCCTTCCGCCAGCAGAAGAATCCCGGCGAACCCCGACGCGAGGCGCGACGAGGCATCGCCATAGCGGCCCTGCTGCTGCTGCTCATGCAGGGCATCTTCGTCTGGATGTCGGTCACCAACAAGTTCATCTTCTTCGGACAAGACTTCCCCATGCTCTCCATCACGTCGAAGATGACCGTCTTCTACGTGCTCTTCCTGCTCTCGCTCGTCAGCTGGCTCTCGTGGCTCGAATACAACGAGCAGGCCGAACCCTTCAATGCCGTAGAGCGACAGTTCGCCCTCGTCTTCGTGGCCATCCTGCTGCTCTTCTGCGTCGTGGTCCACTTCTTCGTGGGCGAAAACCGCAAGAACAAGAACGTCGACGCCTATCTCCTCCGGCTCGACCGCGCGGAGAACGTGGGCTAAGGCCACAACCGTCCGCTCCGGATCTATCTGTTTAGAGCTGACGAGCCAC
>ODAI010606831.1_pt1 | contig 15636 bp, 13 predicted proteins | sample 1539321 | NCBI WGS metagenome assembly ODAI01 (sample SAMN02144231, study PRJEB22623) | gut metagenome | biome: sheep rumen | host: Ovis aries | place: New Zealand
TGCGCATAGGTCTTCCCCCATGCGCCGACAATCATTAAGATTGCCAAAAGTAGTAATTTTCTGTTCATTGATTGATTAGGTTTTTGTTATAGATGAATAATATATGACAGATAAAGGTTTAGATATATTTAGGCCACAAATATAACAAAAAAAAACGAGTCCGTTTCTTATTTTTGGGAAAAAACACGCCTTTAGGCAATTTATCTTACAAAAGGACAATATTTGAAAGGAGTTTGGGAGTTTAGGAGTTTAGACATTACTCTTGCAAGTCATAGCCTATACTTACAAGTTGAGGGGGGCAGGAGTGTGGAAGTTGAGGGCAAAAAAAGAGGGCATGTCTCTGGACATGCCCTCTTGATTATCTGAAGCAGATGTTGGATATCGTGAAGATATTACTCGATATCCCAAATGCTGCTCTTGGCGCGCACCGGCTCACCCGTCTCCGGGTCTTTCTCCGGGTCGACATCCTCGTGATAGGATCCTTCGCCTTCGCTGGCCTCGATAATGTTGCTTTCCATTACGCTGTCGCCGAAGAGGTTTCTGACGAGAATGGTGGGTGAAATATAAGTTTTCTTCATATCAGTGAAATAATTAATGGGTTATTTACTTGACGACCACTTTCTTGCCGTTGATGATGTAGATACCCTTCTGGGTACCGCTCACCCTCTGGCCGTTGAGGTTGTAGATACCTTCGGTAGCCATGCTGTTGATATACTCCACAGCGTTGATGCCGTTGACGACAGCGCCATTGATGACGAGCAGCGGTGCTTCGTCTATCGGCTCCACTTCGGCAACCTTCTTCATGTAAGCGCGGTAAGCCTTGTGCTCATTGCCGCCCTTGGCCTTGTCGAAGCCGTCGACAGAAGCGATGTAGTCGCCGTTCTCCACGGGTGAGCTGCCAGTGGCATAGGCCACATAGGACCCCACGAAGTCGAACTGTGCGCCAGCGACGGTGAGGTCGTTGGCCTCAACGATGGTCTTGTTCTCGAAGACGGGCAGGTTGGCATCAGCGTCCATGAACACAGCGTAGGGCACGTTGGGCGAGAGAGCTTCCACTTCGGTGAAGTTGAGGCGGATCTTGCCTTCGAGGAGTTCACTGCCTGTATACTGCAGCACCTTAGCGGCACCGATTTCCTGCTTGGTGGTGGCGAAGGGGAGCACGAGGGTGTTGAGGCCCTTGAGCATCTTGCGGTCGACAGTCACCTCGGTGTAGGCACCTGCAGCGGGAGCCTCGGTGTCGTTCTCGGTCAGTGCGATGGTCTTGTTGTCGCTGAGTCTGTAGAGCTCCAGATAGCCGATACCCATCCAGCGATAGGCGTTGCCTTCAGTTCCCTTCAGACCAATCTTCACCTCACCCTCATCGGTGTTGACGAACTCGATGCTGGCGGGAGCGAGTTTGGTGGACATGATGGTGGAACCCTCAGTGTCGTTGGCATAGAACTTCACACCATGCACGCCGTCGGGCTGTCCGTCGAGGTTGGCCATGGCATAGCACGACATGTTGTAGAGGCCCTTGGGCAGAGTGACTTTCTGATAGACGGTGAAAACGTTGCCGCTTTCGGGAGTGCCGCTCCAGAACTCATAGAATGCGGTCTTGGTGCCGTCCTCTGAGGTGACATTGCCATTGACCATCACCTGGCTGTTGGCGCCGGGCTGTGACGAGTCGGTATACCAGCCATCAGCCTTCTGCCATGTGGGGAATCCCTCGAGGTTGGGGTTGGTGAGGAGGAAGGTGAGGTTAAACTTGGCATCCTCGAGAGGCTCGGCGTTGTTGTTGTACTCAGCACCGGCCTGGCGGAGAGCCTCGTCGACCTTGGCAGCCTCAGTGGCAATACCGTCGCAATAGCTGTTGATCTCGTCGGCGGTGGTCATCTTGTTGACAGCCTCCATGTCGACGGCGGGCAGTTTGAAGTCCTTCACGGCAGCAGCGAGCTTAGCGTTGGCACCGGCGGTGAGTTCCTTATAGGGAGCAGCCTCAGAGAGGGCCTTCACGTCGTTGTAATACTTGCTCTGGTAGCCGCCTGCGGTGGCGCGGGCGAAAGCGGTAGCGATGGGAGCCAACTCCTCAGCCTTGGCGTTGAGGCTGTTGACAGCTGTCTGGAAGGTAGCATCGTCGGCGACGCTGGCCTTGGTAGTCTCGACGAAGGACTTGGTAGCATCCTCCACGGCAGCCGGCACCTTTCCGTAGAAAGCCTCCACCTTGTCGACAGATGCTTGCAGAGCGGCGTCCATGGTCTGGATAGTCACACTCTTGATGGCCACCCAGTTGAAGGTGCTCCCGGCGAGCTTCACACCGATGGTGAGTTTACCGTCCGAACCGACAGTGGCGATGCTGCCGAAGGTGCCATAGACACCGGGTTTGTCATTGTAGGTATAGGCATTGCCTGTAGCTACCATATCAGTCTCAGCATCATTGACGAAGAAGGTGATGCCGGCAATCTCGTGTCCAGCCTCGCTGAAGGCGCGGACGAGAGCCTGTGCATAATAGACCTCACCGGGGTTGAGTCCTTCGAGGGTGTAGTAGATCATACCGTCGCTGAGGTTGCCTGTTCCGGAGTTGACCCAGCTCTGGATGAACGGAGTGACCATGCCGGTGTTGTCGGCCTCGGTCGACCAAGTATTCACGGCCAGTCCCTCCTGGTTGGTGGCCACCCATCCTTCAAGGCTGTTGTCGGGAACGACTCCGGCAGCGATGACCTTGTAGCTGGCGATACTCTGCTTGAGGGCTGCGATGGCGTCGTTGAGGGCCTTGGTGGCGTTCTCAAGCTGCTCCTTGGAGTTCTTGTCCACGCGGCTCTCACCGTTCATGATCATCACGCCACGGAGTGAGGCGAGGACGCTCTTGGAGACAGTCTCGGTGGTGCTGGAGAGTTCCTTAGCCTCTGTCAGGGCTTTCTCATAGGCCTCCACAAGGGGAGTGAGGTCCTGCAGCTCGCCCAGGTACTGGAGCTGGAAGTTGTCCCAGATGGCCCAGATGTCGGAACGCTCGCTGCGGGCACCGATGGTCACCTTGCCGCTGGCGACACTGACGATGTCGCTGTAGGGCAGTGTGTAGTTGCCCTCCAGGAAAGTGGTGGCCAGCTGGTTCATGTTGGAGAGCTGGTCGGCCTCGGTCATCTGCTGGAATCCCACGGCAGCATCGCCGATGTAGATCTCGGGCTTGGCACCACCGTCATAGTCCTTGACGACACGGTTGTCGTGATAGGTCACGGCACCCTGGCCGGAGATGCGGTAGAGGCCGTTGGGCACGGTGAGCTCCTGAGACAGTGTGAACGTGCCCATGTAGCACTCAGCACACATGTTCTCGTTGATACCGCCGGCGAGGTTGGTAGAGCCGGTGGAGACGATGCTCCAAGCGGTGTTGTTGGCGTTCCTGCTGAAATTGGGGTTGAGGATCAGGAAGGTGGCGTCCTTGGGGTTGTCGACAGTGGCAGTGGCCATGTCGGCGAGACGGTTCTCCTGACTCACCAGTTTCCAATAGGCAAAGGCATTGTCGGGATCAGCGCCCACAGTGGTAGTGGTGGCACCCTCGTCGGCAAAGAATGTACCGCCGGCGCAGACCATCTTGTAGACGTTGGTCTGTCCCGAGACAGGGACAAAGCTCCATGACGACTCACCCACAGGGCGGTCGATGTAGCCGTTAGCTCCCAGATACATGTTCTGGTAGGTAGGGGCACAGGAAACACTGTAGTTGCCGTCGCCCAGGTTAGCCAAGGTGATGGAAATACCACCGGTCTTGGCCATGGATGCGCGGGTACCCCAGTTGTTGGCTCCCACGAGGTAACCCTCGGCACCTACGTTGTAAAGGTAGAACGTACCTTCTCCAACTTCCGATGCTGTCCAAGTCTGAGCATTGACGCACAGACCGAACACGGCTGCAAATGCAACCATTAAAAGTCGTAATTGTTTCATAGGTTAATAATTAAAATGTGTACAATAGTTATAACTGACCGCAAATGTAGTTTTTTTTTCTCAAACAAGCAAGCATCGACGGCATTTTTTCATTTTTCCCCGAAAAAAAGACGCTATCAACATAGAAAAAAGGGATTTCGCCTTGAAAAGAGGAATATCGCATGAAAAGAAGGATTTCGCCTTGAAAATAGGAATTTTGCCTAAGAAGTGGTTTTCACTCCATGAAGAAAGACATCAATTTTGTCTGAGACGCAAATTATTCTTCCAAAGAGGTGCCATTTCCATTTTTTTATTACTATCTTTGCGATGAAAATGTGACATGTCATTCTATCTGCACACTCAAGGATATATTGTATCTACTTTTACCTTATTATTTTAACCTTCCTCCAAAAAACAGCAACAATGGAAAAAAAGATGTTGAGAAGAAACTTGATCGTATTGATTCTGGCCATAGCCTGTTCGCCTGTGATCATGGGGCAAACCTCTAATGTCAAATTCGGCAGTCCCACCAAAGAGGAGCTCACCATGACTTCCTACGCCCCCGACGAGTCGGCCCCTGCCGTCGTCCTTTATCAGAGTACCCGCGTATGGTATGACATCTATACTGGAGGCTTCAAGGTTTACACCGAAGTGAAGACACGCATCAAGATACTCAAGCCCGAAGGCAAAGAATACGCCGACGTGGAAGTTCCCTATATCGACAACCAGCACGACCATTCGGCGACAGAGACCATCACCGGCTTGAAAGCATGGGCCTACAATATGGAGGACGGCAAGATGGTGAAGACGAAGATGGAGAGCAGCAACATCTCTCATGAGCGGGTGAACAAGAACAATATGCTCCTCAAGTTTTCCGTTCCACAGGTGAAAGAAGGCACGGTGATAGAATACCAATACAAGAAAGAGAGCGGCTACTATTTCTACCTCGACACCTGGGTGGCCCAAGCCGAAATCCCCGTGGCCTACACCTGCTACGACCTGCTCATTCCCGAGTATTTCAAATTCAACATCGACCAGACCGGCATGGTGCTTACCGAGAACAAAGTGGAGCAAGAAAACATACGCTTGATGGGGACCAAAGGCGAAGCTCTCACCTGCTCAGCCACGAGATATATTTTTGAGGGCCGTGACCTCCCGGCGCTGAAATCCGACTCCTATGTCTTTTGCACGCTCGACTATTGCAGCAAGGTGACGGCCGAACTGAGTGGCCTTGAGGTGCCCGGCTCCATCTACAAGAACTTCACCTCCACCTGGGAGGAGATAGGAAAAACGCTCATGGACGACGACGACTTCGGCAAGCGTATCAAGCGTGTCTGTCCCATCAAGGACCTCGTAGCCTCGAGCGGGGCAGAGAAAGAGAGCGACGTGGTGAAGAAGATGGCAGGCATTTACACCGCCTTGAAAAGCAGGCTGAAATGGAACGGCAACTACCGCCTCTTTGCCGAGTCGGCATCGAAGACCCTGAAAGACGGCTCCGGCAGCAATGCCGACCTCAACTTCATCCTCCTAAGCGCTTACCGTGAGGCAGGCCTCGATGCCCGGCCGGTGGTCATGAGCCGCCGCACAAAGGGGCATCTGCCCCTCAGCCATCCATCGGTCAACAAGCTCAATACTTTTGTGGTGGGAGTGGTCGACGGACAGACCGTCCATTTCATCGATGCCTCCACCGAAGACGGCTATGTCGACGTGCTCCCGCCCACGCTGCTCACCGACCAGGGACTTCTGCTGTCGGACGACGGCACCGGCAACTGGCTCAACCTCCAGACCCTCAATGCCTCCAAGGCCTATGTCGTCGTAGATGCCACCCTTGGCCCCGACGGCACCATCAACGGCACTTACAACGCACAGATGCAAGCCAATCTCTCCGCAGCGCTGAAAAGCGAATTCCGTAAGGCCGACGACAGCCTGTCGTATGTCAACAAACTGGCGGAGCGTGACGGCGTCACCATCACTGAATATGCCATCGACAACCGCACCGAGTTCCTTCCCAAGGCCACAGAGCGGTTCGCTTTTACCAAAAAGGTGGACGCCGACGGCTCTCACATCTATCTCAATCCTTTCGTCATCCCCACGATGAAAGAGTCGCCCTTCAAGGCGGTCACACGCACCCTTCCCGTGGAATACCCCTTCAAGCATTTGGTCAGCATGGTCACGACGATGGAACTGCCCGATGGCTACGAAGTGGAGGAAATGCCCAACCGGCTCATTCTCACCACCGAAGACAACTCGCTCAGCGCACGGGTGAACTACACCCTACAGGGAAAGAAGCTGCTGGTGCAATACCGTTTCGCGGTGAGCAAGATGCTCTTCCTGCCGGGAGAATACGACGTTCTTCGACAGATTTACGACTCCATTGTGGAGAAGTGCAACGAGATGGTGGTGCTAAAGAAAATCTGACATGCGGACGATGAGGAAAATGATGGGGCTGGCTTGGCTGACCTCGGCTATATGGGCAATGCCCATGCATGGCCAGGGTACCGACGCCGTGGTGCTGGAGGAGACCAACGCCGTGGACATCTATAGCGACGTGGCATTCTCTTTGAAGAAGCACCGCGCCGTGCGCATCCAGAATGCCAACGGCGCGCATCACGCCGACTTCTCCATCTACATGACCAATGACATGTCGATAGACAGGTTCCAACTCACGCTCTCGGATGCCTCCGGGCATCTGCTACGCACGTTCAAGCAGAAAGACTTGTCGCGCACCGAGTTCTCCGAGGGACTGGCTGCCGACGGATACATGCTCTATCTTGACGTGACACCTCCTTCTTATCCTGTCGTCGTCGCCTGCGACATGACAGTCAACTTCAAGCGCAACAATATCTCCTACCCCATCTTCGCACCCCTCGACAGCTACAATACCGAAGTGGAAAAAGCCTCCTACGACATAACGTATCCTGCCGACTTCCCCCTACGCTACAAGGTGGTCAACTCCACTGTCTCACCCGTGGAGACGAGCCAAGACGGCAAGTCGTGCCTCCACTTTCAGATAGACCACGTCAAGGCGGTGCAGAAGTCGGAATACGGACTGCCTTTGAGCAAGGTGTCGCCGAAAGTCTATTTCGCACCATCACGGTTCACGTATTACAAGACCAACGGCAGCCTCCTGTCTTGGAACGACCTGGGAGCCTGGGAACATTCACTTTTCGCCGACCGAGGGGCATTGCCTGAAGAAGCGAAGGCCAAAGTGCGGCAACTCGTGGCCGGGTGCACCTCCGACAAGGAGAAAGTGGCTGCCATATACCAGTTTCTCAGAGAGAGCACAAGATATGTGAGCATCCAACTGGGCATCGGCGGCTATCAGCCCATGGCTGCCGCAGAGGTCTGGCGGCAGGGCTTCGGCGACTGCAAGGCATTGTGCAACTACATGATGGCGCTTCTCGCCGAGGCTGGCATCCAGAGCCATTGCGTGGCCATCAGCACTCAGCAGGACAAGCTGCTGCCCGACTTCCCCAACTTCCAGCAGATGAACCACATGATACTTGAAGTGCCATTGCCGGCAGACACCCTGTGGGTGGAGTGTACCAACCCCCAGCTGCCTCTCGGCTATGTGCACGACGACATCTCCGGGCACGAAGCCCTGGAGATTTCCGCTCAAGGGGGAAGAGTGGTGTCTCTGCCCGAATACCCCGACTCCTTCAATGTCAACATCACCGAGGCACACGTGGCACTCTCACCCGACGGAGCTGCCGACATCACCATCAATGAGGACTTCCGCTGCCACCGCTATGCGAGGATGAAAACGATGGCCACACTCAGCGACAACGACTTGCGCAAGGTGATGTTCTCCTTCTACCATTTGCCACAGGCACAGATAGAGTCCATCGCCGTCGATGATGGATGCAAGCCTTATAGCATGCCCTCACTCACCTACCGCCTCGCCGCCCACAGCCAGAAGTATGCCAGCGTCACTGGCTCACGCATCTTCGTGCCCACCAATTTGCTGCACAAGGACTATACGGCTGCTGCCGACAGCCATCTTGCCAGCGAACTGTCTGTGGCACATGGTTCACGGAATGTGGAGACCATCGTGTTCACCATGCCCGATGGCTACACCGTGGAGAGCATGCCCGAAAGCACCTCCCTGTCATTGCCTTTCGCCCGGTTTTCTTCCTCCGTATCCGCAGAAGGCAGCACCATCACCATCACTTACGACTATTTCATACGCCGTGGCACATATCCCGGCGCAGCAGAGCTGTTCCATGAGTTTGAAAAGAAGGTGGGAGAGGCGTATACCCGCAAGATGGTGCTGAAGAAAGCGCAATAGCAGAGACAGCAGGAACAGTTGGCTTGCCGACTGCACCATCTTTCACGACCGTGAAAACACAGTCTGTGCCTGCACGCCGCTGACGACGTACAGGCACAGAGGAAAGTATCGGTGCTGCTGAATGGCAGTGCCTATTTGAACTTGATGGAAGTTATGACTTTCTCGAGCAAAGTATCGTCAATCTCCTTGTACATGATCTGAACGAAATTGGTGTCGCTCAGCTTCAGCAGTGCCACTCCATAGTCGCCCCACTCATAGATGGTGTAGGTCTTGTCGCCAAACTTTTTCTCGCCCGCCTGCTTGAAGGAACTGGTAGCCTCAGCGATGTCACCTTCTTTTTCGTCCACATTGAATGAGGCAAAGCCATTGTCGGAGGGTCTCATTCTGATATAACCTGCTTCTTTCTTGTCGATAACCTTCCATCCCTCCGGCACGTCGACGATGTATTTCTCCGTGGTAAGGATGCCGGGGCCAACACCCTCCTCTTCCAGTTCTACTGCTGCGGGAGCTGCCTCTTCTGTCACGGACGGTGAGAAAGATAAGAAAAGAGAAGAAATCATGGAAGAATTGAAAGGATTGGACACCGAGACACTTGCCACCTTCCTCAAACTGACGAAATTGAGATAAGGACATTGTGACTGGATTAATCCAACCTTTTTGTAAAAATAAGGTGAAATAGTTTTTATTATTGAAAGATTTATGTACCTTTGCTGCCGCTACATCAAATAGGAGGAATAGAGATGAAAACAAAAGAAGAGATTTTGGCACGTTTCAAGGAATCAATAGCCTTGAAGAAACGTGTAATGGAAGAAGCGGAACAACGCACCGTTGAGTATTACGAAGAGTTCTTTCGCAATAATGGCCATGATGTAAAACTTGCCAAATGAAAGTTCTTAATGTAGAAAGAATAAATAGGAATACGCATTATACCGTGTTTGCCAATACGGATGATGCGTATATCTTTTATACACGTCAGAGAATTGTGTATGAGGTATCGTTCGATGAAGACAAACCCATCGGAGGGTGTGACACCTATCAAGTTACAATCAGAAAAGTCAACCAAGCAGAGGGCTCACACGATCCTTTTGTGCGAGATACCATCCTATCAATCATTGAAGAATTCTTTGAGTCCAACCAGTCTGTCTTGCTTTATATATGTGACACATCTGATGGACGACAGCAAGCACGAAACATGCTTTTTCTACGTTGGCTCCGTGACTATGACACATCGGGTCGCTATCGCATATCCACCTGCAATGTCGTAGTAGAGGGTGAGATGTGGTACACTGCAATCATTGTTCGTGTTGACAATCCGTTATGTGATACCGTGACTGCTGAGTTTGAAGCAGACGCTTCTCGACTCCGTGAAAAGCCTGAATGACAGACATCCAAAATGACAGATTGAAGAGCTGATTAGAACAAGCCTCTCCCCTTTCCTCTTTTTATGCTGTTGCCTTGGTTGGTGTTGTCGATGGTACGTGCCGTCTTCTTTTGATGATACTCACCCCACGTGCCGTCGGCAATACGTTTAGCATCTTCCCGAAGGGGAGCCAGAAAGTTCTCGCTGTAATTCAGCCCTTCCATCGCTGCGAATATCCTGACATATTGGAAAGCTCTTTCAACATGCTTTTGGCGTCTTTCCAAAGTATCCATCGCTTTCATCGTCATCAATAGGAATTCCATTAATCCTTTTGTCAAGGCCTTGGCTCCTGCCTTGGCCAAGGCGAGGATGTCCAGTACGGCTTTTAGGAAGTTCAAATCCAGTGTTGACATAAATAGGTCTTTTGCCAGTTTCAGCCTCCCTTCACTGTCATTGCATTTTCTCTCGTATTTACCCAGCAGGTTGTCAAGATATCCAATTCGCTCGTCCTTTGTCATCTGCTGGCCGTTCTTCGGACCGAATGTCCATTTGATGGGAAGTCCGGAAGGGAAGAAAGCCAAGAGTTCCTTCTGGTGCTTATTCTTCAACTCCAGTATTTCCTTATCATGGCCAACCTTCAGTTTTTTCATCTCCTTTTCCAATCGTACGTCATATTCGGCCTTGGCAGCTACAGTTGCCTGTTCCACTGCCGCGGCTTTCTCTGCCGCCAGTTTATCCTTGTCCTTTGCCCGCTGTTTCTGAAGCCATTCCGCCCATTCCTGCCAGGTCAGCTGCCCACCACCTTCCCATTTGACGGGAGACCCGTCTGAATACGTCGCCATAGTGGCTTGATGCAGTTCTTCCTTGTGTGCCTCATCTTTTTCCTCGAACGCCCTTCTCACATCGGCACTCAGGCCGGAATGGAATATCCTGTCGAAAAGTGATGCCTTTGTCATTTTCTTCATTGCTGTCTCGTTGGCCTTGATGGTGGTCGCTTGCCGATCTATCGTAGCATTCTGCTCTTCGATGGTTTTGGCGTTTTCCTCCATGGTGGCATTTTGTCTCTCTACCATCAAGGCTGCGGCCTTCGCCTCTTCTACAGCCTTCTCCTTGGCCTCCCTTGCCCTCTTTTCCTCGTATGCTTCCTCCTTGGTGCGGCGGCGGCGCTTCCTGCGTTCTTCCTCGGGGAGGTCCTTCCAGACATCGCCTCGTTCAAGCCCCCATTTGGAGCCGACCTGCCAATGGTACTCATCGTGGAGTTCGGACATCTTCTTGCTTCGCTCCATCCTCGTGTCTCCGAAGTGTTCCGCAAAACTGATCGTCCGGACTGTCCCCCGGACTGCTGTATATCGAGTTTTTATACTCCGATGAAGAAGAACATCAGAAGGATATTGAAATGCTGTGGGAGATGAGACGCAAAAGAAAGAAACAATGATTATTATTGGTCTTTTCAATTATGTTTTTTGAACCATGTCATTTCTTCAATCCATCCATTTCGTTTTGCTGCTTTCCATGCAGAATATGAACCATTCGCAAAAGCTGTTCTTGTTCTGTATTTCTTTCCTTCCTCCATAACTCTGGATTTATCTTCCCACCATCCATCTGGTTTTTTCTTTTCAATCAACCATGTCATTTCAAGAAATAAAGATTTGTCTTCAAGAGCATGCTTATATGCTGTAGGACTTTTTATGGCAAATTCCGTTTTTGAAGTGTACTTTTTTGATTCTTTGATAATATTCTCTCTTGTCCATTCTGAGATATGTCCTAGTGGTAATGGTTGTAACCATGTCATCTGTTTTATCCAACCCTTTTGAGTAGCTAAAATAAAAGCTGTCTTTGCATTTGTTTCGAAATCTTTCTTGTTAGTATATTTGTGACTTTCTTCAAAAACTCGTGGTTTTGTCCAATAATTACATGGCTTTCGCTTTTCTTTAATCCAAGTCATTTCTTCTAACCAACCATTATCTTTTGCTGCTTTATATGCAGCAGGTGAGCCATTACAGAATTCGCCTCTATAATGATATTTATGACTCTCTTCAAAAACCTTGTCACGAGTCCATTTGATTTTCTTTGGAGGTGTCTTAAGCCATGACATCTCTTCTAACCATCCATTTGATAATGCATGATAATATGCTCCACCCGCTTTCCTCTTAAATTCGCTTCTGCTATGATATTTATGGGATTCCTCGAAAACCTCTTCTCTAGATGACCATTTGGAAATCCCACCAATTGACCCTGTTCCTAATCCTGTCGGTGCAATATTCAGTATTCTATATTCCTCATGGATAAATTTATTCTTATAATATTCTTCCCAATACGTACTTTCATCTATGGTAAGTTGAGACAGTAGGATTAATGGTTCTGGAATGTTTTTCCCAAAATGCTTTCTGACAGCACTGTTTTTTTGATATTTATGAGACCTTTTTCTGTTTTGACTATCTATCGTAAGACCTACATACACCACTTTGTTTTCTTCGTCTATGTAAGCATAAACCTCTGAATCACGGTTTTCTCGTCGCTCATTATAAGTTGGGCTTTTCATCCAAGACATCTTATCAAGAATGCCATAGCGCCCAGCCCATTTATATGCTACAGGTTCATATTTGCAAAAATCATTTTTATTGGTATATTGTTTAGCCACAGTCCATACTCTATCTTCCGTCCAATAGCCGTCTTCGTGTTTGTTCTCAACAAGTCCCAACTCAGTTAACCAATCGTTTTCTCTTGCTATTTTGTAGGCATATTCATTAGCTAATCTTAAATTGGTTGTAGTTTTAAAATTATGTTGCTTAATTATCTCAGCAACTACTTCTTTTGTGTATTTGTGATTCTTTCTTTGTCCCCGTTTCTTTTGTCTACCATCTTTCAACCAAGCCATAGAAGCAATCAATCCTTTTTGGCAAGCTATCTTATATGCTGTAGGGGAGAGTCTTTTAAACTCTCCTTTCGTTTGGTATTTATGACTTTCTTCTATTACTCTTTCATATGTCCAATAACCAGCTATATGTTTATTGACTATTCCCATATTGATTTATTGTGATGTCGTTTTCGGTAGAGTAGTCATTCATAATTATGTTATAATGCTACTGTTTATGGAACACTAAGGTTCCAAAAGACTCTGATTTCTCAGTAAGGGTCTTAGCCTTAGGATTATACATTAACTTCTGTTCGCCAAATACTTCAAATACTATTGTTATGTTGTTTCCTGAACGTTTCCAAGTAAATTCGGAAGGGCTAACACCGATACCTTGCATAACAAAAAGCCCCGTTTGGTCAGATTTGAAAATATATGTGTCATGTGTCCTATCACAGCTGAAAGTTCCGACTATCGGGTCTGTTGTATCTTGTTCTGTTTTTGTAGAAGGTTCTTCGCTGAGTTCTTTAATTTTTATTGCTTCTTCGTTTATAATAACATCTTTCTTGCCTGCTACAAGGTTAAGTGAAGCATAGGGTGTTCCATATGTATATGTCCCCTTCAAATATGCGCGGACAATAACTTTATTTATCCCGACAAAGTCTCCCTCTCCTTTCTGAATGAAATAATTCTGTAAGAGTTCAAGGCTATCGTTCTGCATCGGATGGTCAATCTCTATATTATATACAAGATTCTGTCCAGGCGATATTGTACCATTAGACGAAACTCGTGGTTCTTCTATATTTAATAGTTTGTACTCAGGAAGATTGACATTTTCTATATCTTTTGATTGTTGGACATTATTTCCACAAGCTACAAATAATAATGTAGTTAAGGCAAATAGTATTTTTTTCATAACTTATAACTTGCAAATTAATTGATTTCTTACATAACAAATAGATAGAACTACGTTGGTGTCACTTACGATGGGATGCAATTGTATTTCATTATAATGGTTTAATAATCTGAAAGCATAGGAAACATACTAAAAACAACATTGTTATTCTCGCAAAATGTTTCTAACTGAGTTGAATTAGAGCCATATTGAATAACGAGTTCCTTGAATTTGTCATAATCAAAAAGTCTTTTATGAGCAATTTTAATTAAACATCGCTGTTCATCTCTAAAGCGAGTATAAATCATAATATCGCTTGGACTATTCTTTTTTTTGGCTTCTTCAACCCGTCTGTTCCAGTCCTCCTGCATAAAATGGTATTTTGTTTCCTCTTCTTCTATTGCTAAAGAATCAGATTCATACTGTTTAACTTTTTGTATCTTCACTTCCTTCTTGCTGCCATATGCTGTGGATGGATATTCAGATACAATATAGTATTCAGTAACAGACTGGTTAAAATAGATAAAACAGCCACATGCGACAATAAAGAGGCATATAAACAAAGGTAAAATTATCTTTTTCAAATTTCTATTGATTTAGAATTATCTGTCATTTAAAAAAAACATGGACAATCACTTCGTCTATGTACTTTCAGGTATCGCCAAACATCCAATCTGCTTTAACAAGTAATGTGTCCATGAAAACGTGAGCTTCCATCTTTATTCTTGCTGTTTTTCTTCTATTTGGCAATTTCGGAAAAGAGAGAGAAAAAACGGACGTAAATCCCTGTGTCCTGTTGTTTTTTATCTGTTCAATGGCATATGAGTTTTGTGAACAACAAAATAGCATCTTCAACCATTAGCAAGCGGTTGTAATACCTCAAAACGCAAACCAAGCGCACTGAGGATGCGAAGAAACATACCTGCTCCTGGCTCTACGCTGCCGTTCTCCACACGAGAGATATACGACTTGTTGGTTCCTACGCGCTGAGCCAGTTCCTGCTGGGTGACCTTCTCACGTTTCCGTGCGTCACAGATAATTTGACCTACACAATAGGCGTAGGCTTCCTTGCGGAATGCCTCGCGCTCTGGTGTTCCTACTTTTCCGTAGCGTTCGTCCATCATGGCATCTACGCTCATTATGTCATCTCTTACTTGCATAATATTCCTTTTTTAATTGTATTGCTTTGTTTATCTCACTTTGAGGAGTCTTTTGGCTCTTTTTCTGAAAACCATTGAAAAGCATCACCACATTTCCATTGTCGAAAATGAAGAATACTCGGAAGATGTTGCTACCATGTTTTACCCTCAGTTCGAAAATCTCTTCTCGAAGATATTTGACGAATTTTTCATTGACACGCTCTTGTGTTTTCAGCATATCAATGACGTAGAACACCTTTCGGGCTTCGGCATCGGTGAGAGTGCTTATGAAGTCCTTGAAGTAGGTCTTGTACGCTGATATGATTCTTTCGGATTTCATGGTCGCAAAGTTACTAAAAGTTTTCAAATCAGGCAACTTTTAACAAGAAAAAGTGACTGAGAATGGTTATTATTACAAACTTATATGATTTCAACACAGAGATAGTGGTTTTTGTCATATAGATGCTATATAGACGTAAGGAAATTCTTCGATGTGGTCGCTCGCAAAAACTTAAAAATTTCGAGCGTTTGCGAGCGATTTTGCGAGCGATTTTGCGAGCGTCACAATGTAACTTGTTGATTTTCAACAAATATTTCGCTCGCAAAAATATGAAAATTACGAGCAATTAAGAGCGAATTTACGAGCGAACAAGAAAAAAGAAAACATTTTTTGCAGCATAAATGATCAAAAATCATTTGATGGGGCCCAAAATGTCCCCGAAAATGTCGCCATCGCTTGCCCTCAGGGGTCAAACTCGCGCGGATTTCCCAAACGGATTTCACTCTTAATTGGAACGAGTAAACTTTCACATCACTTTCACCACAACTTTCGCCCATAGAAAAAGGCAGCTTGGAAGATCATCCTAACTGCCTTATTTTTAATGTTTTATCTTAGTAGCGGGAGCCGGGATTGAACCGGCGACCTCATGATTATGAATCATGCGCTCTAACCAGCTGAGCTATCCCGCCATCGTCGTTTGCGGGTGCAAAGGTAATCATTTTCTTGGTATGTGCAAAAAAATTCCGCACTTTTTATTCCTTTTATCATAGGAAATCATTAAATTTGCACCGATATGGCGTCTTTTTCATCCCAAAGCCTATGAAAAAACAGAAGATAGAGATAGAACATACACTCAAATCCACCTCGGCCAACATCATTTGGAACATCATCAGCACCGAGGGCGGCCTGAGACGCTGGATAGCCGACAA
>ODAI013269223.1_pt1 | contig 15634 bp, 9 predicted proteins | sample 1539321 | NCBI WGS metagenome assembly ODAI01 (sample SAMN02144231, study PRJEB22623) | gut metagenome | biome: sheep rumen | host: Ovis aries | place: New Zealand
CTTGCGAAAGCCATCTCGTGAGTGACGATAACCATGGTCATGTGCTCCTGGGCCAGCTGGCGGATGACCTTTAAGATCTCACCTGTCAGTTCCGGATCCAGCGCCGAGGTCGGCTCGTCAAAAAAGAGAATGTCCGGGTTCATGCACAGAGCCCTGGCGATAGCGACACGCTGCTGCTGGCCGCCGGAGAGCTGCTGGGGATAGTAATTCTCTTTGCCTTCAAGGCCCATCTTGACTAAGAGTTCCTTAGCCTCTTTTTTGACCTCAGAGGCGTTTCTCCTCTGGACGCTGATCGGCGCGTCGGTGAGATTCTTGAGGACGCTGTAGTGGGGGAAGAGATTGAACTGCTGGAACACGAGGCCGAAATAGCCCTTGATCTTCCTCAGTTCCGACGATGAAGCGTAAACAGAACGACCTTCCGCGTCATTGTGCGCCGCCACTTCGCCCAGATAGCTCAGTTCGCCGCTGTCCATGGTCTCGAGCATGGTGGCGCAGCGAAGGAGCGTGGATTTGCCGCTTCCGGAAGGGCCGATGATCGCCACGACCTCGCCCTCCTCGACGGAGACGGATATATCGTTGAGGACCTTCAGGTCGCCGAAGGATTTGCTCACATTTTTGATCTCAAATAAGCTCATATCTTCCCTCCGTCAATTGTAATAGTTCAGCCGCTTCTCAATGTAGTTCATGATGAGCGTGACTACTAAGTTGAAGACGTAGTAGAATACGCCCGCCACGAAGAGAGGCATAAGGCTGGACATAGCCGCGGATACCTGCTTGGCGTAAGTGAACATCTCCTGATAGGCGAGCACGAATGCCAGAGAAGTATCTTTGACCAGTGTGATGACTTCGTTGGTTACCGGCGGAATGGTCCGCTTGACCATCTGCGGGAAGATGATCTTGAGGAAAGTCTGCGTCTTGGTATAGCCAAGCACCGTGGCAGCCTCCGTCTGGCCGACGGGAATGCTCTGGATTCCCGCGCGGAAGATCTCCGCGAAATAGGCCGCATAGTTGATGGAGAAACCGATCAGAGTTGCGTACAGTCTCCAGGCTGTCGATAATTTGAGTCCGAAAACATAATAGGGACCGTAGAACACTACGATCAGCTGCAGCATCAGGGGTGTTCCGCGAAGTATGGAAATGATTCCCTGGATCAAAATAGAGAGCGGCTTGAACTTACTCATCCGGCCCAGCGCAACCAATATTCCCAAAGGCATTGAAAACAACAGAGTGCAGAAAAAAACGATCAGCGTTGATCCAAAGCCGGACGCGATCTGCGAAATGACAGTCAAAAGGCTCATAAATCCCCCTTAGCTTGTGATAACAAAGACCGCCTGCGCTCCGCCACGGAGCTCAGGCGATCAAAATGAACTTATCCGTTCACGCCGGCAGTCTGCCGGATCTGTTTAAGATCCATCCGCCGGCCGGTCTGTCTTCCCGATCACTCGGTGATGAGCATATCCGGAAGATTGTCGTCCGAGTATTTCTCGGCGATCTTCATGACAGTGCCGTCTGCGAGCATCTCATCATAAGTCTCCTGGACCTTGTCCCTGAGAGCCTCATTGCCGAGTTTGAATGCGATCGCATACTGCTCTGTAGAGATAGGCTCCTCAAGAATGCGGAAAGCATCAGGATTGTTTCTCATCTGATAGCGGGCAACGCCGATATCAACCGCAACCGCGTCTACTGCTCCGGACTTCATATCCGTGAAGCATGTGTTGTAGCTGGCGTTTCTCTGAAGATCCGCGAATGTTCCGGCGAGAGATGCAAGTTCATCGCTCTTAAGAGCGGTCTCTGCGGAGGAGTCACTCTGTACGATCACAACCTTGCCCGCAAGATCTGCCGGAGTCTGGATATCGGAATCAGCCAGGACTGCAATAACAATGCTGTTATTAACATAGGGCTTGCTCCATGTATAAGCTGCCTCACGGCCTGTATAGGTCATGCCGTTCCAGATGCAGTCGATGGTTCCGCTGTCGATCTCGGCGTCCTTGTTGTCCCAGTTGATGGGCTGCTTTTTAAGAGTCCAGCCGCGGCGCTTGCAAAGCTCTTCCGCCAGTTCAAGGTCGAAACCTGTGTAATCGCCGGTTGCCTCATCGAGATAGCCGTAAGGCGGATACTCAGCGTCGAAACCTACTACGAATTCGGTATCTTCATCTGTAGCTGCCGGTGCCTCGGCTGCTGCAGTCTCTTCTGCTGCGGGCTCTGCCGCCGCACTGTCAGTGCTTGTAGTTGCTCCGGATGAACCTCCACATGCCGCGAGTGAGATGGCCATCACGCCTGTAAGAAGCATAGCTGCAAACTTCTTGATCATTTCAAAATCCTCCCAGACTGTAGAATATTGTTTCCGCGGCGGGAAGTCCCTGACCTGCGGCCGGCACTTGAACATATCAGTGAGATAACGAATTAAAGTGCCGAATACTGTAGTATATTATCATGCTAAAGTGTGTTTGTAAACACCGTACGAGAACCAAATCGCCAAAATCAGCCCCAAAAAAGCGACCGCCGGAAGGGCCCCGCTGCTGTACAGATGGACCATCAGATTTGAGCTGACAAGGACCCTGAAACCGGCTGCATCAATCGCCCCTTCGTTCTCGCCGAGTCCACTGGCGCCGCTAAGTCCGCTGCTGTCCCTGAGTCCGCTAAGTCCGCTGCAGCGGTTGCCGGCTCCGTCTGTCGCAGAAACTCTCAGTGTCTGCCACTCGCGCCGGGCGGGGATCTCAAAGGGAACCTCCCCTCCGTTTTCCTCCATGATCCTCTTCAGTTCCTCTCCCGCGAATTCATGGGACTCGAGGACATCCCCCCGGTCATCCGCGATCTCGACCCTGAGCCCGCTCAGTTCCATGTTGTCCGCAGGAATAAGGCGCAGGGGTACACTGTCCGCTATGAACTTGCTCTGCTGCGTGTCCACTCCGGAGATTCTCACTGAAGGCGGCGTCCTGTCTATCGCCCAGGAAGGGCTGTAACCCGCACCGGTCGTAAACCGCCCTGCGCTGCTGTTATGATTGCCGGTCTCGTCCACAGACTCCAGAAGAATGCTGTATCTTCCCTCTTTGCTGAATGCTGTCGGAGCGATTCTGTAGATATACTTCATTCCAGAAGCTCCGGTCTCCTCCTCGACCTCGTAGTCCTTTCCCTCCTCCAGGACCGAACCGTTTCCATTCCGAAAGAGCGTGATCTGCCTCTCTGTAAGAGGCGAAATGTTGTGCTCGGCAATGACAAGGGGACTCTCCGCCTCCGTGTATGCACTACTTATCATCTCCAGAGTCTTCTCGTCCTCCGAGACGTCATAGATGGACCCGAATCTGTTGACGCACAGGTTTCTTCTGACTATCGCCCGGTTTCCCGCAAGATCACAGGCGGTCCCTGTGAGCACACAGACACCGTCCGCCGCTCTCTCCTCAGAAAGGTTCGGCAGCACGATCCGGCTTTGAAGTCCGCCGCCCCTGCACTCCATGATCCTGCCGCCCGCCGTCATGTTGTTCCACTTCGCGCAGAGCGAGCCCGGTGCCATATTTGCCTCTTCGCAGCAGAGCGCCGGTGAGATCTCCGCTCCGTAAGCCCCCATCTCCTGCACCGTACTCCCGTCAAAATACAGTCTCGGCGCAGTCAGATCAATAATAAATGGATCGTCAAACACCGGAATTGCAGTGTTCCCCGCCAGATCCATGCACAGGCAGCCCAGTGCCCACTCTCCTTCTTCCGTAAATGGGATCTCTGCTTCATATACCGGGATCATCCCCGCTATCCTGCTGTCCTGTACTTCGGATACTTTGCGGAAGGATCTTGCGAAAGGCAGTATTTTGACATAGCTGTCGTCGAAAGACAGGTCCGTGATGCGGACCGTCGCGCGCCTGACTCCGTTGTAATAGCTTCCGTTTCGCGCGTCTGTGTTGTCCCACGTCACTTCGATCAGCGGAGGCGTCCGGTCGATCGTGAATGCCTGCGGCGCTTCACCGGTATAACTTACCGACGCCACGTTGCCCAGGGCGTCCGTCCCGGCTACATCCAGCGTGTAAGCGCCGTCCATGGGGAAGTGCAGCTCCATTATCCAGGTCTCCGGATCGCCCGAGGGACCCCGTTTCCACTCCCCCGGCACAGCTCCGGGAGCCTTCACCTGCATTTTCTCTATGTCGAAATTCCGCTCGCGCACAGCTACGGCTGCAGTCCTTGTCCTGTCAAAATATCGCCCGTTCCTCGCCTCATTGTTGTCGAAACTTACCTTCACATCCGGGCCCGCTGTGTCAATTCCGAATCTGCGGATGCCTCCGTCTGCCGGATCGGACAGATTCCCCGCGTTGTCGCTGGCGGTAACTGTCACCTCGAAGTCGTTGCTGTCCCACTCACCGCCCGAGGGGACAGAAATCTCGCCGTGGAATCTGTAAATGAGGTCCTTCTCGTCGGAAGCCTCTGCATTTTCATCCCGGGCTTCTTCATCGCTGCGAAAGAGCACTTTCTCCATCACAGTCTCTCCGTCTCTTATCACCTCGCAGCGGACCTCGGCAAGCCCTGATCCGCCGTGATCCCTGTCCGGGTCTTCCGCGAAGATCTCCAGTGTCACCGGACCATCATACAGAGGTCTTCCGTCAGCCATCCTCGCTGTGATCTGCGGCACTGCTCTCACCACAGCATTGGGTGCCTCCGCATCCACTCCGGGAGCCGTGATATCAAGGTAAAAGTCCGCCATTTTGGGCAGCACTGCCGTCTCATTTCCGGCCCGATCCCTCAGACGCAGATTCTCGATCCTGAAAACCTGCCCTCCCCGGATCCGGATCCTGCCCTCGCACGGAGAGCAATAAGTCTCTGCGTCCGGCGGCGCGTCATTTCCCTCGCCCGATGTGGACACAAGGCTGCAGGATATACTCACAGGTGAAAGATCCGCTGCGTTATATACGGCGACAGCATTTTCTTCTTTTCTGTAAGGCCGGAAACTGCCGCTGTCCAAATCCCAGCTTCCTTTTCGAGTGGTCATCAGGCAGTAAGTCCCGCCGGCCTCATTACATATGCGAATTTCTCCCATGGGTGCTTTAGTGTCGACAACAATTCTTCCTGTCACATAAGTGCCTTTTTCCGCATCTGCGCAGGTCAGCCCCGGAAGCACGTTTCCCGCCTCTGCCTGCACGATCGGATTCCCCGCCTTATCGCTTCCGGTGATTCCAAACAGATACACACCGTCCGGTGTATCGGTGTTCCCGGGGAAGCGCTCCAGTTCCAGCAGAATCTCACCGGACCCGTTTTCCGCGACTTCCATCCGGCACTCCTCCCTGACGGCGTTCTCCCAGGCCGGCCACACTTGCTCGCAGCATTGCCCCTCGGGAACAGGCGCATAAGCGCTGCGCACTTCCAGCCCGGAGGGATCGATGCTTTGATCAGTAACGCGCAGTGATGCCGTTATCGCCGGCACTCCTCCCGCATATTGCCCCGGATCACTGCCAAAATATACAATCCCGCTTCCCTCATCGATTCCCGCAGGATTTCCGATCGGTGCGCTGAAATCGGCTTCCAGCACCGGGCTGACAGTATCTAATACGAAACTGAATTCGCACTCCCCAAGGTTTCCTTCCGCGTCCACAGCTTGTGCCGTCACCCGGATCAGTCCGTCCGATAGTCCGGCGGTTTTCTCAGCAGTGATCTCGATCACCGATTCCTGTCTGACCGCGCTTTCCGGAACATTTTCTATTCTGATCTCCTTGCCCGCAGGGTCCGCCAGGACGACACAGCTGGACACAATTCCGGTATCCTCTTCCCTGTTATCCGACATGATGACGCGGATTCCTGCGTTGTCCGACCTGCAGTATATAAGGCCGTCCTCCTGCGCCGCGATCTCCTCCATCATCTGAATAGAGACCTCCGGCGGAACTTCGTCCGGAACCGGCTCCGGCTCGCTTCCGGGCTCCACCTCAGGCGCGATTTCATGGGAGGTACTGCCTGTACCGGATGTGCCACTCTCCATATTGTTTGTCGGTACTTCCGCCGCCGTGACGCTCTGCCCGAGCACCAGGATCCACACGCCGGCCGCTATCAGTGCCAGAATTCCTGTCCTTCTGCCGATCCCTCTCTTTACTCTGTCACCCAGGCGCTCCGTCAGGTCTTCATGCACCAGCAGGATGACCGCTGCTGTAACCGCCGCCAAAGCAGTGATCAGACACAGTATCTCTACAATTCTGCTTGTCTCTCCCCAAATTCTCCATATTGACATTCTCGCTCCTACTTCCGCCTCTCCGGTTTGCGTTTCGAGCTGCGATTTTTTGACCGGTGTTCCTTAGCACCGTTTGGAGCATCTCACTTCGCCCAGTTGCTCACTGCACGTTCTGCAGACCTGACCGCTGTGCGCATTTCCTCCCGCAAGCGCTCCGGCACATAGATCCGGCCATTCTCTGCGTTTTCCATGAAAATTTCCGCAACTTGCACCACCTCCTTTGCCATTTCCATGTCTGTCCCGACCTCTCTGTGGCGGTCCGCGGACAGAGCGATCTCAGCGGCTGCCGCTTTGCATACTGCTGCCGCGAAGACTCCGTTCCCGCTCATTTCCGCCTCTCGAGTCGAGGTTTCCTCCAGTTCCCGCCAGGCATCGATCCGCCCCTTGCTCCACTCCTCTTCCAATACAACTTCCATGGCCTCTGCCATGTCTCTGTCGTCGAACCAGAGCCCCGCCGCCGACAGAGCATTGCGAAAGCACAGCCTAGCCGCCTCCCTTCCTCCTTCATAACAGGCAAAATATGCTTTCCCCAACTCCATCGAAAACGCCGCGTAATCTCCGGGCCTCTTCTTCCTCATTCGTTCCAGGTTTCCTTCTTCATTTCCCGCTGCCTTCTCCCATAGCCGTCCGGCATTAGCCCGCCCGAACAGTACATCATCCAGCGCACTTTTCTCCTCTTCCGTGATCACACAGTCTGCCACCAGCTCCCGCAGAAAGCAGATATATGCTTCCTGATCCTCCGGTCTGAGTGCCGCTGCCCTTCGGTAAGCCTCCTTCTTTTCTTCAAAGTCTGTCTCTTTCCGCGCTTTCTCGATGAGAGCGCAGTACTCCGCGGTTTTTGCTCCCGCTGCCGATGCCGCGAGAACAAGTGCCAGCACCAGACAGACTGCCGCCGTATTGGCAAGCCACACAAAGCGATTCCACACTTTCTCCCCGCTTCCGCGCGCAGCTCTCTCCCGGAACCTGTTTCCCGCGTTCCTGCTCCTATACCCAGCAATTCCCAAGAGCCTTTTTTTCGCTGTCCCGCCTCTCTCGCAACTTCCGAGCACCCCCTTCAGCGCTTTTCCCAATTCCTTGCAGGAGGAATATCGCATAGATGGCGCGGTCATGCAGCAAAGAAGCAATATTTTGGCCATCTCAGCGTATTGCCGGCTTTCCCCTTTTGAACCCAGAATCTCTCGCAGCGGCCTCAACCCGGTCTCCAGCGGCGGGCGTCCCGTGATCATATGATGCAGGACCGCTCCCATGGCGTAAATGTCAGTCCTCTCGTCGGACTGTCCCCAGCCGCCGTACTGCTCGGGCGCCGCATACCCGTCCGTCCCGAGCCGCATGGTGTCCGTTGCGGCGCTCTTTCTGAGCTTTCTCACCGCACCATAATCCACCAGCACGAATTCTCCGCCGGGCCGCACCAGAATATTGGCCGGCTTTAGATCGCGGAAGATCATGGGCGGCTCCTGCCCGTGTAGTTGCTCCATGATGCCGCAGAGTTGCAGCCCGGCTTCCGCAGTCTCCCGAACCGTATAACATTTGCCGTCCTCAAGAATTTGCTGAAGGGATCGGCCTTCCACATATTCCATGACAAATCCTGCGAAGTCGCCGTTTTCGTCGCATACGCACTCTCTGAACACAGGGATCCCAGAATGACTGAAGGCAGTATCCTGTTCATCTCTGCAGATTTCCTTCAGAACTTCAGACTCCAGCCCATTAGCGCAGAGCGCCTTCAGGACTTCGGCTTCTGCGCGCAAGTGCTCTACCTTCCGCTCATATTCCTCCGGCTTATTGCCGCAGTCCTCTCGCAGGGTTTTCATCGCATAATTTCTTCCGTCCGCCCTGTCCGTTACAAGATAGACGACACTTGTTCCTCCGCGTCCAAGTTCACGGAGAATCTCAAATTGATCAATAGATCTCTCATTCAATTATCGGTTCACTCCCTGGTTTGATCCGCGAATTGCGGAAATGAACAAAAACCACTGGTCAAATTCAGCAGTTTTGCCAAGATGCCCGGCCCGCCAAGATCGTATGAGCCGGAATTTAGACGCCGGTCTCCGATGGATACCGGCAAGATAGAGTCATTATCAAATATGTGGCGGCAGAAAGTCAAGACTAAATCAGGAACAGCTCTTCCGGTGTCAGTGACTAGCCTGAGCAGGTGTATTTTATTGCCCTGAAATATGTTTTCGGTACAGAAGCCTAATTTGAACACAGTCTCGTCCTTTGATGAACAAAGTTTTCCGGAAGATATTAAAGAAAAACTGCAAATCATTGGAAGATGCTAAAGAGAAACAGCAAATCATAAGAAAGCATGGACGCAATTCTGGGATAACCATGCTTCTGTGCCGAAAACAGCCAGACAACACCTAGTTCACACAAGTCAAAGGCTACAAAACAGCCGGACAACCTCCGGAGCCACATAAAAAGAGCGCCGTCCTTGCAAATCAATAGCAAGAAACGGCGCTCTCTAAATTATAAAAACTATCCCCTCCTCAACAAATGCAGCCCCACATCAAACGACCGGCCCTCCACGCACTCGCTGAGCCATTCGGCCATCGTAATTTCATCCTGTTTGCGAAGTGTGAATTCAGGTTGGCGGACCACTGTGTGGATCGTCCCGCCCTTGTACATGGTGAGAGGTCTGTGCCAGTCGTAGATGAAGAAGGAGAACTCGGGGCCGATATTACGCATTTCGGCGATCATTTTCTGCATCTGCCGGAAGTAAACTTCCTGGATCTGCGAGTCAGTGTCGTAGATCTTGTTGGTAATGTCGTTGTAGAAAGCGCTCAGAAGGTAATCCATTGTCGAGCCCGAGTAGAGGTATTTAAAGCGGCTGCCCTGGCGCTTGTAGACGCCGCGATACCACTCGAGGGCAAGATTTTTGCCGTTCACATCGCGGCACATTTCTTCTCTGGCATTCCAGACGTCGCGAAGTATATGTTTCCAGTTCTTGTACAGGAGCTGTGCGCTGTCCGAGAAGAGCGTCACATCTCTGCAGGCAGGATAGAACTCGCCGACAATCTGTTCCGCGAGGGCAGGCACCGCAAAGGCTCCGGCGCTTTCCCCTGCGATCAGAAGTTTGGAAGCAGTGGGGAACAATTTTTTGCCGGTCCGCATGGAAGCCATGAAGTTCTCGTAGCCGTGGAAATAAAGGATTTCTTCATCTCCCGCCTTTACGCTTCCGTCTTCACTATCCTCGACAACGTGATAGGTGAACTCGCTTCTGCCGATATGCATATCACCGGTCGCGTAAGTAATGACCAGGAAATTCCAGTCGTCGAAGGGGTTGTCAGCCCCGTTTTTGGTGATACCTGCATTGATGTTCATGACCTGTGTGAACAGGCGCAAATTGTTCCAGTAATAGTTGGGAACCCAGGCTGCGACGCTGCCTCCGGTCACTGGCCGGGCGGCCATGTATTCGTTGATCGCGATACCTCCGCCGGAGAAGAACACGCACAGCTTGTCGCTGGTCCCCTTCCGGACGTAGATGTGGTACTCGGAACCGTCCCCACACTTTCCTTCGGGCACAGGTACCTGGTACCAGACCTTCTCCGCGGGCTCGCCGACCAGGATCGGAGCCTCCTGCCCCAGCTCGTAGATTCCCTTTGCGATGGATTCCTCAACCAGATTTCCTATTCGGACCATCCAGTTCTTTGCAATATTGCCAGATGCCATAACCAACCACCTTTGATCACAGATTGAACAGTTTCTCTACCGCGCTCCGCAGATCCCTGAACCGGAAGATCACCGCCGCGCAGGCCGCGATGAGAAGGATCGCCATGCTGATCACTGCCGGCAGAATGTTCGGATTGACATGGGTCAGGACCGGAATGAGCTGCAGCATGGAGAGCAGTATCGTTACAAAAATATAGATAATATACTCTTCTAATCGAAGATTAGCCGCCCGCCCGACACTGATCGTGACAAACACCAGCAGGACAAACCCGATCGGTATGACATACGCCACCGACCAGCCGTGCCAGCCGGTAAGGGCATCGACCAGAAGACAGACCGCCATGGCCAGATAAGTCTCGACGAACAATGTTTTGATCAGGTTGTTACGGTAATAAATACCGACCATCAGATCTCCCCAGGCGATCAGGGCGCCCATAACTGCAAAGGGAACCCAGGCCAGCTTGAAGTCATAGAGAATCTCCAGCGACATCATGATAATGAAGAAAGTGAGCAGGCAGAAAGTTCCTACTTTGACCAGGGACATGTGGGAAAAACGTCTTCTGTCAAGGGCCGGGAAGCCGCCGGGCTCCGCATTTCCCGTAACTCTCCCTCCGCAGAGGGGGCATTCTGTCTTGTCGCCGCGGATACTGATCCTGCATTTAGGACAATACTGCATTATGGCGCCTCCTTTCCCGCAGGATCCGCTGCCGCTTCAGCCGGGGCAGGTTTTTCCGCTGCCGGTTCCGGTTTACTAAATGCCGGCTCTTTATACGGCGCGTCAAAATCATTGCTCTCCAGCACCACATCGATTCCTAAGTCCACAATGTCCCGGAAGAAGTTCCGGATCACCGGCTGCTGGATAAAAGCAGAGGTAACGCTGAACACCAGCTCATCCTTGAAGGAGCACACACAAACCTGCACCTCGGGTGCCGCCATAAAACAGCTGAATTTGTGAATATAAGGCTCCATCTCCTTGGGAACAGTGATCTTGCCCACGTTGGAAATCGTTCCTGTGATCCCGCGCTGCGTCTTGGCGTTGATCGCGGAAATGACCAGGTTTTTGATGAGAAGAGGTACCACCTTGATCGCGATATTGTGCTCAAGGGCCGCGTAAGAATTCATAGTCAGTTCGACCTGGTCCTGCCTGAGCTGTTTGTCAAAAGATTCCCGCACCACGGGAATAATGCTCTCGAGCGTCCCGTCGTAGAGGGCCGGATCGTAGACCACATTGATGACGCCGAAAAAGTTGCGTGCAGTATCAGAAGGAAAATAATTCCTCAGGTTCACCGGAACGCTCAGAACGATCGGGTATTTCCTGTCGCGCAGCGACATCTCGCGGAGCGCCGCCTGAATAAAGAGCGCCGTGCTCAGCTCTGCCACTGTCGAATTCCGTGCCCTGGCAGCCGCCAGAAACGCTGCCACGGATACCGTCCCCTCGAGAAGATGGTTCTGCAGGTTCTCGTCCTTGTCGCCGCGAAGGTGATAAGCACGCTTGGGCGCAGTCTTCTGGCCCTCAGGCTTGCCCTTTTCCTTCTTATAATATTTGCCAAAGGCATCGTTCTGCCTGTCTTCGCCGGAAGCCCTGCTGCCCGTTGTCTGAATAAGGTCCAGTCCGTACCTGATCCCGAGATACTCCGCCAGGATCGCCTTGAGGAACTCAAAGGCCCCCGTACCGTCTGTCAAAACATGGTACATCTCCAGGTTGATCCTGCGCCCGTGATAGTTGACTCTGTAGAGCAGGTTTCTTCGTCCCTCCCAGTAGATCGTGTCCAACGCGGGGCGGTCATCTTCCGTCACTTCCGCTTCGAGGTCACTCTGGTCAAGGTAATACCAGAAAAGTCCCTTTTTCAGCACGCTGCTGAAATGAGGAAATTCCATAGCCGCCGCTGTCACAGCGCTCTGCAGAATATCCGGGTCCACCTCTTCCTTGAGTTCGCAAGTGATCCTGAACACCCGGGTGTCTGAGCCGCCCGCTGTGGAGGGCACTATTTTGGCCGCGTTATCTAATTGATACCACTTCGTCTGTGCCATACCGCTTCTCCTGTGTGACTGCCTCTGTTTCTTAATTGATGAGGAAAGCAATATTCTTATCTCACTTGGTGAGGAAAGCAAACCTTCTTATCTCATTTGGTGAGGAAAGCAAAAGGATCGTCGTCCACAAGGAAGTGCATGAGCTGGTAAGCGCACATGATGGCCACCTTCTCCTCCTTGAGGATCCTGCGGACCTCGTCGCGGTCAGCCAGGACGATCTCGATGTTCTCAGTGTCCTCCATGAAGCGGTCGCTGATCTCACCGTCCGTGTAGCCGTAGACCGTCGCGCAGGACTCGTCCGTAAGCCCTACCGTAGTGAAACGGGGCTCTTCGTACATAGGATCCACTTCCAGCGGCTCGAAAGTAAGCCCGGTCTCCTCGTGCATCTCTCGGATCGCCGCCTCGCAGAAATCCTCGCCCTTCTCCACAAGCCCCGCCGGGAACTCGTAGACATATTCGCCGATGCAGAAGCGGTACTGACGGATCAGGACGACCTTGTCACGCTTCGGTCCATACAGGCTGTAAATGATCACGCCGTCGGGATGATTCTCCCCCGTTACGATCTTGAGCTCGCTCTCGTTTTTGGCTCTGGAAGCGACATAATAGTGCGACTTCGCGCCGTTCTTGTGCGTGACGTCGAGATCGTAGAGATTGACAAATTTGTTCTCGGTTTTCTGTGTGATCTTATCGATGGATACCATGCTTTCTCCCTCCTATATAATGGTCGGCGTTCCGCCGGATCTCTTCGCCGTATGCAGGCTGCGGACCTGCGCCGGCGTTCCGCCGTTTTATTCCGCGTTATTCTCCAGCAGACCGGTCAGTTCTCCTTCCGCCAGTATGCTCAGTCTTCTGATTGCTCTCGAAACCGCCGTATACAGGCGGTGCCTCGACAGGTTGTCCTCCGGGTACATCTGCGGGTCCGCGTCCGGAAGGATCACGCCGTCAAATTCAAGCCCCTTCACCAGCTCAGGCGTGATCAGGAAAACACCGCCCGCCGGAAGCGCCTGGTTTCTCCGGATTACCGGGGGCGCGTCCTCTCCCAGAAGTTCCACGATCCGCTCGAGGCTCCTTCTGTTGCCGCAGATCACGGCGGTCAGCCCCTTGTCTTGTTTCGCCGCGTTGATCAGGCTCTTCAGCCTCAGCAGATAATCTTCTGTAGACGCGCAGGCCATCCTGACCGGTGCGGTTCCGGGCCTCTGCACCGATGCGGTTCTGATCCGTTTCTCCCGCGGCAGCAGTCCCGTGAAGATCTCCGTGATCTCCGGCGATGACCGGTAACTGGTCAGCAGCGGGAATTCCTCCACTTGTCCGAACAGCTCGCGGATCTTGCCAAAAGAAGCCGTCCCCTGCCTGATCGCCTGGAATTCATCTCCCAGCATCATGAACTTCGCACTGCCAAAATATCGCCTCAGCACCATCAGCTGCGCTGCCGTATAGTCCTGCACCTCGTCGATCATGACATACCTGACATTCTTGTCGCCCATGCCGGTCAGCAGTATTTTGAGCCAGATCCATTCCGCGGAAGTCAGTTTCTTCCTTCCGAGGATCCGGCATCCGATCCTCTCTATGTCCAGGAAAGCAAAGTGCCCGATCGCGCTGAACGCGCCTCCGTACTGGTTTCTTATTCTATTCTGTTCCCTGAAGCCGGGCTCATCTGTCTCCGCGTAAGGGTCCATGCTGTTGAAAGCTGCGGCTGATGCAGCCTGACCGCTTCCTTCGGTCTCCGGTTCAGTTCCTGCAGCCATTTCAACGTCATAATTTCTCTTGTCATCCCTTTCCATCCTGCGGATCTTGTCTCTGGCAATCTCCGTCAGCCTGTCCGCCAGGATGTTCATTAACCTCACACCGGTTTCAATTCTGGTCAGCCCCTCGACCGCTTTCTTGATCTCCCTGCGGCTCAGGACGCACCGGCCTTTCTGCATGACAGGCCTGAAATCCTCCTCTTCGAGGCGGAGGCTCTTCAGGGCGCGCTCTATTTTGACCAGGTCCGCTTCCTTGGCAGGTTCGTAAGGGCCCTTGTCAGGCGCATTCGCAATATGGACAAAATCCTTCCATGTGATCGTCCTCGGATTCTCCTCGCCGAGGTCCGGCAGCACCTGGTCGATGTACTGTCGGAACACCGGGTTGATCGTGAGCAGATAGACCTGGTCCGGCCTCAGATTCTCCCTCTGTCGGTAGAAAAGGTACGCGATCCTCTGCAGCAGCACGGAAGTCTTCCCGCTGCCCGCGATGCCGTTTACCAGCAGCACCGGCACATCGGCACAGCGGATGACCGCGTTCTGCTCCTTCTGGATCGTCGCCGTAATGGCCTTCATCTTGTCGGTGCGGCTGCTCGCCAGCGACTGCAGCAGCATCGGATCCTCGATCGCCACCTGCGTGTCAAAGAACGAGAACAGCCTGTCCTCCTCGAGGTTGTACTGCCGCCTCAGCTGCAGGTCCACATCCACCCTGTTCCCGTTTACCGTGTAGAAAGTCTTGCCGTTTTCCTGATTGTAGTAGGTCTCCGCGATCGGTGAGCGCCAGTCGATCACCAGATGCTCGTAAGCGTTCTCGGACACTCCCGAACTCCCGATGTAGTAGTCCTCCGGCTCCTCCGTCGGGTCGAACTGCAGCTTCACTCTGGCAAAATATGGCGCCTTCAGCAGCCTCTTGACCCTTCCAAGTTTCTCCGTCGCTGCGTCCTGCTCAATATTGTATTGCGTGATAGAGTGGCTCATCGCCTCAAACTCGATATAGGTCTCCATGGAATCCGTATCGCTGTCAAAGTTGAGCGAAAGATTGCTGCGGATATCCTGCTTCTCCTTCGCGGCCTTCTCGGATATCGCATTGATCCTCTCCTCCAGCTCCTCCTTCATCGCGCTCAGTTTCCCGTGAGTCTGCGTCAGGTGCGCCTGCTCTTCTTCAAATATCTTTTCCTGTAATTTTTCCTGTTCGTTCACTCGTCACTCCGTTTTCTGATTGGGTTGTACTTAATATTTAAGTATACATCCTGGCGGGGGTTTAGTGAATTGTTTATTGAATATCGGATTTGTGCCGGGTTCCTGCCGGTTTCGACTTCCTGGCCGGCTTCCTGCTCCAGTTAGTCATTGCTATCTCGGCAATTTTCGGTACAGAAGCAAAATATTGATTTATTCTCATCCCTGCTAACCTGTCGACCTCACAATTTCCCCTTGCCACACATGATTTTTCAGGCATGTTTCGGCACAGAAGCATTTATTCTCAGTATTCTCGTCCCCGAAAATCTCCGAAACCCTCCAAAAATTCCTCTGAACTCCTGTTTTTTCATCATATTCTGAAAAATCCTGTTTTTCATGGACGCAAATTTTTGATTTGTAAGCTTCTGTACCTACTTTCTCCAAAGCCGGCACAAATATTCTTCTCACAAGGTTGTCGTGTTCCTCTTCAAGGGATGTATATTTTGACAAAACCTGCTTCTGTACCGAAACGACAGTTCGACCTCAATTCTTGTGTACCGAAACTCCGAAAATCAAGCAAATCCACTTGTAATCCCCCCCTCCGCCATCCTATAATCTTCCCATCATCGGTCCATCTGCCTGATCTCACCGATCACATGTCTTTAGCTGCAGATGGCCCCGCAATCCTATCCACATTTCACATCATCTCCGCTCGGAGGAAAGGAGCCCCTATGACATTAGCACAACTGGCTGAATCAAAAAAACGACGACTTCTCGGCGAGAAGCGCAGAATTGTTCGATTTCTGGACAAAGCGCCTCAGGGAAC
>ODAI013976510.1_pt1 | contig 15631 bp, 35 predicted proteins | sample 1539321 | NCBI WGS metagenome assembly ODAI01 (sample SAMN02144231, study PRJEB22623) | gut metagenome | biome: sheep rumen | host: Ovis aries | place: New Zealand
AGGAACTACATACACGCAGGTCTATCTTTACGATGTGACCAAAGTAAGGAGGGAGAAATGAGAAGACAGGTTATGAGGATTGAATACAACGGAAGATGGAAAGTCATCCACGATGACAGCAAGAAATTCAATCCGTTCATCGTGTACTATGAGACATGGAAGGATGGGCGGCTCCACAGGAACAAGGTGGTTGAATACGCAGACTTCGCAAGCTGCATCGCCTACTTCAAAGCATTCTACATACACTAAAAAACAGCGCCTCTGAGGCGGTTTCAGATTCCGGTGGAGGATTTATCCAACCAGTTTCCGAAGCTGTCCCAGAGGCGTTAAATCATGCGTCTGTGTCCGTCTTATCGGGCAGGATACCGTAAGTTGAATCGATGTATTTCTGCCTCAGTTCTTCAGTTGACTTCTCATCTCCCAAAGGATTGTTGGGCGTGATGACCACATCCTGCTGATCCTTCAGACCATAGTAATTCTTCGACCTAAAGATATACGTGACCTGCGGAATCTTATTCTCTTGAACAAGTTTCCCATCGATAGCCGCGAGTAATTCCTTCGCTTGTTTTATCATGTTACCTCGCGTCCTTCCCAATTCCCCATGTTCCCACCGCATCAGCGTTGTCCTGGAGATGGAAAGCGCAAGGCACATGTCCTCAACTGTGGGGATCTGTCCTGTCTCGGCGACCAGTCTGAAATACTGGTTCAGTCTCTCGGCGCACTCGTCATCAGACATCTTCCCTCTCTCTGTTACCTTGCCGAAGTCTGGCACGAACTGGAGGGATTCGGAAATGATTCTCTTGATCTCTTCCGGTTTCGCGTTCAAGTTGGCTGTGAGTGAAGCTGACTTGCTCCCTCTCTTTCTTACGGGTTTGTCTTCCATGTTCACCTCGGTAACTTCCTGCCGATACCACACAATGCATTCCTGTCATCGATGTAGTAGTCGGCGAATACTTTTCTCGGATTGTTTCCGAACCTCTCCTGCATGATGGGTAAGTTGTCGTTCACTGCATCAAACTTCAATCCCATACCATCGCACCATATCAGTGCTTCCTCCAGGTCTTCCCCTTCCCTCATGGTAAACAGAATCAGTTTGTCACCCTTGAGTTTTCTCTTCCGCAGATAATTGATGAGATGGATGTTGGGTTCTCCGATGTCCGGGTACTTGTTCTCACAGAGTGTACCGTCAAAGTCAACAGCGATAATCATTTCAGACTCCTCTGTAATAACTCGGTGTACATCTCCTTCAGCACCTCGTACTTCACCTTCCAGTTGTCGGTGACCACGATCCTCTTTTCCGCAGGAGCTGAAACTCCAAATGCGGAAGCGATTTTCTTTTCGACTTCCTCCTGTTCGTCCTTCGGGATCCGGTCAACGTACTCGACCAGGGATTCATAGTAAGCGTATCCCAGCTTGCCGATATCGGTAATCATCTCCTCGTGATTCACAGTGAGCGCCATGGAGTTCTCGCTCTCTCTTCCGACCGGAGATACATACGCCACAGTGGCGTACTCCTTAAACTTCCGCAGCACAATCACGGGTCTTGTCTTACCCATAGGAGTTGACTGCATCCACACTTCGTACTTGTTCACTTCTTCAAATGTCATCTTCTTCCTCCCTTGCTACCACCATAACTGCCGCTGTAGTAAATCCAAACCATGCGCCCAACATGAATGCAATCAGAATGTCAATCACTCCTACCTCCCTGTCGAACCGAATCCTCTGTCTCCTCTGTCTCCCCCGGAAACATGGGAAACGATTTCCACTTTCGGAAATAAAATCGGAATCACCACAAGCTGTGATATCTTTTCCCCAGCGTTGACCTTGTAGTCATAGCGGGAATGATTGTACAGCTTGACCACAATCTCCCCGGAATATCCCTCATCGATGAGGCCAGTGGATGTGATGCCATGATGGGTATTCAATCCACTCTTGGAAACCAGTAATCCGCAGGTTCCCTTGGGCAACTCCACATGAACTCCAGTGTGGAATGTCATCGCCTTTCCTGCCTTGACTATCCTTGTCCTCCTGGCGTAGATGTCCAGCCCTGCATCCGTGTCGTGTGATCTTGTGGGGGCAATAGCCCCCGTGTCCAGACTAATCTTCACAGTCAATAACCCTTTCTACTACCTCTTCGATGTCTTCCCTGCAATACACTACACGCCCGGAGTTGAGCATGATGGTCGTGCCGTATTCTGCTTCTTTGATCGAGGCAATCTGCTGGGGAACAACGTACACGTTTCCCAAATCGTCATGCAGCTTGATGACTTTCAATCTCTACCTCCTCTCCGGTTCCACTCTCTTACCGATTCTTCCTCTGTCTGTGTGCCTCTCGTCCTGCATCCGCAACGTTCGCACTGGACGAAGTAAAACCCCAGGATATCCTTTCGTACTCTGCTCGTCCCGTTACAGTGTGGACAGTACTTGATGTGATAGGCACTCTTCTTTGTGTTCCAGTATGTCATTCTGCCTCCCAATATCCTTTTGATGCCGTTCTCAACGCAAGCGACCCCGCCTCCTACGAACAAGGATCCCATGCATGCACTGGGAATAGAACCATCACCCACGTACAGCCAGACAGTGCCAAGTGCGATGCTCAGTATCCCCACAATGATTGACAGCATCAGTCCTCCTTGATGAATATGTACAGCAGGTCAAAGGCAGCGCAGAAGACTGCGATCACGAAGAGCCATGTAGGCGCGCCGATCTCTGCAAGGATGTAAGCCGTAAGTAAGTAGTTAATCATTCCCCGTCCTCCTTATAAGGTTCTGGAAGATCCATCCATGCATCAATTTTTCCGTGAGTAAAATCTCCGTTCGTGAGATACATACGGTTGCCGAAAACATCAGCGTCTATCAGTCTGCTCATCTTCATCCTCCCATATCTCCGCATCTGTATTCATATAACATTCATCGCAATTACGGACCCAACTATCCGTCTCTGGGTCATAAGAGTAATCATCTCCGTAGCCCTTGCATTCATAACAGTCCATCGCCATTTTGCTCATCTCCATCACTTGTCGTAAAGTACACCTCTGGTAAGTCCCAATGCTCACAGTCCGTGAAGAACGCAAAGCTATGCGGAATGTAATGCTGTTTGATTTGTGAGGCGTGTCGTTCGCATGACTTATACGTACATTTGAGGTTATAACAGTATGTCTTGTCCTCACTCATCCCGTTCACCCTCTCATGTCTGCGCCGCAGTTGGGGCAGAAATCACTATTGATTCTTTCCCATGAAGAACAACAAGAACACGCATAGTTACTTATGAGCATTCCCGCCACTTCTTCTGCCCACTTATGCTCTACCCACCTTCCCCTCATCCTCTTGGGCTGTGCAGAGGGCTGATTCTTAACCGCTTTCTCACACAAATCCATACCATTCATAATGATACTCGCTCTGCGTATATCACCCATCATCAGCGCATCCTGTCGTATCTTTTCGATATGTTTCAGTATTGCATTCCTACTGATTAAGTCACCCATATGTTGGCAACCTCCTTCCGCACATCGGGCAAAATAAAATATCGCATTCTCGGTATTCACCTTTGAAGCCGACACGAAGCTTCATGGTTCTCCCCCGTCTGACAAGCCATGCATGCGAGTTCTTCTCGATTGGACGGACATATCCGTCTGAGTCTTCGTGGCAATATTCGCAATCCAACGTTTCCAACGTGTTGGGCGTGTTGGTTTGCGTTGGATGTGCAGAGGGTAACTGCTCGGAATTTCCTAACTGTTCAAGCGATTCAAACGCTTTTCTTACAGCAATAATGAGCGAATCCCTTTCTGTCGGCCTGTTTGCCAGAACATCATCCAGTATTCTACATACCTTGTTGCACTGTTCTTTTCTAATGCTCATCCTGCTCACCTTCCCTCATGTCTGCGCCGCACCACGGGCAGAATCTATCACGGGGCTTACCCATAAGCTCACCTGCACACGGCTCGCCGCATTGGTCGCACACATAGAATCCGTCATTGTCTAACATCCACCTTCCTCTCATCCTCTGTGCCTCTGCCTTGCCTCTCTCATATGCGGCCTTCCACAGCCTATCAGAGTAGGAGGACAGGTCGGGCTGTGCGGAGGGCAAGTCGTCAAGATATGTGTACTTTACCCAATCGAGTGCGGCGTTCCATCCTTCTTGCCAATCGTTGAGGTTCCTGTGCTCAACGTAATGAGCGTCCAGTCCATCAATCGCCGCCTCCCGGCTGATTAAATCATCCATTATCTTTCCTTTCCGCAAATGAGCAAAAATCATATTCGCTTGGTCTGTCCGAATCATCAACGATTTTTATGGCGCAACCAATGTCGCCGAACCATTTGCAGTCCTTGCATCTTACTACCTTCAACTCCTCCATTGTCTTTCGGATTACCTTTGTGTACCTATGACAACAGTGAGCCTTCTGGTCATACTCCTTGCAGTCAGTACACCACTCAAACTCTTCAAGCGGTGGCTGTGCGAAGGGCAAGTCCTTCAGTGCCTCTACCATCAAGTCCCGATAGTCCACAGGGCTGTTGCCGCAGGCAAGGAACATACGCCCGGCAGTGTTGATTGCTTGCTGTCTGCTGATGAGATCGGTCTCATGGCTTGTTACGGTGCTGTACAGTTGTAAGACAGCCTCCATCAGTTCTCCGACCGTGTCCTGGAATGCAGGGTGTTCGATCTCGCAGTCCCGGATATGGTCAAACATGGAATGCAGTCCCTTTTCGAACTCGGTCATTGCGGAACCTCCATCAGTCTATAGAGTTTTCCGTTCAGCATGATGTAATCTACCTCTCCACCCTTCTTGTAGTGGAATGCTGCCTTGCTCTGGTCAAGCCATTCCTGTATGCCCGGTCTGCTGTTGAGAAACATCGCTACATCGAACTTGGTGATCGTTGGATTCTGGAACTGTGGCGCGTCATTGATTGCTTCCAGGGCGGCATCTTTGTCAATGTACCTCACCGAACACCTCCTTTATCCTCTCGTTCGTTCTTCGGAGCGTCCCCTTCATGGTGGCGATGGCCTCTGGCAGATCCATGTCCCTGTCGCCTAAAGCCTCGGCGACTTCCATGTCTGCGATCTTCTGCACCGCACCCGCCAGTGAAGTGTAGTAGAACAGAGGAGTGATGGACTGATATGTTTCGTTCGTCTCCTTGTTCCGTGCCAGCCTCACTCTCTGCACAACGTAGTTGACGATGCCGTTCTTGCTGTTGTCTACGGTCACTGCGTAGTTATTCGTTACTCTTATCATTCAGATCCTCCGTCAGTCTGGACATTCTCTCTGCCCACATGTTCATCGTCTCATACTTTATTTCGTGTTCCCTGTAGCACCACCAGTATCCGCAGCCGAAGCCGATGAAGACGCCGATGAAGATGCAGATAATGTTAATCATGCGCCCTCCTCTGGAAAGTGCCTCTTCGTTACTGCTATACAGAACTCCTCAACTTCCGATGCCCAGACGGGCGTTGCACCGGTATGCCGAAATGCCAGGGCAAATCCCCCAATGCCGTCAAAGAGCGAACCCATTGTGATGTCACGGTCATACTGTGCCGCTATCCTTCTTGCCAGCACCTTCCAGTACGGCAGGGCAATGGAGTTGCCCAGTGCCTTGTATCTGTTTGAATCTGTGGTCTTTCTCTTCTTACCCTGTGTGACGATGTAGTCTCCGATGTCCGTCCAGTTGTCCGGGAATCCCTGGAGCCTTTCGCACTCTTTCGGCGTGAGTCTCCTCACTACCATCATGCCATCACCTCCTTTCTCTTCACTTATCTGCTGCCCCCCCCTCAAAATTATTTGCTGGTCGTGCATACAGTTCAGCGCACCCACATTGTCCTGCAAGTGGATCTGATGCAATTGTCCGTTTCCTACTCCGTAATCCATCCGTCACCAACATCCCGTTGTAAGCATCCTGTCCGCAGTAGCTGCCCGGATGACTGTTCGCCATCAGTGGGCCTGTTATTTTCTGGTACGACAACTACCATCACTCCTTTGTAGTCTCTGCTATTTAATGTGTATGCCACCCCCCCCTCAGCAATCTTTGGAGTAGGATGATCCGCTATCATCCATGTCATCCTCTTCCTCCAGAACGACAACGGGAGGAGTCTTGTATATACTCGCCCGTAATGTTGAAACGGTTTCATGGCTCCAACTCATCACCGCCCCCCCCTGGTCATTCAGAATTATCAGTAGTCTCATATATCACCACGCACGGCAGATGATGAGGGTCTGCTCTCTGGCAGCATAGTGTCATCGTTCTGTCTCCTGTCAGCTGATGGTTGTACGCATCGAATGACAAGCACTTCCGACCCCCCCCCATACGATCCGCTCTTATTCCTAAGAGTCACTGATACATCGTCCTCTCTCCAGTCGAAGTACCTCTTCTCCGTCACTGTCTTCATTGGTCACCACTATCGTTGTGTAGTCTGTAATCCTGTTCTGATGGTCTCCGGTGAGGGTGGCTGCCGTACCACCCCCCCCATTTCCACGGGCATCATATGCCACCGCATGAACCTCAGTGCTGTTCAGCGTGTACATTATTCCCCCCCTACGGAGTATCCGTCTCCCCTGTGGGAAGGTCGGTATCCGTTTCCCTCAAGGCAAATAATGTCTGGCCTTGCGACACGCCAAGAGTTGCTGACTTCTCCCATTGAATCAGTGCGCCCTTTCCTGCACGTTTACCTAATGAGTCGATCTCGCGCCCCCCCCCGAATTTTCAGAGTTGCGCTTCCAGGGCTTCCCTCAGAATGTCGGGGAGTTGCTTGCCCCGCTTCTCCGCTCTCCTCAGAATCCCCTCGCATGCTCTCTTGCTGAGTCTGTACTTCTCGTCTGCCTCTGGCTCCAGGATGTCCGACAGCTTCGTTGTCATGTCCTCCATCGGTTTCTCCCCGCAGTTGAGGGTTAAATATAATGGTCGGCGCGGTGTACCCATTGAAGTCTGCAACCAGAGCCAGCCGCTTTCTGCGCTGCGGAACGCCCCAGTACTGAGCATCGTGGATGTTCCATGCGATTGACCAACCGTCTCCCATGATGCATCCGCTGTGTGACCACTTCGCAGGTCGAGGAACAACGGCATCTGGCTGGACGATCCTCGCGGTTTCTTCAAGGACGATTCGGAAGTCCTCGCCCTTCGGGGTTCCCGATGACAGGAGTCCTGGCACGTTTTCGAAGACCATATAGCGGGGTCTAAGTCGAAGATGTCCATCTGGTTCTCGCAGCTGTAATTCTCTATCATGCTCCCTCATCTCCTTGATAATCCTTATCTGCTCAAGGAACAGAACAGAACGTTCGCCTCCCAAGAGTCCGGCTCTGGATCCCGCAACAGACAAGTCCTGGCACGGTGACCCTCCGGTTATGACATCCACTATAGGGAGGTCTGCTCCGTTTAACTTAGTTATGTCTCCGTAATGCTTCATCGCTTCGTCCACCTCTCAAACCTGCTCCACAGATTGGCAACGTTCGTTACCAGTCCGGGATAACTTCTCGCCACCGTTCCGACACCGACCTCGATGTTCTTCAGCTTCTTGTCCATCTCTCCCACCTTGGGGCCTAACTTGTGGAGGCACTCCATGTTCTCGGTGGAGTTCTTCTCAAGTGTCGATACGGTGGAACCGATACCCGCCACAAGGGACTGGAGCATCTTGTTGCTCTCCCTCTGGTTCTCAAGGAGCATGTCCAAGAGTGTACCGATCTGCTTCAGTTCATCTGCTGTATCTCTCGGTTTCGGAGGATCCGTTTTCTTTCTTGAGATGGCCTTGTAGTCCAGCTTGTACTTGTCTGCGTTGAGGAAGAACCTTCTACAGAACTCCGTGTACGATGATGATGCTGCTGCATACGCCTCTACTTCGCACTCCATTCCGTCTGTCTCCAGAAGCTTCAGCAGTGCCAGCTTGCGTTCATCCTTGTTGGCGACTGTCTTCGTGCCGGGCGTGGTGCAGGACTCTGCAACCGTAGAATTTGCCGCACTCGCGATCCTCTCTGCATCCGTATACAGTTCCCCGCTATATACGATTACCTTCTGTTGTGTACCTTTCGTTGTTCCCATTTCATCCTCCTTTTGTGTAGGACTCCCGCAGCGGGGATCGAACCCGCGCCTCAACACGCAGTGTGCTACCTACCTACACCATGCGGGAGCGCCTGTTACGCTGTGCGTCCACAGTGCCATCGGTACATTCCCTGCCACATCGCCCTCCGCAGGATAGGAGTTGTCAAGCGATATGATGTACCTAGAGGGGCGGCAGGACTCGAACCCGCAGCACAAGTAGGTGGCGAACCCCTTGTTCGTAACGCCAAAGCTTTGCCAGTTAAGCTACGCCCCTCATAAGCGAGGCTCAGACTTACCTCGCTGTCGGTGAACTTAGGCGGCATCCGACCCCGCCGTTAGCGATAGTATGTAATTCCCGGAAGCGGGAGATTACCTCAGTCATCGAAGTAGACCTTGAACGAATCCATGCACTCTTCGCAGTAGTACTGACCGCCCACAAAGTATGCGGATTCATCTGTGATGTGCTCTCCACAACAGGCACATTCCGGTCTGCTCTCTTCTCTCTCGTAGTCCTCGTATGTCATACGTACATCCCCTCCTCTTCTCCCTGCTCCTGCGCAGTCAGCGATGACATGACATCTATCCCCGTTACCTCAAGGCACTGCTGGATGATATCTTCCTCTTCCTGCCAGTACCTCTGGGTGTCTCTCAAGGCGTATACGATGTCCTCATACTCCACGCCGAATCTGGTATGCAAGGTCATCACGAATCCTGCATAGACCTTGGGGACAATCTCATCCACCGCCCTGGAGAACATCGCCAGTCTTCTCCGTTGGTCTGGATTATTCGTCAGCGTCCGGATTAACTTTCTTCTTCCTCCCACCGTAGTACTCCTCAAACGGATATCGCTTGCCATTGGTTACGAAACGGTCTGGCTTGCAGAAGCGGCAGAACGGAAGTGCCTCTGTGAGAATCTCGCACCGTCCGTCATGTCTGGCGAAACAAGGCCGTTTGTCTCTGCATGAAGGATTATTCAAACGGCAGTTCCTCCTCTGCACCACTGGACTCAGCCATGTTCAAGAACCCGTCAATGGAATCCTGTCTCCCTCCGTCCTTCTGTCTGGATTCGCAGAACTCCTGCCTGTCCACCACAACATCGGTGGTGAAGACCTTGCCGTTCTTTCCCTCATAGGATCCGGTCTGGATGTGTCCCTCCAGGGCGATCTTCATGCCCTTCTTGAGGTACTTCTCTGCGAACTCAGCGTTCTTGCCAAACGCCACGCAAGAGATAAAATCAGTGCCGTCCTTGAAGCGGTCAACTGCCAGACTATACTTGGCAATCGCCATGTTCCCCTGTGTGTATCGCACCTCCGGGTCTCTGGAAATGCGTCCGATCAGTGTAACGTGATTCATGTATCCTCCTCGATGTAGTTGCGACCATACCGCCGCATGAAGTCTTCTCTGCTGTGCGTGGATTCGTATGCCATCTGCCCTTCCTGCTGAATCCAACGGTTCATCCGAATGTCGTTGTGTACGCACCAGTTGCCCATGTTGTGATGCTGTGGACACAGGTAGATGTATAACCCGTCCTCCTCGCTCAGTCTCCGGTTCGCACCGCCGAAGATGTGGTGCTTGTGGGTCTGGCATATACGCCCACACACGAAGCATTGTCCTTTATGGGTGTCAAGAATCGAGTCCATCCAGTCTCCTCCGAAGCTTGTTCAGCATCCCCATCGTGAACTCCTTGGACAGCTTGCCGTTCTCCTCCGTCCTTGTGTCCGGGATCTGAGGGACTGGCGCAGGAGGCTGGAACATCTGCTCGTACCTCAACTGCGGTGGAAGGGCAGCCTGTCTCCTCTCGGCATTCCGAATACGTTCATACTCCTTGAGGAACAGCGGACGCTGCACGCTCTGAAGGGCAGATGTATCCGTGCGCGACCACGCTCTCAGTGTGCCGGGGCCTCCAACGACCTTCTGTACGATGGCGGGGAGTTTGGCAAACTCAGCATTCGGGTCTGCTCTGGAGAGTGATTTCATCACCATCTCCCATGCGTATGCCGCTCCCTCCTGTGGGCCGTCCTTGATATCAGCGGCAATGGTGCGGATGTCGGCAGGAGTAGGCGCGAACCGTGACTGCTGGCAGAAAATCTGCACCGCCTTGTTCAATGTGGGATAGTCAATGTCCTGCAGCAGGGAGTACCACAGGTTCATGGCGTACTCGTCTTTCAACGTATCGGGCCATAACGTGCGGATCGCCTTGACTACCAGGGCAAAGTCTGCGACTGATGTGCCGCCCATGTATCCACCTCCTCTATCATCTGTTCACCGCCTGTCCTCGGCAGCTTCCACTCGCTCTCCCAGCCTCTCTGGTTGAAGAACGATGATCCCATCTTGATGTACTTGTCCTCGGTATGCGAAGCCTTGAGGTACGCCTTGTATCTGTTGACACCGATGAGAACATCAGCACTGGACACTCCGTCCTTCCTCGCAGACTTGTATGCGGAGTACGCTTGCTTCTTGCCATCCTTCCTTGGATACAGTTTCCAGATCTCTTCGAACTCCTCCCGAAGCTGCTTTTCGGACACTTTCGTCCCGCCTTTGAGGGACAAGATAGTATTATCTATACTATTCTTATCTATACTATTCTTACCTATACTATCCTGTGGCAGACAGGCGGCAACCTGCTGGCAACCATCTGGCAACCGTTCGGCAACCATCGTGTATGCACCGTTGTCTTTGATGCCCAGCATCTTCAGTTCTTCCTGGAATGCCGTTGGTGTATAGCGGTCTTTCCTCAGTGCATTCGCCATTCTCCAGTGCTTGATAACGATCACTCCGTTGTCGAACTGGTAGATGTACCGCTTCTCCAGAAGTGCCTGTAAGTCCTGCACCGATGCGTGTGCCTTGAACATGGAGATGGACACTTGATTGCAGAACCCGTCATCGTCTGCGCTCATAGATAAGTGGAGGTAAAGTGCCTGTGCGGAGGAGGACAGAGACATGAAGTTGTCATCATCAGTTACCTTCTTCGTGAACATCCGTCTCTCTGCCATCTGCCCTCCCTATCGCTGCCTTATACAGCGTGATCCAGTCTTCCGTTCTCATGATGGTCAGCCAAGGTTCTCTGGACTTTTTCCAGAAGACTGTAGGAAGACCATCCTTCCTCTTCTCGGCCTCTTCGACCGCCTGTCTCATCCACTCCAGAGGATGTGACCTTTCCACTGCCTTTACCTCACAATGGATTCCTGTAAGTCCCACGACATCGCTTTCGTGGTAGAAGACCTTGCCCCTGTGTGTCTGTAGTCCGTGGTCTGCAAGGAAGTGTACGAGGGCGAGTTCTCCTCGCTTCCCCTTTTCCCGTTCTTTCTTACCCATCACTTGATCCTCAGTGATTCTCCGCGCTCGCCGTAGTGCGCCCAGAGTGTGTTCCCCTCTTCCAGGGTCTTGCGGATCTTCTCCATGTTCGGTTCTCTCCTGCACAGGACATCCGGTAAATCCTCCACTCTGATGCCATCGTTCAAGATGACCGGAAGCTTGCCGCCGTTCTTGGCGATGGTGAAGGTGTGCAGTGTGGTCTTGATCTTCTGCTTGTCCATCGCTTTCATGGCGTTGTACAGGTGGTTCTTGATGCGGTCGCAGTTGCGGGTCAGTGCATCCCTTCTCGCCTTGAGCCTGTCGATCTCGCCCTTGAGGATGTCTGCCTGTCCGTTCAACTGCGTAAGCACCGCAGCGTAGGCATCTGCCTTTTCCTCGATCTCTCCTTCGATGGAGTTCATCGTGTCTTCGATGACCTGCGGGTCTTCCTCAAACTCCGCATACTCCAGAAGCTTCAAGTAGTCGCCTGTGAGGTCGTATAATGTGCTCCCCATAACTGTTCCGTCCTCCTCATTTGTTCTGGTGTTTCGTACTCAAGCCCCAGGTCACGCAGTTCCTGCCTTGTCCCATCCAGTAACTGTGCCATCTCGGCTGTGTTGTACGTGTGACTGCCTCTGTATATCTGGTAGGTATACACAAGGTTGTTGTCTTCCAAGTGTGTAGTCCTAAGTGCCAGATGCGGCTCCGGGAGGTTCTGTACATCCTCTGGCGGGGCCTGTGTCACGTAGAACACTGGTTCTCCGTCCATGTATTCCACCTGCCCGTATGATGTGATGAGCCAGTTCTTCACCGCCGCAAATGTCATGGGGTGAAGAGCATTCCTCAGACGATCAACCAGAACATGGAAGTATGCGTTCTGGTCAAGACTTCGTTTCTCCCTGTGGACATTCACATTGATGTCCAGTGGTCTGTCCATCAAGGAGGAGAAGTCTGCTGTCTCCATCACACGGAAGGTGACCGTGTCTGTTCCGAAGCCTACGAGTTCTCCAAGGAACTTCATTTCTTCTTCTCCTTGTTCGACTTGAAGAGCCTCACCGCCTCGGCGTACTGTTCCTTCGTGAGATCCGCAAGGGCAGCTACGTTGTACTTCCTCATGATGATCGCTCTGTTGTTGTCGTTCTCAAGAAGGGAGAACAGCGCGAGTGCATCGGCAGGGGAAATCTTCTCTCTCTTCACGCCCTTCAGCGGCTGAGATGCATTCTGGTCTGGATCGTCACCAGTCATGATGCGGTAGCACTTCATCAGTGCGTACTTGTCTGCGTAGGTCATTGCCTTGCCGACCGCCTTGTCCTGCGAATCCACACCGTCACCGTAGGAGATGATGTCGATGTACTCTTCCGGGTTCTCCACGTTGACGAACCTGTAGGTGACCTCGATCCGAAGGTAAAGCTGTGTCTTCTCGGTGACATTGCCCTGGTATTCAGTTGTGTTCGTCATCGTTCCGCTGTCGATGACCCGTCTGGAGTAGGGATAGGAGAAGACCTTGTACTTCTCTTCCAGCGGCTTGACTGCGGCGAGAACATCAGCTTCGCCGACTGCCTTGTAACTGGACTTCCCAAATCCGACTGAGAGGTTCTTGTTCACCCTCTCCATCTCGCTCGATATGGCGAGTAACTTTTCATAGATATTCATCTTGTGTAGTACCCCCGTCTTTTTCTTACCAGTACCCTGTTGTCCAACAGGTATCTGATTCTTGATGCGACTGAACTGGGTGACCGCCCTGGAATCATCTCAGACATCTCCTGCACCGTGTGAGTGCGGTAGTACTGGACGATGATTGCGTCCTCCTGCGGTGTCCACTTTGCACCGGATGGGGGGCGGCGAGTTATCAATTTCCTCTTGGAGAGATTCGACAGCTTGGCGTTGACCTGCTGTCTCGTATACCCAAGCTTCTTGGATATCTCGGTCTGCGACAGGCCGTCCTTGTACATCTCTATCAGCCGCTCTATATCCCTGTCAGTCCACATCCGCTGTGTCTTCCTGCGCGTTGCTCTTCGTATCTCGGAGAGTAAGTAGCAAGCTTCGCCGATGTTGATGACATCCATCTGCCAAAGCCTCTTGATCTCGTCCTTGGTGAAGTTGATGCCGTTCTCACTCAGCGTTGCCGCCTTGTCTACTCTCCGCTGGATCCCGGCGGGAATCATACCTTGTCCACCCAGTCAACGGCGAAGAGTACCGTTCTTGTGATGACATATGCGATGACCAGACAGTCAGCAACTGCACTCAAGATATCCATTCGTTCCACCTTTCTCCGTCCCATCTGTAGGTTTCGGTGATAGCTTTCTCTGATTTGAGGAAAGCGTATCCGTAGATGTCATCCTCCTTGGAGAAGATGAAGACATCGTAGTTGTCCACCGTCAGTGAGACGAACTCAAGACCATGTTTCTCAATCGCTTCCCGTGCGATGTCGAACAGGTCGAACATCCTCTGTTCCATTCACCCACCTTTCTACCGCATCATCAAAAATGAAGTAGCGGTATCCTGTCCCTCTTCTGTTCCTCACCGCATGACCGATGGGGAGTGTCCCCCGTTGGAGCGAGTAACGGATGAAGTCGGGACTAGTTCCCAGTCTCTTCGCTGCTTCCGTTACCGTTATCCTCATCTGTACCCCTCACCAGTTCATCCAGTGTCACGCCGAACAGGTCTGCAATCTTGAGAAGACTTCCAAGATTTGGCTTATATCTGCCGTGTTTCCAGTCCGACATACTTCCAGGAGCAATGCCTGTCTCCTTGCATACGCGATAGTCAGTCAGCCCCCGGCTGTCTCTGAGTCTTGCGTAATTCTTGTACACCTATTTACCTCCTTCCTAGATGTAGTGGTTCGGCACACCACATCTTGTTGTTGTAAATAGTTCGGGTAGCCGATATAATAAAGTTGTCAGACAAATTATATTCGGTGAACCATTTACCTGTCGGCGTTTTCTTCGGCTTGCCGTACCGCCTACAGTTATATTACTATGGCTTCCCGAACGTGTCAACAGTAAATCTACGGTTCGCCGAAATTTTTTCGGAGGGGGAAGACCATGTATGAGAACTATGCAGAGATACGGAATCAGCTAGGGCTGAGAGACGCTGATGTGTGCAAGAGGGCGGGCATCAGCCCAGGGACTATGTCCGACTGGAAGAACGGGAGATACAACCTAAAGGCTGAGAAGTTGCAGAAGATCGCAGAGGTGCTGGGTGTCACTGTTGATGTTTTAATCAATGGTGTCCAGACTTCTGGACAGGAAGATGGGTACTATGTATATGGCGAGACAGCCAAGGTAGCCCAGGAGATATTCGAAAATAAAGACATGAGGATACTGTTCAGTGCGGCAAAAGACTCAAGACCCGAAGACTTACGAATGGCAGCAGACATGCTCATGCGGTTCAAACAGACCAATCCAGATGGATGACATCTATGTGTATGTCGTTGACATGCAAATAGACGAGGCTGTAGCCCCCTGTGGGGCGTTTGGATACACGGTATATATAAATGCCCACCTATCGCAGGAACAGCGCTCACAGGCGCTTCTACACGCTCTACAGCATATCGCCAGAAATGACTTTGAAAAGGACAGTGTGCAGGAGATAGAAAAAGAATGCCGAAAAGAAAGAAGCACCCCGTCCTGCCTAATGGATGGGGTACGATCAGATACTTAGGGAAAGGAAGGTCGCGCCCCTATGCCGTCCACCCTCCATGCACAGAGAGGTATGAGAACGGATATTATAAAAGGCCTCCTGTTCTCTGTTATGTGAAGGACTGGTACACTGGGTTTGCAGTACTCAACGCTTACAGGGCAGGGACATATAAGCCAGGGGACGAGTTGTCATATCCCACCAGAACCATGTCCGACCGCGAGATGGACGAGTTCTGCGAGATGGTTATCAGATCCGGTCACATCGAACCGAAGGGCATGACATTCGAAGATGTGTACAAGGAATGGTTTGAATGGAAGTTCGGAGAGAACGCACCGAAGCGTCTGTCCATCTCTGCCAGGAGGAAGACCACAACATCGTACATACATCTGGACAAGATAAAGAAACGCCCCATACGTGCGCTGAGAACCAAGGAGATACAGGACTGCATCAACGAATGCCAACTGGGCGAGGAGTCTGTGGTGGCAATAGTGCAGACAGTCAAGGCCGTGTGCAAGTATGCTCTGGTACACGACATCATCGACAAGGATTATTCCGTTGGTGTCGTTACGCCTAACAGGAAACCTTCAGAGCATGGTGTACCTTTCACGGATGCGGATCTGAAGAAACTGTGGGAACACAGAGACAATGAAACATCCAAACTAATTATCATCATG
>ODAI010702690.1_pt1 | contig 15629 bp, 18 predicted proteins | sample 1539321 | NCBI WGS metagenome assembly ODAI01 (sample SAMN02144231, study PRJEB22623) | gut metagenome | biome: sheep rumen | host: Ovis aries | place: New Zealand
CAGACCGGAATCGAACCGGTACGGGTATCACTACCCACGGGATTTTAAGTCCCGGGCGTCTGCCAGTTCCGCCACTGCGGCTCAGTTAAATCTCAATGGGACCTATAGGGCTCGAACCTATGACCCTCTGCTTGTAAGGCAGATGCTCTCCCAGCTGAGCTAAGATCCCTTAATTCTCTTTACCGAATCAATATAAATTTTGAATCCGATCGAGAACTTTTTTGTCGTTCGAATTGTGCAGAGCAAAATTTATACTATACTCTGCCGCTGCCTTTTATGATCTGCTACGCAGATCATGCAAAAAAATTCTCTCTTTACCGAATCAATATAAATCTTGAATCCGGTCGAGAACTTTTTTGTCGTTCGAATTTTGCAAAGCAAAATTCGAACAACGACCCAGACGGGACTCGAACCCGTGACCTCCGCCGTGACAGGGCGGCGCTCTAACCAACTGAGCCACTGGGCCCCGGTACAACAGAAATGGCCTTTATGAGGCCTTCAGGCACCTTGCGTACCAGCCTTAACCGGTCAAACCGGTAAACTCTGTCACAATCGAAATGTTACCAAAAAACAGCAGTTACGTCAAGGAAAAATTCTGTTCACCCGGGATATTTCCAAATCCGATCGTTATACTTCACGAATCACCCCGCCCACCTGCGCAAACCCGTGCTTGTACGGACGGCTCTTTGACATTCGGAATTTTCTTTATTATACTTATTATTACAATTCTCTCTCATCTCATAAAAATAGCCCTTATCTCATACTAAAGGGCAAAAACAATCAGGAGGATATGTGTATGCAGCAATTGATCAGAAAAATTCCGGTTTTTGCATTAGTTGTTTTCCTGCTTACTGCTGTGGCGTTTGAAGGCGACAGGGTAAGGGCGGGAGAAGCATATGGTGACGGAGAAAGCTCTGAAACGGAGCTTGGGGCTTTTGAGATCACCGCTTACCAGAGAAAACTCGCAGCTGAAAATGAAGCCGGTTATCCGGTGCTTGATGCCGGAAGAGGTAATCCAAACTGGATCAATACCCAGGTACGCCGTGCCTTTACCCGGTTTATGGAATTTGCGACAAAGGAATGTGAACGGGATTTCAGCATGGGAAATATGGCCGGACACGCGATCCCTGAAGGAATAGGAGAGCGCTTTGAGAACGAAATGGATCCGGATGATGAAACTGCCGCATTTCTGATCTCCGCCGTTGATTACTGCGAAAAGACCCTTGGTCTTGACCGGGGCAGTCTTCTAAAGGAGCTTTCGGATGCGGTGATCGGGGATTATTACCCTTCCCCAAGCCGCTGCCTTCCCAATACAGAAGTCATATTGAATGCCTACCTTGAGGCAGCGCTTTATAACGGCATAAAGCCCGAGGGAGAAACAAGGATCTTTCCGACCGAAGGCGGAAGTGCGGCTATGGTCTATATCTTTGAGACCTTAAGCCATAACCGTCTGCTGAAGCCCGGAGACCAGATAGCTATCAGCACTCCGATCTTTACTCCTTATCTTCAGATCCCGCATGTGAATGATTACGGGCTCGTTTCTGTCGAGGTATCAGAGAATCCCGAAAGCCGGGATATATCAGAGGATGAGCTTAAAAAGCTTGAGGACAGGAGCATCAAGGCCTTCTTCCTTGTCAATCCGTCAAACCCCTCCTCCCACGCCCTCTCTCAGAAAACGATAGACAGACTCTGCAGAGTGGTAGAGAAGAACCCCGACCTGATCATTCTCACAGACGATGTTTACGGGACCTTTGCCGAGGATTTTCAGAGTCTGTACAGTGTTCTTCCTCATAATACTATACTTGTCTATTCCTTCTCAAAGCTTTACGGCGTAACAGGCTGGAGGACAGGTCTGATCGCGATGAACGAAGAAAACGTATGTGACAGGCTTCTCAGTGAACTGCCTGAAGAAGACAAAAGCTCTCTCAGGAAGGAATATTCCATAGTAAGCACCGATTCAGAGCAAATGCCGTTCATTGAACGTGTGGTGGCGGACAGCCGGTCCATAGGGCTCTATCACACCAGCGGACTCAGCACTCCCTCTCAGGTCTTCATGGATCTTATGTCCTTAAGTCATCTGATCTATGAGAACAAGGCTGAAAAAGACCCTTATATCCAGCAGGCGAACAATCTGCTTGCTGACCGCTATCAAACCCTGATGAACGCTCTGGGGCTTGAACCGGATGAGGATGGGAGGAATACCAGATACTATGCTCTTATCGATCTTATCGATATTTCACGCGGGCTATACGGCGGGGATTTTGCGGACTGGCTCAGGCAAAGCAGGACAGATATAGATATTCTGGATGATCTTGCCGCTAAAAAGGGAGTCGTCCTTATGTACGGACCGGGGTTCTCTGCTCCTGAAGGAACGGTCCGTGTCTCCCTGGCAAATCTTAACGAGAAGGATTACTCTGAGATCGCGAGAAGGCTGATCGAGCTTCTTTCCGAGTACTATGAAGAATTTCAGGGTGAAGCGGCCGGTACAGGCTCTGCCGGGGCAAAGGCTGATAAATATACCCTGGAACAGGCAGTCATACTGAGCCGACATAATCTCAGGGCTCCCCTTTCCAGCAACGGCTCGGTTCCCAGTGACCTCACTCCTCATGAATGGACGAAATGGACCGCCGGCTCCAGCGAGCTTACGATAAAGGGCGGGATCGAAGAGACGAATATGGGACAGTATTTCAGAAAATGGCTTGATAAAGAGGGGTTGATAGCCGAGAATTCCATTCCCGAAGAGGGAGCTGTCCGTTTCAGCGCCAGGGATAAGCAGCGCTGTATAGCAACTGCCAGGTATTTTTCGGCAGGCCTTTTCCCTCTTGCCGACATCGTTGTGGAGCATCCCGGGGATCTGAAGGGCACAGAGGATTTTATGAAGCCGGTTTTAAGCTTTTATTCGGAAGAATACGCCGAGGATGCCATAGCCGAGATAGAAGAGCTGTCGGAGGACGGGATATTTGACAAGGTATCCGGAAGGACAAAGGATGCCGTTTCTCTTATAATGGATACCGTAGATATGGAGGACAGCGATTCCTATAAGAACGGCGAGTACGGAGACCTGCTGTCGGACCCTACGGAAATAATCATAAAGGAAGGGGAGGAGCCGGATATCGAGGGGGCAATAAAGACTGCTTCCCAGGTCGGAGATGCCCTGATACTTCAATACTATGAGGAAGAGGATCCTAAGAAGTCCGATTTCGGCCATGAGCTCACAGATGAAGAATGGCAGACCATTGGAGATTTCATGATCGGCTATCTGGAAACCCGCCATGGAACGCCTCTGCTTTCAGTAAATATGGCAAATTCCCTGCTGAAGGAGCTTAAGAAGGAGCTGCTGAACAGAGACCGCAAGCTCACCTTCTTCTGTGCCCATGATGTCACCGTTCTCGATACGGTTACGGCCCTTGGAGCAAAGCCCTACAGGCTCCCCGATAGTATTGAGCCTAAAACGCCTGTCGGAGTAAAGCTGATGTTTGAGCGGCTCAGGGATGAAAAGGATCAGGTCTGGTACCGTGTGAGTCTTGTATACAGGAGCACCGAGCAGATAAGGAATGCTGAGATCCTGACTCTTGATAATCCTCCCATGAAATATGAGCTGAGCTTTACGGGAGTTGAAAAAAACGAGGACGGGCTGATTTCAGAGGAAGATCTGTTCAGGCTGTTTGACAACGCATTCAACGCTTACGACGAGCTTTCGGCGCTCTATGAGCTTAAGGAAGCGGCCTGAGTATTACGGGATCACCTGATCAGGTTATCCTCTCTCTCCAATGATCAACCAGCCTGTCCTCGCTCCATGCTGCGTTGGCCGGGCTGGTTGAAGGTAAGCAGACGGATCTGATACCCGTTTCCGGTTCGATGTACTTTTTGTAGTATCTTTCAGCCGTCCTTCCGTTCACAAAGATACCGGAAATATTTGCAGCCTCCAGGATCACAGACAGATCATTGGCCACAACATTTTCAATGCTTGCGTCTGATGAGCCTTTGATATCGCATGATGCGATCACATCCCATAAGGCAATACGGTGCTTTGTCAGAAAAGCCTTCTTTTCCGGGATCGTTGCCGGAACCGCGTCGTCAAAGGCCCTGGCGACCACCCTCCAGAAACGGTTTTGCGGATGTCCGTAAAAGAACATCTGCTCACGGGACTTTACCGACGGAAAGCTCCCCAGTATCAGGATTTCGGATCGCACGTCATAAAACGGCGGAAACGGATGTCTGATGCTCTCTTTCATAGTATCTGCCATTACTCCTATAACATATATAATTCATCCCAGAGTCTGTTTTCGTATCCGGCGCATGTCCTGAATATTTTACTGAGAAGAGAGACCGTATCAGGCTCAATTGAGTCTGTTTCACGGTCAAGAACCTCGATCCAAAGCCGGTTGGCATCGGTATAGGCTTTGCAGGTATAAGCATCAAACCAGAAGCTGTACGGAGAAGCTGCTGTCTCACGCGGATACCTTAAGACGGTCCGCTCTCCGATATACGCGTACAGCCATGAGCACTGGAGCAGGGCCGCCAGCCCTGCAAACAGCCCGTCCTCCCTGACCCGGCTCAGCATATAACCCGTATATTCCCCGATCACAGGGAGCCTGATCGCATCCGCAATCTCCTCATCACTGACACCCAGCTTCTTCATATGTGGAACATGGACACGATATGTCTCCTTCTCTGTTTCCCGGATGACAGACTGCAGGAAATCCAAAAGCCCGGGATCCTCTGTCCTTTCCCGGATAAATCGCAGCAGGTCTGTATAATCAAGCAGATACAGATAATCCTGGAGCATGTAATTGCGAAAGCGCCCCTCATCAAGGGTTCCCAGGGCCATTTCCTTTACGAAGGGCTTGTCTGCCGCCTGCTCCCAGAGATCGACAGCGGCCTCATATAATATATCAGAAAGCTTCACCGCCTGTCTCCTCTATTCTGTGCAATAATGGCAACATACCCGCCGCTCTTATAGCCTTTAATGACATCCTCCGGCTCCTCGTTGGTATAAAGAGGATTCTTAACAAGAGTCTGGTAAAACTCAAGCTTCTGTACCCCCAGGGATTTTAGCACAGTGATCTTCTCCTCGGTCGTATGCCATACACCCGAGCAGGCCAGGGCCAGAGGATATGGCAGCTTTGGCATGGCGCCCTTAAGATACTCGTGATCATACGTGTTCAGGCTCTTGCCCAGAAGATACATGAAACCAAACGCGCTCTCCTTCGGCACATCGAGAAGTATCAGCCTTCCCCCGGTCTTAAGTGCGCGCAGGCACTTCCCGTATACAGGCACCAGATCATCTATATAGCTGGAGCTCCCGTTGAAATAGATGATATCATAATGCCCCTCCGGCAGATCCGTTTCTTCGATCAACCCGTACCTTATAACGTTGACACCGCGCTTTGCGGCGATCCTTCCCATATCCTCAGACGGCTCGATGCCTTCGATGTTTTCAGTATCAATATAGCTTTCAAACAGCCCGCTTCCGCAGCCTACCGATAAAAGCTTCTTTCCTTCAATGTCTCCCAGTACCTTTTTAAACAGCCTCAGCTCACTGGTGAACAGGTTCTCGTTCTCCATGAACCATTCATCATACTTCGCCGCGTAGCCGTCGAATTTCTGTCCTTTCTCCATAGCGGGTCACACCTCCTCCATGATCTGATAATTATGCATCAGGGGACCGGATCCCCTGCCAAGATCCAGCATAGCCGCAAGGGCGCCGGAAAGATATGATTTGGCGCGCTGCACCGCTTCCGTAAGGCTATATCCCTTCGCAAGGTTCGACGCAATGGCACTCGAAAGGGTGCAGCCGGTTCCATGGGTATTGGGGTTGTCGATCCTTTCGCCCGCAAACCAGACCGGGGCATCATACCCGTCATTAAAGAGAACATCATTGGCGTCATTGACCCTGTGGCCTCCCTTCAGAAGCACGGCACAGCCATAGCGCCCGGACAGTACCTTTGCCGCCTTCTCCATATCCTCCTCAGCCCTGATCGTCATATCCGCAAGGATCTCTGCCTCTGGGATATTCGGCGTAATGACCGCCGCAAGAGGCAGGAGCCTTGACCTGAGGATATCGATCGCGGTGTCCTCGATCAGTCGGGCTCCGCTTGTGGCCACCATGACCGGGTCGACCACGATATTTACCGCCTTGTACCTTATGAGGCGGTCCGCGATGACCTCTATGAGCTCTGATGAGGAGACCATCCCGATCTTTACAGCATCGGGAAAAATATCCTCAAATACCGCATCCAGCTGTTTTCCGAGAAACTCCGGAGATACTTCGAGTATACCTGTCACGCCGGTGGTATTCTGCGCTGTGAGCGCCGTGATCGCGCTCATGGCATAAACCCCGTTCATGGTCATCGTTTTGATATCTGCCTGAATGCCGGCGCCTCCGCTGGAATCCGACCCCGCAATCGTCAGTGCTTTCTTCATTTCCTTCTCCTTTCTTTGAAAAGCATTCGCAACGGATGCTTTATCTGAAAAGTCCTACCGCTTCGGTCAGCTCCGTAAGATACAGATCGGATGCGCTCTTAAGCCCCTCCTGATCGGGTTCCCCGTGACGATCGGCGACCCCTACGGTGCGATACCCGGCAGCCGCGGCTGTCTTAAGGGCATAAAGAGAGTCCTCAAATACCAGCGTTTCTTCCGGCCTTGTGCCCATATATTCCGCTGCGGCGTTGTAGATATCCGGGAAATGCTTGCTCCTTCCGATCTCCGAGTTTGTAAAGAGCCTGCCTGTGTACCTTAGCAGACCGGTCCTTTCCAACGCCTTCTCGATGAGCTCACGCGGGCTGGATGTGGCTGTCGTGATGCCAATGCCCGCGTCACCGATCACGCTGAGCAGCTGCATCGCACCCGGCTTTGCCATAACCTCATCGCAGTAGAAGGCGCGCAGCATATCCTGAAGACATGTCTGCACCGTCTCAGGCGTTTCATCGATAGAATAGTGTTCTTTCAGATACCTCGCGCCCTGCTCCATGCTCATGGAAAAAAGCGTGTCCGAAAGCCCCTCCTCCGGCAGCCTGCCAATGCTGACAAGATATCTCGCCCCCAGATCCGTCCATATTTGCAGAGAATCCAGGAGCACTCCGTCCACATCAAGGATCACGCCCCTGATATTCTGTATGAGCCTCATGCTGACCTGACCATTTCCTCCGCGGCTCTCTTCAGTGAAACAGTCGCCTCATGGATATTTTTACTGCCGTAGATGGCGCTGATCACAGCTATGCCGCAGATACCGCTCCCCGCAAGCCTTGATACATTGTCCCCGGTGATGCCGCCGATGGCGATCACCGGAATCGAGACTGCCTCACATATGGCTTTGAGGGTTTCAATGGATACGCTGTCCGCGTCATCCTTTGAGCCGGTCGGAAATACAGCGCCTACACCCAGATAATCAGCGCCGCGCCTTTCGGCAAGGACAGCCTGCTCCACTGTCTGCGCGGATACCCCAAGTATCTTATCCGGGCCTATGATCTTACGCACATTCCCGGCCTCCATGTCACTCTGTCCGACATGAACTCCGTCGGCACCAGTCCTGACCGCAATATCCACATTGTCATTAACTACAAATGGGATCCCGTATTCTCCGGCCATATCCCGGAGCCTGACTGCCTCTTCATAGAAGCTTTCAGCATCGAGGTCCTTTTCCCTAAGCTGCAGGAAGGTCACGCCTCCCTCCAGGCTTTCGCGCACTACGTCATATAATGACCTCTCACCAAGCCAGTGACGGTCCGTTACGGCGTACAGGAGCAGCGATCCCGCAAGCCTGTTTCTCATTTCCGGTTTCATCTGCTTTCTCACTCCTTCGTCTGATGCAGCTGTTCAGGTCTTAAACCGGAACAGTTTTCATCTGATCTCATATTTCGCGCCGGCATCCAGTACCGCGCCATCCATGTTATAGATGGCATCTATGATACGGCCCCGGTACGCCGAATTGCCATCCCCCTCCTGCATCCTGTCCCAGCCGATCTCTCCGGCAAGGCCCATCGCGCACACAGCCGCGGCAGCGGCGTCGAGATGTGCTTTGGGATTGGCGACGAGAAAGGCCGTCATCATTCCCGACAGCTGGCAGCCTGTGCCTGTGATCCCTCCCATTTCGGGCCTGCCGTTTCTGATGACATAACATCTTTCAGCGTCGGCTACAAGGTCTATCGCACCGGTAATGGCGATTATCGCACCGGCTTTCGCCGCAAAATCCCTGGCGAATCTCACAGCCTCATCAAGCGTAGCCTCCGTTACGGCATCCGCAACATCTGCGTCTACGCCTCTGGTGGTGCCGCTTCCGAAAGCCAGAGTCCTGATCTCGGAAATGTTTCCGCGGATCGCGGTAAGTCGGAGCTCTTTCATGAGCCCTGCCGCCGTATTGGTACGCAGCGCCGATGCTCCCGCTCCCACAGGATCGAGCAGAACAACGTGTCCCAGCTCACAGGCCCTGTGTCCCGCGCGGTACATACCCTCTATACTGCGCCTGTTCAAGGTACCGATGTTAATGTTAAGACCTCCGCAGATGGAGGTGATATCCTCCACATCCTCGGGTTCGTCCGACATGATAGGACTCCCTCCGCACGCAAGCAGTACATTCGCCACATCATTGACCGTCACATAATTAGTGATATTGTGAACCAGCGGTACGTTCTTTCTTACATTCTCAATATAATTTCCAAGCATTTCCACCTCCTGATCGAGCAGGGGAGATGAAATACTACCCTACTCGTCCGCGGGCCGCCGGTCAGCTTAAGCTGACATTTTCCTATCGGCGGCTCTTCGATAAAAAAAACAGATATACCCGTAGGGCATATCTGCCTGATATCCTGCTCACGCAAAAAAGGCCGTATATTTCCCTACGTTGGCATTATCCAAATCAGGTTACGGGTCCGGGGCATACCCCCCGTTCTCAGCCTGCCTGCGCAAGCTCCCCTTTTATTGTCCGTATTAACTGCCGTTTTCATATGCCTGTATCGCTGCGTTCACACGTTTCCGTTTCGATGACCGGCAGTTATTTACGTTAACAGCTATAGATTAACGCAATCCGGCAAATTTCTCAAGCCTTATTTACAGAATTTCATAAGAGTATCCTGATAAAAGTAATGATTTCATTCTGTGATATGCTATAATTTTCTTGCCGCGACAGGATCACAGGAGGACCCGATATGTGCACAAGATTTTACATTGAAAAGGAGAACGCTGAATTACAGGATATCACAGAGGCGGCCGTACGTTCCGCCCTCACTATGAGATTCCTGAAGAAAATGGCAAAACCCCTCCTTACTTCCGGGGAGATCAGGCCTACTGATCTGGTCGCTGTTATCGCATCCGATCAGAAAGGAAACAGATCCGTTTTTCCGATGAAATGGGGATTCACCATCCCCAAAAGCAGCTCCCCCGTTGTCAACGCCAGATCCGAAACAGCCTCAGAGAAGCCCCTTTTCAGGGAGCACTGGCAGAGGCACCGCTGCATCGTGCCGGCCTCGTGGTATTTCGAGTGGCAGCACTTTACAGCGCCGGACGGCAAGACGAAAACAGGACGGAAATATCTGATCCAGCCGGCCAATTCCTCAGCTGCTTATCTATGTGGTTTATACCGCTTTGAAGAAGGGCTCCCCGTCTTTACCATACTCACAAGAGAGTCCAGTGAAGAATTAAAGAATATCCATGACCGCATGCCGCTTATTCTGTCAGCGGACATGATCGGCCAATGGATCGATGCAGGTTCGGATCCCGGCAGGCTGATACCTTATTCGCTGACCAACATGATATTTGAGCCTGCTGAAAAGGATTGACCGTTACATATCAACCTGTGCGCCCACGGAAGTCAGATTTCACAGCGACCATAATGATCCGCTGTCCCCGCACCTTTATTTTGCGGATCTCCATCCGAACAGGCCCTTCTTTTCGAAGGGGGCCGATTCGATTCCCAGGCAGGTGTAACCCGTAGCGTCAACAGCAGCCTTCAAACCATCGTTATCCACAGCCCCCTCTGTCAGGAAGGAGGCTTCCTTTTTGCTTCTTGAAGCGGTAACCTTCTTCGCGGAGGGAACCGCCTTTCGGATCGCGTCGCATACGTGCGCCTCACACATCCCGCACATCATCCCGTCAATCTTCATTGTTGTTCTGATCATATTTTTCCTCTTTTCTTTCCACTAAAGCAGCCAGGCCCGATATACCGGAATAAAAACAGGCTGTTAAATACTTAATCCGCACAGACCTATAAACAGGAATTAGACATTCACGCGGTTTTCCTGCTCCGCTATGATCCACAGGCTGTCTGCTCCATCACGCTGTAAAAGCAATCCGTCCGGTTGTTTATCTTCCTGTACTGCACACCTTCTCGCTCCATTGTATTATTTCCTTTTAGTCCTGTCTACCACAAAAACCTTGTCAAGTACTCTGCTGTATACCGACTCTGCTCCGTTACCAGAATACTTGACAGCGAAAATTACATTTATTTTTTCAGGCTTCCTTTGGAAATATTAGCTTTAAGAATCATATCTGTAATTTCAAACAACCTTTCAGAGCCCTCCTTCGTCTTACTTTGTCTTGCATAAACTGTCCCTGCATCAACATTATGCTCCGACCAGTCGCTGCCCCCATTGCTGTCGTTTAAAAGAAGTGGCTGAAAATTGTCCATAGCATGTGCGAATTTAGCCTCTGCCGTCTCATTTGCTTCAAACTCATCAAAGAGCGCAATAAGCTCTTTTTTCTGGTCCTCCGGAAGAAGAGAAAATATCCTTTCCTTTGCGGCATCCTCTCTGTCCTTCTGCGTTGCAAGCCCTTCCTTGTCATAAGCATAGGTATCCCCGGCATCTATCTCAACTATATCGTGGATCAGACACATGATCATAACACGAGATATATCCACCGACTCATTTGAATATTCTTTAAGCAGGTATGCCATAACCGCCATATGCCATGCATGCTCAGCATCATTCTCATTTCTGCCATGACCCGAGAGATGAGTTTGCCTGAATACATTTTTCTCCTTATCTATCTCAAGGATAAAATCAAGTTGTTTTCTTAATCGTTGTTCATCAGCATTCATATCTGCCGTATCGTCCTTTCTGTGATAAAATTCGCATCTGTTTTGATGTATCATGCACTTTAAAGGTGGTCTGATCATGCTTCCTACATTCATTAAGATATGCCTGAATATATGGTTCCGCATCCTCTCTTCCGAGAATTCCTTCTTTATCGAGCCGCATAAACGCAGAAAGGACACTAATGCACCTGGCACTACCGAGGCTGATTATCCCACTTTTTGCATTTTGATCGTCTGAACAAAAAACATATATCTGTTCACCTGGTTTTGATTTTCTCCAAGTAAAGCTTATCTGACTTCTCTCGGCTATCAGTTAGAAATTCGTTCTCGCTAACCGGACTATAACATTTCTGTCTCCTTCGCTTTACAGATCAAAAATACTCATCTGCGGATACTTATCCGGCAGTTCCTGCATAAATCTGAAACAATCATCCGGAGTTGACATGATTCCATTGTTCTTGCAGATCCTCCGGAATAGCTCCATCAATTCTTTTGCATTCGGACTTGGCAGTTCATACGCATTCCCATACCTTTTGATATACCGCTCTTTCATTCCCGGAAAATGCTTATCAAGCGCTGAATAATAATATTCACGATCACCTTCACGAAGCGTCAGCCCCATACCAAAATCAATAACGCCCCTTACGCCGACCCTGACGCATTCATTCAGAATCGCCGTAATATTTTCTTCTGTATCATTGATAAAAGGCAGAATCGGCGTAAGCCAAACAATCGTTGGAATACCATTCTTACGCATTTCTTCCAGCACTTCAATCCGTCGCTTTGTATTGCAGACATTCGGCTCCAATATCCGGCACAGGTCATCATCGTAAGTAGTAAGAGTCATCTGCACCACACATTTTGCAGACCTGTTTATCTCTGATAGCAAATCGATATCCCGAAGTATACGGTCAGATTTGGTCTGAATAGCTACTCCAAAACCATTATCCAGAATAATCTCCAGGCATCGCCTTGTCAGCCTTAAGCTTTCTTCACAATGCATGTACGGATCCGACATCGCACCCGTTCCGATCATGCACTTTTTCCTTTTGGACTTCAGTGCCTTTTCCAGAAGATCCGGTGCATTCTGCTTTACCTCGATATCTTCAAAAGGATGCGTAAACTGATAACACATGCTTCTACTGTCACAGTAGATACAGCCATGAGTACATCCCCTATATATGTTCATTCCAAAGTATCCGCCGCTGCCGGTCAGGATCCCTTTTGCATCCACAAAATGCATTTTATCAGCTCCCCTTTATCCTGATCGGAGGCCCGATCACAGTTTTCACGTCTGTTTCTTTGATCTGCAAACTATTAATCCCCTAATTTCATATAGTCTTCCATATCTGCAAAACCGATCTCACGGTACAGCTTATTAGCAACACCTGAGCTCTCCAGAAATATCTTTTTGGTTCCGCGTTCCTTGGCGTCGTTGATCAGATACTCTACGATCCTTCGTCCGATACCTTCGCTTCGCACTTCGGGCAGCGTATAAATGTTCATCAGATATCCGTTTGTTCCGGTCAGATTATCCGGGGACGGCATTTCCTTCTGGTAGCAGATGCCCCCGCATCCTACGATCCTTCCGGCCCCGGTTTCAACAGCAAAGTTTCCATCCGGCAGGATATAACCGTATATCGTATTTTCCATAATTTTTTTCCTCCATCAGATGATTGCCAGGATGCCTTTTGCGCTTCTGAGTGCCGCATCCTTAAAATGATTGCCCGGGTTCATCTCAAAGGTCACGTCGATTCCCGCCTCCCGGAAATATCCCGCTATTATTTCCGTATTTTCCTGCACCGCCTTCAGGTACCGGTTCCTTGTCCCTGCCTCTTTATCTCCAAGGGAAAGATAGAGCCTGTCCGGTTTTCTCTTCATTTCGTGTGAAAACACGTATTCCTTAAAATCCGGAAACCACAGGGAGCCTGACATACTGGCTGCACGCTCAAATACATCCGTATGATACAGCGCATAAAGCGCGAAAAGTCCCGCAAGAGAATAACCTGCTATGCTGATATGAGAAGGCGTTCCATCTATCCTTTTCAGACATTCCTGAAGGATATCCTCAAGAAGAAGCTTCAGGTATTCATCCGCTCCGCCTGTACAGGGCGTGTCATTTGGTGATAACGGCGGACAATACCAGGGCGTCATATCATGATCCCAGTTAAGGTTTCCGACACAAAGGAGATTGAACTCTTTTCTATCCAGTTTCTCGGCTGCCTCCATAACGGATCTCCCATCTCCAGCATAGTTATTTAATATGATCAGAGGGCTTCCCGATTCCTTTGAATGGTATAGGATTGCCACTTTTCCTGCTGATTCGAATTTCTCTATATTCATTACCTGAACTCCTTCTTGACTTTTCATGGTATCAAAATTATACTTGTTCATGGAAAGTATTTCAAGTACGCAGAAAGTTTGTACATAGTACAAAAAATATACCGAGGTGTTATGATGAACGAACATATGTCTTATGAAGAATATCTTGAAAAAGTAAAAACCGGTATTCTGACAGAAGATGGAAATTGTCCGGTCACCCCTCTTCTCATTATGCTGCAGGGAAAATGGAAAACACAGGTGCTCTATGAATTCTGCATCAATGATCGGATGCGCTTTGGTGAGTTAAAAAAAGACCTGCCCGGAATTACAAACACAATGCTTACCAATACTCTCCGTGATCTGGAGAAAGACGGCCTGATTGTCCGGGAACAGTTTAATGAGATTCCTCCCCATGTTGAGTACTCTTTTTCAGACATGGGACGCGATCTTCTTCCTGTCTTCTATTCCATAATGGTCTGGGGCTTTAAACATGAAAAGGACATCCCTGATTACAAATAAAAAGAGCCTGCAGCGTCTGTCCAAAAACAGATCATGATATGCTCCCTTTTAGGTAGACAAGCAAAATAATAAAAGGCTTGCTGCCCAGAAGGGAGCATTATTTATGGGTAAGAGAAAGATAGAACCAGAAGTAAAGGTGGAGGCTGTTCAAGAGTTTTTGGATGGGAAATCATCTCAGAGTGTTATCGCAGATAGATTAGGGATCAGCCTTGCCAGCTTTCAGATGTGGGTTAAGAACTACAAATCAATGGGAGCGGATGCATTTTCTCACAATGGGAACAAGCATTATTCCAAGGAGCTCAAGGAACAAGCCGTGCAAGACTATCTTTCTGGTCTGGGTTCTCTCCAGGATATTTGTGAAAAACATAAAATTCCATCCACAAGCCAACTCAGAAAGTGGATAAAGAAGTATAATGGTCATGAGGAGCTGAAAGCTTCCGGGACAGGAGGAACCGTCATCATGACCAAGGGAAGAAAAACTACTTTTGATGAGCGAGTAGAAATCGTTCAATACTGCATTGCTCATGATCATAATTACGCTGAAACAGCAAGGAAATATGAGGTCTCATATCAGCAGGCCCGAAGCTACACCGTAAAATATGAAGAAGGTGGCGTGGAGGCTCTTCGGGATAGGCGTGGAAGATCGAAACCCCAAGAAGAAATGTCTGAGTTAGAAAGGCTACGCGCTGAAAACAAGATACTTCGTGCCGAGAAAGAACGCGCAGAAATGGAGGCATCTTTCTTAAAAAAACTCGATGCAATAGAGAGGGGGTGGGGCTGAGCCTTTTACGGCATGAACACATATATCAGGCAATCAAAGAGGAACACGAAGATCATGGATATCCTATTTCTGCACTCTGTCATTTAGGCAAAGTAAGCCGTGCAGCATACTTATAAATGGCTGCATAGGGGGATTCCTGCATATGAAGCTGAAAACAAACGTATTGCCGAGGAAATCGAAAAGATCCATATGGAGAGTCCGGATAAAGGTTATCGACGTATAAGGGATGATCTGGAGCGTTACCACGGCATCAAGGCAAACGATAAAAGGGTTCTTCGGATTTGTCGAAAGAAAGACATTAAATCCACCATCAAGTATTCCAACAATGGATGCACAAGGCAGGCGGCCAACCCACAGTTTATAGCTGAAAATATCCTAAACAGGGACTTCACCGCTGATGCACCAAATCAGAAGTGGTTAACTGATGTAACAGAATTTAAATACTACACAGATATAGAAGTCCATAAGGTATACCTTAGTGCTATCCTGGACCTTTATGACCGCCGAATCGTATCCTACGTTATCGGGGATTCCAACAATAATCCGTTGGTGTTTGCAACCTTTGATAAAGCCATCTCCGCCAATCCAGGAGCAACACCATTATGCCACTCAGACAGGGGATTTCAGTACACGAACAGAGTATTTCATTCAAAGCTAGAGGCAGTCGGAATGACACAAAGTATGTCCAGAGTAGCCAAGTGCATAGATAACGGACCGATGGAAGGGTTCTGGGGGATCTTGAAGAGAGAACGCTATTACGGTAAAAGATTTACAGATAGAAAGACGCTGGTGGCAATGATCGAGAATTATATTGAATACTACAACAACAAACGGTTACAAAGGAAACTGGGTGTTCTTACACCTATGGAGAAACATAACCACTATTTGATAGCAGCATAAAAATCTGCCATCAGAAGGATCCGATGGCAGAAAGTTTTTGTTTTTTTAATTGTCTACTTGACGGGGAGCGGTTCA
>ODAI011489668.1_pt1 | contig 15627 bp, 13 predicted proteins | sample 1539321 | NCBI WGS metagenome assembly ODAI01 (sample SAMN02144231, study PRJEB22623) | gut metagenome | biome: sheep rumen | host: Ovis aries | place: New Zealand
CATCGTCGGTATGATGATGATGAACCCGGTCCGCGAGATCGACTGGACCAACTATCGCGAGAGCATCCCCGCCTTCCTGACGGTCATCCTCATGCCGCTGGCCTACAGCATCTCCGACGGTATCCTGATCGGCGTCATCTCTTATGTGGTCCTCTACGCCCTCACCGGAAAGGCCAAACAGATCACGCCCACGATGTGGGTCCTCGCCGTGCTCTTCATCCTGCGCTACATCTTCATATAGCGCTCTCCGGGAACGAAAACCCGAGAATTTGTGCCCCGAAATGGCTTTTCCGCCATTCGGGGCACATTTTTGCCCTTTTCCGTGCCCGACTCTTTGTCTTGCGGGCCTCTCCTGCGCGCGGCAGAACCTTTTTATTCCCGGCGCAAGGCCGGTAATAAAAGACCCTGCCGCTCCACCAGGCCAGCGCACGGCCCGCCCCTCGCATCCTTTCTGCCGCCTGGAGCTTATGTTGTTGATAGTCAGTTGTGTGTGTGTTCTGCCCCGGTTGGAAGGAGGTGGGTAGGGAATGGCTTTATTGCTGATATTCATTGATTTGATCTCCAGGCAGACTTCGCCTTTTCTCATTCTATGACCAGATAATCAAGAAATAATAGCTATATTTGGCCACAGAATGGCTATACCCGGCGCAGTTTCCATTCTATGGCAAGTATGATGTGTAAAAGACAACGCGATCATATGGATTATAGTGGTTTGACGGTCAATGAAAGATTGTTCGTGAGTGGTAGATTATGGGATTTTGAAGCCGCCGTCAAGGAAGGGAATCGTAAAAAAGTGTTAGAGATCCTGAAAGAACTGCAAGTTTCGGAAAGCGATGCGATACACATCATCGATGTATACGTTGGAAATTAACGAGTGCTTTCGGAGGATGAAAAGAGGCTTCTCACTGGATTGCTGAAAAAAGCCAATATCTACAAGCCTGATTCCTGGTATGAATAGAATGATCTATCCCATAATTGAACTGTCTTGGGAAAAGAAATATTTGAAGAATCGTTCTTTTCCCCAGTCCGTAAAAATCACGACACCTGGCTTTCTGGAAACGATCAAGAAACTGCTATATGATTATGATGATACCGGTGTCAGTCCGTACTTTCAAAGGTTGCGTTCTTTTTTGGAAAGGGAAGACAGGCTTTTGACGGGGGTGATGGATTACAAGACACCTTTGGATTGGATGGGTGTCTATTATTTCAGTTGGGGAATGGTTTCGTGCATCAATGAGAAAGTGAAAACCATATTGGAGAATAACGCAGCAGAAACGGAATTTTTGTTGAAACAGATTTCAATCAAAGGCGTTGATGAGCCTTATTATGTCTTGTTTGTCTTCATGCTTTCTTTTGAAGAGGCTGGCGTCGTTTTTTCCAATTCGGAATATGAAGTTGTAGACAGAAACTCCTCTGACTATGGCAGACTGATCCATTTAACAGATTCTGACGAATACCGACAGCATCAGTTGGATTTCGTGCCGAGAAAGCTATGTATCAATCCCCCGGGAAAAAGGCGCGGAATCTATTACATTGAATCTTGTTCCCAATTATTCTACTCTCCGGAGATAGCTGAAGCATTTGCAGTCAATCATATTTCTGGGGCAAGTGTTCTTTCTCCTAAAGCAGGTTGTCTGGAAGTTCTCTTGGCTTAGGCCGGGAACAAATAACCTTCTTTTCTTGCCAGATTGGGCGTAAAAGAAGGGTCCGGGCACGATTTGATGTTTTCTTCGCGCCCGGACCTTTGATTGACAGGGATGCCTGTCGTTACTGGATCTTGGATTCGCAGTAGGCGCAGCGGATGATGCCTTCGTCGGTGCGTTTGAAGTAGGGCGTGACGGCCTCGTGGTTGCACATGCACTTGGGATTGGTGCAGCGCAGCGAGCTGTCCTGGAAAATGTCTTTCTTCTCCGGCATCGGATGCTTCGGGTCGTCCTTCCAGTCGATCAGCGACTTGATCAGGGCCATACGGACGTACTTGCCGCAGGAGACCTGGCGGAAATAAGCGGCGCGCGGATCGGCGTCCACCTCGGTCAGGATCTCGTTGACGCGCGGCAGCGGGTGCAGCACGGCCATATCCTTTTTGGCGAGTTTCATCTTCTCGGCGTTGAGGATGAAGTTGTCCTTCAGGCGGTCGAACTCGTCCTGGTCGAGGAAGCGCTCTTTCTGGACGCGCGTCATGTAGAGGATGTCGAGGTTCGGCATGGCCTCTTCGATCGAATCGACTTCCTCGTACGGGATGCCCTTGCGGTCGCACACGTCGTGGCGGATGTATTCCGGCAGGCGCAGGGCGTCGGGGGCGATGAGGTACACCTTGATGCCGTCGTAGGCCGAGAGGGCCTTGATCAGGGAGTGGACGGTACGGCCGAAGCGCAGGTCGCCGCAGAAACCGATGGTGATGTTGTCGATGTGGCCGAGTTCGCGGTGGATGGTCAGCAGGTCGGTCAGGGTCTGGGTCGGGTGGCTGTGGCTGCCGTCACCGGCGTTGATGATGGGCACGGGCGAGACTTCGGAAGCGGCCAGCGGGGCGCCCTCGATGGGGTGGCGCATGGCGATGATGTCGGCGAAGCACGACAGGACGCGGACGGTGTCCTGCACGGTCTCGCCCTTGGCGACGGACGATTTGGCGGCGTCGGAGAAACCGAGGACCTGTCCGCCGAGTTCCTTCATGGCGGCGGTGAAGCTCAGGCGCGTACGGGTGCTGGGCTCATAGAAGAGGGTGGCGAGTTTCTTGTGGGCCATCGCCTCATAGTACTCCTCGGGATGTTCGATGATGCGGTCGGCCAGGGCGATGATCTCGCTGATCTCGGCGCGGGTCAGGTCGGTAGGTTCAATCAGGTGTTTCATGTTGCTTATGGGATTTGATTATTTGTTTGCTTTCATCCAGGATTCGTCGGAAGGATTGTCGCGGAAGGCGAGGATGCGGTCCTTCCACTGCGGCGCGATGTAGTTCTGCTCGACGGCGACTTCGAGCAGGGCGTCGAGGTTGCTCAGCGAGTGGTTCGTGGTCCCGGCGGCTGCGAGGCGTTCGAGTCCGCGCTGCATGCCGTAGGTGAAGATGCTCACGATGCCCAGCACGTCGGCGCCGGCCTCGCGCAGGGCTTCCACCGTCTCGACGGCGCTGCCGGCGGTGGAGATGAGGTCTTCCACCACGACGGTCTTCGTACCGGGTTCGAGCCGGCCTTCGATGCGGTTGGTCCGGCCGTGGCTCTTGTTTTCGCCCCGGACATAGCCCATCGGCAGATTCAGGATCTGTGCGGCCAGGGCGGCATGGGCGATGCCGGCCGTGGAGGTTCCCATCAGGGTCTGGCAGCTGGGATAATACTTGCGGATGGTTTCCGCCAGCCCGGATTCGACGCGGTCGCGTACTTCCGGTGCGCTGAGGATGAGACGGTTGTCGCAGTAGATGGGGCTTTGGATGCCACTGGCCCAGGTAAAAGGCTGCTCCGGCCGGAGAAAGACGGCGCCGATGGAGAGCAGGTCGCGGGCTATGCTTTTTGCTAGAATCTCTGACATGATGATAGGGGTTTTACAAGGTTTCCGGGCAAAAGTCGGTCAGGCAGCGCCGCCAGGCGGCGACCGGGTCGGCAGCGGCCGTGATGGGACGGCCAACGACGATGAAGTCGGATCCGATCTCACGCGCGCGGGCGGGTGTGGTGATGCGGACCTGGTCGTCCGCGGCGGCATCGGCGAAGCGGATGCCGGGCGTGACGGTGAGGAAGTCCGCACCGCAGGCTTCCTTGACCATGCCGGCTTCCAGCGGGGAACACACCACGCCGTCCAGCCCCGCTTCGCGGGCATTGCGGGCGTAATGGATGATGGTCTCGTCGATGGCCTTGCCGATGAGCAATTCTTTCTGCATCCGCTCCTGGCTGGTGGAGGTCAGCTGCGTGACGGCGATCAGCAGGGGACGGGAGCCGTCGGGACGGGTCAGCCCTTCGCGGGCGGCCTGCATCATCTCGATGGTGCCGGCGGCGTGGACATTGCACAGGTCGATGTCCAGGGACGAAAGGACCCGCATCGTCTTGCGGACGGTGTTGGGAATGTCGTGGAGCTTGAGGTCGAGGAAGATGGGATGGCCGCGCCGTTTGAGTTCGCGGACCATCTGCGGGCCTTCGGCATAGTAGAGCTCCATTCCGATTTTCAGGAAGGGTTTGCGGCTTTCTGCGGCAAAACGGTCGAGGAAAGCGAAGGTTTCAGCGGCACTGCTGAAATCGCAGGCGATGATAACGTCTTTATTCATGATTATACGATTCCGATGATGTCTTGCAGTTTTTCGATGCCGAGCTGTTCCATGACGGCGGGGAGGGCGTCGATGATGGTGGGGCAGGCGAGGGGGTCGCGGAGGTTGGCGGAGCCCACCTGCACGGCCGTGGCGCCGGCCATCATCATTTCGATGAGGTCTTCGGCGGAGGAGACGCCGCCGCAGCCGATGATGGGGATGCGGCAGGCTTTGGCCACCTGGTTCACGCAGCGGATGGCTACGGGAAAGACCGCCGGGCCGGAGAAACCGCCGGTCCGGTTGGCCAGCACGGGTTTGCGGCGGCGGATGTCGATCCGCATGCCGAGCAGCGTATTGATGAGCGTCAGGCCGTCGGCCCCTTCGTCCTCACAGGCGCGGGCGATGGCCGTGATGTCCGTCACGTTGGGACTGAGCTTGATGAAAAGGGGCTTGCGCGTGGCTTTCCGTGCCCGGCGCGTAACCTCGGCCGCGGCCGCCGGGTCGGTCCCGAAAGCCATGCCGCCCTTGTGGACATTGGGGCAGGAGACATTGACTTCCACGATGTCGATGGCCGCACAGGCGTCGGCCTTTTCGCAGCAGATGCCGAATTCATCGACCGAAAAACCGCTGATGTTGGCGATCAGGGGCGTGCTGCACAGGCTGCGCAGCTTGGGCGCCACGTCGCCGACCAACGCGTCGATGCCGGGATTCTGCAGCCCGACGGCGTTGAGCAGGCCCCCGGTGCATTCCGCGATGCGGGGGGTGGGATTGCCGAAGCGGGGCTCCAGGGTCGTACCTTTGAGCGCGATGGCGCCCAGCCGGTCCAGCGCGAAAACTTCCGCCATTTCATAGCCGAGCCCGAATGTGCCGCTGGCCGGAATGACCGGATTCTTGAGGCAGATGCCCGCGAGGGTGACTGAAATATCTTTTACCATGGCAATTGCGTCTTTTTGAAAACCGGGCCGTCGTGGCAGATGCGGCGCGGACCTTCCGTGGTTTGGACCGTGCAGCCGAAGCACAGGCCGGTGCCGCAGCCCATCCGCTCTTCCAGGGAGAATTCGCTCGCGTCGGGCAGCAGCGGATGCAGGGCCCGCATCATCGGCATCGGGCCGCAGACATAGGCCTGGTCGTAGTCGCCACCGGCCTCTTGCAGGGCGTCGGTCACCAGTCCCCGGATACCGGCCGATCCGTCCATCGTGGCGACCGTGACCCGGGCGCCCAGGGCTTCCAGCTCTTCCCGAAGCAGGATTTCCGCAGCGGTGTTGAAGCCCAGGATGGCCGACACTTCGCGGCCGGCGGCCCGCAGGTCGCGGCAGAGCTGCAGGAGCGGCGCGACGCCGATGCCGCCGCCGACCAGCAGCGCTTTCCCGCGGCAGGCGCCGCTGTCGAAACCGTTGCCCAGGCCGGTGAGCAGGTCCAGCTTGTCGCCTGGCTTCAGGGCCGCGAGTGCAGCCGTGCCTTTCCCGACCACTTTATACAGCAGGGTAAGCCGTCCTTCCTCCGATAAGGAAACGGAGACAGGCCGGCGCAGATACTGGCCCGGGACGGCCACTTCCACGAACTGGCCGCAGCGGTGAAGCAGGCTTTCTTCCGCTGTCAGGCTCATCCGCAGGCAGCCTGGGGCGACCGGGCTATTGCGCTCTATCGTGCAGATTCTCTTTTCCATCAGACAAGATTATCATTCCATACAAGATTGCCGCCGGACCAGGTGGCCCGCACGGCGCCGCAGACATCCCATCCGTCGAAAGGCGTCGCGTGCCCCTTGGACAGGAAAAGGCGGCTGTCAATGGTGTATTCCGCATCAAGGTCCAGGACCGTGAGGTCGGCCCGCTCGCCTTCGCGGAGCGCGCCGCCGAGCCGGAAGATGCGGCGCGGCGTGGCGCAGAGTGCGTCGAGCAGGCGCGCCAGCGGCAGCTGTCCGGTCCGGACCAACTTTGTGTAGAGGACGGGGAAGGCCGTTTCCAGGCCGACGATGCCCATGGCGCTGCCCGCCAGCCCCCGGCTTTTCTCTTCGGCCGTATGCGGGGCGTGGTCCGTGGCGATGGCGTCGATGGTGCCGTCCGCGACGCCTTCCAGCAGGGCGGCGCGGTCGTCGCTGCCGCGCAGGGGCGGATTCATCTTGAAACGGCCGTCTTCCTGCAGGTCGTCTTCGCAGAGAACCAGGTAGTGCGGCCCGGTCTCGCAGGTAACGGCTACGCCGCTGCGTTTGGCCTGGCGGATGAGTTCCACGCTTTCTTTCGTGGATACGTGGCAGACGTGGTAGCGGCAACCGGTCCTGGCCGCCAGTTCCAGGTCGCGGGCGATCTGTCCCCATTCACTTTCGGAGCAGATGCCGCGGTGACCGTGGGCTGCACACCAGCGGCCGTCGTGGATGTACCCGCCGCGCAGGAGCGTATTGTCTTCGCAGTGGGCGGCCAGGATGCAGTCCAGCGCGGCGGCCCGCCGCATCGCCTCCAGCATCACCGTTTCCCGCTGAACCCCGCTGCCGTCGTCGGAGAAGGCGACGCAGCGTCCCTTGAGCGCCTCCATGTCCACCACTTCTTCTCCCCGCCTGCCCCGGGTGATGGTGGCGTAGGGAAGTACCTGGATGCAGGCGTCCCGGTCGATGAGGGCCTGCTCCACGGCAATCGTCTCCGGGGCGTCGGGTGCCGGATCGAGGTTCGGCATCGCACAGACCGTGGTGTAGCCGCCCCGGGCAGCGGCCAGCGAGCCGGTCCGGATGGTTTCCTTCTGCGGGGCGCCGGGCTCCCGGAAATGGACGTGCAGGTCGGCAAAGCCGTAGGAAAGCAGTTTGCCGGCCAGGTCGATGACCGTTGCCCCGGCCGGGCAGGGGAGTGCCGTGCCGACGGCCCGGATCCGGCCGTCCGCAAGCAGGACATCCTGTCCCGGGGTCAGGCCGTTCCCGCTGTCGGCAAGCGCATTTTTCAGTAGCAGCATCTCTTTCATCTTCAGCGTCAGGACAAAAAAAAGACAGCTCAACGAGCTGTCTCGATATCTTGAACCAGGGTGTTTTCGTTCTCTTTCCGTTCCATGGCAGAAATTTCTGCAAATATACGCCGTTTCGGGAGAATGGCAAGAAATAATCGAAGTCTTTTTTCAACAAACCGGTTTGATAACTTTTTTGTCGGCTTCCTTCCGTGCGTATTGATTATAGTTGTAAATTTGTGATTCTGTCTAACCGAACCGATAAACGATTTATGAAAGTCAGCATCATTATGGGATCGAAGAGCGACTGGGACGTGATGTCCGCCGCCTGCGAGACCCTCGAATCCTTTGGTGTCGAATATGAAAAGAAAGTGATCAGCGCACACCGGACGCCGCAGTTCTTCATGGAATACATGGCCGGTGCCCGCGACCGCGGGGTCGGCATCGTGATTGCCGGCGCCGGCGGAGCCGCCCATCTGCCGGGCATGGCCGCCGCCCTGACCACCCTGCCGGTGATCGGCATCCCGATCAAGAGCAAGGCCCTTGGGGGAATGGATTCCCTGCTGTCAATCGTGCAGATGCCTTCCGGCATCCCCGTGGCCACGATGGCCATCGACGGCGCCAAGAATGCGGCGCTCTACGCCATTTCGATCCTGGCACTGCAGGATGCGGCCCTGGCCGCCAGGCTGGCTGATTTCCGCAAGGCCCAGGCCGAGAAAGTACTTCAAACCGAACTGTAGGGAGGGAACGATGGGAAGCCGCCGCATCTTTGTCGAGAAGAAACCCGCCTTCCGGGTTGAGGCCGAGAGCCTGCTGAACGAATTCAATGAAAACCTCTCCGTCGGCCTGAAGCAGCTCCGGCTGGTCAATCTCTACGACCTGACCGGCTTCAGCGACGAATTGCTGGATAAATGCCGTTATACGGTCTTCGGCGAACGGGTGTCCGATACGGTCAGTGATGCCCTGGACCTGACGGGCCGCCGCTACCTGGCCGTAGAGTACCTGCCGGGCCAGTTCGACCAACGTGCCGCCTCGGCGCTGGACTGCGTGCACCTGGTCGATCCTTCCGCCCAGGTGGATATCCGCAGCGGCCGCCTGCTGATCTTCGACGATGATTTCTCCGCGGAAGGGCTCGATGCCGTCCGCCGTTATTTCATCAATGCCGTGGAGAGCCGCGAGAAGGACCTTTCGGTCATCGCCGGCGTCGAAGCGGCGGCGGTCCGGCCGCTCGCCTCGCTCGACGGTTTTACCGATATGGACGAAAAGGATTTTGCGGAATTCTGCCGCGACTGGGGCCTGGCGATGAACAGCGACGACCTGCGGGAAGTGGTGCTGCATTTCCGCAAGGAAGGACGCAATCCCACCGAGACGGAGCTCCGCATCCTGGACACCTACTGGAGCGACCACTGCCGCCACACGACCTTTACCACGCAGCTGACGGACATCCGCGTGGAGGATTCTTTCATCCGTCCCGCCCTGGAGGCGGACCTGCGGCAGCTCGAGGCTGTCCGCCGGGAACTGGGCCGGGAGAACAAGCCGCTCTGTCTCATGGAGCTGGCCACCATCGGCGCCCGCTATCTCAAACATAAAGGCGTGCTCGACAACCAGGAGGAGAGTGAAGAGAACAATGCCTGCAGCATCGTCATCGACGTGGATGTTGACGGAAAAACGGAGAAATGGCTGCTGCAGTTCAAAAACGAGACCCACAACCACCCGACGGAAATCGAGCCCTTCGGCGGCGCGGCCACCTGCCTGGGCGGTGCCATCCGCGACCCGCTCTCGGGTCGTGCCTATGTCTATCAGGCGATGCGCGTGACGGGTGCGGGCGACATCTGGAAACCGGTCAGCGAAACGATGCACGGCAAGCTGCCGCAGCGGATGATCTCCCGCAAGGCTGCCGCGGGCTATTCGAGCTACGGCAACCAGATCGGCCTGGCCACGACCCACGTCCGTGAGATTTTCCATCCGGGCTATACGGCCAAGCGGATGGAAGTCGGCGCCGTTGTCGGCGCCGTGCCGCTGGCGCAGGTTACGCGGGAGCGGCCGCAGCCCGGCGACGTGATCCTGATGCTGGGCGGCCGGACCGGCCGTGACGGCATCGGCGGGGCCACCGGCTCCTCGAAGGGCCATACGGACGCTTCGCTGACCACCTGCGGCAGTGAGGTGCAGAAAGGCAACGCCCCGGAAGAGCGCAAACTCCAGCGCCTGTTCCGCCGTCCGGAAGTCTCGCGCCTGATCAAGAAATCCAACGACTTCGGCGCCGGCGGCGTGAGCGTGGCCATCGGTGAGCTGGCCGACGGCCTGGAGATCCATCTCGACCGGGTCCCGGTCAAATACAGCGGGCTCAATGCGATGGAACTCTCCATCAGCGAGTCGCAGGAGCGGATGGCCGTGGTGATCGCCGCTGCCGACCAGCCGGCATTTGAAGCTTATTGCGCCCAGGAAAACATCGAGGTCACGCATGTGGCCGATGTCACGGACTCCGGGCGGATGCAGATATACAATGGGACAGACCTGGTGGCCGACCTGCCGCGCAGTTTCATCGACAGCGCCGGTGCGCGCCATTACGCCGCTGCGGCGATCCAGCCGGTGGAAGCGTCCGACCCCTTCGCCCGCTCCTATGCGGGTGCTTCGCTGCAGGAGCGGCTGGAGGCCCTGCTGGCTTCGCCCAATGTGACCTCCCAGAAGGGCCTGATCGAGATGTTCGACTCCACCATCGGCAGCAGTACGGTGCTGATGCCTTTCGGAGGCCGCTGGCAGGATACGGAAACGCAGGTTTCCGTCCAGAAACTGCCTGTCCCGGGAGAGACGGATACGGCCAGCATGATGGCCTTCGGCTACAATCCCGACCTGGCTTCCTGGAGCCCGTATCACGGGGCTGCCTATGCCGTGGTTGAGGCCTGCACGAAGGTGGTGGCCGCGGGCGGCGACTGGTCGCGGATGCGCTTCTCCTATCAAGAGTATTTCGAACGGATGACAAGCGACCCCCACACCTGGGGCAAACCGCTCTCAGCCCTGCTCGGCGCGCTGCGGATGCAGCTGGCGCTCGGCCTGCCGTCCATCGGCGGCAAGGACTCGATGAGCGGCACCTTCGAGCATATCCACGTGCCGCCGACGCTGATTGCCTTCGGCATCACGCCGGTGCGGGCTTCGAAGGTCATTTCACCCGAATTCAAGCAGGTGGGGCACCCGATTTTCCTGCTGCGTCACAAGCCGCTGGCCGACGGGATGCCCGATACCGACGCCCTCCGGCAGATCTGGGATTTTGTCCATGCGCAGATTGCGGCCGGCCGGATCGTGTCGGCCTGGTCGCTCGGCTTCGGCGGCGTAGGGGAGGCTCTCTCCAAGATGGCTTTCGGCAACCGGCTCGGTTTCGATGTCCAGCTTTCGGAACAGGATCTTTTCTCATTGGGCTATGGCTCCTTGGTCGTGGAAGCGACGGATGCGCTGGAGGCCGCGTTCGCAGAACAGCTGGGCTGCGTGACCGACGGTCCTGTCGTCATCAATGCCCAGCAGATGCCGCTTGAGGCGCTCAAACGGGCCTGTGACGGCCACTTTGCGGAAATCTATCCGGCTGTGACGCCGCTTCAGGGAAAGGCGGAACCCGATTTCGCCGAGGTATGCTGCGCACAGGCGGCGCCCGTCTATCCGGGTCCCGCTGTCGCCGAGCCGCTGGTCGTGCTGCCGGTCTTCCCCGGCACCAACTGCGACTATGATACGGCTGCGGCCTTCCGCCGCGCCGGTGCCCGTACCCGTTTCTGCGTGTTCCGCAATCTGACCGAGCAGGATGTGCTCGACTCGATCGACCGGCTTTGCCGGGATCTGGACGAATGTCAGATCCTCGCCCTTTCGGGCGGCTTCTCCTCGGGCGACGAGCCCGACGGCAGCGGCAAATTCATCGCCAATGTCCTGGGCAATCCGAAGGTGGCCGCCTGCGTGGAGGCGCTTCTCGCGCGCAAGGGCCTGATCCTGGGCATCTGCAACGGCTTCCAGGCGCTGGTCAAGAGCGGCCTGCTGCCGGGTGGAAAACTGGGCGTCCGGGAAGGCGACCCGACCCTTTTCCGCAACGACATCAACCGCCACATCTCGCAGCTGGTGACGACCGTCGTCTCCTCGACCCGTTCACCCTGGCTCTCCGGTTTCAAGGCCGGTGAGCTGCACACGGTGGCCGTCAGCCACGGGGAAGGCAAGTTCGTGGTCAGCCCCGTCCAGGCGGAACAGCTCTTTGCGGCCGGACAGGTCGCATTCCGCTATGCCGACCCGGTCAGCGGCAAGCCGACGCTCGAATCGCCCTGCAATCCCAACGGCTCCTCCTTCGCCATCGAGGGCATCATCAGCCCCGACGGCCTGATCCTCGGCAAGATGGGCCACAGCGAGCGGGCCGGGAAAGACCTTTACCGGAACATCCCTACGCCGGTGGGCGAGTCGATTTTCCGCAATGCAGTGAATTATTTCAGAAAAGTATATGGCAATTGATTACGAAAAAGCAGGCGTCAGCCTGGAGGCCGGCTACGAGGTGGTCCGGCGCATCAAACAGCACGTAGCATCCACCAACCGTCCCGGCGTGATGGGCGGGATCGGCTCGTTCGGCGGCATGTTCGACCTCTCTTCGCTCGGCTACAAGGAGCCGGTGCTGGTGAGCGGAACTGACGGCGTGGGCACCAAACTCAAGATCGCCTTTGCGATGGACAGGCACGACACGATCGGCATCGATGCCGTGGCCATGTGCGTCAACGACGTGCTGGCGCAGGGTGCCGAGCCGCTGTTCTTCCTCGACTATGTGGCGCTGGGCCACAATATTCCCGAGAAAGTGGAAGCCATCGTCGCGGGCGTGGCGGAAGGCTGCCGCCAGGCCGGCTGTGCCCTGATCGGCGGCGAGACGGCGGAGATGCCCGGCATGTATGCCGACGGTGAGTACGACATCGCAGGTTACACCACCGGCGTAGTCGAGAAAAGCAAGCTGATCGACGGCACGAAAGTGAAGGTCGGCGACGTCCTGGTGGGCATCGCCTCCAGCGGCGTCCACTCCAACGGCTTCAGCCTGGTGCGCAAGATCGTGGCCGATGCGGGCCTTTCGCTCTCGCAGCGCTGCCCCGAGCTCGGCGATGCCGTCCTGGGCGAGGTCCTGCTGACCCCGACGAACATCTACGTGAAGGAGGTCCTGGAAGTCATCCGCAGGTGCGATGTCCACGGGGTGGCCCACATCACCGGCGGCGGCTTCGACGAGAATATCCCGCGCATCCTCCGCGACGGCCAGGGTATCGAGGTCCGCGAAGGCAGCTGGGAAATCCTGCCCGTTTTCCGGGCTTTGGAGAAATGGGGACAGATCCCGCACCGGGAAATGTTCAACATCTTCAACATGGGTGTCGGCATGGTCCTCGCGCTCGATGCGTCCGAAGCGGAAGCTGCTGTCTCCATCCTTTCGGCCGCAGGCCGCAAGGCTTCGGTCATCGGCTGCGTCACGGACCGTCCGGGCGTTAATATCATCCTGCAATGAAGCAGCTTGCCGTTTTCGCCAGCGGGTCAGGCACCAACTTCGAAGCGATCGCACAGGCCTGCGCCGACGGACGCCTGAATGCGCGCGTGGCGCTGCTGGTCTGCGACGTCCCCGGCGCCAAGGTGCTGGAACGCGGGGCACGCTTCGGCATCGAGACGTTCTGCTTCCGGCCGAAATCCTATGCCAGCAAGGCTGATTTCGAGCGGGAGATCGCCGGCCGGATGGATGAACTGGGCATCGACCTGGTGTGTCTGGCGGGCTATATGCGGCTCATCGGGCCGGTGCTGCTCGAACGCTACGGCGGACGCATCATCAACATCCATCCTTCGCTGCTTCCGGCCTTCAAGGGCGCGCATGCCGTGGAAGACGCCGTGGCTTACGGCGTGAAAGTCTATGGCATCACCATCCACTGGGTTGACGCCACGCTCGACGGCGGCAGGATCATCGCCCAGGAAGCCTTTCCGTATGAAGGCTCCGACCCGGATGAAGTGCACCGCATCGGACAGAAAATCGAACATCGTCTTTATATCGAAACCATCCAGAAACTTATACAATGAGAGCTCTAATCAGTGTCAGCGACAAGACCGGCGTAGCGGCGTTCGCCGCCGCCCTTGCCCGGCTCGGCTGGGAAATCATCGCCACGGGCGGCACGCAGCGCCTGCTCGAACAGGAAGGCGTCAAAACCATCGGCATCAGTGAAGTAACCGGCTTTCCCGAAATCTGCGACGGCCGCGTCAAGACCCTGCACCCGAAGGTGCACGGCGGCCTGCTGGCCCGCCGCGACCTGCCGTCCCATCTGGAAGCCCTCCGGGAAAACGGCATTGAATTCATCGACCTGGTCTGCGTCAATCTCTATCCTTTTGCGGCGACCATCGCCAAGGAAGGCGTGACGATGGAAGACGCGGTCGAAAACATCGATATCGGCGGTCCGTCGATGCTGCGCAGCGCGGCCAAGAACTGGCGCGACGTGACGGTGGTCTGCGACCCGGCCGACTACGGCCGTATCATCGATGAAATCACGAAGGATGGCAATACCTCGCCGCAGACGCGGCTGACGCTTTCCGCCAAAGCCTATACCCATACGGCCCAATACGATACGATGATCGCCCGCTACATGCGTGCCCAGGCCGGCCTGCCCGAAAAGCTTTTCCTGGAATACGACCTGAAGCAGCCGCTGCGCTACGGCGAGAATCCCCATCAGGACGCCCGTTTCTTCGCAGCGACGCAGCCCGAGCCCTATTCCCTGGCTTTCGCCCGGCAGATCCAGGGCAAGGAGATGTCGTACAACAACATCCAGGACGCCAACGCGGCCCTGAACATCGTCCGTGACTTTGCCGACCAGCCTTTCTGCGTGGCCCTCAAACACATGAACCCCTGCGGGGCAGCGGTGGGCGAGACCATCGAGGCGGCCTGGCAGGCGGCTTATGAGGCCGACAAGGTGAGTATCTACGGCGGAATCGTGGCGGTAAACCGGGAGCTTACGGCCGAGGTGGCCCGGGGCATGAAACCCATCTTTCTGGAAATCGTCATCGCGCCTTCCTTCGCGCCGGAAGCGCTCGAAATCCTTTCGACGAAGAAGAATCTCCGGGTGCTGGAGGTCGATATGTCGGCTTCATCCCGGGTCCCGGTGCAGTATGTGGGTGTCAACGGCGGGATGCTGGTGCAGCAGCTTGATGTCGCGGTCGAGAAGATCGATCCGTCGATGTGCGTGACGGTGGCCAAGCCCACGGCTGCGCAGCTGCGTGATATGGACTTCGGCTGGCGGATCGTCAAGCACGTCAAGTCGAACGCCATCGCGGTGGTGCGCGACGGCCATACGCTGGGCGTGGGTGCCGGGCAGATGAACCGGGTGGGTTCGGCGGAGATCGCCTTGAAAGAGGCGCAGGCGGCCGGCTTCACGTCCGGACTTGTCCTTGCCTCCGACGGTTTCCTGCCCTTCGGCGACACGGTCGCCCTGGCGGCGCAGTACGGCGTGACGGCCATCGTCCAGCCCGGCGGCAGCATCCGCGATGAAGAGTCGATCGCCAAGGCCGACGAACTGGGCATCACGATGCTCTTCACCGGCGTCCGGCATTTCAAGCATTGAGTTTTAATATTGGCCTGCAATGTACGCAATTGATTGTCAGTAACTTACAACTTCTGACCCCCGCTGTTTTGAGGGGGATCAGATTGCGGAAATCGTTGATTACCAGATGTGTACATTGCAGCACAAAAGAAGAAAGGAAGCAAAAGAAAGGGAGGAATTAAGATGAAACAGACAGTATTGGTCGTAGGCGGAGGCGGACGGGAGCATGCCATCGTGGATGCGCTGAGCCGTTCGGCGAAGGTCGGAAAAATCTATTGTGCACCGGGCAATGCCGGGATTGCAGCGCAGGCGGAATGTGTGCCGCTGAAAGATACGGATGTCGATGGCCTGCTGGCGTTTGCCCGTGAAAAAGCCATCGATCTGACGGTGGTAGGCCCCGAAGCGGCGCTGGCCGCCGGCATCGTGGACCGTTTCCGGGCCGCCGGCCTGAAGATTTTCGGTCATACGCAGGCCGCAACCGCCATCGAGTCGAGCAAGGAGTTCGCCAAGGAACTGATGTTCCAGCGCCGCGTCCCGACCGCTTCGTACTGTACGTTCCGCGATTACAGCCAGGCGCTTACCTATGTCCGCGCCGGTTCGCTGCCGACGGTGGTCAAGTACGACGGGCTGGCCGCCGGAAAAGGTGTCGTGGTCGCCACGACGCTGGAAGAGGCCGAAGCGGCCCTGCGCGATATGCTGCTCGACGGCCGTTATGGGGAAGGGAAGGTGGTCATCGAAGAATTCCTGACCGGTCCCGAATTCTCGCTGATGGCTTTCGTCAGCGGCCGCCAGGTCGCGCCGATGGTCTGCGCGCAGGACCACAAGCGGGCTTTCGACGGCGACAAAGGCCCCAATACTGGCGGCATGGGCGCTTATACGGAGACGTTTGCTGCAGGCCGCAGCGGCCTGTCTTTCATC
>ODAI011237624.1_pt1 | contig 15621 bp, 10 predicted proteins | sample 1539321 | NCBI WGS metagenome assembly ODAI01 (sample SAMN02144231, study PRJEB22623) | gut metagenome | biome: sheep rumen | host: Ovis aries | place: New Zealand
CGTCAAACCTCCTAACCGGGCGTGGTCTCCCCGGCAGCGGGGAGGTGTCGAGCTTGCGAGACAGAGGGGCTGACCGACAGACCAGCCCGGCTTCGTCGGCTTTCCTTGTATTCGACGCGGCTATCTCATTTTCTCTGTTCAAAGCGGTTTTTAGAGGTACCCTTATGAAGAAAAAGATATTCCTTATAATCATTGCTGCGGTAGTGCTGTTTATATGGATACACTCGATGATACCGAGGGAAAATTCGGCAAGTGAAAGCACCGGCATAATGCAGATATTGCAGTCTATACTTGATTTTCTGCATATTCCGATCACGCTGACCGACCATATTGTGCGAAAGCTCGCACATTTTACGGAATACACGATCGAGGGCGTTATACTCGGATTGTATTTCTTCCCGCTGAGTCTGAAGCAGGAGGATCTTCATTCAAAGATAATGGGATTCTCACTTCCGCTTATCATCGGGCTGTTTACTGGATTCATAGATGAGACTATACAGATCTTTTCCGGCAGGGGGCCGATGATAGAGGACGTCTGGCTGGATTTTTCCGGAGTGGTGACGGGTGCGGCGATCGCGCTGATAATCACGCTTGTGAGGAGAAAACATTCACGAAAACATGAAGGGAACCTCTAAAGAAAACGCTGTATAAGGGCAGATCAGCTCTCATACAGCGTTTATTATTGTTATTATTGTTGTTGTAATTTCACTTATTATTACTTTGTGCTTTTGCTTCTGTATAAATGCAGCACTATCCGATCGGGTCCTGCATCAGCCTTTCAGGAGGGTTGGAGAGAAGGGGTCTGGGGGAGGGAGGAAGGGAAACTCATTTCCACTTTGGAAATGGGGTTCCCTTTCTCCTTCCCCCAGCCTCAAGCGTCAGCGACAGTTCTCAATCTGCGAACAGCTTTTCTGCGAAATCTTCGAGCACGTTGCCGGCGCTTTCGATGTTACCGGAATCGCCGAGCTGTGCGAAAGCGGGATTGATCGGGATATGTGCGACATTTTTGATACCGAGTCTTGAAGCGGTATCTTCTATATGGCTGTTGCCGTAGATATAATGCTTTTTACCGCACTGATCGCACTCGAACCAGCTCATATTTTCTACTATGCCGAGTACGGGAATATTCATCATTTCTGCCATTTTTACGGCTTTTTCTACTATCATTCCCACAAGCTCCTGAGGGCTTGTTACCACGATTATTCCGTCAACCGGCAGGGACTGGAACACTGTGAGCGGTACATCACCTGTTCCGGGAGGCATATCCACGAACATATAATCCACTTTGTCCCAGATAACGTCCGACCAGAACTGTTTTATCACACCGGCAATAACGGGTCCTCTCCAGACTACGGGGTCTGTCTCATTTTCGAGGAGCAGATTTACGGACATGACACGTATGCCGCTCTGTGTTACGGACGGCAGGAGAGCTGTTTCTGTTCCTTGTGCACGGTCACGCAGACCAAACAGTTTCGGGATAGAGGGACCTGTGACATCGGCATCGAGCACGGCTGTGTTTAATCCTTTTCTTCGTGCTGCATTCGCCATAAGTGCGGTAACGAGGGATTTACCGACACCGCCCTTTCCGGATACTACAGCTATCACTTTTTTTACGTCCGAAAGCTCGTTCTGAGGTGCAAGAAGGCTCTCGGCGGTGCGGGAGGCGCAGTCAACACCGCAAGTCTCGCAATTGTGAGTACATTCACTCATTTTTCATCTTTCCTTTCTTTTATTTCATTTATATCCATGATATCATCATATATTCCCGATACCGCTTTTTCAAGCTCTTCGTCCGAAAGACGCAGCTTCATATCCGCTCCGGTGTTTACCGGCGGTTCAATGGAGGGCTCATGCTCTGTACGTGAGCGCTGGACCTTTCCTGTTGCGGCAAGCATCACCTTTGTGGGCGCTATCTTCGATGCAGCGGCTGTGAGCTTTGCATACATCTTCGGAATGATTATCAGCTGTCCGTCGAACATCTTTTCTATTGCATACGCTGCGGCTTCTGTTTCGCTGATGCCGGAAACTGCAAACTCGGCTCCGGCAACATCGTTGAATTCGGTATTTACAGGTCCGGGGCAGAATGCTCCGATATAAACCTTTGACTTGTCGGTGCGCAGTTCTTCATAAATTGCTTTTGTAAGCTGCAATACATAGTTCTTCGATGCATAATATGACGAGAACATCGGTCCTGCCATGAATCCCGCGAGCGATGCCACATTCAGTATAAAGCCGTAATTGCGCTTTACAAACCGCTGGAGGAAAAGCTTTGTCAGTATATGCACCGCCTTGATATTCACATCTATCATTTCAAGTTCACGGTCGAGATCTGTCTCGGTGAATTTTCCGAATACGCCGAATCCCGCGTTGTTGATAAGGATATCAATGTTTACTCCGCTGACTTCTTCTGCAAGCTGCCTGCATTCGTCCGGGTCGGAAAGATCGTGCGGCAGCACCTTGACCTTTATTCCGTACTGCTCCGTAAGTTCCTTTTTAAGTTCCATGAGACGCTGTCTGCGTCTTGCGACTATAACGAGATTGAATCCGCGTTTTGCAAGCTCTTTTGAAAATGCTCTGCCGAGCCCCGAGCTTGCACCTGTAATAAGTGCTATCATTTCAGCTTATACCTCCGTTTTCATTTCTTATCGTATCTATCAGATCGTAAAGATCATCGGTTTTTGAGAGCCTTCCGCACATTCCGCGGTATTTTGCGGCATTCGGGATCCCTTTAAGATAGAAGGCAGCCTGTGCGCGTGCTTCTTTCATTCCGGTATATTCACCTTTGCAGTTTACAAGAAGCTCTATATGCCGGCGCATGATATCAAGCTTTTCTTCAAGTGTCGGAGCCTGCCGCGGCGGTCTTCCTTCAAGCATATCTTCTATATCCCGGAACAGCCATGGATCTCCGTATGCGCCCCTTGCTATCATCACAAGGTCGCAGCCTGTCTGTTCGTACATTCTGAGGCATTTTTCCGGACTGTCAACATCGCCGTTCCCGATAACGGGTATCTTTACTTTCTGCTTTACCGCGGCAATTATTCCCCAGTCCGCTTCTCCGCTGTACATCTGCACTTTCGTCCGTCCGTGCACCGCTACGGCAGCGGCTCCGGATTCTTCGGCAATATGCGCTATCTCACAGGCGTTTATATGCTCGCTGTCCCAGCCTGCACGTATCTTGACGGTGACGGGAACATGAGCTTTCGCGACAGCGGCTGAAACTATCCTTCCGAACAGCAGCGGATCTTTCATAAGCGCACTGCCTGCACCGCTGCCGACGACCTTAGGCACCGGACAGCCGCAGTTTATGTCGATTATATCGGGTCTGTAACTCTCGGCTATCGGGACTGACTGTGCGATAAATTCAGGCTCAGCGCCGAACAACTGAACCGCTGCGGGACGCTCGGCATCGGTGAGCGCGAGAAGCTCTTCGCTTTTTCCGTCGCCTTTCGGGGTGTGTCCATAGACGAGCCCTTTGCAGCTCACCATTTCACCCACGACATACGCGGCTCCGAATTTTTTTGCTGTCGTCCGGAACGCTGTATCGGCGATTCCTGCCATAGGCGCGAGAGCTGCCGTCTTTTTTATTTTTACATTTCCTATATTCAGATATTCCATTTTTTCAAAATTGATGACCTGCGGTCAGAAAATAAGTTCTCCTATCACTGAATTTGACACGAGAAAGCCTTCGGGTGTGAGACTTATGCCGCTTCCGGAAACGCTTACAAGCCGTTCGGGCAGCTTTGCCGCCTTTTGTATCAGTTCGCCGCGTCTGCCGTATCTTTCAGCTTCAGCAAAAGTGATCCCCTCTGTGAGTCGCAGTTTCAGCATCGCGTATTCTTCCCAGCCGCCGGGGTGATCGTCCGTTATTCCGGTGATCTGGTGTTCATTCTGAATGAACGATGCGATGTCTCTTGGTGTGCAGAAGCGCTTTCCGTTATAATACGAATGTGCTGCCGCACCTATGCCGATGTATTCTTCACACCGCCAGTATCTGAGATTGTGGCGGCTTCGGAACTCTTGCTCTGCAAAATTGCTGATCTCGTACTGCGGGAATCCGAGTTCCGCAAGTCTTTTTACTGTGTAAAGATAAAGTTCCGCCGTGCGGTCGTCATCGGGAAGCTCCGGTCTGCTGACCGCGAACGGTGTGTTTTCCTCTATTTTTAAAATATACGCGGAGATATGGTTTACTCCGAGTTCTGCAAGCCTTTCTGCGGTGTATGATATTTTTTTCTCCGTCTGACCCGGCAGTCCGATTATCATATCGGCAGAGATATTTTCAAATCCTGCTGAATGTGAGTTTTTCACAGCCGATACTGCCTGTTCAGTTGTGTGACGTCTTCCGAGAAAGACCAGCTCGTCCGCGTTCATGGACTGCACGCCGAAAGACAGTCTGTTCACTCCGGCTTTATGCAGAGCTTCGAGTATTTCAGGCTCTGCCATGCACGGGTTTGCTTCAACGGTGATCTCCGCGCCGTCCGCAATATCCGCCGATGAGAGTATGCTCCCGATGTGCCTGTAGAGCAGTATCGGTGTTCCTCCTCCGAAATATACAGTATCGTAATGTGCGCTGTAATGCCTTATATTCCTTATCACTGCTTCTGCGTAAGCGTGCGCCTGTTCAGCGCTGTAACGCACGGAATAGAAATCGCAGTACGGGCATTTTGAAAGGCAGAACGGGACGTGTATATACAATCCGACGACGCTGACGTTATTCATCGTCAAGCTTGAGCACTGCCATAAATGCTTCCTGCGGCACTTCGACCGTTCCGAGCTGGCGCATACGCTTTTTGCCCTCTTTCTGCTTTTCGAGCAGCTTTTTCTTACGGGTGATATCGCCGCCGTAGCACTTAGCGAGAACGTCCTTGCGCATTGCCTTTATAGTTTCGCGCGCAATTATTTTTCCGCCGACTGCCGCCTGCACCGGAACTTCAAACATCTGTCTCGGTATATGCTCTTTCAGCCTTTCGGTGATCTTTCTTGCACGGGGATAGGCGCTGTCCGCAAACACGATGAATGACAATGCATCTACAACATCGCCGTTCAGCAGTATATCGAGTTTTACCAGCTTTGAGGGTACGAATCCCTTGAACTCATAATCATAGCTTGCATAACCTCTTGTGCGCGATTTGAGCGCGTCGAAGAAATCATATACTATTTCGTTCAGCGGCAGGTCGTAGTGCAGATCGACACGGGTCTTGTCAAGGTATTTCATATCCTTGAATACACCTCTGCGCTGCTGACAGAGTTCCATGATATTTCCCACATAGTCGGAGGGCGCATAGACGTGCGCTTCGACCATCGGCTCATAAGCCTGTTTTATTTCGGAAGGATCGGGGAAGTTCATCGGATTGTCAATGAATATCGTTTCCCCGTTCATCTTGTCTATCTTATATACAACCGAAGGTGCTGTTGTTATCAGATCGAGGTTGTACTCGCGTTCGAGACGCTCCTGGATTATCTCCATGTGAAGCAGTCCGAGAAATCCGCAGCGGAAGCCGAATCCCAGCGCGATAGAAGTTTCGGGTTCAAATGTCAGCGAAGCATCATTCAGTCTCAGCTTTTCGAGTGCGTCTCGCAGATCTCCGTATTTCGAGCCGTCCGCCGGATAAACGCCGCTGAATACCATGGGATTCACGCTTCTGTAGCCGGCAAGGGGTTCTTCGGCAGGCATATCGCATCTTGTGACCGTATCGCCGACTTTTGTGTCCCCTATTGATTTTATTGAAGCGGCAATATATCCGACTTCGCCGGCGCGAAGTCCGTCTGCCGGAACAAGTTCGGTCGCTCCCATATAACCGACCTCGACTACCTGAAATTCAGCCTTTGTAGCCATCATTCTTATCCTGTCGCCTACTCTGAGCGAGCCTTCTTTGACGCGGACATACACGATAACTCCCTTGTAGCTGTCGTAATAGCTGTCGAAGATCAGCGCTTTCAGCGGTGCGTCCGGGTCGCCGGCCGGAGGGGGGACAGAAGTGACGATGCGCTCCATGACGTCCTTGATGTTCAGTCCGAGCTTTGCGGATATCAGAGGTGCATCGTCCGCAGGAATACCGATGACATCTTCTATCTCAGCCTTCACCTCGTCCGGGTGAGCCGAGGGCAGATCTATCTTGTTTATTACCGGAACGACTTCAAGATCCTGCTCTACCGCAAGATATGTGTTTGCGAGCGTCTGGGCTTCTATTCCCTGAGATGCGTCAACTATCAGTATCGCACCCTCGCAGGCATTGAGCGAACGCGAAACTTCGTAGTTGAAATCCACGTGACCGGGGGTGTCGATAAGGTTGAAAACGTAGGTGTTTCCGTCATCGGACTTATAATTGAGCCGGACGGCTCTTGCCTTTATGGTGATGCCTCGCTCACGTTCAAGCTCCATGTTGTCGAGGAGCTGTTCTTCCATATCCCTCTGGGCAACGGTGCTTGTCTGTTCGAGTATGCGGTCGGCAAGCGTTGATTTTCCGTGATCTATATGTGCGATTATGCAGAAATTTCTTATTTCGTCAAGATAGCTCTTGTCTGACATTCATTTACCTCACTGATGTAAAACTGACCGGCAGCCTTATTGCGGTCCGGTTACAACAGTATAACATATTTTTCCTTTTTTTGCAATACATTTTTTGTCGGAATAGCAATATGTGTCCGCTTGACTTTTAGCGGCAAAAATGATATACTTTCTTGTATGAACGGACAATACCTGTTCAAGACGGAACAATACCCCGAGAAAGGAAACTTATATGAAGAAAAAGATAGCACTCATACTTTTATGCGCAATGCTTGCCGCTTCGGCTTCATGCGGAACAAACAACAATGCCGCTTCGTCCGGCACCACAACGACTGCATCATCGTCTGCACCGGCATCGGATACTTCCGACGATAAGGCGGACGATACGACTGCCGCAAATACAGAAAGCGACTCCGGCAAGGCGGAGGACACTGCTGCCGCGCAGACGACAGCTTCTGAAAAGGAAGAAAAAGTGATCCCCGAAGATTCGGAATACGTTATTGCGAACGGCATTACAGACAGAATGAAGGCTCTTGCTGACCTTATAGACGGAAACAAGGCGAGACTTGCGAAAGTGTTCAAAAAGGCTAAGGCAGGCGAACCGATAACTGTTGCATATCTCGGCGGCTCTATCACACAGGGCTCGTCCGCAGAATATGAAAAGTGGTACGCAAAGCTTGTTACTTTATGGCTTCAGGAGCAGTTCCCGGATTCAAAGATAACAGACATCAACGCCGGCATCGGTGCTACCGGCTCATATATCGGAGTTTACAGAGCAGACCGCGATGTTACCTGCTATGACCCCGATCTTGTGTTCATTGATTTCTCGGTAAATGATACTACCGAGCATACAGAGAGAAACCGCGGCTCGTATGACGGGCTTCTCCAGAAGCTCTGGAACAGCAAGAGTTCTCCTGCTATAGTGACTGTCGCAATGACTATGGACGACGGCACGAGTTTCCAGAAGTATCACTCCGAGATATGCGAAGCGTATGATATCCCTATGATCTCATATCATGACGCGATCATGGACGTTGTAAAGAACGGTCATATCAAGTGGACGGATATATCGGACGACAACATTCATCCGAATACGGTGGGTCATTCGGTACTTACCGAAATTATCGTATCATATCTCCAGTCTGTCATCGACGATCTTGACAGCATCGACACCGATAACGAGAGCGATCTTTCGGTTCCGTACATAACCGATAAATACGCGACTGCCGGTCTTCTCCTGCCGGGCGGCTCTGAGAACACTGACCACACCGGCTGGGAAATGGTTACAGATGAGAAATTCGGCAATTTCGGCGGTTATTGGCGCGCTCTTTCAAAAGACGGTACTTTCGACGGTGTCTCTCCGCTGAAATTTGAGACTGAGGCAAAGTCTATCGGCGTGTTCTTCGGAAAGCTTACAAAAAACGGCGGCAAATTTGATGTTGTCGTTGACGGTGAGGTAGCAAAGACGATAGATTCTGATTTTACAGGCGGCTGGGGCAACTATGTCGAAGCAGAAGAGGTAATAGAGTTTGAGGAGTGCGGAAGCCATGTTGTCGAGATAGTTCCGCATACAGGCGCTAAAGCTGCTGTCCTCATCTCAGCAATTGCTGTTACTAAGTAAGATCAACGGCACGGGTAAAAATACCCGTGCTTCAGTCTGTCAAAGAAGTCGCTTACGCTTGAGATTGGGGCGCCGCCCCAAACCCCGCTTCTTTCGGGACGCCGAAAGAAGCAAAGGCGAAAAGCTTCGCGATTGAATTATAAAGTTACTGCTTTTTTGACAGGCTGCGGCACGGGTAAAAATACCCGTGCTTTTTTGTTTTGGTTTTCTGTGAAATCTGTATTTGTCTGTTTCTGACACTTGAAGTGTAACCTGTTATGTGATATAATAAAACTACTATTGTAAATACGACCGCTGCGCTTTTATACGGCAATGCCAACGGAAAATAAGGAGGTCAATTATGTTTTGCTATAACTGCGGAAATAAATTTAATGGTTTTACAAATATCTGTCCTTTCTGCAATACCGATCTTTCCGGTTATCTGAGCCAGCCGGAACAGGCTGTTCAGCAGTCCGGACAGCAGGTATATGATCTGCTCGGAAATGTTCCCGTAAAGCCCGTGAAGAAGTCAAAGAAAGGCCTTGCTATCGGTCTTGCCTGCGGAGGCACCGCTGTTGCGGCTGCCGGTGTCATCACTTTTACCGCCGCACAGCCCGCACTGCTCCGAGCATTCATGGGTGATGAGGGTTATGCAAAATCGGTTTCGGCAGCGTATGCCGAAGAATTATTCAATGAAGGAAAACAGATAACCGACATTACTCATGGATATACACAGAATGTATTATCGGCGTTCAGTTCATTCAGAAGTCTGAGGACTATGTATATTGACGACCGGTATGAAAAGCTTTCCGAAAAATATGATTACAGTCAGATCAGTATGGCATACAGTATGTACAACTATATGGATATGCTCGATATGCCGGATAAAAAAGATATCACCGTAATCGGATCAGTGGATCTCAGACCAGGCGAAAAGCTCAGGGCTCTTCTTAAGGAGAAGACAGGTCTTTATGACAGCGTGAACGGTACGATCGACTCTGATGAAATGATAGACAGGATCATTGATATCATAAACACTTCGGCTGTCCGCTTTTCAAAAAGCAGTTCAGACAGCGGCTGCTCAATGGCGGGATACCTTTTGAGAAACGGTTCGGATTTCATCGGCGGTGTATTAAAGATCGACAAGAGCGGCAAGGTGCTGATATCGGTCCCGGAAGTCACCGATACGGTGCTTTCATTCGATATGCCTTCTTATGACGAGATATCTTCTTCGGACAAATCGCAGCGCAGCAACCCCGATCCTGTTGACAAGGAAAAGCTCGATGCGCTTGCAAAGAAGATCGCTGAGGCATACTTCTCATGCTATCGCTATGCGGATATCTCATTTTCCGACAGCAGCATAGATTATCCTGACGGAACAAAGAAGAATGCAACTGCCGTAACAGTCACTTTCGATAATGAGGGATTGTCACATATTTTCAGCTCAATTGCCGACACGATAGAGGAAGACGGGTATCTCGCAAAACTGATGAAGGATTACGGGCTGTCAGGTGAAAGCTTTGACATCGCAAAAAGTATTATTGACGGATTTCGGAAAGAATCCGACGATATTCTTGTATCAGATGAAAAAATAAAATTCATAACCGAAACTTATGTTACCGGAATGAATGTTCCGCTTGGTATGAAAATAGCTGTCCGTTCGGAGAAGACAGAGGGATTCAGCGCTCTCAGCCTTGACAACGGCACGGATATGTCTTTCGTCCTCCGCAGCAGCAACACCGATGTGCTCACAGCTTCCGGCACCCGTGCGGAAGGATCCGGAAAGTTCACTGTAAAAGTAAATACCGGCATCTTCACGTCATCTCCGGACGAGGAAAGATACTTCACGCTGAATGCTGAATACAGTGATCTGAGCAGGTTTGAAGCATTCGGAAAAGAGATGGGCGGCGGAACACTCAGCATAAGTCTCGGAGATTCACCGCTTATTGAAAGTGCTGTGGGAGAGGATATGTACAAGGTGCTTCTTGACTGCGGGATAAGCGTATCTGTAAGCGAGGATAACGGAGGTTACAAGACCTCCTACAGTATAGACGCCGGTGATTATGGTTCGGTCGCTATGAGCGGCTCTGTACTGCCGACAGCACAGATACCGGCCGTCGGTTCCGGAAAGCATATAGATATCATGAACGGAGATCCCGGTGAAATACAGGAGCTTTCTCAGGAAATCGGTAATTATATTGCAGACAAGGCTGACAGAGATGCCGAGATCACCGCATTAAACAAGCTGCTGAAAGATATTACCGGTACCGATATCACAGATCAGTTCAGACATATAGGTGACGAAATGCAGAGATATGTCAGGAGCTCAAAGGTGACTTCCGCAAATTCTGCCGCATATAATGTGAGAAATACTGCAGATATCTTTCTGACAGATCTCGATGTAAGAGGAATGTCGATGAAAATGAGCGATGCATACGCCGCGATCTCCGTAAAAGTAACGGACGGCAGGTGGACTGCCACAATGCACGGCAGCAGTGACAGCTTCCTCGACGGTGATAACTGGCAGGGAACAGATGTCGGTGTCGGAACAGGTGAATACGACGAGAATCATCTTGCGGGTCTGCTCTATTTACTGAATGACGCATTTGAGAAGACGGAAAATGCCGAAATGGTGATATACCTTATGAACGGCAGATGTACAGCGGTCATTTATACCGCAGACAGTATCGCACTCGGAAGAGGTGCTGCCGATATGGTAGCCGGATTTACCCCGGAACAGTGGGGAAACGGTGAATACCTTAATTTCCCGGACTCGACATTTGCGTGGGCAGACAACAACGGTGTCGTGGACATCGGCGGTCAGCTTGCGGTTGTCGGCACATCGCCTATAATGTATAACGCATACGAAATGTACAACGCCTACGAGTTTTGAGATTAAGGAACCGATGATTAAATCCCACACGCCGCTTGCACCACATCTTCAGCCGTCATCTTGCACAAATTTTCCTTGACATACGCCGGTATGCCTGCGAAAAATTTGTACAATCTGCCGACTGAATCTGTGGCACGATCGACATACGGTCTTTAATCATCGTTTCCTTAAAGTCCATAAGCACAGAGCAGTCAGCACATTGCTCTGTGCTTTTTGAATTTTTGTAACAGGAGCAGTACACTATTCATTCAGGTGTCGTCTTTCAGGAAGGTGGAGGAAAGAAGGGGTCTGGGGAGGAGAGGAGGAGGGAAACTCATTTCTGCGTCGCTGCATGAAGCAGCGAAGGAAGTTTCCAAAAGCTTGCACGATGCAAGCTGCTAAGAAACTTCCGTAGGGAACATGGGGTTCCCTCTTCTCCCCAGTCTCGAGCGCAAGCGGACAGATCTCAATTCATCAACAGTCTTACCGAAACTGCACTTATTATCGAGCAGGTGATATCGCCGAGGAGTGCGGCAGCGAGCGCGTAACGAGTCTTTCTGGCTTTTACGGCGGCAAAATACACAGACAGCGTATAAAATGTCGTCTCACTGCTGCCGAGAATTACCGATGCCACACGTCCGGAAAAACTGTCCGGACCGTCGGTTTTAAGTATGCTCTCGTACAGAGCGACTGCACCGCTGCCGGAGAATGGGCGCAGTATCATGAGGTTTCCGCACTCAGGCGGAAATCCTATTGCGTCAAGCAGCGGAGAGATCAGCGATGTTATCAGCTCAGCTCCGCCGGAGGCACGGAATGCCGCGACCGATATCACCAGACAGAACAGCGACGGGAAGATATCATACACCGTATGCAGTCCTTCTTTCACACCGGCTGTAAATTCACCGAAAACATCGGTCTTTGTGCAAAGTCCGTATATCATCACTCCCGCAAAAAGTACGGGTATTATGTAATCCGAAAAGCTCATGGCTGCCTCCTGCGTGATATCCTGCCGAATACGGCGGTCCCGGCAAGTGCCGCCGCAAGTGCGCAGACCGATGTAATCCATACGCAGGGCAGTATCTCCATAGGCGCGGAGGAACCGTATTTCAGCCGCAGTGCGGCAGCTGTCGTCGGTATCAGCTGAAGGCTCGCGGTGTTCATTACCGTAAGCACTATCATATTATGAGATGCAAGCTCAGGTGTCGGTGAACGTTCTTCCTTTTCGATCTCACGCATGGCGGCAATTCCGAACGGTGTAGATGCGTTTCCGAGTCCGAGGATATTTGCAGTAATATTCAGCGTGATAAACTGCATGGCTTTTCCGTTCTTTTTCAGTCCCCTGAAAATGCGGGAAAGCAGCGGAGCTGCCGCTTTCGCAAGCTTTCCGGTAAGTCCGGAGCTTTGCGCAACCCTCATTATACCGCTCCAGAGGCAGATAATTCCCGTAAGCGATATCGCAAGCTCAACAGCAGAACCGCATTCCTCCAGAAACGCGGTGGACAGATCGGTCATTCTGCCGTTTATTGCAGCAAATACCGCGGAGAGTATTATCAATCCCGCAGTGATCCATTTCATCATAAAAATACCACCTCTCACAATTTTATGAGGGTGGTATCGGAATTATTCTGTGCTGACGGATATATCCGCCTCATCAAAGATCATGCTGCTGAGTGTGGGATCGTTCAGCATCTTTTCTGCGATCCTGTCTTCCACACATCTTACTATCGTCCTGTAAAGATTTCTTGCACCGTACTGTTCGCTGTGTCCGAGCCGTGAAAGCTCTGATACGGCGGCATCTGTCACTTCAAGTTCAACTCCGCATTCCGCTGTGCGCTTTTTAAGATCTTCCAGCATTATACGGCAGATCTGCTCTGTTTCGGCAATTCCCAACGGTGAGAACACAGCTATCTCATCTACACGATTGAGAAATTCAGGTCTGAGTGCTTTTTTCAGTTCCGCTCTTACGGTTTCGGGCACTGCTATCTGAGCCCCGGCTGCGAACCCGAGCGGTGAGGTATGCTCTGTGAGGCACTTTGCGCCGATGTTCGTGGTCATAATGATAACGCAGTTCTTAACGCTTACCTTTACTCCGTCCGCAGAGGTGATATGCCCCTCGTCAAGCATCTGGAGCAGCAGATCGAGCACGTCCGGGTGCGCCTTTTCAATCTCGTCGAACAGCAGCACTCTGTACGGGTGACGCTTTACCGCCTCGATAAGCCGTCCGCCGTCCTCATAACCCACATATCCGGCAGGTGCGCCGATAAGACCCGAAATGCTGTGCTTTTCCATGAACTCTGACATATCAAACCGTATCAGAGCGTCTTCTTTTCCGAAAAGCGCACGCGAAAGCGCCTTTGAAAGTTCGGTCTTTCCGACACCTGTGGGACCTGCAAAAATAAAGCTTCCCATAGGTCTGTCGTGTCTGGCAATGCCGGCAGCTCTTCGCTTTATTGCCGCAGCTGCCGCATGAACTGCGACGTCCTGTCCGATGATGCAGCGTTTCAGTTCGTCTTCAAGATGCAGTATCCGTTCGCTGTCGCTTTTTGTGATCTCAGAGGGAGTTATCCCCGTGACAGACGCGGCAGCTTCGGCTATCTCCTTTGCGGTGATCCGGTAAGGCTGAATATTCTTTTCTTCTGTGAGAAGTTCTTCATATTGTCCGCAGAGCGATCTTTCCTTGTCCCGTATTTCTGCCGCAAGCTCGAAATCCTGTGAAAGAACGGCATTTTCTTTTTCCTCGGACAGCTTTTTTATACGCTTTCTCAGCTCATCTGTCCCGTTATCGCCGCTGTTTGTACGGAGCCTTGCGGTCGAACAGCTCTCATCTATCAGGTCTATTGCCTTATCAGGCAGTCTTCGGTCTTCGATATACCGCACCGACAGCTTAACTGCGGCTTCTATCGCCTCATCGGTAAGGATAACGCCGTGGTGTTCTTCATATTTTTCTCTTATACCTTTTAAAATATCAATTGCCGAACTTTCATCGGGTTCTTCTATCAGAACCGGACGAAAACGACGTGACAGCGCTGCGTCTTTTTCGATATACCGACGGTACTCGTCAGATGTCGTGGCTCCTATTACACGTATCTCACCGCGCGCAAGCACAGGCTTCAGGATATTTGCGGCATCTATTGCACCTTCTGCTGCTCCGGCACCGACTATCGTGTGTATCTCATCTATGAACAGGATAGTGTCGGGACTGTTACGAACTTCTTCAATGACCGATCTTATGCGTTCTTCAAAATCTCCTCTGTACTTTGCGCCTGCCACCATTGCGGAAAGATCAAGACTGAATATACGGGCATTACGAAGCTGATCGGGACAGTTTCCGCCGGCTGCAAGCTGAGCAATACCTTCTGCAATGGCGGTCTTTCCGACGCCGCTTTCACCGATAAGGCAGGGATTGTTTCTTCTGCGGCGGAGGAGTATTCTCACTGCGGACGCTATTTCGCTGTCACGGGCTATGACGGGATCGAGCTTACCCTCTCTGGCAAGTGCGGTTAGATCACGTCCGAAGCGTTCAAGCACCGTTGTGCGGTACTCACGGTCGGGAGCTGTGGCGATCCCGCCGTTATGCGGAGCGTTTCCGCATTCACGGACTATCTGCTTTGTATCTGCGCCGAGTTCTTTCAGGAAGACGGCTCCGCTGCACTTTTCGTCCCCGATAACGGACATGAGGATATGTTCGGTGCCTGCAAAGCTTTTACCTGAACTGCGTGATTCACGGTATGCGTTATCGAGGATCTTCCGGCTGCGCGGAGTTATATCCGCAGCGGTCAGTCGGGTGGTCATTCCTCTGCCTATCATTGCTTCCATTTTGTTCATGATATCTTTTCCGGTGATCCCGTACTTTCCGAGTGCGGCATAAGCCGCGCTGTCCTCCTCACACAGCAGTCCGTACAGGATATGCTCGCTTCCGACGTAGGTATGACCCATTCCCATAGCGGCATCTACAGCTTTATTGAGCGCCGAGTTTGCTTTCTCGGTGAATCCTCTGAATTCTATCACGCGTTTCCCTCCGGTTTCATAATACGTACAAGCCAATTTTTATTATTGCGGTAACATTTTTCCGCCTCTTACATATATTATATTATGAAACGTTTCATAAATATTTAATCAGGAGGAAACATACAATGTGCGGAAATAACAACTGCTCACTCGCTATCATACTCATTCTGTTATTCCTTTGCTGCGGAAACGGCAATGGTATCCTCGGCGGCTGCGGCAACAACTGCGGCAGCGACTGCGGCTGCAACAACAACTGCGGCTGCTGACACCGGCAGGGAGGATCTTTCTTCCCGACAGAAAAGAGTTCCCTCACTTTACGTGGGGGAACTTTTTTCGTATCGTTTGACATAAGGGAACCTCTCAAATGGGTTTTAGAGGTACCCTATATACATCTCGCAGAATCCTATTAAACCGCCCGGAAATTCTGAAACGCAGGTATTCGTCCTCATTGACCGGTGTCTCACTTATGTAGCACATGCAACACTTTCTATGTTTTCGCTATTATAAATCATAAAACAGGTCATTTTCGAGCTCAAAAATGACGTAATGATAGAATGACCTTCCAGAAAATGACTTAAAAATGGTATTTGTACAGTTATTTTGCATTTTTGTTGAATTGCAATATATTTCGTGATA
>ODAI013010815.1_pt1 | contig 15621 bp, 15 predicted proteins | sample 1539321 | NCBI WGS metagenome assembly ODAI01 (sample SAMN02144231, study PRJEB22623) | gut metagenome | biome: sheep rumen | host: Ovis aries | place: New Zealand
GTTTTTAAAGGAAAATTCACTGACCTTTCCGTAAACATCCTTCCTCAGCCTGTAAGAAAATCTCTGACTCGCAACGGAGCTTGCCTTCATCGTCGCAAGTCCGCCCGAAAGTCCTATAAGCGCAAGCACAAACATACCGACGCCGTATTTTATTACGCCCGAGCTCTGAGCTGCGCCCGTGCTTACATTGTTGTAAACCATATTCGCAAGGCTCGGAAGCGACAGCTCGCAAAGCGCCTCAATAATCATACCTGCGGCGCTGATTATGCAAAGATGCCACAACCCTTTTAAATACTTTGCAAGCTTCTTAATCATCGGGACATTCCTCCTTTGCCATATTTTCTATAACTCTGTCGAGTAAATCGGAGAGCTTTAAAATCTCTTCTTCGGAAAGCCCCTTTACAAGCGCGCTCTCCTGCAAATCCATCTTGTCCCTGATGTTCTGCGTTACGGCGCTGCCCTTGTCGGTCAGATAAAGTCTCTTCGTGCGCGCGTCCTTTTCATCGGGTCTTTTCTCGATAAATCCCGATTTCTCCATACGCTTTACGCTGACGGATACCGTAGCAGCCGTAATATTAAGGCTCTTGGCAAGCTCGCTCAGAGTCATACCGGGATTACATTTCAGCGTTATAATTATATGATGCTGACCCGAAAACAAGCCCTCCTCGCACGCAACCTCGTTAAAGCGTTTTTTAAGAAGTCTGCCTGCGGCATTCAGCCTCGGGCCGATAACGCCCCGTTCGGGACGGCGGTGTTCACATATTTTAACGGACATAAACCCACCTCTCGGATTATTAATTAGTCGGCTAATCTTTAGTCGGCTAATTTATTTTAGCACCTTTTTTATATTTGTCAATATTTTTGTTGAACATTTAAAAATATTGTGGTAAAATAACGGAAAATTAACGCAGGAGAGCGCTATGGATTTATGCGATATTCAGACAATTAAAAAGGTTCTGTCGCGCCACGGCTTCACCTTTTCAAAGGCACTCGGGCAAAATTTCCTTGTAAACCCCGAGGTCTGTCCCGCAATGGCGGAAAGCCTTAACGCAGACGGGAAAACGGGTGTGCTTGAAATCGGCGCAGGCGTGGGCGTTCTGACAAAGGAGCTTGCAAGAGTTGCAGGTAAGGTGGTCTGCGTCGAGCTTGACAAGAGGCTTTTCCCCGTGCTTGACGAAACGCTTGACGGCTTTGACAATATCGAGCTTGTAAACGAGGACATAATGAAGGTGGACTTAAACGCCTTTTTAAGCGAGCATTTCGACGGCTGTGAAAGACTTATGGTCTGTGCAAATCTGCCGTACTACATCACCTCGCCGATAATTATGCTCCTGCTCGAAAGCCGCGCGCCGCTTGAAAAAATCGTCGTTATGGTACAGCGAGAGGCAGGACAGAGGCTCTGCGCTCAGGTCGGCTCAAGGCAGGCGGGCGCGGTAACCGTTGCGGTAAACTATTACGCTGACAGCGAAATACTTTTCGAGGTAGACCGCGAAAGCTTCGTGCCGAGCCCCAAAGTGGACAGCGTTGTAATAAGTCTTACCCCTCACGGCAAGCCGAAATACGAGTTAAAGGACGAAAAGCGCTTCTTTACAATTGTTAAAGCGGCGTTCTCACAGCGCAGGAAAACAGCGCTCAACTCGATTTCAAACACGCTCGGCATTTCAAAGGACGCTGTCGGCGAGGTGTTCGACGGACTTTCGCTTGACAGAAACCTGCGTGCAGAAAAGCTCACAATGGAGGAGCTTATTAATATTTCCGAAAGGCTTTGATTATGAAGGATAACACAAAGGTATTTGCCGACTATACGGTACCCAAAGCCGTTATGACAATGGCTGTTCCGAGTATGCTCGGTATGCTTATAAACATTATATATAACCTCGCTGACACCTTCTTTGTGGGTCAGACGGGCGACAGTAATCAGGTTGCGGCGGTAAGCGTATCAATGCCCGTATTCCTGTTTGCACTCGCGCTCGGCAACCTCTTCGGTGTCGGCGGATGCGCGTTTGTCAGCCGTTCTCTCGGCGAGGGCAGGCGCGACAGGGTAAAGCAGATAAGCTCGTTTTGCATTTATACGGCGATTATAACGGGCGTGCTTATAGGAATTCTTTTTTATGCGTTCAGACGACCCGTGCTGTACGCTGTCGGCGCAAGCGACAACACCATAGATTTTGCCTGCGACTATCTGAAATGGATTGCCCTCGGCTCTCCCTTTATTGTTGTTGCGATTACCGCAGGTAATCTCGTAAGAGGCGAAGGCTCCGCCAAGGATTCAATGCTCGGTATGGTTATCGGACAGCTTGTAAACATCGTGCTTGACCCGATTTTCATACTTAACAGCGGCGATAACCTTTTCGGCTTCACGCTTCCGCTCGGTCTCGGTCTGGGCGTAGCAGGCGCTGCTATTGCAACAGTGCTCGGCAATGTCGTTTCCGTGCTTTACTTCCTTGTTTATTTCCTCAGGGGCAAGAGTATTCTCAGCATCACGCCTAAGAGATACACGGTTAAAAACGGAATTGCTTCAGGCGTTATCAGCGTAGGGCTTCCTGCAGCGCTCAATAATCTTCTGATGAGCGTATCAAATATTGTAATCAATATCGTACTGTCGGGCTACGGAGATGTGCCCGTCGCGGCAATGGGAATTGCAATGAAAGCAAATATGCTTGTAATGATGCTCCAGCTCGGACTTGCTCAGGGCGTTCAGCCGATAGTCGGCTACTGTTACGGCGCAAAGCTCTACGACAGGATGAAAAAGGTCCTGCGTTTCAGCATTATGTGCAATGTACTTATCGGTACGGTAATGACCGTCTTTTATATCGCGTTCAAGCAGAGCGTTATCGAGGTGTTCATAAACGACCCGTCGGTAATAGAAACGGGCGTAAAAATGCTTGTTGCGCTTATGTCCCCCGGTCCGATTATCGGTATTATGTTCCTTCTCAATTTTTCATTTCAGGGAATGGGCATGGGCAAACAGAGCCTTATCCTCTCAGTCGGCAGACAGGGACTTGTTTATGTTCCTCTTCTTTTCATACTCAACAGAGTTATCGGGCTTGAGGGCGCAATCTGGGCGCAGCCCATCGCCGACTTCGTCTGCATATTTATGGCGGCGGCAATGTGGCTTTCGGTAACAAAGAAAATGAAAAACGATAAAGCTGTATAATAACGGCTTTCCGTGGAATCCGATTATTCATTATTAATTTTTCATTTATAAATAAAGAAAGGACCTTTCGTGTATCACGAAAGGTCCTTTATGCTGACAGGCGCTGTGTCCGCCACCTCAATCTTATTCGCCTGCATCCACAGCGAAGGCGTAACGCGCATTTTATAACCGTAGCCTGCGTCCATCTGCCAGTGCGCCATCGGCGCTTCGGGCAGTCCGTAGCAGGAAAGGATTGTCATAAGCACGCCTGCGTGTCCGACAATCGCAATCGTCTGCGTCCCCGACTTTATACAGCCGTTTACCACCTTTTCAAAAGCGGCGCAGATACGCTGGGCAAACTCGGCGTTGCTCTCGCCGAAGGGCGTTTTCGCATTTATGTCGCCGCGAAGCCACTCCTTAAACTCGTCGTTATCTTTAAGGTCGTCGGCACTCAGACCCTCAAATTCACCGAAATTGTACTCGATAAAATCATCAATTACAATCGGGTTACAATCGGGGTACATAATCTTTGCCGAATCAACACACCTCTTGAGTGGCGAGGAAAACACAGCCTCCACCTCAGGATAATGCTCGTGAGCCTTTATTCGTCTAAGCTCGGATATACTATCTGTTGTGAGCGGCAGGTCCGTATGCCCAATATACTGTGCGTTTAAGTTTCCCTTCGTCAGTCCGTGTCGAAAAAGATAAATCGTAAAGGTTTTCATTCAAAAAAGCTCCTTTTTAAGCCAAATATTACAAAAAAATAACAAATTCTTTTTACTTCTTTACAAATAGTAATATCACGACTATAATACTATTTGTATTAACGAGGGGCAATTACGCCCCTCTCTTTCACGCTAAAAACACTTTTTGTTTCAAAATACACTCGGAAATCAGGTGCAAATCATGGCAGGCAAAGCCGATAAAAAAGATAAAGAAAAACTATCAAAATTCCCGGAAATACTCTGCGCTCTCCGTAAGGAAAGGGGCATAAGCCAGAAGAGAGCCGCTCAGGACCTCGGCATAAGCCAGGCGCTTCTGAGCCATTATGAGAAGGGCATTCGTGAATGCGGACTTGACTTTGTAATCCGCTGCAGCGAATACTACGGAGTTACCGCGGACTACCTTCTCGGAATAAGCGATAACCGCACGGGCTTTGACGCAAGCACCTTCACAAACGACGCAACCGGAGAGATGTCGCTTGCAACGCTTGCCGGCGCAACCCAGATGCTTATTGATATGATAGGCGCGTCAAAGAACGAATCCGCAATCGGCTTCTGCTTCGATTACTATACCCTGAGCCTTTACAGAGGCGCGCTGACAATGGCGAAGGCAGGGATTCTCCCGACAGAGCTTTTCAAGCTCGACTTAAACCTCGGCAGAGAGCTTGCCTCGGCTGCCATTGCGGTCGAGGACGCGAAGTTCATTTTCGTCGAGGACAAGTCAAGAACGGGCGGAAACGAGATTACAAACTCGGCGCTCAACACCCTGATTGAATCCGCGGAGAAAAAAATACTCAGCAGTTTCTACATTGAATAAATCACTTCAAGCGTTCCTTCGGGGACGCTTTTTTGTTATTATTTAAACTCAATCTGCTCTTTCTCGCCCTTTATAAAGCCGATAATTATTTTTGCCGAAACCGCTGCCGCAATGCGCTTGAAGGTCGGATAATCAATCTGAGCGTCCTCGTCGCCGCCGTCGCTTATCGAACGGACAACTGCGAAGGGCACGCCGTTTGCAGTGCAGACATGACCGATTGCCGCTCCCTCCATCTCACAGCAGATTGCGCCGAATTCATTAATAATAAAATCCTTCTGCTCCTTGCTCGAAATAAACTGGTCGCCGCTGGCAACACCGCCGCGGTGTATTTTTTCGCCGAGTCTGATTGCGGTCTGCGCAAGCTTCTCGGAAAGCTTCTCGTCGGTCGGCATTTTAATCATATTAACTCCGTGGATAAATCCCCTCGGGTCGCCGAGAGCGGTAATATCCATATCGTGCTGACAGACATCGGTTGCTATTACAACATTCTTGATTACAACATCGGGTGAAAGCGAGCCGCCCACGCCGACATTTATAACCGCGTCAATATCAAAATTATCAATCATCGCCTGAGTGCAGAGAGCGGCGTTAACCTTGCCGATACCGCACTGCGCAACGCACACGAGAACGCCCTCAATAAAGCCGCAGACAAAATCCGTTCCTGCAATATTCGATGTCGTACCGTCGCGAACAAGCGATTTAAGCTCGTCCACCTCAACATCCATTGCGCCTATAATACCTATCATATTAATACCTCCATTGTTGTTTAAAAATTTTGCTACGCAATATATAGTGTTATTATAATATATTAATTAAATAATTACAAGATTTATTATTTTTTTGTTGACAAGCCTTATATATTTATAATATAATAAGTGCCGATATTGTGGAGAGGTATCCTTACCGCTCATTTTTACAATACAAATTGCCTGCGTGAAACTGACGCAGAGATTATAAAAGATTAAGACAAGTTTAGTCTTTTGAATGGAGTGAAAAAAATGAAGAGAACTTATCAGCCAAAGAAGAGACACGCTCAGAAGGTACACGGTTTCAGAAAGAGAATGTCTACTAAGAACGGAAGAAAGGTACTTGCTCGCCGTCGCGCTAAGGGCAGAAAAACACTTTCTTACTAAAAACCGAGGTGAGCCGGGTGAAAAGCACGACCTTAAAGGAGAACAAGGATTTTCGCCGTGCATATTACAGAGGTAAGAGCGAAGCCGGCAGCGCGCTTGTAACCTACGCCGTGAAATCACGGCTGCCTTATTCAAGAGTTGGCATTACAAGCGGCAAAAAAATCGGCAACGCCGTTAAGCGTAACCGCGCGCGCAGACTCATCAGAGCGGCATTTTCACAGTATGAGGACAGACTCAACGGCAGCTTTGACATCGTATTTGTCGCAAGGACGCATACTACCGAAGTAAAAATGCAGACGGTGGCGGCGCAAATGGAGGCACAGCTTAAAAAGCTGGGTATGTTGGATTGAAAAAAGGTATTAAAAATTTTTTAGTCTTTCTTATAAAAAGCTATCAGCTCACTATAAGTCCGTGGTTTTCGGGCGGAAGCTGCCGCTTTACTCCAACCTGCTCGCAGTACGCGATTGAGGCGCTTGAGGTGCATGGCATTTTCAAGGGCGGCTTGCTTGCTGCGTGGCGCATTATCCGATGTAATCCTTTATCAAAAGGTGGCTGGGACCCCGTTCCGCCCAAAAAAATTAAAGAGGACAGAGAATGAACAGTATTTTACTTGCCGCTTCCTACAACGGAATCGGCGCGTTCAAGTGGTTATATTGGCTTTTCGGCAAGTGTATGGCGCTGCTTCTTTCGGCAGTTGACAACAGGTACTTTGTAGCGCTTGTTATCTTTACGCTTGCAACAAGAATTATACTTCTGCCGATTAACATTCACCAGCAGAAGACGATGGCAAGAACCACAAGGCTTCAGCCAAAAATACAGAAGATTCAGAAAAAGTATCCTGACCCGAGGGACAGGCAGAAACTTAACGAGGAAATGCAGGAGCTTTACAACAGAGAGGGCCACAATCCCATGCAGATGGGCTGCGGACCGATGGCGTTCCAGATGGTATTCCTTATGGGTATTATCGGCGCCGTTTACTACCCCCTTTCTTATGTACTCAATGTTCCTAATTTTGCCGAGATGTCAGGCGAGATTGCTGAATTCGTAAAGACCTTCACAGGTACGGAGAGGGTAAGATACCTTAACCTTGAGATTATTCAGAACTTCAGCGACCAGAGCTTTGTTGCTACACTTCAGGAAAAATTCCCGACTGTTTTCACAAGCGATGCCGTTTCAAGCATCTCCACTTATGCGCAGTCAATGCAGCTTCATCTTTTCGGTAAAACGCTTGATATGTCAATGACCCCTTCCTTCAAGGAGCATAACGGACTTATCATAATCTCGATTGTTGTGCTTATCACCTCACTTGGCACAAGCCTTCTTTCAACCTTTATTCAGAAAAAGAATAATCCCGCCGCTTCCCGGCAGGCAAGCCAGATGCTTATGATGATGTTAATGATGCCTTTCTTCTCATTTTACATCTCCTTCCAGGTACCTGCGGCAGTCGGCTTTTACTGGATTATCTCAAACCTTATCGCAATGGCTCAGCAGGTGTTTATCTTCAAGGCGTTCCCGCCTAAGAAAACACAGGCAAGGCTTATGGTTGAAAACACGATTGAACGCCGTTCCCGTGAGGAAAGCATTAAAAAGACAGCGAATAAGTGATTGCATTACAAGAGAGGACTTAAATGAAAATTACTAATATAGGCAAGGGCAAAACAAGGGATGAAGCCATTGCAAACGCGAAGGCAGGCTTAAAACTTCCTGCCGACGCCAAGGAAGAGTTCATCCATGTTGAATTAAAAATGCCTGAAAAGGAAAAAGGTTTTCTTGGTCTCTTTTCTAAAACCGTAGAGGTAGCCGAGGCTACCTACGACGACGGCAAGAGCGAAAAAAAGCAGAAGCCGCAGAAGAGCAAGAATAACAAAAATAACGACAAAAAGCCTGCAAAGCAGGATAAAAAGCCCGTCGCTAAAAAAGAAAACAAGGCGCCTCAGCAAAAATCAGAGGATAAGCCCGAGCGTGAAACCATCAGCGAGTCCGAGATTGACCTCGACGCACTTTGCACTTATGTAAAGACTATGGTTGACGCGTTCAAGGTTGAGGACGCAAAGATTACCGCCGAGTTTAACGAGGGCGTAATCGAGATGAAAATAGACTGCGACGACTACGGTATCATTATCGGTCATCGCGGCGAAACGCTTGACGCTATTCAGTACCTTGCAAGTCTTGCAGTTAAAAACGGTACTAATAAATATGTAAGAGTTGTAATCAATGTCGGCGATTACAGAGCAAAGAGGGAGTCCTCCCTCAGAGCGCTTGCCGCAAAGCACTCCGCATATGTTATCCGCACAGGCAGAAGGCACACCTTCGAGCCGATGAATCCTTACGAGAGAAGGATTATCCACACTGCCGTGCAGGAGATTGACGGCGTTACATCACGCTCAATCGGTAACGGTATCGACAGGCGTGTAGTTATTGAGCCTGAAGGCGGCGTAAGGCCGAGAAACAATCAGCGCAGGGATTCGCGCCCGCGCTCATCGGCTAAGAGCGCACCCGTGCAGAAGCCTGCAGGCATAAAGTACGGCAAAATCGAAGTAAAAAGCGATAACGACTAATATTTAAGGGTGGGCTCTGCCCGCCCTTAATTGTTCATTTTTCATTTTGTTTTGGTGATTATATGTCAACAATTGCGGCAATATCCACGGGCAATACCGCCTCGGGAATAGGAGTAATCAGAATAAGCGGCGAAAAGGCTGTTGAGATTGCGGAAAAGGTCTTCATCTCAGCGGACGGCACCCCCCTGTCTTCTCTTAAAGGTTACACCGCAAAATTCGGCAAGGTCTGCGCCGACGGCACGGCTTTTGACAATGCCGTTGCGCTCGTTTTCCGCGCGCCGAGAAGCTACACGGGCGAAAATGTTGTTGAGCTTTCCGTGCACGGCGGAATTTTTATTGTTGAAAAAACCTTACAGGCTGTCCTTGACGCAGGCGCAGCTCCTGCGCAGGCAGGCGAATTCACGAAGCGCGCCTTCCTTAACGGCAAGCTTGATTTAACTCAGGCTGAAAGCGTGGCGGAGCTTATCTCGGCTCAGGGCGAGGAGAGCGCAAGGGCTTCATACAATCTTCTGCAGGGTTCTTTGAGCAGTAAAATTTCACAGGTGCTTGAGCTTTTGCTCGACAGGAGCGCCGATATGGCGGCATGGGTTGACTATCCCGATGAGGAAATACCCGAGCTCAGCGAGGAAAATCTCATCGGCGCACTTGAGCAGTGCCTTAAAAGCCTTAATGCTCTGCTTGACAATTATGAGAGCGGACTCGTTATGACGCAGGGCATTGACACGGCGATTGTCGGCAAGCCGAATGCAGGTAAGTCAACGCTTATGAATCTCCTTTCGGGAAGCGAAAAGAGCATTGTTACTCATATCGAAGGCACGACAAGGGATATTGTCGAGGGCAGCGTACGCCTCGGCGACCTCGTGCTTCACCTCTCGGATACCGCAGGAATAAGAAAAAGCGATGATATTGTCGAAGCCATCGGAATTAAAAAGGCTGAGCAGAGGCTTGAACGCGCGGCGCTTGTGCTCGCCGTATTTGACAGCAGTCTGCCGCTGAGCGCGGATGACGAAATGCTTATAGCGCAGTGCAGCGGAAAAAGATGCGTCGCAGTCGTTAACAAGACGGATTTGGAGTTAAAGCTCGACCTTGACAAAATTAAAAACAGCTTTGAGAATATAGTTTACATCTCTGCTAAAAACGGCGACGGCGCAGAGGAGCTTGAGGGAATCATCAAACGGCTTTTCGGCGCGGAGAATTTCGACAGCACGGCTCCGCTTCTTGCAAATCAAAGACAGAAGGCGTGCGTGAAAAATGCCGTCGCGCATCTGACTGAGGCGCTTGACGGCGCAAGGGCAGGTATAACCTTTGACGCTGTCAATGTTATGATTGACTCGGCGATTGACGAGCTTCTCACTCTTACGGGCAAAAAAGCAACCGAGGAAGTCGTGAACAACATCTTTTCACGCTTCTGCGTCGGCAAATAATCAACATCCATTTTCATAAAAAAGGAAACCGATATGGAGTATTTCGCACAGCACTATGATGTTATAGTAATCGGCGCAGGCCACGCCGGTATTGAAGCCTGTCTTGCAAGCGCAAGGCTGGGCTGTAAAACCGCTGTCTTTACGATAAATCTTGACTGGGTCGGCAATATGCCGTGCAACCCCTCAATCGGCGGTACCTCCAAGGGTCATCTTGTGCGTGAAATTGACGCCCTCGGCGGCGAAATGGGTAAAGCCGCTGACAGATTTTCGCTTCAGTCAAGGATGTTAAATCTCGGCAAAGGCCCTGCTGTTCATTCGCTGAGAGCGCAGATTGACAGGCGCGCATACTCCGCAGGAATGAAGCACACGCTTGAGCTTCAGGAAAACCTCGATTTAAGGCAGGCTGAGATTGTCAGTCTTGAAAAAACCGAGGACGGACTCTGGAAAATCAAAACAAAGCTCGAGGCGGTTTTCACGGCAAAGGCTGTAATTATCGCAACGGGTACCTTCCTCGGAGGAAGGGTCTACATAGGCGATATATCATACGAAAGCGGACCCGACGGAATGTTCCCTGCAACAGAGCTTGCAAAATCACTCAAAGAGCTTGATATTCCGCTTCGCCGCTTTAAGACGGGTACGCCGTCAAGGGTTAACAGGCGCTCGGTTGACTTCACGGAGCTTGAGGTGCAGGAGGGCGACGAGCATACGGTTGCCTTCAGCTTCGATACCGACACGCCGCCCGAAAACAAGGTGGTCTGCCACATCACCTATACTAATGAAAAAACCAAAAAAATCATACTCGATAACCTCCACCGCAGCCCTATGTACTCGGGTAAAATCGAGGGCAAGGGTCCGCGCTACTGCCCCTCCTTTGAGGATAAGATTGTCCGCTTTGCCGACAAAAAAAGGCACCAGCTTTTCATCGAGCCCTGCGGACTTGATACGGAGGAGCTGTATTTACAGGGGTTAAGCTCCTCGCTTCCCGAGGATGTACAGCTCGACTTTATTCATACAATTCCGGGTCTTGAAAAAGCACAGGTAATGCGCACGGCATACGCAATTGAATACGACTGCGTTGACCCGACTGCGCTTCGCGCCACGCTTGAATTCAACGACCTCGAGGGTCTTTACGGCGCAGGTCAGTTCAACGGCTCAAGCGGATACGAGGAGGCGGCGGCGCAGGGGCTTGTCGCAGGTATAAACGCGGCGCTTAAAATAAAGGGCGAAAAGCCGCTGGTGCTTGACCGCGGCGGCTCATATATCGGCACGCTCATTGACGACCTTGTTACAAAGGGCTGTACCGACCCGTACAGAATGATGACAAGCCGAAGCGAATACCGCCTCGTTTTAAGACAGGATAACGCCGACAGCCGATTAACGCCGACAGGCTACAAAATCGGCTTGATTTCTCAGGAAAGATATGATAAATTTTTATTAAAGCAGGAGCTTATCCGAAAGGAGTACAAAAGAGTGAGCGAGCTTTCGCTCCCCCTTTCCGATACGCTCAACAGAATTCTTGAAGACGCAGGTACAGCCCCTCTCGAGCGCGGCTGTAAAATGCTTGAGCTTTTAAAAAGGCCTCAGCTCACCTATGAGCTTCTCTCCCCCGTTGACGAGAACCGCCCGAGCCTTCCGCGCGATGTGTTTGAGCAGGTGGAAATCCTCATAAAATACGAGGGTTACATCAAAAGGCAGGAGCAGCAGATTAAGGAAATGAGGCGTATTGAGGGCAAAAAAATCCCCAAGGATATCGACTACAAAAGCCTTAAAGGTTTAAGGCTCGAGGCTGTCGAGAAGCTCGAAAAAATCAGACCTGAAAATCTTGGTCAGGCAGGACGAATCAGCGGCGTAAATCCTGCGGATGTCGCGGCGCTTAATATAATACTGGAGTCATTATGATTAACACTGAATTACTGACTGAAAACTGCAAGGAGCTCGGCATAAGTCTTAACGACTTTGCCTGCGAGCGCTTTGATGTATATGCGGAAAGGCTTGTGAGGTGGAACAAGCATGTGAACATCACCTCGATTACCGAGCCCGAAGATATTGTTACAAAGCATTTCACGGACAGCCTTGCAGTGCTTAAATATGTTCAAATACCCGACGGCGCAAGCCTTGTCGATGTCGGCACGGGCGGAGGCTTCCCCGGACTTCCCCTTTTGATTGCGAAGCCCGATATAGATGTTACCTTTGTTGACAGCGTCGGTAAAAAGCTCGCCTTTATAAAAGAGGTTGCAAGGCTTAACGGGCTTGTATGCGATATTGTTCACACAAGAGCCGAGGAGCTTGGCAGGGACGCAGATTACCGTGAGCGCTTTGACTTTGCAACGGCAAGAGCGGTGGCGCCGCTCAATATGCTTTGCGAATACTGCCTTCCTCTCGTGAAGGTCGGAGGACGCTTTGTTTCACTGAAAGGCGCAAACGGCGCAGAGGAGCTTAAAGAGGCGGAAAACGCTATAAAGACTCTCGGCGGCGAGCTTGAAAGCTCAAACGCCTTCACACTGCCTAACGGCGACAAGCGCTTTATTTTTGTGATAAAGAAAATATCGCAAACACCGACAAAGTACCCGAGGCGTTCAAAGAAAATCGACACAAAGCCCCTTTGATTAAAGTAAATATATGTTGAATTTAAAGGATTTCTCACGACGGGAAATCCTTTATTTCATAAAAACATTATGTTATACTTTCATTGTTGAGAGGAGCAGGAGGCGTTATGCAGGAAATTATAATGATAAAAACGGAGAAGCTCCTCCCCAATCCCTATCAGCCGCGCAAGCAGTTTAAGACGGAGGACATGCTCTCGCTTTCAAATTCGATTAAGGAGAACGGAGTGCTCCAGCCGCTGCTCTGCAGGCAGATAAACAACTCCGACTATTACGAGCTTATCGCAGGCGAACGCAGACTGCGCGCCTCGATACTTGCCAATCTGAAACAGGTGCCCTGCGTGGTGCTTGACTGCTCATATGAGGACAGCGCTGTGTATTCCATACTTGAAAATATCCAGCGAAGCGACCTCGGATTTTTTGAAGAGGCGCAGGCAATTGCGCAGCTTATGGAGCATTTCGGAATGAGTCAGGCGGAGGTTGCAACAAAGCTCGGTAAAAGTCAAAGCGCGCTGTCAAATAAGCTCAGACTTCTGAGGCTTCCTGTCGATGTTCGGTATTTTATAGAGAAAAACGGCTTAACCGAAAGGCATGCGAGAGCTCTGCTCTCCCTGACTAATGAAAAGGATATGTGGACAAGCCTCAAGGTGATTGTTGACAAAAAGCTTAATGTGGAACAGACGGAGGCTTATATCAGTACAATTACCGACAAAAAGGTAAAGCCTAAAAATAATGTTGTGAGAATGTTTAAGGATGTGCGCATTTTCGTCAACACCTTTGATAAAGCGGTTAAGACTATGAAGGATTCAGGCATTGAGGCGCAGGCTGACAAAACGGAAACCGAAGAATACATCGAGTATCGGGTAAGAATACCCAAAAACACTGCTTACGGCACAAAAACGCAAAAAGCAGTCTGACTTGCTTAAAACGGGAAACCGTTTTAACATATTCTCCTCTTTTCATCACACGGGAAGGACGGGTCGAAAGACTCGTCCTTTCTGTCTTTTGTGCTTCACTGCCTAAAAATCACCTGTAATGCGCCCATATTTACTGACAAACACAAAATAAGCATTATAATATATGTTTCATATGAAACAATATACAAGATATTGTTGGTAATTCCACATAAACCTTTTATTACCGCAAACAGTGTTTTAGACAGTTATTAATTTAAACCTGCTCCACACAAACAGAAGTTATAATATATCAGATTAACTTCGCCTGTTTCTCATTGTTTCATGTGAAACAATCAAGATATAGTGTTTTCCCAATTCATCACCACAATTATAATAAAATAATTCCCTGCGTTTCACGTGAAACACTTGAACATTAAATGTATAAGTAGTATAATAGCAATATATAATAATTAAGGAATGAATGTGATGAGTAAAACTATTGCAATATTCAACCAGAAAGGCGGAGTCGGTAAGACTACAACCTGTGTTAACTTCGCCGCCTGCCTTGGTTATAAGGACAAAAAGACCCTGCTTGTTGACCTTGACCCTCAGGGCAACAGCACAAGCGGCGTCGGCATTGACAAATCCGAGGTTAAGCAGTCCACATATGATATGCTTATAAACGAGGTTCCTGCAAAAGATATTCTTATAAAAACGGAGTTTAAGAACCTTGAGCTGCTTCCGTCGAATATGAATCTGGCAGGAGCGGAGCTTGAGCTTGACGAGGTTGAGGACAGAGCAAAGGCGCTTAAAAGAGCGCTTGCGCCGATTTATCTCGAATATGATTACATAATCATTGACTGTCCGCCGAGCCTCGGACTGCTCAGTATTAATGCGCTTACGGCTGCCGACACTCTGATTGTGCCTCTCCAGTGCGAGTATTATGCTCTTGAAGGACTTTCACAGCTTCTCGGTACGGTGCGCACGGTTAAGCAGCATTATAACGAGCATCTTGAATTAGAGGGCGTTCTTTTCACAATGTATGACAGCCGCCTCAAACTTAATCAGCAGGTGCAGGACGAGGTTAACGAGTACTTCCCGAATAAGGCATATAAGGCTATGATTCCGAGGAGCGTTAAGCTTGCCGAAGCGCCGAGCTACGGCGAGCCGATAATATACTATGAAAAGTATTCTAAGCCCGCTTTTGCATACAGAAGGTTCACCGACGAGTTCTTAAAGAAGCAGTGAGCCCGCTTGTGTAAAAGCGGAGAAACCCCCGAAAACCCCTTGGTTAAGGGCTTTTTGAGGAATGGGGAAGACGAAAAATATCCGCTTTGTTTCACAGAAATATAAATATCCACTGCATTTATATTTGCTGAGCATTGCATCATTTTCGCTCACGCAATCGTCTGCAGAGGAGCGTATAAAAATAACCGATTAATATAGAGAGAGGAGAAAATATGGCAAAGAAAAACGGTCTCGGCAAAGGACTTAATAAGCTGATGACGGAGAACACCATTGATGAAATGGTCGCAACAAACACACTTCCGCTCAGCGAGATTGTGCCGAATAAAGAACAGCCGCGAAAGACCTTCGACGAGGGTGCGCTGCAGGAGCTTGCCGACAGTATAATTCAGCACGGCGTGCTTCAGCCGCTGCTTGTCCGTCCGCTTCCGACGGGAGGATATCAGCTTGTTGCAGGCGAGAGGCGCTGGCGCGCGTCGAGAATAGCCGGACTTAAAGAGGTACCCGTCGTAATCAAGGACCTGTCCGACATCGAAACGATGGAGATTGCGATTATCGAAAATCTCCAGCGTGAAGACCTCAACCCGATTGAAGAGGCGGAGGGACTTCAGGCTCTTATCGACAGATGCGGATTTACACAGGAGGAGGTCGCAACCTCCGTCGGTAAATCAAGACCTGCAATCGCTAACTCATTAAGGCTTTTAAAGCTGCCGCCGCAGGTAAGGGATTATACACGCGAGGGCGTAATTTCCGCAGGACATGCGCGCGCGCTGCTTGCGCTTGACAGCGAAGCGCTAATCCTTGAGGCGTGCGATAAAATAATTCAGAATAAAATGACCGTAAGGGATGTTGAGCGCCTTGCAAAAATGACGGATAAGCCGAAGAAAAGCAGGAGCGCAAAGCGCAGGGACGGCTTTTATGACGAGGTGGAGCTTTCGCTTACCGAGGTGCTTGGCAGACGCGTCAAGGTTTATAGCGGCAGGGGCAAGGGAACCCTCGAAATAGAGTTTTATTCCAATGAGGATTTAAAGGATTTGGCAAATAAACTCGGCGAAGAGTAAGGAAGGAATTACCAAACAGGAAATCA
>ODAI010617969.1_pt1 | contig 15620 bp, 9 predicted proteins | sample 1539321 | NCBI WGS metagenome assembly ODAI01 (sample SAMN02144231, study PRJEB22623) | gut metagenome | biome: sheep rumen | host: Ovis aries | place: New Zealand
AGCGGAAATGCCATGAGGACCATGGTCTCGAGACGCGAGAGCATGTCATAGGTGCTGTTGGCATGGATAGTGCAGAGGGAGCCGTCGTGTCCTGTATTGAAAGCCTGCAGCATATCGACAGCCTCCCCGCCGCGGACCTCTCCTACGATGATTCGGTCAGGACGCATTCGAAGGCTCGATTTTATCAGATCGCGGATCGTAATCTCCGCGTTTCCCTCCATGTTAGCCTGCTTAGCTTCCATGCGGACCAGGTTCGGTACGCCCTGAATCTGCAGCTCGGCGTTATCCTCTATAGTGATAATGCGCTCGGTCTTCGGTATATAGTTGGACAGGGCATTCAGAAAAGTTGTCTTGCCGGCGCTTGTCCCGCCGCCAATGATGACGGAGTAGCCCGCCCGAACCATCGTTTCGAGAAATGCTGCCGCTTCCCCGGTGATACTGCCGTAACCGATCAGCATATCCATTGTGATGGGCACGTCCGGAAATCTCCGGATCGTGAGGATAGGTCCCTCGAGTGCGACCGGAGCTGTGACCACATTCACGCGGCTCCCGTCCGGCAGCCGCGCGTCGACAATCGGGCTGCTCTCATTGACAACGCGGTTCACCTTGCCGACGATCTGCTGTATGACGTCATCAAGCTTCTCCGGCGATGAAAATCCGCCGTTTACGCGCGTGAGCTTCCCCGCCCGCTCCACAAAGATGCAGTTCGGACCGTTCACCATGATCTCAGTGACCTGCCTGTCATCGATGAGGTCCTGAAGCACATCCAGCCTGCGGACGGAATAAAAAAGCTCCCTGGAGATATCCGAGCGCGTCTTTAGAGTCATATAGCGTTCCTTTCCGGCCTCTATGACAATCTCTGTAATGATGCTCTTAATCTGTCTGTCGGTGACTTCACCCGCCAGAGCAAGACGGGCCATCAGCTCCTTTCGGAGCTCTCGGTAGAGATCCTGCATGACTGCTCCTTTCCTTACATAGTTTATCTGCTCTGTGGCAGCTGCCCGCCTATCACGATTTTGGGTACACTAATGAAACATATGGATAGAATCCATACGCATCTTATCCATGCCGCATCTGCGGCAGCCCCATTTTTTCGCGGCCGGGGTTACATATTCGATTGTCTCTGATCGGGAAAACAGGTGGAAATGCTTCTATATAAGATAGTGTAAAAAGAGTAGCAGATGCGGGATGTTATGTAAATGGATTTTATCAAAGTCCGTAATATCCTACCATTTTCAGGCTGATTTCCGTAAAATCTTACCATCTGTCCATGCTCTCTGATTTGCGGCGCTGATTCAAAGAGGCTGCCGCGCGGACGGTCCGGTCAACGCCGGCAGCAGACATTTGCAAATACCGCCTGCTGCAGGCAATGACGAAGCGCCAGGTGCGGCAGCCCCATAAGCTGATATTATTTTGCTCTGTAAAGGAAGGTCACGATCTGGCCTCTCGTACAGTTCTCATCGATACCGAACGTCCCTTTCTTCTCTCCGGATGTATAGCCGGTCGTAATCTTCTTCTGGGCTCCCCACAGAATAGCGGTGTAGAAGACATGATTCTTCGGAACATCCGTGAACGGGGACTTCGATACTGTCTTCGGAGCGGGCTTGCCCTTGAGTCTCCACAGGAACATCATGCACTCCCCACGGCTGACGTTTCTGTTAATGCCAAACGTCCCGTCAGAGTATCCCTTTGTGATCCCTTTCTGGGATCCCCAGAGAATAGCCTTATAGAAGGTGTGGGTCTTCGGCACATCTTTGAACGGAGATTTCGAAACTGTCTTCGGTTCCTGCTTGCCTGCATATCTCCAGAGGAACATCATCATCTCACCGCGCGTACAGGATCTGTCGATGCCGAATGTTCCATCGGGATAGCCTTTAGTAATGCCGCAGGACGCAGCCCAGTAAATGGCGTTAAAGTAGGCGTGCCTCGGATTCTGAACATCGGAAAACGCATATTGCGTCGGAGCAGGTGTGACTGTAGGTTTAACGGAAGTAAGCGTTTTGCTCGAAGTGAGCACGGGCAGCGAAGTATACGATTTTCCCGCCGCATCATACATGGTCTTAGGAAGGCTTATGGAACTGCTGCTGAGTTTCGGTGTCACCAGTTTGGCAAGCTTTCCGCAGCCGAGGAACATATCATCCGCTGTCGCCTTTGTCGCATCAAAATTTCTCAGGTCAAGCTCCGTGAGATTTCCGCAGCCTGAGAACATTGAGCTCATGTACGCCACCTTAGATGTATTAAAGCCGCTGAGATCAAGCCGGACAAGGCTCTCACAGCCGTAAAACATCTCCTCCATGTCCGTGACGCCGGCCGTTGAAAATCCAGCGAGATTCAGTGTCGCGAGAGCACTGCATCCGTAGAACATCTGATCCATATAAATTACGCCGGACGTGTCAAATCCGCTGAGATCGAGCTCTGTCAATTCGGAGAGGTCCGCGAACATACCGGCCATGTCAGTGACCTCAGATGTATCCGCACCCTCTAAATTTATACTCTTAAGCCCAACCATGTTCTCAAAGAGAAATGAAGAGTCCTCCGGCAGGTACATTTTTCCGCCGCTCAGACTGACGCTCTCCACTGACAGCACAGCATCTCCGATTATTTCCTTCCAGGTATCATAGAGATGTCCGTTATCAGAAATAAAATACAGGTTTCCGGAATTGATTTGTGCCGTCACATTGGTCCCGACGGTCCAGGTGGCATCCGAAACCCCTGTCATGATCTCGGACCGTTCCCGGCTCTCTTCATCGTCTCCCTGAGCCTCAGGTATCTCCGGTGATTCCGCCGCTTCATAAGAGTCCGGCACTTCCGGCGCATCAGCCACATCCATGTCATAAAGAACCTCCGCCGCATCCTCCACGACGGCGGCCTCCTCCACCGGCGAAGATGCGTATACATGTCCGGCTGCCGCCTGGAAACAGAGGATGGCTGCGCAAGCAGCAGATACGGATCTCATCAATATTTTCTTCACAATTGTTCTCCTTCCGGCGCAATGCAAAATATCGGTTTTCTTCTCTTTGAGTCTCCAATCATGTGTCTTATCTCATCCGTCAATGACCCGGATCCTGCGCAAAATCAAGCATTCGAGTCATTACCCATGGTATCATCTGGCCGGTCCTAAATCAAGGAGACATATTCCCCTCGCACTGATATCGCAAAAAACACTCTGCTTTGTCTGATATCGCTTGTCACAAAAGCCCCGGCGGAAGTATCATACTCATATGGAGGAATGAATCATGGTCATACACCCGGAGAGATTCATAAAACGTATGTTAGGAAAATCAAGAGCATATAAAAACGACGATCTGAAAATGGAAGCCAACTATCACACGCACACCTGGCGGTGCAGACACGCGTCGGGGACCGAGCGTGATTACATTGAGAACGCGATCGATCATGGAATCAGAATTCTTGGATTCTCAGATCACACGCCCTACCCGTTTCCCGACGGATATTCATCGGGATTTCGGATGCGGATCGACCAGCTCGACGATTATGTCATGACGCTTGAGATGCTCAGAGATGAGTATCGGGACGACATCGATATCCGCATCGGCTTAGAGGTCGAATACTACCCGGCCTATTTCAGTGACCTGCTCCGTCTCATCGATAACTATCCGATCGAGTACCTGCTGCTCGGCCAGCATTTTCTCGGAAATGAGCGCGGCGAAGCATACAGCGGAATGCCGACGGCAAGTGAAAAAAAGCTCGCCCGCTATGTCGAGCAGACCAAAGAAGCTATGGAGACCGGCCGGTTTGCGTATTTTGCCCATCCTGATCTCTTTAATTTCATCGGTCCCGCTGAGATATATGACAGATACATGCGAGAGCTCTGCGAAAGTGCCAAATCTCTTCACATCCCGCTCGAACTCAATTTTCTCGGTCTCTATGACGGCAGAAATTATCCTCACCCGCAGTTCTGGGAAATTGCCGGCGAAGTGGGCTGTGATGTGATCTACGGTGCCGATGCCCATGCCCCGGATATGGTCTGGAACCCGTGGTCCCTCGGCGAGGCACAGGCGATGACAGAAAAATACAGGCTGCATCTCATCCGGACACTCGAGCCAGATGACCATACCTGAAACCCGATTGCCCGCAGAGCACAGCCTGCAGATCGCGCTTTATTTAATTCTGTACAGGAATGTCACGATCTGACCTCGTGTACAGTTCTTGTCGATACCGAATGTACCGTCAGCAAAGCCCTTTGTGATTCCCTTCTGGGATCCCCAGAGAATCGCTTTGTAAAATACATGCGTATTGGGAACATCACTGAATGGAGATTTGGCGGCCTTCTTCGGAGCCGGCATACCCTTAGCCCTCCAGATGAACATCATGATCTGTCCGCGGGTACATTGTCTGTCGATTCCGAACGTGCCGTCACCGAAGCCCTTGGTTATGCCTTTCTGCGAAGCCCACAGAATAGCCTTATAGAAGGCGTGTGTTTTACTGACATCCGTGAACGGGCTCTTCGTCTGTGCCTTGGGCTCCGTCTTGCCCATGAGCCTCCAGAGGAACATGACTGCCTCACCCCTGGTACAGGTCCTGTCAATTCCGAAAGTATTGTCACTGTAGCCTTTTGTTATTCCCTTCGATGCCGCCCAGTATATAGCCGTATAATACGGATTTGTCGGATCCTCAACATCCGTGAAGAAAAGATACGGGATCTTGACTCTCATGTATCCGACATCTTTGCTGAACCATAGATCACAGTAGGCATCTTCCCCGACGACCCAGTTTTCAATATCCTGCTTCACTCTCATCACAAAGTAGGTCGAGCCGACATACGCTCCTTTGTCTGAATACGACCACTTAAGGCTCGTGCCATCAGTGAATTTGATGTCAACAGTATAGAGATCAAGAAGCTTTTCAGGCTTGAAATCCCACACTTCGTAATCAACGCTGCCGTCATCGTTCACGTGCCACGCACCGTCCCCGGGGCTTCTTACCGTCAGGTATCTGCCGCTTTTTAAGGTTGCTTTTGCGGACACTACTTCCTTTGTCGTCTTATTGATCCTGAATATACCCTTGTCGACCCTGTCGGTATCAGGATATATTTTGAAAATATATTTCAGACCTGCCTTCAGACTTATTGCAATATGATACCCGTTTTCATCATAATACTCCGTCCAGTCGTCTGTCTCATTCATGGAAATGGAATCTTCAGAAGTATACACAGTCCCGCTCACGCAGCCGGTCGTCTTCATCAGATCCACCCTGTACGTCCCTTCTTCTTCCGGTGTGAACATATAACAGTTATAGTCCGTTATGTTGCTGCACTTAAAATTATACTGTGTTCCGGTCTCAATAAAGTAATACCAGTAGGAACCCGCAAGTTCCTCAGAAATCAGGGACACGCAGGCTTCGGGAGATTCTTCCTCCGCAGCTGCATTCGGCGCGACACTTTCTGTCTCCTGAGAGTTCTCCCCGGACATCTCATCCGCGGCTTTCTCTGTCTCCGAAACGATTTCCCCAGATACATCATCTGCTTCAGTAATGATCAAATCTTCACACGGTGACACAGCCGCATATACCGGCATGCTGCCCATGAGGCATACCGCCAGCATGGCCGTCAGTATTCTGATAACACATCTGTCTAACATAAGAAGCCCCTTTCTAATTATCTCTGCTCTGATGGCATTTGCAATGCAAATCATTATAGTATTTCTCACTTTATCCGTCAAATACCCGTTTTTATATGGAAGGAATTTCTCGAATGTATTAAAATATAATCAGCATAATTACCAAATATCCTGAGGATTTCCCATGCAGATTTACAGAACTTTTTCAGAGCTTCTTGAGGACTGGTCGCTAAGCAGCGCACCTGCTCTGCTCTACGGCGATCCCATATCCTCAATTTCATACAGCGAGCTTGCCGGACTCATCCGACGGGAAGCGGAAAACATCCGCGGTGAAAGGGCTGTGCGCCGTCTGATCGTGACAGATCACGAGGTCCGGACCATCGTCAATATTATCGCCTGTGCCGTAGCGGGCTGCGATACGGTGCTTGCCGATGAATCTCTCAATGATGAGACGCTGGCCACCATCACAAAAATGGTATGTCCCGACAGTATTCACTGCAGCGACAGGGATCTTTATGAGTATCTGTGTGAAAGCAGACCAAAGAAGCCGCATCCGTTCGCGCTTCCCCGTCATAAAGCCGGTGAGGAGGGCTGTCTCATCTTCTTCACGTCAGGAACTACAAGTAAATCAAAAGCAGTGGTTCTGACACCGCGGTCGCTCCTCCGCTGCACTTACTCCGGTCAGTGTATGCTGTCATGTCATCCCGACGATGTTCTGCTCTCCGTTCTGCCGTTCTCCCATGTTTTCGGCTTTGTGTGCGGCCTTCTCTGGGGACTCACTTACGGGGCGACAGTCGCTCTCGGCCGCGGGTCCAAGTACCTTCTTGCCGACTGCGAGCATTTCAGACCGACGATTCTTCCCACCGTTCCGTCGATCATCAGCGTACTTGTTCAGCGCAGGAGCCTGAACAGGGAACTCTCGACCGTACTCATCGGGGCGGCTCCTCCAAACACCGAGACGACGCTCGCCCTGGGCAACTCAGGCAGAAAAATTTACGTCGGTTACGGACTTACAGAGACATCCAGCGGGCTGGCTATCACCAAGAACCTGTCGGAACCGAACGAACTGTATCCATGTCCGGATGTCGACATCTGTATAGAAGCTGACGGTGAGATCTCGGTGACAACGCCCTGTATGATGGAGGGTTATCTTACATTTGCACCCAAAGAGAGTTTCACTCCTGCCCACGGAAAGCGCTTCTACACCGGCGATCTCGGATTTCTCACAAGAGACGGCGCGCTCGTCCTCACCGGACGAAAAAAGGACCTGCTCATACTGCCGGACGGCACGAAGATCTTCTGCCCCGACTACGAGGAGGCTCTCGCGCCCATGATCGGGACAGATGACATTGCGCTGGTCCTTAGGGATCACAAGCCCGTACTGATCGTAGGCGGCATGTCATCGGACCGCTATCAGTCGATCGCCACCGTCGTTGAAGATTTCAACAGCATGAAACCGCACAGCGGTCGCATCTACGACGTCATTCTTCAGGAGGCCCCGCTGCCCCGCACCTCCGCCGGCAAGCTGCGCCGGTGGCAGGTAGATCCGGATAATAGCAATCTTTAATATCAAGGGGCTGCCGCATTAGACTGCGTCACCACTAAATATGGCAGACATTTGCAAATAATGTCTGCCATATTTAGTGGTAGCGCGCCTTAATGCGACAGCCCCATTATTATTCATACAGGCCGTCATCCCAGACGGTCCCGTCCCATCCTTTTTCCCGGTTCCCATCCACCTCGAGGGCCTTTTTGAACTGTGTCTCGTAGAGTTCGGTGTACACACCTCCCTTTTCGACCAGGACTTCGTGCTCACCCCGCTCAACAATCTCTCCGTCCTTGACGACAAGGATCTCGTCCGCCGCAAGAATCGTGGAAAGTCTGTGGGCAATGAGGATACTCGTGCGCGACGCGATCAGCGGATCGATTGCTTCCTGGATCTTATTCTCCGAGATAGAATCAAGCGCGGACGTCGCCTCGTCGAAGACCAGAAGCGCGGGATCTTTCAGAAGCACCCTCGCGATCGAGATTCTCTGCTTCTCGCCGCCCGACAGCTTGAGCCCTCTGTTTCCGACCATCGTGTCGAGACCGAGCTCCTGTTTTTCTATGAAGTCGTAGATATTTGCCTTTTGGCAGGCCTCAATGAGATCGGCTTCGGTCGCGTCCGGGTTGGCGTACAGGAGATTATCGCGTATCGTGCCGTTAAAGAGATAAGTCTCCTGAGATACTATTCCGATGTTTCTGCGCAGCCATTCAAGATCGATCCTGCGCACATCCACTCCCTCGAACTTTACGCATCCGCCTGTGACATCATACATTCTCGGAATAAGATTGATCATAGTGCTTTTGCCCGAACCCGAAGGGCCGACGATTGCCACCGAATGACCGCTCTCAAGAGAGAAGCTCACATCCTTAAGGATCCTGCGTTCGGGTTCATAATAAAACTCGACATGCTCGAAATCCACCCGGCCCGTTGCCTCCTTCGGTATGACGGCGTCCGGAGGGCTCTCGATCTCCACCGGCATGTCATAATAGTCGAAGATCCTTGTGAACATGGCCATAGACCGTATCCAGTCGACCTGGATATTGAGCAGCTGGTTGACCGGGCCGTACATCTTGCCGAGCAGAGCTACTAAAACTGTGATATCACCGACAGTCAGGCTGGAGTCGTATTTCATCATGAGAATTCCGCCGACAAGATAGAGCAGCATGGGTCCGATGCTTGCAAATGTAGATATGGCCACCATGAACCACCTGCCCGCCATGCTCTCTTTGATGTTGAGACCGATCATCTTCTTATTTGCAGCCTCATATTTCTCATACTCCGCCTGCTCCTTGCCGAACAGCTTTACCAGCTGCTGCCCGCTGACGGACAGGGTTTCGTTCAGTATGCCGTTGATCTCGTCATTGCACTCCTGTGATTCCCGGGTAAGATCCCATCTGGTCTTACCGGCCCTGCGGGTGGGGATCACAAAGAGCGGAATAATCAGCACACCGACCGTCGCGAGGATCCAGTTCTCCCGGTACATGACGACGACAGCCACCGTCAGTGTGATGGCATTGGAAAGAATGCTGGTCATCGTATTCGTGATCGTGCGCTGCACGCCGTCTATATCGCTTGTCATGCGGGTGATGATGTCGCCCTGGTTGTTGGTCGTGAAAAAGCGCTGCGACATTTTCTGCAGATGGCGGTACATTTTGTTTCGCATATCGAACGTGATGTGCTGCGCGATCCATGTGTTGAGATAGCTCTCCAGCACGCCGATCAGGTTGGCTGCAAATGTGACCGCGAGGGACAGCAGGATCAGTCTGATCAGCGCTTCCATGTTCCTGGCAATCAGGCCTTCATCAATGATCCGTCCTGTCAGTACCGACGGAGCCAGCGTAAAGATCGACGACACCAGAATGGCCGCAAGGACCAGGACCATCTGTTTCCAGTATGGCTTCAAATAGGAAAATATCCTTATTATGAGTTCCTTTGTTACCTTCGGGGCGGCCGCTTTCTCCTCCTCTGTGAGGTAGCGCCCCCCTCTTCCTCCAGGTCCTCCCGGTCCGGCCATACATTTGCCTCCCTTCTCGCAATCTGCTTCCGATCGTTATCCCTTGCCTGCAGTCTGTTTTCGGTCACCATCGTGCCCGCAATCAGCTTCCAGGCGCTATCCGTGCCCACGATCTGCCTCAGAACTGCGGCTTTTCCTCGTCAGGGACGTCGTCGATGATCCTGCCCTTTTCGACGTTCGGGCAGATAAAGTTATTGTAAGCATACTCCCAAAGTTTCTCCGAGCCGGACTTTGAGCGCCCATTCCTCCCAAGGACCTGTGAGAGTTTCACACCGTGCTCGACCCATGAGATCCCATCCGTCGCATTGTTGAGCATAAGCGGCTGAAAATTATCCAGCGCACGGGCGAATTTGGCTTCAGGCGTCTCCCAGGCTTCGAATTCGTCCCAGATCGCCCTCATTTTCACGCCAACATCCTCCGGAAGAAGTCCGAAAATGCGGTCCGCCGCCGCAAGCTCCCTCTCCGCCTGGCTTTCTCTGGCAGCCTCATCGTAGGCGTACGTATCGCCGGCGTCTATTTCCACGAGATCGTGGATAAGGACCATGAGCATAGTTTTTGCCACGTCGATTTTTTCATTTGCATAATCCGCAAGGAGCCATGCCATTATAGCCATATGCCACGCGTGTTCAGCGTCATTTTCCTTTCGCACACCGTCCGACAGATACGTCTGCCTGCCGATGAACTTATCCTTGTCGATCTCCAGAATAAATTTAAAGAAGCTATCCAATCTCTCCTTGTCAGCCAATTTTAAGAACTCCTTTCTGACATCTCCCATCATGTACAGCGAGCCGCAGGCTACGACCGGTCCTCCGCCCGCAAGGAGCAGAGCGCGTTTTACACCGTCCGCGATGCTTTTTTCTGCAAATGCAGCCACTTCAAGACCACCTGCATCCCTCCGTTCGCTCCGCTTACTGGTAAGCTCCCCGGCGCGCTGCCCGCACTGTGCGTTGCCTGCCGACATCCGGATGATGTCCGTCAGATCCTCCGCGGGAAGGGCTCTCGGATTGTCAGGCGCAACGCAGACAAAGGCCTTTGCGTGGGGGAGCAAATATTTCAGCATTTTATCGTACTCCTTATCCGCCAGGACTCCCATGAGAAATACGATCTTCTTATCCGGAAGCAATGCGGACAGGTTGTCCTCGAGGGCTTCGATGCACTGGGGATTGTGGGAACCGTCAAGAATGAAAAGCGGCTTTTCGCGCAGGATCTCGAACCTTGCCGGCCACGAGACTGTGCCAAGGCCTTCTCTGACAGCTGTCTCGGGTATGCTCCAGCCCTTCTTACTCAGTTTCCCGATGATCTCAAGCACCATGACCGCATTAGATATCTGATGCCTGCCGGGCAGCGCTGTGAAAAGATTTCTGTATTCATGCCAGGAAAACATCTGTCCCTGCACTCTGCCCTTTGCTGCTTCGGTCGGCTGTTTCACCGATCCGGTATCTGTCACCCCCTCCGGTATCACAGAATCCAGATCCGCCCTGCATAAGTAAGCTCCCCGCTCCCGGCATACGGTCCGGTAAACATCCTCCGCCTCGCTGTCCACAGGGTATGTGACCACATAGCAGCCCTTTTTAATTATGCCGGCCTTCTCAAAGGCAATTTTCTCCAGCGTATCTCCGAGGAACTGCGTGTGCTCGAGGCTCAGATTTACGATCGCGCAGACATCGGGGGCCGGAATAATGTTTGTGGAGTCAAGTCTTCCTCCCATTCCGACTTCCATGATGACGATGTCGCATCCCGCATATGCAAATGCTGCAAATGCCGCCATCGTCAATATCTCGAACTCCGTCGGCTTGTCCTCCATCTCGGAAAGACCCGGCATATCGCCGCAGACAGCTGTCCGCACCTCTTCCACCGCTCTGCAGAAGTCACTCTCCGATATATTCTGCCCGCCGATCCTGATGCTCTCGAGAATAGATTCAAGGTAGGGGGAGGTGAACATCCCGGTCTTATACCCCGCTGCCCGAAGGACAGATTCCAGCATGGCGCACGTGGATCCCTTGCCGTTCGTCCCCGCGACGTGGATATATCGAAGTGTATTCTCAGGATGACCCATCCGTTCCGCCATCTCACGCATTCGCGATAGACCGAGCCGGCTTCCGTGCCACCGATTCATAAAATCCAGAGCTTCCTTAAACGTCATATTCTTCTTCCTCAGACTTCTTTGCATCCCACCGCCTTTAGCCGGCATGGCATCTCACCGCCCACAGCCGGCATGGCATCTCACCGCATGCAGCCGGCATGGCATCTCACACTGAGCAGTCTTTGCACCGCTGCGGTCTCAGTCCTTGCTACTATCTCTGCCGATTTTTGCAGCATAGGCCATAATACCGGCTACTGTCTTCGCGTCCTGGATCTCACCCGCATAGATTTTCTCCGTGAGAATTTCGAGCGGGAATGCCTCAACATTGATCTCTTCAGCTTCATCGAGGTGCTGCCCGTCCGCGGGAACGAGATCCTCGGCAAGGTAGACGTCGGTGAACTCGCTGCAGTAGGCGACCGCCGTCTTCAGCTTGATCAGCGGGCTGATCTTATCGCTTGTGTAGCCGGTCTCCTCGCGGAGTTCGCGGGCTGCGGTGTCGGCGGTATCCTCGGTCAGGGAATCTCTTGCTCCCGCGGGTAATTCCAGCGTCTCGCGGTCAATGGCCGGTCTCATCTGATGGATCATGAGGATCCTTCCGTCCGGCAGCACCGGCACAATACAGGCCCCACCGCGGGGGTGGTCAATAAAATCCCATTGTTCGATTTTTCCGTCCGGAAGCTCCATGGTGTCCCTGTAAAATGTGAGGACGCCGCCCTTGTAGGCCAGTTTCCTGTCGAGTCGTCTCAATTTATGTTCCATTTATGTGTCCGCAATCCTCTCTTTATATTGACAAAGGGGGCCGTCATCGACAGCCCCCTCATGGTCGCAAATTAAGTGTCGCTCTATGACTCTTCCTAAGGAGCAGAGTCATTATTTATTTTTTATTCTTGCATGCTTTGTTCAGCTCGTCGACGACGATCTGAAGCGCTTTAATTCTGGCATACTTCTTGTCGACAGATTCAAGAATGTGCCACGGAGCATTGACCGTGCTCGTCTTCTGGAGCATCTCGTTGATCGCGTCAACATAGAGATCCCATTTCTCGCGGTTTCTCCAGTCCTCATCGGTGATCTTCCACTGCTTCTCCGGTGTATTCTGACGATCTGTAAATCTCTCAAGCTGGGTCTGATTGTCAATCTGTACCCAGAACTTGATGACGACTGCACCCCAGTCCGTGAGCTCACGCTCGAACTCATTCATCTCGTTGTAAGCTCTCTGCCAGTCGTTCTCGGAGCAGAATCCCTCGAGACGCTCTACCATGACACGGCCGTACCAGGTGCGGTCGAAGATGGTGATGTGTCCGGTCTTCGGAAGCCTGTTCCAGAATCTCCACAGATAATGGCGGGCTTTCTCGTGCGGCTCCGGGCTGGCGATCGGCTCAACGACATAGCCGCGGGGATCCAGCGCTGCGGTGATTCTCTTGATATTGCCGCCCTTGCCGGCCGCATCCATGCCCTCGTAGGCGATGATGACCGGTATCTTCTTGCGATACAGCTTGTTGTGAAGAGCGCGAAGCTCGCCCTGCAGACGGTCGAGTTCTTTCTTGTACTCTTCGTCCGTCAGAGATTTGCTGAGATCAACTTCATCAAGAAGCGGCATCGGCTTCAGCGGGAATGTATTCTGCAGGATCGGAACAGCCAGCGAATGATTCTTGATGGCTGTGTCTATGCCCAGATTCAGGAACTGAAGGACCTGAAGCTCTGCCCACTTCTTGTTCTTGGCATCGATGATGTACCACGGAACATTTGAACGGTTCGTATCCTCAAGGTACTTATTGTACACATCGAGGCACTTATCATAATGCTCATTCTCCCAGAGATCTTCCTTATCGACGCGCCACTTTGTATTCTTGTCCGCGAGGAGAAGATCCAGCCTCTTCTTCTGCTCCTTCTTGCTAATGTGGAAGAAGAACTTCATGACAAGATAGCCGTTGTCTGTAAGCTGGCGCTCTGTGATGTTAATGCTCTTGATTCTCTTTGCGTACGTCTCCTCGTCGATGGTCCCTTCGAGCACGCCGTCCGTGACTTCTTCCATCCAGCATGTGTCAAAGAACTTGAACTTACCGGCTTCCGGGATTTCAAGGAAATAGCGGTACAGGAACGGTTTTCTCTTCTCCTCTTCCGTCGGTTCTGAATCCATCGTAGCTACCCTGAAGAAGCGCGGGTCGATACTCTTTATTACTTCTCCCATCACGCTTCCCTTACCAGCGCTGCCCCAGCCTTCGAAAATGACCATGACCGGGAGTTTGGCCTCCTTGATTCTCATCTGGTTGGCAGCGAGCTTGGCCTGTTCGACCTTCAGCGCAGCTTTAACGGCTTCCTTGTCCGGCTGCGCTGACTTGACAAAATTTTTCAGCATAAATGCCTCCTATATTATATAAGTGTTTTTATTTGAAAAGAACAGATTCATTGTTAAAATTGTAGCATACTGTCACATCCTATACCAGTACTTTTGTGACTTTCAGACAATGCATCTTGGCGGCTGATATATATCAAATTACATTTGTGCTCGAAACTTATACCGCATCACTGCTATGCTCCGGAAGCTGCGTATGTAATCATGATCGAAGCCGCCACTGCTTCACGCCATATTCCGGCCGCAGCATGTGTAATCATGCCAGTCTGTACACCCGAAGATACCGCAGCGGTTCACAACTCAGCCTCCGTGCTTGTGTAATCACGCTATTCTGTACACCACTTTGCCGCCGCAGATCGTCATATGCACCCGCCCGGAAAGTTCCATACCCGTGAACGGAGAGTTTTCAGCCTTTGAAGCGTAACTGCCCGCCGTGAATTTTTCATTTTCATCAAAAATCACAAGATCGCAGGGTCCGCCGGGAGCGATATAGCCGGCGTCGAAATGATACAGGCATGCAGGCCCGTAGGACATGCGCTCGAGTAGAATCCGCATGGTGAGATGACCCTTGTGGACCAGCTCCGTTATGCCGAGGGCCAGAGAAGTCTCGAGACCGATAATACCGCTCGGGGCTTCCGTGAGCTTTCTCTCTTTCTTCTCCTTAACTGTGTGAGGTGCATGGTCGGTTGCGATGATATCGATTGTTCCGTCAGCCAGTCCTTCGATGATGGCCATTCGGTCCGCCTCCTCGCGGAGCGGCGGATTCATCTTTGCGTAAGACCCATATAGAATTGCGGCATCCTCGGTCAGGGTAAAGTGATGCGGTGTCGCCTCCGCGTGTATATTTCCGAAAGGCGCTTTTGCCCTGGCTCTCCGGACCAGTTCCACTGCCTCTTTGGAGCTGATGTGCTGTATTTCGATGCTGGCTCCGGTCTCAAGGGCGAGCGCAAGGTCCCTCTCCACCATGACGATTTCCGCCATCCTGTCGGAGCCTCCTATATGATAGAAGTCGCTGGCCTTTCCGTGATTAATGCCATTATTTTCAATATAGTCCGGATCCTCCTCGTGAAAGCTGATCGGAACTCCCAGATCTCTCGTGCGGATCATGGCCTCCTTCACGATCTCAGGGTTCCTCAGCGGGATACCGTCATCCGTGAAGCCCACCGCCCCTGCGCGTTTCAGTTCCTCCATGTTCGTGAGTATTTCACCCATCATGCCGCAGGTCACATTGGCGCACGACATGACGTGGATCCCCGTTGTCGCTCCCTTTTCAAGGCAGTAGACAAGCGTGTCGACCGAGTCAATGGTCGGCCTGGTGTTGGCCATCATGACCACCGTTGTAAAACCGCCGGCTTTGGCAGCCGCCGCCCCGGTGATGATGTCCTCTTTTGATGTGAAACCAGGGTCCCTGAAGTGGACGTGCACATCGATGAGGCCAGGTGCTACAGTGAGTCCCTTCGCGTCAATGATTTCACAGCCCGCCGGCGCTTCAATTTTCTCCGCAATCTCAGTGATTCTCCCGTTCTCCGAGAGAATGTCATAGTTACCTTCCATGCCCGATTTCGGGTCGATCATGTATCCGTTCTTAATAAGCAGCATACCCATACCTCACTCTCGTGCCGTCAGCAGGTCTCGCTGTGTTCTAATCGATTCCCGCCCCCGGAAACAATTTCGTCTCATCATTCAAGTCTCGCTTGAAACCATTATACATCCCTAAGGCGCCGGATTATAGTAAAAAATGAGCCGCCGCAGCGGTGCGGCAGCCCATACATTGTCGGCAATCATAGTATGCTGTCTGCCCCTGATCTTGGGCGACAGTTCAGGCTGGCTGCTTTTGTACATCGGTGCCGGCGCAAAACATCTATCTTCGCGAGAAAAACATTACAGGTCCGACCGAAGAAATCAAAAGATGCGAATGCATCTTTTAAGTTCTGAGGGTAGGACCTGTATTTTTCGATGAAGATGATGTTTGAGCCGGATAATCAAGAACGCCTCGGCGTTCTTGCCGCGCCGCGCAAAGTGCGAAGCACCTTCATCATTGCGCG
>ODAI010106303.1_pt1 | contig 15619 bp, 10 predicted proteins | sample 1539321 | NCBI WGS metagenome assembly ODAI01 (sample SAMN02144231, study PRJEB22623) | gut metagenome | biome: sheep rumen | host: Ovis aries | place: New Zealand
ACACATCACCCAAAGTAAAATTTTCATCTCAAATCCTCCTTAAAGCGTATCCCCCTATTTTTTTTACTAAAAATCCTTTAGTATTACTATATTTTAAAGCTTAACCCCTATTAGGGGATATGTCAATAAAATTTTTAGCTAGCCAAATGAAAAACCCTCCGACAATTCTGCCGAAGGGCTTTTGATTCCGAAAATTTTAAAATTATTTGCCGTCAACGATTTTCCAGGCTTGTTCGCGAGTAATTTCTTTGCCTTGATAGGTGTAAACGTTGGCTTCCAAGAATTTCCCGTTATATTCCATTGTAATTCCGTGCGAGGCGAAAACTGCGCCCAATTTATCAACATATTTGTGACGCAACTCTTTATCGCCAATCATTTTGATAAGATCGCTGTTGGGGTCAGTGATATCGAGATTTTCAAAGCCCGGAATGCCGCGTTTTTGCGCGTCGAGCATATCTGCTGTAAATTCTAACCATGAACCGCCCGTTACCGCGTCAAGTTGCTCGTCACTCAAGATTTCTTCCTTCAAAATTTCCTTTGCCATAGTTATCAGCCTCCAAATCATTTTCTGTAGCTTATACGTTGAAAAATCGATTTTGTTACATATTTTAGCAAAATTTTTCTATAATCAATGAAAAAATCCTCCGCCGTCGAAGGGCTTTTCTTTATTAAAAGTAGCAATTTGCTCTTGACGCTAAAATATTTTATATGGATTTATAGATTGGGGGTTGATTTTGAAGAGCAATTTACGATTTCCAGAATAGCGGAATTTGTAAAATGGTCAAAAAAAGCCCGCCGAAGCGGGAAAAAAGATTTTTACTTCTGAACAGGAGCGGTTTTTTTAGATTTGCCGACTTGACTGACCGCTTTGCGCATTTCGGTATCAGATTGAATATTCATCATGTTGTAGTAGTCCATGACGCCGAGATTACCTTTTTTGAAGGCTTCTGCCATAGCGTGCGGGACTTCTGCTTGAGCCTCGACGACTTTAGCTTCCATTTCTTGAGTATAAGCTTTCATTTCCTGTTCTTTAGCGACAGCCATAGCGCGGCGTTCTTCTGCTTTAGCCTGAGCGATACGTTTATCGGCTTCAGCCTGGTCAGTTTGGAGTTGAGCACCGATATTTCTGCCGACATCGACGTCAGCAATGTCGATTGAGAGAATTTCAAAGGCGGTACCGGCGTCGAGACCTTTTCCGAGCACAGTTTTAGAAATATCGTCTGGACTTTCCAAAACGTCGGTATGTTTTTCGGAACTGCCGACGGTAGTGACAATTCCTTCGCCGACACGCGCAATAATCGTAGGTTCGCCCGCGCCGCCGACTAAACGGTCGATATTTGCGCGAACGGTGACACGCGCCTTGATTTTCAGTTCGATACCGTTTTTAGCGACTGCAGAGACGACTGGAGTCTCAATAACTTTTGGATTAACGCTCATTTGCACAGCTTCGAGGACATCGCGCCCTGCGAGGTCGATTGCGGCTGATCTTTCAAACGGTAAAACGATTTGCGCACGTTGCGAGGCGATTAAAGCGTCAACAACCTTATCGACGTTGCCGCCGGCTAAATAATGTGCTTCAAGTTGATTAACATTGACATCAAGCCCGGCTTTGTTAGCTTTTATGAGTGGCATAACGATTTTAGCGGGCGGAACGCGGCGCATTCTCATTCCGATAAGTGTAAAAATGCCGACGTGGACATCAGCCGCTAAAGCTGAAATCCACAAGCCGATTGGCACGAAATGCAAGAAAATCGACGCGATAACTATTCCGAATACAAGAAAGAAGCCTGATCCTATTAAAAAGTCCATGAGTAAAGTCTCCTCTCTAAATTTGGCGAACCATGACGCGGGAGCCGTCCACGTTGATAACTTTGACGCTACTACCCTGCTTGACGAAACCGCCTTCAGACACCACGTCGACGGGTTCGCCGTTAATTATAATCGTTCCGGACGGTCGCAAATCGGTTACGCAGACGCCGACAGCCCCTAAAAGCTTACTTTTGTCGATTACGCTGGTATAACCATCTTGATTTTGTTGTCGTTCGTCGAGAACGAGTTCATCGAGCATACTCGCATTTTTTTTTGAGTTTTTCGAGTTGCTAAGGTACAAAACGACGAAAATTCCGAGCACAGCGATTATAATCATAGCAGAATACGCCAATAACATGACGGCGGAGCTTGCGCCCCCGAAAATTTGAACTTCCGACATCTTAATCACCCCCGTTGAAAGCATTTATCTTGGGATAATTATTTCTGCGCCTTGAGTTAAATTCCTTTCGATTTGGTTTGAGCGTTCTTGAGGATTTCTGGAAAAACGCGCTCTGAACTGAGTAATTTCGTCATTGAACTGCGGAATAAATTTAGCGATACGCGCTTCAGCCTCTGCAGTGAGTTCAGGAAGCCTTTCTAAAAGTTCGCGATACCAATCGAGCCGTTCTTCGTAGTGCTGACTCATTAATCTTTGGTGTTTAACGTAAGAATAAGCTTCTTCAGCGACTTTTCGGCGCAAATTTTTATTCCGAATGAGCAAATTTAGCTTGTTAATGAATTCTCGCCCATTGTGATAGATAAAACCGGTTTTTCCGTCCTCGATAACGCTAGAATAGACGACTGGAGACGCCAAAACGACTGCGCCATTTGCCGCGCTCTCAATGAATTTTAAATCTGACTTCGCCCGATTGAATTCATTATCGCGCAAAGGCAATAGCGCAATGTCCGAGCTGCGAATTGCTGCTTCGTAGTCTTCGTAGGAAATAAATTGACCATCCCATTGCTTTAAGTCGCCGACGTAGGTTTTATTTTCCGTTTCGAGCGCGTTAAACAAATTTTCCCGCGCCAAAATCTTGAAAGCCAATTTATTTCCGTACTGCTTAGCGAAACGGTTTAAAATCGGAACAATCTCCATAAAATCGCCGTCGCGGTTTAGTGCGCCGAAAAATATTGTTGTTTGCCGTTTGCCTTTGAATTCTTGGTCGAAATTGCGCGGCGGCGGCAAGCGTCTTAAATGATTGGCGAAAACTTTCACGTGCGGATTAAACTGCTTTAAAAAGTCGGCAAGATAAGGCGTCGAAGTCTGAATCGCATGGACTGAGCGGAAATTAATCCACGCGGTTTTTTTGTAGTCATCTTCCCAAAGAATTGGGTTGTCGTCCATTTCCGAGATAAATAAAATGCCTTTCTTGCGCAGGATATTAAAGAAGTCGAGTCCGACCGCGAACGAAGGAAAACACATGCGCTGATTAATGAAAACGCGCTCGTCGAATTGTTCTTGTTCATAAAGTTTATAAGGTTTGCCGACTGGCGACGCCACGATAAAGACGTTTGGATTTGCCATGAAAAAAGCGTTAGGCATATGGACGCGAATTGGTGCGCAAACCGTTGATTCGCCGATAAGCGTTTGAATCAGTGTTTTTTTCGGTGGTTCGCCCTTGTATGCCGTCAGAATGTAGACGAAGACTGCCATTTCAGTTTTAGTGAGTTCAGCGAGTTGTCGTCTGACTTGGACGCCGCGCCCTGCATTTAGAGAGCGCAGAACATTTAAGCCGGCGTCTTCAATGGCGTTGCTAAGTTCTTCCTGCGTCAACGTCACGCGGAAAATTGGCGGCTTACCTTCTAAAATCGCGTCGAGATTTTCTGCGTGCCCGATATTGTCCAGCGTGAAAATTAATGTGCCGTCATCGTTGAGAAGTTCGGCAATTTTTTTTATCGTCTTGACAAGTTTTTTCGGACTAAGCGTCCCGATTAGTGAACTTTGAATCAAAATCGCGTCGAAAGGACCTTTAACTTTCGTCCAATCTTCAGCGACTATGTATTTACAATCGGGCTGAATTTCTTGGAAACTCCTTCGCGACGATTCAAAATCTTCGGGCGCGTCGCCGATAAGTTCAAGGACGCTTTTCGACCTCGCAGGGATAAACGTTTCAAAGGTCATTGCGGTATCCTCAACGAACTAAACTGTACATTAAATCTTCCTGCGCCCTCATGCACTTCATAAGCTCAAAGCGTTCAAGGATAGTTTCGCGAGCCGCCGCGCCGAGTTTCTTAGCACGTTCGGGGTCGTCGAGTTGCTCCTCAATTTTGCGTGCAATGTGATAGGGCGAACGGAATTCAGCAAGCAAGCCGTTGACGTTATCTTCCATAACCTCTTCAACCGGCGGCGTTTTGGAACCGACCATAGGACAACCGAAACTCATTGCCTCCAAGAAAGACCAGCTAAGCACGAACGGACGAGTTAAATAAACATGGCAGCTTGACGCACGCAAAATTTTTTGATAGTCGCCGCGATTGCGCAAGCCGACAAAGTGTACGCGGTCAGTAGGATAGCCGCCTTTCTTCTCTTCTTCCTTAAGATAAGTCGTGTCCTTGAGCTGTGCGCCGTAACAAATTCTGTCCTTGCCGACAACTACAACATGCGTATTCGGGCGACGCGCTAACACGTGGCGGATTGCGTCCATGAAGTACGGGAAACCGCGATAAATTTCAAAGCCGCGAGCAACATAGGTTATAATCTCGGTGCCTTCGGGCAAATTCAGCTGAATATCGTCGAGCACAAGTCCTGGACGTTTGCCGCTTGGGTCGGGCGAACAAAAATGAGTATCAATGCCTTCGTGAATTACATGAATTTTCGGTTTGTATTCTTCTGGGAATTGCGAGAACTGCCACTTAGTAGGAGCAATGCCCGCGTCGCAAAGTTCCAAATTCATTAAGTGATGAGCGTTGCGCGTGCGAATTGAAATGCGATTGCCCATTTGCGGAATTTCGTCCGGCCACCAATAACAATCGCTATCCTCGACGCGGTAATACCATTCAAAGTAACCCATAATCGGGACGTTCGGATACATATCCTTGCAGTAAAGCGTTGAGCCCCAACCTGTATGACCGATTATAACGTCGGGCTTAACGTTCTTTTCTTTAGCGAGCCAATCCATTGCACGCAGGACGGCTTGCCCCTCGACGACAGCTTCAGCGGCAGGGCGCAACGGTCCGCAAGTTTTAATCCATTCGTCGGCTTTTTCGTCGGGTTTGGGATAAAGTGCAAGTGTCACGCCTCTGAGTTGCGCGTTGATAGAATTCTCCTTAGACAGGAAGAAAACATTATTTTCGGGGTTACTCGCGAGGTAGGGCGCAAGATTCAGATACTGCGCGGGGAAGGACGGGTGCAGAACAAAAATATTCACGATTTAAATCTCTCCTTAAAATGTTTATGAAAAAGTTTATAAATATTCCTCGATAATTTTTTCGGCATCTTTCGATAGATTAGTACTCTCTTCCGTTGTAAGCAACTTGCCTGGAAAATGTTTATCATACCAAGCTTTTTTCTTTGTCCAATGGGCATTATAAGCGGGATTATGAAGCATTCCAAGATGTTCCCAATAAAAATCTTCGCCTTTGAACTTTACGGTAAAATCGGGCAAAAACATAGTGCCATCGGCGGCGTAAAGTGGCTCCTCATATCGGAACGGAATATCGCGGTCTGCTAGGAGATTGGCAATAATCGCCTCCGATTTTGAGCGGACAAAATACTCCGACAGAGTAGAAATATTTTTCCCCGCTTCGTACCATTTATCGCTGATATAAATGATTTCTTCCGACAATGGCGCGAATTCAAACACAGAAGAATTTATTTTTCGTACGGCTGATTTTTCCACGCGGCTCATTGTGACCAATGTGGAAATGTCATTTTGCAAAAATACAGTAACTTTTTTCTGCGCACGAGTTAAAGCGGTATATAAAAGCTCCATAGAAAGCAAGTGGCTATCTCTTTGCGGAAGGATAATATAAACGTAGTCAAATTCCGAACCTTGCGACTTATGAACACTGATTGCATAGGCAAGTTCCAAATTGTCTAAAACTTTTTGTTCAGGAATAGTTTTTTTATTAAAATATCCCAAATTTTTTCCGTAGCTGTAACTAAATCCTTGCCGCGTCTTTCCGCAGAAGATTACTTGGAAGTGTTCAAGACGATTAATTCTTTTTCCTTTATCGAAGCTGTGAGGAATAACACATCCGATTTCGCCGTTATAAATTTCGGCGCGAACAGCTTGGCGAGTATTATAGTCGTATGCATAGGCGGCATTTGACTTTGGGCGATTTATAATTTGAATTACTTTATCAGAATAGCCGATACCGTCAAGCAACTTTCTAAATCCATATGATTTGAAATTTTTCTGCATAAGCAGATTAATTGAGCCAGTGCCGTAAAATTCTCCGCGATATGGCGAAATGATTTGAATATTTTCGGGATTTTCCTTCATTACGTCCTGCCAAGACTTTTGAAGAATTCCTAAGTCTTTATTTATCACGTCGAGTAAAGATTTTTCTAAGTCGGCTTGAGTTTCCCAGAAATAAACTGCAAGGTCTTTATCAATATCGCCGTTGCCATTAAGCTGAATTTGTTCAAAAATTTTTTCCTTGTCAACCTTTAAGCTTTCCGTGTAGGTTGCCTGTTGTTTTTCCTGAATAAAAATATCTGCCAGTTCCAAAATTCCGCAACCATTACCCGTGACGCGATTTACCATTTGGCGAACGTTATCCGTTAAAGTTCCGACGTTGTCAGGATAATTTGCATTGAGCCATTTAATAGTATCAACGAAAATTTTTCCGCGACCTATGGGAGGTAACTGATTCGGGTCGCCGATTAAAATCAGACGCTGTACGCTATTCCAATTAATCGCCCTAAGAAGCGTCGCGAAAAGGTTTAAATCAATCATTGAACATTCGTCAACAATAATTGTGTTTACGTCCTGGAATTTTCGCCCGCCACTACGTTTAAGCGTAAAGTTATCGTTAATCCAACCGCTTTGCGCCAACAGCGAATGAATAGTTAAAGATGATTTGCCGGTTTGAACTTTGATACGTTCTGCCGCCTTGCCTGTAGGAGCTAGTAAACGAAAACTCGTGCCGACGCCGTGAACACGTTCGATATTATCCAAGATTGCGCGAATGATTGTAGTTTTGCCCGTACCCGCGTTACCCGAAATAATACAAAGCGGCTTATTGAAAATTTTCATGCATATGGACGCTTGATTGTCCAGAATTTTTTCGTAACCTTGCGGGCAATTTTTTTCCAGCGGCGAGTTGGCATCCTTTAAATTGCTTTTGAACTTGTCAGGCGAAATGGCGCGCTTAAGCTGAATATCAATTCTGTTGGCAAGCTTCTGCAAAATTTCTTCGACAGTGCGCTCGTCTTCGTAAGTTTCTTTTAAGTAGAGATAAAGCTCGTCAGTGTCGTCTTTTCTTTGCACAAGTGCTTTGTCGAGTACGGCTTTATCTACTTTAAAATTCTTCATGACGAAACTATTTTTTTTCCAAACGGACAGGCGGTCAAGTCTCAAGTTCACGCTGTTTAAAATCGTCAAAGCTTTGCAGAAAGAATGCGCCGGAATTATTCTAAGTGCGTCTACGCAAAAAGCTCTAAATCGTTCGGCCGCGTCGCCGTCGAGCAAATTTTTAATTCCGTAATTTGGCGAAGGAAGAACGCCATTATCAATTTTGTAAAGTGGAATCGTGTCGTCGGGGTCGTAGCCCACGTACTGTTCAAAGATAATGTAGGGATTTTCAATCATCTCATCGATTGTAGCAGTGACGGAAACTTTTTCCCTGTCGTCGCTTACAAGAGCTTGCACTTGATTTGCTTTAAGGTCAAAACGCGCAAGTACATTGAAGAGAAAATCGGCTGTGTTATCGTCCGTATTCAGTTGATATTTGCGGCGAATAGTCCGCTGTTCTGGCACGGAAAAATTTTTAGCAATGTCGTCATCTTCTCCGTCTAGAAAGGCGCGAACATTTGCCACATAATTTTTCATGTCAGCATAATTCGTAAGAGCGATATAATCAGAAATCAAACTGTTTAGCTTTAAGCACTCCAAAACGGCAGGGAAGCCGGGATAAGGTCCCCTTGCCGCCCAAATCTCAGCAAGCACTTTGTTTAACCAATCTTTGCGTTCCTTCCAATTTTGCGAAGTGTCATTGAACTCAATTAGGGCGTCAACGGCGGCGATAAGTTGATTAATAATTTCGATAGCGTCATCGTTTGAAACTTCGCGGCTACCGAATTTAAATGGCGAACGATTTAACGGTTTCACGACGATTTTATTGAGTTTGTCTTCGTCGTCCATGTACTTTTGATAGGGAATGCAAAAACCTTTTTCGGGATAATTTGAAGTTATAGGCATTTGCCAAATAAAAGCTCCCTCGTATTTTTCTTTAGCCTCTTCGCTAGCGTCATCATAAAAAAGAAGCGGGCTAATTTTCTTTAGACGTGAAACGCCGACTACAACATAATTATTTTCCTCGTTCTCGCTGAAAGGATTGCTATAGCCCGCGTAATAGAAAATCAATGACTTTTCGGGCGTAAACTGCGCGAAATACTTTTCCGCGTTTTCCCTGCGCTTTTGATAATCAATCTTTCCGTCAATTTTAACGTCATCACTATACATTTGCTCGTAGCACCAAGTGCAAGCGGTATAAGGCGGCAATTCTAATTTTGTAGACAGCGCGTAATTTTGAGGCCAAAAGCCAGGCGGCTTAACTTCTACGGTAATGCTATCACTGCCAAAAGCATTGACACTTAATCCGCAAGCGACTTTGCAAGGAAAGTTTTTGCAAGCGGCTCCGGCATTTTCTTGCTCAAAATCTACATCTCGACTTTTCGCGATAAGGTCGCCAGGATAAGAATATTGCCCGACGCAATAAGAGTTGCCGCACGGATTTTTACAGATATGTCCGTTCCAGCCATTATCGTGCCAGGCCAATCGAATACTCATATGATTTATTGCCATTAACGTTATCTCCTATGTTAGGCGATTAAGACATTTGTGCTTGGTGAAGTTTAGCGTAAACGCCGTTTTGCTTCATCAATTCATCATGCGAGCCGGCTTCGATAATGCGCCCTCTGTCGATAACAATAATCGCGTCGCAATCGCGAACAGTCGACAAGCGGTGAGCTATCATTAACATTGTGCGCCCTTCGGCAATCGGCTCAATGTTATTCATAATAATATTTTCCGACTCGTAATCAAGCGCGGAAGTTGCTTCGTCGAAAATCAAAATGCGCGGGTTTGAAAGTAAAGCGCGGGCAATCGCAATTCTTTGACGCTGACCGCCGCTTAAAAGACTGCCGCGCTCGCCGACGAAAGTATCATAACCGTGCGGGAATTGGCTAACGAATTCATGCGCGCCCGCCAGTTTCGCCGCCGCAACAACTTCTTCATGCGTCGCGTTCGGGCAGGCAATGCGGATATTTTCTTCAACAGTGCCGCTGAAAAGTTTGCTGTCCTGCAACACAACGCCAATTTGCCGCCTAAGCCATGCCGGCTCAACTTGCGCAATATCTACGCCGTCAATCAAAATGCGTCCGGTGTCGGGCAGATAAAGTCGCTGAATTAATTTAGTCAGCGTCGATTTTCCGGAACCCGAACGACCGACAATCCCGACTTTCATGCCCGCCGGAATTCTTATGTTGATATTCTCAAGAACTTTGCCGCCCTCTTCAGTGTAGCTGAACGCTAACTTCTCAAGTGCAATGTCGCCGCGCAGAGATGGCAACGTCGTACGAGAAGGATTAAACGTCGGCTCGGTGTCTTCGTCCATAATATCCGAAAGCCTTTCCATTGAAACGCGAATTTGTTGGAATTCACGCCACTGATTGATTAAGCGCATAATCGGTGAAATCAACTGCCCCGCAATCATCTGGAACGCGATTAATTCGCCAACGCTTATTTCGCCTTCCATGACGTAATAAGCACCAACCCACAAAATGACAAGGTTAAATATGCTGAAGAAGAACGACGCGATTGTATTAGCAATGTTGGCAAGGTTAACAACGTCCAAAGAAGCTTTAACGAAACGCGCGAGTATTTCCTCGTAACGGCGAATGAAATTATTCTCGACGCTAGACGATTTAACCGTATTAATGCCCGTTATCGTCTCGATTAGGAAGGAACGACTTTCGGAACCGATTAAGAATTGGTCGTTAATCAGGCGTTTGAAAATCGGCGCGACAATCAAATTTAACAGGACGAACGCCGGAATCATAACCAAAACGACAAGGCTAAGCATACGGCTATAGTACAAGAACATAACCGCGAAGTAAACGACTGCAAAGACAATGTCAAGGATAATCGTTAAGCTGTTGCCCGTCATAAACGAACGCAATGTTTCAAGCTCGCCAGTACGCGAAACAACGTCGCCGACCTGCCATTTTTGGAAATAGCTGACGGGCAATGCGGTTACATTTTTATATAGGCGCGAACTCAACGCTACGTCCATTTTGCTTGTAATGTTTACGAAAAGATACGTGCGCAAGCCGAGCATCCAGTTTTGAAAGAGCGTGCAGATAACCATACCTAAAATCAAAATGTCTAAGGCATCGGCGGCTCTGTGCACCAAAACTTTATCGATAATATTTTGCGTGAAAAACGGTGCCGCTAAGCCCAGAAGTTGCAACAATAGCGACATAAGCAAAATATTGCGCAAGAAAGGCATGTACTTTGAGACGACGGGAATAAACCATTTAAAGCCGAATTTGCTTTTCTTTTTGTCGAGTTCATAACGGCGCGTGAAAAGAATCGCGTCGCCAGTCCAATCCATTAGGAGTTTATAGCGGTCGACTTGAACGGGCTGTTGCGAAAACGCCGGATCCATTACATAAATTTTTCCTTCGCGGATTGTCGTAATGACAACGCTTCTGCCCGAATGCAATTTAATCAGCACGGGATAAACGAGCTTGTCTAAATCTTCTTCCTTTAAGCCATCGTATTTACGCGCCTTTAATTTCAATTCGCGAGCCGCCCTAACAAGCGTCGTAAAATCAACGCTACCCTCTTGCAAGACGTAAGCGCGCTCAAGTTGGCGGTAGTCGGCAGGGATATTGTAATATTTTGCAATGGCGACAAGGCAAGCAAGTCCGGTATCAATGCCGTTGACGACGCCGCCATCTTCGGGCTTAACGTTGGTGTCGAGTTTCCCAGCCTTAGCCTTGTCGAGCGGAACTTTTTTAGGCGTAATTTTGCCTAAAGCTTGTCCGCCCGATTTTTGCGGAGCTTGCCCTTTGGAAGGCACTAAATTTTTATCGTCGGGAGTTCGATTGTTATTTTCCGCCATAAATCAACGCTCCCTCAAAGCTTCGGAGGTATAGCGGCGGAACGGGTCAAGGAAGAAGTCAATAATACGTTTTTCCTTAATTTTAATTTCCGCGCTGACATTCATACCGACTTCGAGCTTAGCCGGCTCCCCGTAAACATTAATGTCATTGCTGGTCGGGTCGAGCAAAAGTTTGTATTTCATATGCTTTTGTTGGTCTGTAGGCTCATTGACGGCGTCCGCGCTAATCTCTTGAACTTCCGCCTTGTACATACCGAATTTTTGGAAGTTAAAAGTTTCGACCTTAACTTCAGCTTCTTGCCCGACTTTAACAAAGCCAATGTCCTTGTTATCGGCGTAAACTTCAAATTCGAGCTTAGCATCTTCCGGAACGATTTGCATTAAAGGTTGCGCGTCCGTGACGATACCGCCGAGAGTATGGATATTCAGATTGTAAACGCGACCACTAATCGGCGCGTAGATAATTGACATGCGCGAATCTTCTTCCGCCTTTTTAATTGCTTCGGTGACGGTATAATATTCTTTCTTTGCTTCAACCATAGCAGTCATAATGTCCTTGTGGTAAGAGGCGTCAACGTTAGCAAGATTTTGTTGAGCCTCTGCGATTTCAGCTTTGATACTGTTGAGCGAATCAAGTTCCGTCTGCGCATTTTTAGCGTATTCGATTGTACGGCTTTGTTGCTCAAGGAGTTGGAATTCGGAAATTGCATTTTGCTCGCTAAGTTCGACAAGGCGCGCTTCCTTTTCCTGTTCGATAGCTAAAACGTCGGCGTATTTCTCGTAAGTTGCTTGCGTTGCTTGAAGTCTGGCTATTTTCTGTTCGATAACGTCGACACGGCTTTGACGTTGCGTTTTGTAATCTGATGTTCTGCTTTGATAGAGAGCCATTTCCGCCGCTAAGTCGTGCGCCTCAAGGTCGGGGTCTTCTTCTGGCACGAAAGGTTGTTGCGTCAATTCTGCAGTCAAACGCTGAAGGTCTAATTTGTAATAAGCGGCGCGTTTTTTCAAGCTGTCATAATCGGCTGAAGTCGTCGTCGGGTCTAGGACAACTAAAACGTCACCTTCCTGAACCATTTGGCCTTCCTCAACGTTAATTTCTTTGACTATGCCCTTATTCTTAACTTGGACGGTTTTAATTTGCCCGGACGGAATAACTTTGCCCGCCGCTACCGCGACTTCGTTAATGTGTCCTAAAAACGACCACGTCAACGCTACGACGACCAATACCAAAACCGACCACATTACGAGTCGTCCTGTCGGCGATGGCGGAGTTTCTGTTACTTCGAGTATCGCCGGCAAGAATTCTGTTTCCTTTTCGCGGTCTTCGCCGTGAAGGAGCCATTGGAAAAACTTTCTTAATTTCTTTTTCATTTCTCCTACCCTCTGCTTTCTTGCTGATCGTAAAGATAACGATAGAGTCCGCCGAGTTTCATTAATTGATCATGCGTACCGCTCTCGACGATTTCGCCTCTGTCAATGACAATAATTTTATCGCAACGACGCACCGCGCTTAATCTGTGTGCAATGATAAGCATAGTTCTATGCGCCCCGATTGCTTCCATGTTGTTGAAGATAATTCTTTCGGATTCGTAGTCGAGAGCGGATGTTGCCTCGTCGAAAATCAGAATTGGGGGATTTGCCAAAAGTGCGCGGGCAATCGCGACGCGCTGACGTTGTCCGCCTGAAAGTGAATCGCCGCGTTCGCCGACTTTAGTATCATAGCCTTCTTTAAGCTCCAAGATAAAATCATGCGCTCCGGCAAGTCGCGCCGCACGAATAATTTCGTCCATAGTCGCAGTCGGGCGGCTCACTGCAATGTTATCGCGAACGCTGGAGTTAAACAGATAATTTTCCTGCATAACAACGCCGATTTGTTCGCGCAACCATGAAAGGTTAGCTTCGCGGGTGTTTATGCCGCCAATAACTATACGACCTTCTTCCGGTATATAAAGATTTTGGACAAGATTAGTTAGCGTCGATTTTCCGGAACCCGAACGCCCGACAATACCGACTTTTTCTCCGGGCTTGACAGTCAGATTTATATTTTTCAAAACTAGCGGCAAGTCAACGCGGTATCGGAAATTAACGCCGCTAATGTCGATTGCGCCATCAATGCGCTCCTGCCCACGCTTGCCCATTTCTTGAACAATCGGTTCCATTGGCGTATTCAAAATGTCGCCGATAATCCTAAGCGAGAACTTGAGCATAATAAGATGCCACCACATCATAAGCAGATTCGACAAAGGACCGAGTGCTTGACGCGAAATCATTTGGAACGCGATTAATTGACCGAGCGTGAATTCGCCGTTCATAACCATATGACCGCCATACCACAGAATAGCCATTGTTATTGCCGCTTCGATAATCGCTCTGAACGTTTGGATAAACAAACGGAATTTCGTCATTTCGAAAGTCGTACGGATATAACGAGCAATGAGATTTTCCCATTTGTTTACGAATTGCGGCTCAACTGCCAATGATTTAACCGTTTCGATATTCGATATGGATTCGACTAAGAAAGCTTGAGACGCTACTCTTGTGCGCCAAATGCCGCCGAGTTTACCTCTGATAATCGGCAACGCCCAAAGTTGCATAAGGTAAAGTGGGATTGTCAAAAGGGCGATTAGCGTTAGCGGCACCGAATACCAGAACATAAACGCGATAAAGACGATTGAGAAGAACGCGTCTAGCACTGACATTAAGCCGGAGCCTGTGAAAAATTCGCGGACGCGGCTTAGGGCGTCAACACGCATTAGCAATTCGCCAACGCGCCGATTTTCATAGTAGGGTAGCGGCAACGCGATTAGGTGCCGGAAAAGGCGCGTGCCTAAAATCGCGTCAAGTTTATTCGTCGTGTGGTTGAGGATATAAGTTTTCAAACCGGTCAAAAGTGCTTGCATGGTGAAGAAAGCAACCATGCTGTAGCCGATAACAGTTAGCGTCGAAAGACCGTTGTTGCCGATAACTTTATCGATAATGACCTGAGTTATGAGCGGGAAGACTATTCCCATAATTTGAAGGAAGAACGACGCCGTGAGCATTTCGCCGAGTGGTCTTTTGTAGCGCAGGATAACTTTCAAGAACCAATCGAGATTGTATTGCTTCTTGATATAAGTCCAGCTGAATTCCGCCGAGAAAATTAAAAGTTCGTTCGACCAAGTCTCTAAAAATTCTTTGATAGGAATAGCCTTCGGTTTATTTTCTCGCGGGTCGATTGCCAAAATAACTTCGTCGTTCATACTGCCGATAGCGATATAACCACCGTCATTCATTTTAGCGATTGCGGGATAATCGGTCTCGCGCAGTTCCTCAAATGTCGGGCGAATAACAGTACTGCTAATGTTGTACTTCTTCGCGATTTTTTTTAGCTTGTCCCATTCAAGCTGTCTATCGGTTTCGGGATTTTTTTCGTAGATTTTCTGCAAATCTTTTACTCCGAAATGTTGCAGAACTTTTATTAGCGAAATTATCCCTGTCCTGTCAGGAGGCGGCACGGATTTATTTTCAGGCATATTGCATACGAGTCTCCTTTCTCTTTCAATCAACGCGCATTATTAATTATAATTGTTAAATGCGGGTTAGAAAAATTCCTTTTCACGAAAAAAAGCCGCCGTCAATCCGCAAGGGAGACAGCGACCTTTTTTATTTTTAATAAGGATTAACGATACTTCCGCTTGCGAGCCGCCTCTGATTTTTTCTTGCGGCGTACGCTCGGCTTTTCGTAATGTTCACGCTTGCGAACTTCGGCGAGCGTGCCCGCCTTTTGACAGGTACGCTTAAAGCGGCGGAGAGCACTGTCTATGGATTCGTTTTTCCCAACTTTGACTTCATTGGCCATTCAATATCCCTCCCTCCGCATGATACTTGAAAAGTTGATTGCCCGCGTATTTTAGCACGCAACTTGTCAACCGTCAACAACAAATGCTTGGCGGGCTTTAGCGGCGCGTCAGGCAGTTCAGCCGTCGAACTCCAAAAGCCCGTAAGCACCGGCTGTGCGCTTGTAGACGACGCAGATTTGTTCGGTTTGCGCGTCGCGGAACACGAAAAAGTTGTGGTTGAGCAGGTTCATCTGCATGATTGCTTCCTGAACGTCCATCGGTTTAACGACGAAATGTTTGGTTTTGACGACCGGATATTCGGCCTCGTCTTCGCGTTCGACTTGGATTTTCGACTCGGCGAAGGCTTCCGAACGAATGCCGCCGTTGCGGAAACGCCGTTCGAGTTTCGTTTTCTGCTTGTGAATTTGCCGCTCAAGTTTTTCGACGACCAGGTCAATCGAAGTGTACATGTCGGCGTTGGATTCTTGCCCGCGCAGGATAAGACCGCCGCGCACTTCGGCCGTGACTTCGACAATTTGGCGTTCGCGTTCGACGGAAAGCAAAACCGAAATTTCGTCAACGTTGTCAAAGTACTTCGTGATTTTGCCGACGCGCTTTTCGACGTACTCGCGCAACGGCGGCGTGATTTCGATGTTTTTACCTCGGATGTTGAATGTTGCCATGACTTCAACAGCTCC
>ODAI011074642.1_pt1 | contig 15619 bp, 9 predicted proteins | sample 1539321 | NCBI WGS metagenome assembly ODAI01 (sample SAMN02144231, study PRJEB22623) | gut metagenome | biome: sheep rumen | host: Ovis aries | place: New Zealand
ACCGGGGGCCTGTTGGGCCTGGCCCGCCCCCACATGCAGGGGCCGGGTCAGTTCCTCCGCGTTGGCAACGGTCCAGTGGTGGACGGCTATGCCTATCCCGAGACGTTCAATGAAGCCGCCAAAGCCGGCCGTATCGCCAATGTGCCTTATATGATCGGCTCTACCCTGGATGACATGGGTGTCCTTGCCGGCGGTGTCGACAAGTTCTGCTATGCCCGTCAGGATGCCGGCAAGGATGCGTTTGCTTACCAGTTCGCCCGCAGGCTTCCTACCGACGGTCGCGAGGGCGTGCTCCAGGGAGCTTTCCACTCCTCCGAGCTCTGGTACATGTTCAAGTTGCTGCGTTTCTGCTGGCGTCCGTTCACTCCGGGCGACTATGACCTTGCCGAGGACATGATTACGCGCTGGACCAACTTCTCCAAGTACGGCAATCCCAACAAGCCGGGAGAGAATACCTGGACCCCTTTCACCCGTGAGAATCCCAAGTACATGGTCTTCAGGCTCGACGAGAACGACAAGGACGCCTCCGCCATGGGCGACCTCGTGGTGGCCGAACCCTTAGGACGTCCGTTCTGATGATCAGCCGTTTATCCATTGAAAGGGCCGCCGCCGTCGCGGCGACCCTTTTTCTATCCTTGGTTCCGCTTTTCGCGCAGTATCCGGGGAGCAAGTATTATCCCGTCGTCGAGGGGTCGTCGGTGACATTCCATCTCAAGGCTGATGCAGCCAGCGAGGTCAAGGTGTTCGGCGACTTCCTTCCGGGAGTGAACGAGTATGGTCTTGGCGGAAGCGCTGCCATGACCCGCTCGGAGGACGGAATGTGGACATACACGGCCACCGGCCTGGCTCCGGAGTTCTACTTCTATTATTTCGAGGTGGACGGTGTGAGGGTGCTCGACCCCTGGAACCTCAAGGTTGCGTGCAATTATTCCGAGTTCTACAACACTTTCCTTGTCGAAGGGGCGGAGAGCACCGCTTACGACTATGCCCGTGAGGGGAAGGGGAGCGTGGAGACGCGCTGGTACGATTCGCCGGAGTACGGCGGGCAGCGCCGCCTGAACGTTTATCTGCCCTCGGGCTATTCGCGTGGGCGCGCCTATCCGGTGCTTTACATGCTGCCTGGAGGCGGCGATGACGAGGATACGTGGATAGACATGGGGCGCCTGCCCCAGATCATGGACCATCTCATCGCTTCTGGCGAGTGTGTCCCTATGGTGGTGGTGATGGTGAACTCCATGCCCAACCAGCTTGCAGGTCCGCATGTGATGAACCCCGTTTCTGGGCTCAAGAGTCATTTCGAGATGATGGGAACGCCCCAGGGCGCCTCAGGGGGTGAGTTCTGCAACGACATGGTCCGCAACATCATACCGTTCGTGGAGTCGGAGTATTCCGTGCTCCGCGACCGCGACAGCAGGACGGTATGCGGTGTGTCCATGGGCGGAGTCTATGAAATGTACCTGCTCGAACACCATACCGACCTGTTCGGAAGCTTCGCCTTCATGGGCTCCGGCATCATGGGCGCTCCCGGTCGCGGCGCTGGCTCCGCCGCTGCTCCTGCCTCCGGTCCTGCCGTTGGTCGCGGTGCTGGCTCCGTCGCTGGTTCCGGCGCGGGTAGCGGTACCCAGCCCTCCGCAGCCGGTGTGTCCGTATCATCGACTTCCGCGACTCCCTCCGATCCGGCCGATGCCGCCGTAGCGCCTCTGGCGAAGCTCGGCTGCCGCCTGATGTGGATCGGCGCGGGGGCGTCGGACATGGCCCTGCGCAGCGCGCAGAACCTCATGTCCGCCCTCGACCGCGCCTCCGTCCCGTACACGTACTACGACTCCGGCGACGGCCACAACTGGCGCTCCTGGCGCCGTGACCTCCTCCACCTCGCCCCGCTCCTCTTCCGCTAGGTCTTTGGCTCCTTTTTCCATTATCCTTCGGTCCCCCTGCCGAAGGATAATGTGTTTTTATCCTTCCCCCTTATCCTTCTACCCTTGGTCGAAGGATGCGGCTTTCTATCGTTATCCTTCGAATGTGGCTGGAGCGTAAAGCCTTATCCATCAGTCAAATCGTATGTCAACTGTATCCGATTTTGAGAACAGTCGAAGGATGATTTCGCTTATTTGCAGGGAGTTACGCTCCAGGCCATCTATTCTTTTGTTCTTTTACTCGAGAGGTTGCTTGCTGGCAAATAGCGGCTGGAGCGTAAAGCCTTTACTATCAGTCAAATCGTATGTCGACTGTATCCGATTTTGAGAACAGTCGAGGGATGATTTCGCTTATTTGCAGGGAGTTACGCTCCAGGTTACTGCTTTCCCGCAGGTTGTGACGGAATATGTCATAACCTGCGGGCAATCCGGTGAAGGTCTGAAAAAGTGGTGGAGACCTTCACCATGGAAATCAGCGTAGAGGTGCATGAGAAAGCGATTGGATGGTGAAGGTCTCGACGTAAAATGCAGACCTTCACCATTACATCGAAGGAAGTGGCATTTTTGCTTTTAGTTTATTTGTTTTTGCTTCAAATGATTTATTCCTGAAGAACAGTTCCTTCGAACATGGCTTGTGGACAGCCATGGAAAGATCCTTCTGGTGGGCAATCCAGCAGACAATCCCAATTTAGTGGACTTGTTCCATCAAGAGATAGACAAACTCTGATTCCTGCATCCCTCTTCCTACGGTTGTGGGATGTATTATTTATGGAGGTTTTATTGGGTGTGTATTCAGAGTTTAGGGAATAATTCTTATATTAGACATCTGAAAACCAATTGTGAATTGAGAATCAATCCCTAAACAACCACGATATGAGAACCACAATCAAACTTTTGATGGTGACCGCGCTTCTCACGGCACCGGGGCTTTTGCGGGCCCAGGAATTCACTTATCCTTTCCAAAATCCTGCCATGCCGGAGAGTGACCGGCTTGACAACGCCGTGTCGCTCATGACGGTGGACGAGAAGATCGCCACCATCGTCGGCCAGGGCGTCCCTCGTCTCGGCATTGCCAATCCTGGATCGACCGAAGCTATCCACGGCATTGTCCGCGGCGGCTCGAACCAGCTCCCCAACATGGGCAACGCCGGGCAGTTCCAGGCTCCTCCCCAGGCACCCCGCCCGCAGGGACAGGGCAACCGCCCTCAGGCCAGGGCCAATGCTAATGCTCCTATGATGCCCATGCCTCCGCGTATGGTCAACAGCACCGCCTTCCCCCAGGCATACGGCATAGGTGAGACATGGGACCGCGAGATGTCGTTCATCGTCGGAGACGTGATGAGCTACGAGGCCCGTTACTATTCCCAGAAGAGCGGACGCAACTGCCTTGTCCTCTGGGCTCCTAACGCCGATATCGCCCGCGATCCCCGCTGGGGACGCACCGAGGAGAGCTTCGGCGAGGACCCCTATCTCGTAGGCGAGATGGTCGCAGCTGAGGTGAAGGGCATCCAGGGCGACGACCCCAAGTATTGGCGTGCCGCTTCGCTTATGAAGCATTTCCTTGCCAACAGCAACGAAGACGGCCGTACCCACACCGACTCCCGCTTCGACGAGGCCCTCTTCCGCGACTACTATTCCTACGGCTTCTGGAAGGGAGCCAATGCAGGCGCCAAGTCCCTCATGACTGCCTACAACGCCTATAACGGCATCCCCTGCATCGCCCATCCTTTCATCAAGGACATCCTCATCGGAGAATGGGGCATGGACGGAACGCTGGTCGATGATGCCGGCGCGCTCCGCAACATGGTCGGCGAGCACCACTACTCCAAGGACATCAACGAAGCCATAAAGATGTCCCTGGAGGCTGGCCTGAGCCGGTATATCGACTCCAATGCCGCGCAGGTGCGCGCTGCGTACGACGCCGGCTATCTGTCTGATGAGACCTTGGACGCCTGTACCAAGATGAACCTCCGCACCATGCTGAAACTCGGTCTTCTCGACGCAGAGTGCCCTTACAGCGAGATGGAGTTCGGCGAAACCGCCCCTTGGGAAACCCAGGAGATGAAGGATAAGGCCAGGCTTGTCACTCAGAAGTCCGTAGTCCTCCTCAAGAACGAGGGCGACCTGCTGCCAATCGACAAGTCAAAGACCAAGAAGATCGCTGTGTTCGGCAACCGCGCCGAGCAGGTCCTCAAGGATTGGTACGGCGCCCTGCCGACCTATACCGTCTCCGCCCTCGACGGCATCAAGGCCAAGGTCGAAGGCACTGACACCGAGGTGCGCTTCATGGCATGGGATGCCGACGGCACCGCGCAGGAGCTGGCCCGCTGGGCCGATGTCTGCATCGTGTGCGTCGGCAACCACCCGGCGACCAGTCCCGACTGGGGCCGCCAGTCGGTCCAGTCGCCGTGGGGTTACGGCACCATCGCCGGTGACGGTCGCGAGTCCCTCGACCGCCGCTCCCTCCAGCTGGAGTCCGAGGACCTGATCAAGGTTGTATGGCAGGCCAATCCCAAGACCGTCGTGGCCCTGATCAGCAGCTTCCCTTACGCCATCAACTGGACTGCTGAGCACGTACCCGCCATCGTCCATCTGACCCAGTGCAGCCAGGAGCTCGGAAACGGCCTCGCCGATGTCCTCTTCGGCGACTACAATCCCGCCGGCCGCACCAACCAGACCTGGGTGAGCGACATCCTCGACCTGCCCAACATGCTGGACTATGACATCCGCCACGGACGTACCTACATGTACTACAAGGGCAGGACCATCTTCCCCTTCGGCCATGGCCTGAGCTACACCAGCTTCAAGTATTCCGGCCTCAAGGTCCGCAAGGACGGCGACGACTACGTCTTCCGCTTCAAACTCCAGAATACCGGCAAGCGCGACGGTGAGGAGGTGGTCCAGCTCTACGCCACCTTCAAGGGTGACGATGCCGCCAGGCGCCTGCGCGGCTTCGAGCGCATCGCCCTGGCCGCCGGCGAGCAGAAGGAAGTGGAGATCCGCGTCCCTGCAGAGGACATGAAACTCTGGGATAGTGATGCCCACGCCTTCGCCCTCAAGGGCAGGAAGGCAAAGGTCCAGATCGGTGCTTCCTCCGCCGATATCAGGCTGAAAAAGAGTATCAAGCTATAACCACATCAAACAATTACACGAATGAAAAAGATCATTATGCTTATTGCCGCTGCGGTGATGACCGTCGGAGCGGCCAGTGCACAGGAACTCGCCAACTTCGCCCGTCAGGGACAGGGTCAGCGGATCGTATCCCCCGAAGTCAAGGACGGCAAGGTCACCTTCCGCCTCAATGCCAACTATGCCACCCGCGTACAGCTTTCCGGCAACTGGATGGCCGACCCCTGGAACGGCTCCGAAGACATGCAGAAGGGTACTGACGGAATCTGGGAGCTCACCATCGACGCTCCCGAGCCGGAGATCTACACCTACAACTTCTTCGTCGACGGCGTCGCTGTCAATGACCCTCTGAACAGCAAGGTCCAGCGTGACGGTACCCGCTATCTCAACATGCTCTTCATCCCCGGAGAGCGCAGCGAGAACTACTACGAAGCCCAGGGACAGAACGGTCCGCTTACATACCGCTGGTATGACAGCCCCAGCCTCGGCATCAGCCGCCGTATGGCCGTCTATACTCCGTATGGCTATGAGAACAATCCCAAGAAGAAATACCCTGTGCTCTACCTCCTTCATGGCGGAGGCGGTGACGAGGAGGCATGGCCTTCCATGGGCCGCGCCGTCCAGATCCTCGACAACCTCATTGCGAAGGGTCTTGCCGTTCCGATGATCGTCGTGATGCCCAACGGCAATGCCAACCAGCGCGCCGCTTCCGTTCTCGGCCTGCCCAATGACGGCAAGGCTCAGGGCGTGCAGAACGCCTATGTCAACAGCCTCGTCAAGGAGATCGTCCCGTTCATCGACAAGGAGTACCGCACCATCGCCAAGGCTGACGGCCGTGCCATCGCCGGTCTCTCCATGGGTGGCGGCCACACAACTTCAGCGACACTTAACTATCCCGGCGTGTTCAGCTATATCTGCCCCCTCAGCTGCGGTATCCGCGAGAGCGAGACCCTTGACACCCAGCTCCAGGGCATCAAGAAGGCGGGTTACAAGCTCTACTGGATTGGTGTCGGCAAGGAGGATACCGGCGCCTACAACGGCTCTCTCGTCCTCGACAAGCATCTGACCGACAATGGTATGGAGCATACCCTCTTTGTCAGTGACGACGCCCATGTCTGGAAGAACTGGCGTCTGTACCTCAATACCTTCGCCCGCCTGCTCTTCAAGTAGAAGCGGTTCCATAAATCAAAGAAGGGTGGCTGGAGAGCCACCCTTCTTCGGTTTCAAGCGGGACCTTGTTAGATCTTGGCATCAGCCTTCTGGCGGATATCGTCTGAAGCCGAGCCGAGCAGGAGCTCGAGCTGGCCGTGCTCAAGGGTCCAGGCGTTGGTGTCGACATTCCAGTAGCGGAGGTCGTCGGCCTTGATCTCGAGGGTGACGGTCTTGGTCTCACCGGCGGCGAGGGTGACGCGCTCGAAGGCCTTGAGCTCCTTGTAGGGCCACTCCACGGCGGAGCCGATACGGCGGACATAGAGCTGTGCCACCTCGTCGGCTTCCATGGAACCGTTGTTGGTCAGGTCGAAGGTGACCTTGATGACATCCTTCTTGGAGGATACGTTCATGGGGCCGTAGGCGAAATCGACATAGGAAAGGCCATGGCCGAAGGCGTACATGGGCTTGACGTTCTTGGTGTCGAACCAGCGGTAGCCGACGAGCGAGCCCTCGGTGTACTTGGACACCGGCTTCGGGAGCTTGGCCATGATCTCGGCCCTCTCCTCGCGGCTGAGGTCCTGACGGTAAAGCATGGTGAAGAGGTCGCCGCCCTGGGTCTTGTCAGGGAAATTGCCCATTGCATAGGCAGGGGAGTCCTCAAGCTTCACAGGGAAGGTGAAAGGAAGCGTTCCTGAAGGGGCGATGTCTCCGAAGAGGACCTCGGCAAGGGCGGTACCGCCCTCGGTGCCGTTCCACCAGCCCTGGACGATGGCAGGGGAGTACTTCTCAAGCACCTGGAGGTCGGTGGGACCGCCGGAGATAAGCACGGTGACGAGCTTGGGATTGGCCTCATAGAGGGCGGCTACGACTTCCTCCTGTCCGGTAGGGAGCTTGATGTTCTGGCGGTCGCTGCCTTCGGTCTCGATGCTCTTGTTGGTGCCTCCGAAGAAAATCACTACGTCGGCATCCTTGGCTGCAGCGACAGCTTCAGCGAGGAGGGCGGGATCGGCAGGCTCGTCGATGGCGGCAGCCTCAAGCGGGTTGGGCTCTGCCGGAGCGGGTCCCCAGCGGCGTCCAGGGAAGTTCTTGTAACCAGGGGCGTAGACAACCTCGACGGCGTCGCCGGCGCGCTTCTGGATGCCCTGGAGGGGAGTGATCTCATAGAGAGCCTTCACACCTGCACCGACACCGCCGGACTGGGTCTTGAGGACGGCGTTCTGGCCGATGACGGCGATCTTCTTGACGTCCTTGGAGAGAGGAAGGATGCCGGACTCGTTCTTGAGAAGGACGATGGAGCGGCGTGCGACCTTGAGCGCAATCTCCTGGCTCTCAGGCTGGGAAGTCATTACGGTATTGGCGACATCGGAAGGAACTGCCTCGATGGCGTAGCGTACGCGAAGGATCTGGCGGACCTTCTCGTCCACGAGGTCCTCGGTGAGGGCTCCGGTCTTGATGGAGTCGATGACGGGCTGGCCGAGATAGTTGCTGCCGGTCATCTGGACGTTGAGGCCGTGGAGCATGGCGCCCATGGTGCTGTGGGTGCCGCCCCAGTCGGAGACGGTGAAGCCCTTGAAGCCCCACTCGCCGCGCAGGATCTCGTTGAGCAGGTGCTCATTCTCGGAGCAGTAGTCGCCGTTGACCTTGTTGTATGCGGGCATGACGCTCATGGCTCCGCCCTCGCGGACGGCGCTCTCGAAGGGCTTGAGATAGATCTCGCGCAGGGTCCTCTCGTCGACCTGTGCATCGACGCTGCCGCGGTTGGTCTCCTGGTTGTTCACTGCGAAATGCTTGATACAGACTGCGGTACCCTGGTCCTGGACACCGAGGGTGTAACCGAGGGAGAGGGCTGCGGAGAGGATGGGATCCTCGCTGAGATACTCATAGGTACGTCCGCCGACCGGCAGGCGCTGGATGTTGATGGCGGGGCCGAGGATGACGTCCTTGCCGCGCAGGCGGGCTTCCTTGCCCATTCCGGTACCATAAAGGTACGCGAGGTCCTTGGACCATGTGGCGGCGAGGGCAGAACCGGTGGGGAAATAGGTGGCGGAGTCAAGCGTCCAGCCGGCGGACTGGAATCCGTTGGGTACGCCCTCTTCGCGGATGCCGAACGGACCGTCGGCATAGTTCATGTCGGCGATGCCAAGGCGCGGCACGCCTGCAGAGGACATGTTGGTCTTGGAGTGGAGCATCTCCACCTTCTCCTCGAGCGTCATCTGGGCGATGACGGCGTCGATCTGCTTGTCGTTCACAGTGAGCTTGTCCTGCGGCGACTTCGGACCTGCGCAGGCTGCTGCGAGCAGTGCGAGTCCGATGAGTTTCATTGCGTTCTTGTACATGTGGTATAGGATTATGAATATTTTCCAGACACTAAGTTATATACGCGCGTGCATCCGCGCAAGCGCGCTGAACATTTGGAAGCAGATTTGAACGTACGGGGATGAAATCGCAGGCACTGTGCCGTTTTGCCCATTCGTCGTGAACATCAGGAACAACATTTCAGGATTGCGGTATAGTCCAAAAGATGCAGAAATAATATCTTTGTACCATCGATGAACGTATCTGAACCAATTTTGAAATGATATGAAAAGAACAGCCATCATCCTCATTTCCATGCTGACAGCCGTCAGCGCCTTCGCACAAGGCTGGAACCGCCAGCCTACTCCCAATGACACCCTCCGCTCCACCGTAGTGCTCCCTGACGGCGGCGTAGTCTTCCAGATCTATGCTCCCAACGCACAGAATGTCGGTGTGTCCGGAGACCTTCCCTGGGGCGCTCCCATCCGCTTCGAAAAGCAGGATAACGGCGTATGGAAAGCCCGCATCGCGCACATGGATCCCGGATTCTACCGTTATGGATTCACTGTGGACGGCGTGAGCGTGTATGATCCCAAGTCCGAGCTGGCCGGAGAGACCAAGGCCCTGCTGAAGGTCCAGCCTGCCGGCGACGAATACTTCGCCATGAAGGATGTCCCCCACGGAGCCCTCGCCCAGCGCTGGTACTACAGCCGGACACTCGGCACATGGCGCCGCATGCACGTCTGGACTCCTGCCGGATATGAAAAGCATGCCGACAAACTCCCCGTCCTCTACCTGATCCACGGCGGCGGTGACAACGACGCTTCCTGGCCCACCGTCGGCGCTGCAGGCTGGATCCTCGACAACCTGATGGCCGAGGGCAAGATGGTCCCGATGATAGTCTGCATGCCCAACGGCACCATCACCGATGTCCCCAACGAGGTGCCTCCGTTCGCCCAGGACATGGTCACCGACATCATCCCTTTCATGGAGTCCAACTATAATGTCCTGACGGACAAGGACCACCGCGCCATCGCAGGCCTCTCGATGGGAGGCATGGAGACGATGGAGACAGCTTTCAACAATATCGACATGTTCTCCTACGTGTGGGTGCTCAGCTCCTCCTTCCAGCCCGGGCAGGATCCTGCTGCCGAGTCGGCGCGTCTCAAGGTAGGGGAGAATGCCGCCAGGATGAACCGCAGCTTCAAGCAGATGGTATTCACGCAGGGGGGCGAGACTGACATCGCCTACCAGAACTGCAAGAACACCCGTGCCCAGCTCGACAAGGACGGTCTCAAGTATGACTACATGGAGAATGCCCAGGCTGGCCACAGCTGGGGCACATGGCGTGCCGACCTGTATCTGCTGGCCCAGAGGATATTCAAATAGATTCCCTAAATCAGTGGAAAGAAATAGCCCGGCTCGGAAGGAGTCGGGCTTTTTCTTTCAGGTGAATCAGTCGATTACAGCTGGGGAGCGAAGGGGTAAGGCGCTGCGGGGGCCTTGCCGTCGTTCTTTTCGGTAGGAGGCTGCTCGCGGTATCCGCCTTTCTTCATCCTCTCGAGGAACTGCTCGCGGTACTCCTCGGGAATGTTGTCGAGATTGAACTCGGCCTCGGGACGGAGCTGGAAGTTGTGGCGGCCGTCGCGGAGGGCGGACCAGCGCGCATACTGCTCCTCGGTGAGGATCTTCTTCATCTTCTTCTCGATCTTGATACGGGCCTTGACGTCGGCCTTGGTCTCCTCGAGGGCTTCGAGGCGGCTGAGAGCCGCACGGCCCTGCTGGAGCTCGGGGCTTTCATTGCTGCCTGCATCGGCCTGTGCATTCTGGTCATTCTGTCCCATGCCGGGGAATCCGCCACCGGGGAAACCGCCGGGACCTCCGCCAGGGAATCCGCCGGGTCCCATGCCGGGGCCACCCATACCGGGACCTCCGGGGAATCCACCCATGCGGGGCACTCCGACGCTGTGCATATGGTTCATTCGACGGTCAAGCTCCTTTTTGTTGAGCTTGGCGATCTTCTTGACCTGCTGCTCGGTGAGCCCGAGCACGCGGCCCATCTGCTCGGCCTGGAAGTTGGCAATGGCGGTCATGTCGACGACACCGCCGTTGTAGCCCATTCCCATGCCGGGGAAACCTCCGGGGAATCCGCCGCCCGGCATGCCGCCGCCGGGGAACCCACCGCCGCCCATCGGCGGCTGCGCTGCTGCGGAGCCGCATATCAGTGCGATCCCGCAAGCGATCGAAATGAGTAATCTAGCTTTCATCTTATGTGGATTAAAAATAAACGCTTTTGGTTATTAGATGTATGCGGCCTTCAAAAGTTTAAATCCAGGAACAAAAAAAGACCGCGCCGAGTCGCGGTCTGAAAGTGAGCGGGATACGGGAGTCGGACCCGCCTCCTTGGCTTGGGAAGCCAATGCACTACCGATGTGCTAATCCCGCTTGACGAGACAAATATAACGATTTTATCGTAGTTCGCAAAAAACTTTGTACCTTTGAGTCATGAGATTCCTGCTTATCAACCAGCCGATGTTCAACCGCGGAGACGAGTCCACCCACAAGGCACTCGTCTATGCCCTGCTGCAGCATTTTCCGGATTGCAGCATCGAAGTCCTGTTTACCGGCCGTCCACAGGAGGCGGTCGACGAGTGCAGGGTGGACGACCCTCGCCTGACATACACCAACCTCCCCGTTACCGAGAGGTATCTCAATACCTACCTGCGCAGGCTCTTCCTGAACATGCGCTTCATGTGGCTGTTCAACCCTGTGGCCAGGGCCATTGCCCGGCGCTGCCGCAATGCCGACTGGATCATTTCCTCCCCTGGCGACAAGAGCCTTGGCGCGCGCTATGACTGGGACCATCTCTTCTTCGTGTCCATCGCCGAATATGCCGGCAGGCACGTCGCATATTACGGCCGCTCCATAGGTCCCTTCCCGGAGGACAGCTTCTTCCACAAGCGCTTCAACAGGCTGTCACGCAGGGTTTTGAAACGAGCGGACTTCCTGTCGCTCCGCGACCCTGAGTCCTGCCGTATCGCGGATGGCATGGGCCTCTCTTACGTCCCTACGCTGGATACATCTTTCCTGTACACCCCCATGGTACAGATACCCCAGGAGGTCTCGGACTCCATCGGAGAGGATTATATCGTCCTGGTCCCCAACTATCTCATCGAGAATGCCCGGGATTTCGAGGGGAAGTCCACTCCGTTGCAGGTCAAGCTGTTCTTTGCCGAGCTCACCAGGCGCATCCTCGAGCAGTTCCCTTCTTCCAGGGTAGTCATGCCCCCGCAGCTGTTCTGCGGGCGCGACTACGCCTCGACCGACCTCGATTTCTTCAAGGATATCGCCTCGGACGTCGCCGACGACCGGGTGGTCGTCCTGCCGGACACCCTTTCCTCCGAATGCCATCAGGCGGTGATCGCCGGCGCCAAGTGCGTCGTGGGCGCCCGCTACCATTCCATAGTCTTCGCCATCAACAACGACGTCCCGTTCGTGACGCTGAATTACGAGAACCGTATCCTTGGCATGCTCGAGACCTTGGGCAAGCAGGACCGCGTAGTGGACATCACGCTGGCGCGGGAGCCGCCGCGCGGACGCAGGCCCGTGGCCGAGGTCCGCGTGGGCGAGCCTGACGCCAGCGCCCTCACCTTCGAGGCCGAGGTCGCGATCGCGCGCATCCTGGACAGGATGCAGCGGTTCGCGCCGGACGAGGAGGCGCGGCGTAAGGCCAAGGATTTCACGGCCAAGTGCTTCGACAGTTTCGTAGAGGTCGTCAAGGCCTCCTCCCAATCCCGATAGCCGATGATGCAGCGGCAGCCTGGCACCATATCCGAAAACAGCAGCAGGGTAGCCCGCAATACCGTCCTGCTGTATTTCCGCATGCTGCTGATGATGGTGATAGGCCTGTTCACCTCCAGAGTCGTGTTGAAGGCCCTTGGGGTGGACAATTACGGTATTTACGGCGCCGTAGGAGGCATCGTGATGCTCTTCACCGTCGTGACGGCGTCCATCTCCCAGTCCGTCAGCCGGTATCTTACCGTCGAGATCGGGCGCGGCGACGCCGTGCGCCTGCGCCGCGTCTTCTCGACGGCCCTGACCATGCAGCTTCTCTTCTGCGTCGTCATCCTCATCCTTACGGAGACCCTCGGACTCTGGTGGCTCAATACCCACATCAAGATTCCCGAAGGGCGTCTGGACGCTGCCTTCTGGGTGCTTCAGTGCTCGATGGGAGTGCTGATGGTGAACCTTCTGAGCGTGCCGTTCAACGCCACCATCATCGCCCACGAAAAGATGTCGGCGTTTGCATATATCAGCATCCTCGAGGCCTGCCTCAAGCTGGGAGTAGCCTTCATGCTGTATTTCTTCGGCGGCGACAAGCTTATCCTCTATGCCGTCCTGATGCTGCTGGTGGCCATCATCGTCCGTTTCGTGTACGGGCTTTACTGTCGCAAGTACTTCGACGAGAGCAGGGGAGGGCCCGCGTTCGACCGGAGCCTCCTTCGGGAGATGACCGGCTTCGCCGGGTGGAACGTCCTCGGGTCCGGCTCATATATAGTCAACACTCAGGGCGTCAACCTTCTGTCCAACTATTTCTTCGGGGTGGGCGTCAATGCCGCCAGGCTTGTAGCTTCGCAGGTCGAGAACATAGTCAAGCAGTTCGTTTCCAACTTCCTGACCGCCCTTAACCCACAGATCACCAAGTCGTACGTCTCGGGCGACCGCCGTTACAGCTTCGAGCTCGCCTCCAAAGGGGTCAAGTTCTCTTGCTTGGTCATGCTCGTCTTCCTTGTGCCGGTGCTGCTGGAGGCCCCGATGCTGCTTAAGCTGTGGCTGGGCGATGTCCCGGCCCATGCCGTCACCTTCGTCAGGCTGACGCTCATCTGCCTTCTGGCCGACATGGCTTTCAATCCTCTGCTTACCCTGATCCTAGCGGACGGGCGTATCAAAGTGTATTATATAGTGTCTTCCGCGGTAGCGCTCATGGTTTTCGTTCTCTCATGGGCGGCGTTCTCGATGGGCGCTCCTGCGTACCTGCCCTATATCATCTTTGCCTTCCTGTACGGGGTGGTGGATATCATCAAGCTGGTCACCGTCAAGCGTCTGGCCGGCTTCCCGGCAGGGGATTTCCTTAAGCGGACGCTGGTCCCGGTGCTGGCCGTGGCAGTCCTTTCGGCCCTTGCCGGCATGGCGATAAGCGCCCTCATGCCTTCGGGGATAGTCCGGGTGCTGCTTGTGCTCGCGTGCAGCTGGGCCGTGCTGGCGGCGGCATCATATTTCCTGGCCTTTACGGACGGGGAGCGGGAGTTCGTTTTCCGCAAGGTTGCGCCCTTCCTACCGGACGGATTGTTCCTCCGGTGGAAGTACAGGCTGGCTTTCGGAAAGAGACTCCGTCTGCGCCGCCCCGAAATGTATACTGAGCAGATCCAGTGGCTGAAGCTCCATGACCGTGAGCCGCGGTACCATGTGCTGGCAGACAAGTATCTGGTCAAGGATGAGGCCGCTGCCTTGATCGGAAAGGAGCACGTAGTCCCCACCCTCGGGGTGTGGGATTCGCCTGAGGATTTGTCGCTTGATGGCCTGCCGGAGCGTTTCGTGCTGAAATGCACGCATGACAGCGGCAGTACGCTCATCTGCACGGACAAGGCTTCGTTCGATCTGGACGCGGCCCGGGAGAAGCTGGCCGCAGCCATGCGGCAGGACTTCTACCGCCGCGACCGGGAGTGGGCATACAAGGGCCTTAAGCCCAGGATTATCGCCGAGGCTTACCTTGGTGACGATGTCCCGGACTATAAATTCTTCTGCTTTGACGGCAAGCCCTGCTTCATGTTCGTCGCCACCGACCGTAACGATCCTTCGGAAGAGACCAAGTTCGATTTCTTCGACATGGACTTCCGGCATCTGGATATGGTGAACGGCCATCCCAATGCTTCCCGGCCTCTGGCAAAGCCAGCCTGCTGGGAAGGGATGAAGGAGCTGGCAGGGCGCCTTTCCGCGGGCATGAAGCATGTCAGGATCGACTTCTACGAGGTTGACGGCAGGGGCTTTTTCGGAGAGTATACTTTCTACCATTTCAGCGGCTTCGTTCCTTTCGGCTCGCCGGAGCAGGACAGGTACGCAGGCTCTTTCCTCAATCTCGGAAAATGATGAAGAAGCTTGCTATATACACTTGTATAACAGGAGGATATGATCCCCTTATCCAGCCTGTGGCCGTTGTCCCGTGGTGCGATTTCATCTGCTTCGTCCCCGAAGGGGAGGAGCGGAAGGGAAGCGACGGGGTGTGGCAGTTGCGGAGTTTCTCCGGCTTCCATGGAAGTGCTGCCGCCGTGTCGCGTTATCCCAAGATGCACCCTGCAGAACTCCTTCCGGAGTACGAATACAGCCTGTGGGTCGATGGCAACGTCGGCATTGCATCTGCCGGGTTCTACGATGTCTTGGCGGGATTGATGGACAAGGGAGTCCTGTACGCAGGTATTCCGCATCCCGGGCGCGACTGCGCCTACGAGGAGGCGGCGGCTTGCGTGCGTGGCGGCAAGTCGGGCCTTCGGCCCATGCTTGCCGCGGTCGGCACGCTCAGCGCCGCCGGCCTCCCGCGCCATGCCGGCCTGTGGGAGAACAACGTCATCCTGCGCAGGCATTCCGACGCTGCGGTAGCAGCCCTGGACCGCCGCTGGTGGGAGCTTTACCTTGGCTGCGGGCGCGACCAGCTTGTACTTCCCCTTTGCCTTCGCGAGGCTGGTATCACCCCGGTGCCCCTGCTGCCTTCAGGAGAAAGCGCCCGCAATTCTGCTTTCCTGTCGTATCGTTACCATGACCGTCCCGAGGACGGGAGGTTTTTCCATAAAAAATGGAGAGGCCTCGGAAGGAGCCTCTCCAATCTTGTGATGTCACTGCGCTTACGCTCAGTGCGTTAGTCGATATTCTCGAGCTGATACTTCTTGCTGCCGAGGCCGAGGGCTTCGGCGTGGTCGAGGATGTGCAGGCCGTGCTGGCGGTTGATGCGCTCCTGGAGGGGCTTGGCATCGTCGCCGGCGGAGTCGGTGTGGCCGAACACGAGGTCGATGCAGGCCTGGTCGAGGGCGACGGGGTCAGTGGAGGCCAGGATGCCGATATCCTTGAGGCGGGGCTTG
>ODAI011617362.1_pt1 | contig 15619 bp, 14 predicted proteins | sample 1539321 | NCBI WGS metagenome assembly ODAI01 (sample SAMN02144231, study PRJEB22623) | gut metagenome | biome: sheep rumen | host: Ovis aries | place: New Zealand
AATGTCTTTCCCTTTTTTTGCATTATTGTACTGCGAGGGAGCGCTTCTGTATCGTTGTCCGGCTCTACCTGTGTACAAAAAAACTCGCAAGCCAAACAGCTTGCGAGTTTTTTGTTGACAATATATGTTCGTTTCCTTTTACATCATGCCGCCCATGCCAGGAGCACCGCCCATAGGCATCTCAGGCTTTTCCTCCTTAGCGTCGCAGATAACACACTCTGTTGTGAGGAACATGCCAGCGATGCTGGCTGCGTTCTCCAGTGCAACGCGTGCAACCTTGGCAGGATCGATGATACCAGCCTTACGCAAATCTTCATAGCGATCGGCACGAGCATTGTAACCATAGTCGCCCTCTTCGCCCTTGACTTGGTTCACGACAACACTACCTTCGAGACCGGCATTCTCTACAATCTGACGCAGAGGCTCCTCGATGGCACGCTCCACGATGCGGATACCTGTTGTCTCGTCGGCATTCTCACCCTGCAGACCGTCCAAGGCCTTGATGGCACGGATGTAAGCAACACCGCCTCCAGGGATAATACCTTCTTCGATGGCAGCGCGGGTAGCACAAAGAGCATCGTCTACGCGGTCTTTCTTTTCTTTCATCTCTGTCTCAGAAGGAGCTCCTACGTAGAGTACTGCAACGCCACCCGAGAGCTTGGCCAGACGTTCCTGAAGCTTTTCTTTGTCATAGCTGCTGGTGGTGTTCTGGATCTCGTTCTTTATTTGGTTGATACGGTCCTTGATGAGTTCACTCTGGCCATGACCGCTGACAATGGTAGTGTTGTCCTTTGAAATGGTCACTTTGTCAGCACTGCCAAGCATCTCAATAGTGGCCTGTTCGAGCTTCAAGCCCTTCTCTTCACTGATGACAACGCCGCCTGTCAGAACAGCAATGTCCTCCAACATGGCCTTGCGACGATCGCCGAAGCCAGGAGCCTTGACGGCACAAATCTTCAGTTGACCACGCAGGCGGTTGACCACAAGGGTTGTGAGGGCTTCACTGTCGACATCCTCTGCAATGACGAGCAACGGACGTCCCGTTTGTACTGCAGGTTCCAGGATGGGGAGGAAATCCTTCAGGTTAGAAATCTTCTTGTCGTAGATGAGAATATAAGGGTTCTCCATCTCGCATTCCATCTTCTCTGTGTTCGTGACAAAGTAGGCGCTCAGATAACCGCGGTCGAACTGCATGCCTTCGACAACGCCGATGGTGGTGTCGCGGCCTTTGGCTTCCTCGATAGTGATGACACCGTCCTTCGAAACCTTCTTCATGGCTTCAGCCAACAGCTTGCCGATTTCAGGATCGTTGTTGGCACTCACGGTTGCTACTTGCTCAATCTTGTCATAGTCGTCGCCAACCTGCTCGCTCATGCCCTTGATGCTCTCTACGACTTTGGCAACAGCCTTGTCGATACCACGCTTGAGGTCCATAGGGTTGGCACCTGCTGTGACGTTCTTCAAGCCTTCGCGAACAATGGCTTGAGCCAAAACGGTTGCGGTAGTTGTGCCATCGCCTGCATCGTCGCCTGTCTTCGAAGCAACGCTCTTGACGAGCTGCGCACCGGCATTCTGGAATGCGTCGGCGAGCTCTATTTCCTTGGCTACGGTGACACCGTCCTTGGTAATCTGTGGAGCTCCAAACTTCTTCTCTATAATAACGTTGCGACCTTTAGGACCAAGGGTGACTTTTACAGCGTTGGCCAGCTGGTCCACGCCCTGCTTCATTTGTTCGCGGGCTTCTATGTTGAATTTAATTTCTTTTGCCATGACTAAATTTGAATGATTTAATGGTTCTACGATTCTTAAAGAAAAGGCTCATGCCAGTTCTTAAATCTTGAAAAATATATTATGCGAGCACTGCCACTACGTCGCTTTGGCGCATGATAAGGTATTTTGTGCCTTCGTGCTCCAGCTCAGTGCCGGCATATTTTCCATAAAGTACTTGGTCGCCAGCCTTGAGTACCATCTCTTCGTCCTTGGTACCTCCGCCTACGGCTACGACTGTGCCCTGCAATGGTTTTTCTTTTGCGGTGTCGGGGATAATAATGCCGCCGATAGTTTTCTCTTCAGCAGGTGCGGGCTCAATGAGAACTCGGTCTGCAAGTGGTTTAATCTTCATAGTTGTAGATGTTTATGAGTTAGTTGTTATATATGTTGGTTCTTGGCTGTGTATGTTTTTAGAGCTTTGATAGCCTGTGAATTAATCTTTAATAATGTGCAGGCATTCTTGCTCAAACACGCTATTTATTATATATGTATGTGTGTGCTTTCTGATAAGCTAAAGGTGTGCCATAATCGATTTTACTGACAAGATGTCAGAAAAAATATTTGATTTCTAAACAAAAAAGTGGCAAACAGCCATTGGAATAAGTAAAAAAGAGTACCTTTGTCAGCGAAAAATATGCGAACACTGACGTATTTAGGTATCTTTTTGTTCGTGAGTCTCACGCTCGTAGCTGTGCCGAAGGCAGGCGGCTACGTCTGGGACCCACGTATTATCATACCCATTACCGCTTTCTTGTTCACTTTGTTGGTATGGCTGTTGGCACGCTTCATCGGCACGGACAGGTCCTCTTTGGAAGTCATCATCACCGCATTGTTTGTTTTGCTTTTTGCGCCGGGCTCGCATCTTTTCTTTTCCCGTGATGAAGATGCTATCATCGAGCTGACTTCTCAGTGTATCGTACCCTTTTTCCTGACTCAATACAAACGCATCAGTAGACGCGACTTCAAGCGAGCTTATGCCCTAATGCTTTTGATGGGAATCTTCTGTAGTTTCACACACGATGGCATCACCGTGCCTCTGTGTCTGGCTTTTCTGCTTATGGCATGGCAGCGTCGCAACGAGTTTTTCCGCCTGGCATGTTGGCCTATGGTGGCGGGATGGTTGGTTGGAACAGTGCTTCAGTTTGTCAGTCGCAACCACATGCCCAAGCTTACGCCCGATTTGGGCGCGTTAACCAATCAGACGTCCATGGTGCTCGGTTTGTTGTGGGATACTAAGATTTTTATGCTTGTTGTGGCGCTGACCTTTTGGCTCTCTACAACATCTTGGGGGCGCACAGAGCTTTTGCGTACTTTCCGTAGGCAAAGGTTAATTGCTTACAGCCTGCTTTTTGCACTCTCATGTGTGCCTTTTGTTCCTTTGGGCATAGAAAACGCTGTCACAGGTGTGTGCTTTTTTGCTCTCCTTTGGACGTTGTTGCTCGTTCAGGCTTTGGAGCGCCGCTTTTTCGGTGCTGCCAGAGCTCGTAGGAATTGATGATATTTTGCCAAAGGACATAGCAGCCTGCACCTATCGAAGCGACGGGTGAGAGGTATACATAGGCTATCCAAATTGCCAACCCCGTATTTTTCTGAAACATCGCTTGCCCTGAGCAGACGAGTTGCCCAAAGTGCTGTCCCACCATACGACCGATGCCGAACTGAACGACGGCGGTAAACAGTGTCAGGGCGGCTATGGCTATGAGAAGTTGTGGGCTTGCATGACTATGAATCATGTTTTTTACGGTGATACCAGAGGTTATAGCTAATGACACGCTCCATAGGTAGAAACCCAAATCAGGGGTACGTAGGAACCAGTTGTATAGCGGCTTTACCCAATGACGTACCAGAGCTCCTAACAACAAAGGCAAGAGTAAGACGGACGACAGCCGCTGGAGGATGAGCAGAAAAGCACCAAGAAAAGTGTTGCCTGCATGCGGTTCCAGAAGAGGAAAAATGATTGGAATAAAGAGCGATGCAACCAGTGACGACAGCAAAACGAAGGTTGTCATTTGAGTGAGATCGCCGCCCAGTTTTGCCGTTACGACAGGTGAAGCCGAAGCACAAGGTGCTATAATACAAACCAAGATGGCTTCTGAAATCCAAATAACATCCTGCTGAGAGAGGCCGCCCACAAGAGGAAGGGAGGTGGAGAATTTGTCTATACCGATGATCTTGTAGGTAAAAAAGGTCAGGAGGGCCGCTATCGAAAGCTGTGTAAACAAAACGACTCCATGCCAGCCACGAAGGCGCATGAGGTGGAAATCTACTTTTGAGAATGTGACAAAAAGTGTACAGAAAATGCTTATCGGCAGTAAGGTCTCGCACAAAGGACCGAGAATATCAGCTGCCGCACTGAGGGCTGGAACAAAAGCAAAGAGCATGTATAGGACAGAGCCCGTAGCTATGGCCACAGGAAGAGTCCAGTTCTTCAGGAAAGAGAGGAGCATCGTGTGAGGGTGATTACCTGCTCGCAATGTTCGACGACTGCAGGCCGGTGAGTGATGAAAATAAGAGTAGGAGCAATTCCGAGGCTCTTGTTATGGGAAATGAGGTTGGTGAGGAGGTTCTTTTCGGTCTGTTGGTCGAGTGCACTTGTTGCTTCGTCAAAAAGAATAATGCTACCGCGACGCAACAAGGCTCGGGCTATCGCAATGCGTTGGGCCTGACCTTCTGATAGACCAGCTCCACCCTCTCCTATGTGTGTGTTGAGGCCGTCGGGCATTGTCTCAACAAAATCTGCACAAGCTAAGCGTAAGGCTTCCCACATCTCGCTCTCTGTGGCATCGGGACGCCCCAGCTGGAGGTTCCAGCGTAAGGTGCCGCTGAAGAGCGTGTTTCCCTGTGGCACATACACAATATTGCAGCGAGTCCGGGCAGACACCTTGGTGGCGCTGCCAGACGCGTTGGCATGTGAATCATACATTTCTACACTGCCATGGTCGGGAGTGAGCAAGGCAAGGATGAGGCGGATAAGGGTCGTCTTGCCGGCGCCCGTCTCTCCGAGAATCGCAGTGGCCGAGCCTGGGGGGAAATCTGCGTTGAAGTGATTGAGGATGAGTCGGCTGTGTTCGTCGTATGCGAAAGAGACATCGTTGATGCGGATGCCGGCGCCAGCTGAGAAGCGAATAGGCTCGCCGTCAGCTTCGAGCGGACTCTCTTCCAGTTCTATCAGACGTTCGGCAGCGGTGAAGCTGCTGATGATAGCCGGAATGAATCGCGTCAGCTCGCGGAAGGGTCCCTGTATTTGCCCGCAAAGCTGAATGAATGCTGTCATCATTCCAAAAGTGATATCTCCGTCGGCCAGTCGGTTGGCACTCCAGAGGAAAGCGAAAAGATACGCTCCGCCAAAGCCAATGTTGAGAACCAGATTGGAAGATGAGGAAAAGAGGGTGCGGTGGCGAACCTGTCGGCGAAGTGAGTCTTGTTGCCCTTGAAGCACGTTCAATATAGTTTGTATGCGTTCGAGGGTTTTCAGGACCACGCGATGCTGCAGGCTTTCCTGCAGTGTCGACTGTATATGGCTGTCTGTATTCCTCACCTCTCGCGTGATGCTTCTCATCCGTCGGACATATAAACGGCTCAGGAGAATAAAGATGGGGAGGATGACCGTGACGCTGACAGCCAATACAGCGTCCATATTATATAAGAAAAGGAACGCGCACGCGAGACGAATCACTACGGCAAGGGCTTGGGGTAACGTGTCGGTGACAACACTTACAACTGTCTGGCTGTCAGAAACAAGGCGGTTGAGTACGTCGCCGCTGTGACGTTCTTCGCGCCCGTACCACTCGCTACGGAGAAGGTGCTCGAAGATGTGTCGCTGCATTCTGTTTTGTGCATCAACGCCCAGGAGGGCTGCTATCCACCGGCCGGCAAAGCCTAAGGCCAGTTGTGCCACCATGATGGCTATCAGGATGGCGCCTGCGGTGGTCAGTGTGGTGGGGTGGGGGAGGAACGACCATGAAGCGTGGCTGTCGCCTGTGGCAACATCAATGACTTGCTTGGTAGCCCAGATGAAGGCAAAGTCAAGGGCGACGCGGACAACACCACTGATTGCATTGATGAAAGATTGCAGCTTCACCCGCTTGAATATTTCGAAGAACCAACGGAGAATAAGGGCCGTGTTGCCTGCAGTCCCGTCTTTGAAGGGACTGGCATGAGGCTGCTCTTGTGTTGTCGCTTTTTTCATCTTATTCTCTGGTGTCGGCGCCCCACATGAGTTTTTCTCTTATGGTGCGAAAGAAACTCTGGCCAGGACGTTTCAGCACCTTCACATGATAGGGCGCACGTTTTATCTTAAGTTCTATGCTTTCGGGGCACTGCTCGCTGCGGCCATCGATAGAAACGAGGAACTTGTGGTTGCGGGCCGCTATGCTCAGCGACACCTCTGCGTCGTCGGTTAAAGTCAGTGGACGCGCCGTCAGCGAGTGGGGTGCTACGGGCACCAGTCCTAAGGTGCGGCTGCCTGGTTGCATCACCGGACCTCCTACAGAAAGCGCATAACCTGTTGATCCTGTCGGCGTGTTCACGATAAGGCCGTCGGCCTGATAGGTCGTGAGGTACTCCTCATTGATGCTTACGCGGATGCTGATCATCGATGAAACATCGCGCTTGAGAACAGCCACTTCGTTGAGCGCGAACGGGTAGCCCAAGGGCTTCTCTTTAAGGTTGCGACCACCATATATTACTTGTAGGACCACACGTTCTTCAATGAGGCATTTGCCGTCATAGATATTGCTGACAACCGTCTCTATGTCTTCGGGCAAGACATCGGCCAGAAAACCTAATCGGCCAATGTTCACTCCTAAGATAGGTATCTCCTTGTCGGCCACACGCCGGGCTGCTTCCAAGAAAGTGCCGTCGCCCCCCATGGAGATGACGTAGTCGGCTTCGAAGTCGTTGCCGTCAATCAAGGCCAAAGACTGTGGTAGGTTCAGACGCATTTCATTGGTGAGGAACCTGTAGAATTTGGCATCCATGGATATCTCAGCCTCATGCTGAGCCAAAGTCTGCAAGAGGTGGTTCACAGCGAGTGATTTCTGTGCTTGGAAGATATTCCCGAAGAGGGCAAAACGGAGTTTGCTCATATCATTCAGCTTTAATGCGCTGCAAAGTTAAGCATTTAACTTCGTTTTTTTGAGCTCATTCATCATTTTTCTTTGTCGTAGAGGCTGAAAGAGTAAAAAAACGGGCACTTTTGGGTTCGTATATATATCTTTTTAGTACTTTTGCACATGTATAACAGCTGTGAAATATGACAAAATTAAGTGTTAACATCAATAAAGTTGCTACCATCCGTAATGCCCGTGGCGGCAACAACCCAGACGTCCTGCGTGTGGCGCAGGATTGTGAACGCTTTGGTGCGCAGGGCATAACCGTTCATCCTCGTCCCGACGAGCGCCATATCCGCTATCAGGATGTGCGCGATCTCAAGCCGCTCCTTACCACCGAATTCAACATCGAAGGCAATCCCATCTCGGAGTTCGTGGCACTTGTCCTGGCCAACAAGCCCACCCAAGTGACTCTTGTGCCCGATGGACACGACCAGATTACGAGCAACCACGGGTGGGACACCAAGACTCACCTCAACTTCCTCACAGACGTGACGGCTCGTTTCAAGGAGGCTGGTATACGCGTGAGCATATTTGTGGGTGCTGATGAAGAAATGGTGGAATATGCTTCACGGGCAGGTGCCGATCGTGTGGAGCTATACACCGAGCCCTATGCTGCGGCTTATGCTGCGGCTGTGGCGTCGCAGTCTTCAAGTGCAAGCAGTTTCGACAGCCTCAGAGCAGCAGCCATAGCGCCTTTCATCCGTGCCGCGAAAGCCGCTCGGGCCTTAGGACTCGGCCTCAACGCCGGGCACGACCTCAGTCTGCAGAATCTTACTTATTTCCATGAGCAGATTCCCTGGACCGATGAGGTCAGCATCGGCCATGCGCTCATCTGTGATGCCTTATACTTAGGCCTTGAAGAGACTATACATCGCTATCTTGCTTGCCTACAGACACCCTCCCTGCTACCCCTCAAGGAGGAGGGTGCTAACCAATAACTATTTGTACAACTGTTCAAATACATCCCACTTCCTCCCCTGAGGGAAGGTGGGGGTGGGTACTCTCATCTATGGTTTACCTTTTCTTTACAACAGGCTCCGAGGAGATAGAAGCTCTCGGAACAGCCGACATCATCCGTCGTGCAGGCCTTGAACTGCAAATTGTTTCTACTACTGGTGAGCACTTGGTGACAGGCGCCCATGGCATTCAAGTGGCAACCGATGTGTTGCTCGAGGACGTTGATTTCTTTGATGCCGAAATGCTTGTTTTGCCTGGAGGTATGCCTGGTGCTACCAATCTGGCTGATAACGACACGCTGAAAGAACGCATCCGCGACCATGTTTATCTTGGCCGTCCCGTAGCAGCCATCTGTGCTGCACCTCTTGTGTTGGGACGTTTGGGTATGCTCAGCGGCAAGCGTGCCACATGTTACCCTGGCTTCGAGGGAGAACTCACAGGCGCCACTTGCACCGGTGCACTGGTAGAGAAGGATGGGCAGTTTATCACAGGCAAAGGTCCTGCAGCCGTCTTCGAGTTTGGCTACGCAATTGTGGAATGCCTCAAGGATAAGTCCACGGCCGATGCCTTGCGCCAAGGCATGCTCTGGAGTGAGGTGAGATGAAGCGTTACGCCATTATCGTTGCAGGCGGCAAAGGGTTGCGAATGGGCTCAGACTTGCCCAAGCAGTTTCTTCCTATAGGCGGCCGTCCCGTGTTGATGCATACGCTTGAGGCTTTTGCCACAGCTTTGCCGGATGTGTCGCTTGTGTTGGTATTGCCCGAGAGCCAGCAGACTTTCTGGCAGGAACTATGTCGCGAACACCATTTCACGCTGCCCCACGACGTTGTGTCGGGGGGGGCTACCCGCTTTCATTCAGTGTTGAATGGCCTGCGTCATCTTGAAGGGACCGCCGATGATGCCGTCGTGGGGGTTCACGATGGCGTGCGACCTTTTGTCAGTCTGGAGGTTATTCGCACTTGCTATGCAGAGGCTGCGCTTGGCAAGGCTGTAGTGCCCGTGGTTCCTGTCGTGGAGACTGTCCGCGAACTCACAGGCGATGGTTCTCAAACGCGCGACCGTTCCCACTATCGTCTGGTGCAGACACCGCAGGTTTTCCCCTTGCCGATGCTCTCGGCTGCCTATAGCCAAGAGTTCAGGGATACGTTTACCGACGATGCCAGCGTAGTAGAAGCTAACGGTCAGGTAGTGGAACTGGTTGAAGGCAACCGCGAGAATGTCAAAATTACTACGCCGTTTGACCTGGTCGTAGCTGAGGCTGTCCTGCACTGGCGGGCAACGCATAGACGCCGTGACTGACGGCGGAAGTGCCGTAGTGTTATTTTAAACTATTACCTACTTTTGGTGATTTTCTTCGCCGAAGTAGGTATTTTTTTTGCCCGTAACTGAATCTAGTTGGCCGTTTGGGCAAATTCAAGTAATTTTGCTGCAAAATCAACAAAAGAAAACTTCAGGTATGCAATTATCCGATTTGCAGACAGGCCAGAGTGCTGTAATAGTGAAAGTGAGTGGTCATGGCGGTTTCCGCAAGCGCATTGTCGAGATGGGTTTCATCAAAGGTCAGTCCGTAGAAGCCCTGCTCAATGCTCCCTTGCAGGATCCTGTCAAGTATCGGCTGATGGGATATGAGGTCAGTCTCCGTCGCGACGAAGCATCCATGATTGAAATCGTCACTGGTGACGAAGCCGTCAACGAAGCTGCCTTGGCGGCTTCTGGTCCTCATCCGCTGACTCTTGAGCATGAAGGTGAAGAACTTTTGCAAGAGGTTGCTGTCCGCAAGCATCATACCATCAATGTGGCGCTCGTGGGTAATCCCAACTGTGGCAAGACGTCGCTTTTCAATTTTGCCAGCGGAGCCCATGCTCGTGTGGGCAACTATTCGGGAGTTACGGTGGACGCAACCGTAGCAACGGCCAACTGGGGCGGCTATCGTTTCAACCTCACCGATCTCCCCGGCACATACTCGCTCACGTGTTATTCGCCTGAAGAGATGTATGTCCGCCGTCATCTCAACGATGAACACCCGGACGTCATCATCAATGTCATCGATTCCTCCAACATCGAGCGCAACCTTTATCTCACCACCCAACTTGTTGACATGAACGTGCCTATGGTGTGTGCGCTCAATATGTTCGACGAGATGCAGCGACGGGGCGACATCCTCAACATCGACACCCTGCAGACGCTCATGGGCGTGCCTATGGTGCCCACATCATTCAAGAGCGGACAGGGCCTCGACGAGCTGCTGCAAACCGTCGTCGACGTCTACGAAGGTGAGAACAAAGTGGCGCGTCACTTGCACATCAACTATGGTCACGAGATCGAAGACGGCATAGCTCACATCCAACACTACCTTAAGCAGGACGACCAACTGCGTACCCGTTATTCTACGCGCTACCTGGCCATCAAACTCATGGAAGGAGACGAAGAAGTGGAAAAGCTTATTGCGGCCAAGAGTAGTTCCAAGGCCATTCTCGAGAGTAGGGACAAGGCCGTGGCTCGTGTAAGAGAGGAGATGGACGTGGATGCCGAGACTGCTATCATGGATGCAAAATACGGCTTCATCAACGGAGCCCTTACCGAAGCCGAGTACCAGACAGGAACGAAAGAAGATACCTACAAAACTACGCACATGATTGACAACTTGCTGTCGAACAAGTACCTGGGCTTCCCTATCTTCTTTCTTATCCTCTATGTCATGTTCCAGACGACTTTCACCCTCGGCCAATATCCTATGGATTGGATCGAGGCTGGAGTGGCATGGCTGGGCGACTTTATAGGTTCCTCGATGAGTGAGGGTCCTTTGCGCTCTATGCTCGTCGATGGTGTCATCGGTGGGGTAGGGTCTGTGATTGTTTTTCTTCCTCAAATCCTTATTCTTTACCTGTTTATCTCCTTCATGGAGGACTCGGGCTATATGGCTCGTGCCGCTTTCATCATGGACAAGCTCATGCACCGCATGGGGCTTCACGGCAAATCGTTTATTCCTTTGATCATGGGCTTTGGCTGCAATGTGCCAGCCGTCATGGCCACACGCACCATTGAGAGCCGCCGTTCGCGACTGATCACCATGCTCGTCCTGCCCTTTATGTCGTGTTCGGCACGCCTGCCTATCTACATCATGATCGTAGGCACCTTCTTTGCGCCACGTTGGCAGTCTACGGTGCTCGTCTCGCTTTATGCCATTGGCATACTCATGGCTGTGCTCGTTTCCCGCCTCTTCTCGTCGTTGATCATCAAAGACGAGGACATGCCTTTTGTCATGGAACTGCCGCCTTACCGTTGGCCTACAGCCAAAGCCATAGGCCGCCATACGTGGGAGAAGGGAAAGGAATATCTCAAGAAGATGGGTGGTATCATCCTCGTGGCCAGCATCATCGTGTGGGCCTTGAGCTATTGGCCCCTCCCTGAATCCACTCGTGTGGAGGGGGAATCGCTATCCTCGACAGAGGCTGTAGGCGGCAATGCAACCCGTCCATCCTTGGAGGAATCGGGGCGAGGAGCTTCTATGGAGAACTCCTATCTCGGCCGTATGGGCAAAGCCATTGAACCTGTTTTTGCGCCGCAGGGCTTCAACTGGAAACTCGACGTCAGTCTCATAGCAGGTATTGGGGCGAAGGAAATTGTGGCCTCTACCATGGGTGTCCTTTACTCTGGCGACGAATCTTTTGCCGACGACGATACCTTCAGCGACGACACCGACAAATACGTGCGTCTACGTCGTCAGATGGCCATGGATGGCATCACGCCTCTGACGGCCTATTCCTATCTCCTTTTCATCCTCCTTTACTTCCCGTGCTTGGCCACTATAGTAGCAATAAAAAACGAAACAGGTTCGTGGCGATGGGCTCTTTTCGCAGCCTTCTACACTACAGCCTTTGCTTGGTTGGTTTCTGCTGCTGTAGCCCAGCTCGGCATCCTCCTTTAACTTTCCCTCAATTTTTCCTTTTCCCTTCAATTCCTTTTTTAGTTCCCTTCGTGTTCTCCTTTAGTTTTCCCTGTATCCTCCTTTAGTTCCCCATGTCTCCTCCCTTGTCCCTCCTCGTATTCTTCTTTAGTTTCCCCTCGTTTCTTCCCCTTTAGTTCCCCCGTCCTTCCTTTCGTTCCTTCCTCTCTCTCTGTTCTGCATGTTGCGACTTTGTCGCAACTCCCTCCCCCTCCTCCTCTCTTTCCCCCGCTTCTCTCTTTCCTGAAATGCAGCTCCTCCTCGTCATCATCATCCTTGCTATCTGTGTCGCCTACACCGTTTACCGCGTGTGGCGCCGCTTCACCATGCCTCCCTCCCGTTTCCCGCAATGCGATGGCTGCCCCCTGGCCGGCTCCTGCACCCAAAGCCCCCAGCAGGAGCACAGCGCCACTGCCAGCGGTGGCTCGCAGCACAGCTGCCCTCATTGTGGACAGAATCCTGCATCCAACTGTTGCTGTTAAGACCGAAGGCTATGGGATATCTCTCCTTTCATGGCACTTTTTTCTTCCTTTTTTGCCCTCTTCTCTTACGCCCTTAATTCACCCACTTAGGCACTTCTGCCAATTCTCTTAGGTGCGTTGGCCAATTCTCTTAGGCGCATGATTTCATGCAACTCGTGGAAATGGGCCTTTGCCATAGTGAAGCTCAAACTATAGGGTACAAAAAAACTCGCAAACCATTGGTCTGCGAGTTTTTTTGTTTTCCCAGAACGAACATTTTCCCCGGCTAAAGCAAGATGATACACAGCCAGTGGGCAGCCAATGCCGCGCACAAACCTCCAATCGTGTGCGAGAGGATAGCCTTGGACGTCAGCTCGCGGTAGCCTAAAGAATCCAGCATCGCCGTGTGCGTACTCAAGAAACCACTCCAACACATGCCGATAGCCGTGAACACAGCAATGGCATTGCCGTCGACCCATCCCTGCTGCACGAAGTTAGGCACCAGGCTCAAGGCCGCTCCCACGGCACCTAAGGCAGTGATGGGGAAAGCGATCTGATGCGGGTCGGTGAAGCCGAAGACAACGCGGAAGAAACCGGAAATCTCGTTGGCCAAAGCCGGAAGGAGTTCTATGCCTTCGTAAGCAGCGCCAGTGTACTGGCCGTTGGCGCCAGGACCGAAGGTGAGCACCATCACCAACGTTGAGATGATCAGGACACCCGGAATGATGGTCATTCCCACATCTACGCCAGCCTTGCCACCGTCGAGAAGAGAGTTGAGCGTACGCAGGAAAGTCGATTTCTCTTCCTCGTGCTCGGGTTCTATCGCCAACGCCTCCTCGGGAGTCATGTCGATGGCAGGCGATGTGGCATAATCGGGATATGACTTCACGACGAAGTACTGCATGAGGCGCGTCGACACGATGCTGCCTACGAACGCACCGAACAGACCTATCAGAGGTTCCTTGAAGAAGCCTTGGCTGATCATGAATATGATGACGATGAGACCCATGCCGAAGGCCGTGCCGAAATTAGTGAGAGAAATGAACTGAAATTTCTTGAAGTGAGATGCAAAGCGATGGTCCTTCGAAAGCGATATGATGGCCGGATTGTCGGACAAGAAGGTCATCACGGCGCCCAGCGAGGCCATGCCAGGGAGGTTGAACAAAGGGCGCATGAGCGGACGCAAAAGGGTCTCCAACAAATCCACGACGCCAAATTCAACAAACAGCTTGCCTATCGCACCCGTAATCACACAGATGGCCATCAGATAGAAACAAGTGTTGATGAGCAAGTCGAAAGCCGTATGCATGACCGTGTTCAGCATCTCGGCTGCTCCCATGCGATAGCCAAGGTATGAGAAAAGGCCTCCAACGATGAGCAGACATATCACGCCAGAGATATATCGGCGAACAGATATTGATGCTTTCATATTCTGTATCTTCGTTTTCAATGATTAAGTTTTTAATTCTAAGCTGTTAATGATGGTCTCTCACTATTCCGTCGCCGCCTTTTTTCGGTTGATGGCATCGAACCGGCACGTGAGGCCTATGTTGAACCACTGGCCTCTGTCTCTCAGCGCTCCATTGGGATTGCCGTTCACGCCCCACGAGTAGCTGTAGTTGGCATGTAGCCTCACCCGCTCGTGCCATTCGTCCTTCAGGGGCCACAGCTCAAGACCGCAGCCTACACGCGTCATGTCTGTGCCGCCATGTACGCAGAAGTCTGCTCCATTCGTCGTCGTGTTCTTGTCGTAGCTTGCCTTGCCATACACCCTGAGCTGCTGGCAAGGCATCCAATTAAGCTCTCCTATGACAGAGAAATCGTCGAAAAACCAGCGCTGTCCATGGCTGGCTCTGTTCATGAAATCGAACTGCAGCCACGCTTGACGTCCTAACCGCAGTTCATTGCCCAGCGACAAATAGCCGATGAAACGCCCGGCGCCATATTCAATCATGTTGGCCGACCAGATTGTACTCCAAACGCCATGCGAGCCATACCACATGAGGTTGTAGGCATACAGGTCGCTTATGCTGGCGCCGGTGTAAGGGTTCCGGGCACCGCTGAACGGGCTCTGACACACTTGAAACAAAAGACGGTCGGAGCGTTTGGCCGTCCGCAAGGGATTGTCTGCACCAAAGTCGTAAGCCACGCTGACGCCCCATTGGTAACAGGCGATATTGTTCCAGTACTCCGAACAAAAGTAAAGGTCGATGGGAGCCCGGTCGTATTCATATCCTCCGATGCCCACAACCTGTTTGCCAGCTGACAGCGTCATGCCGGGGATGGGGCGATAGTCCAGATACAGCCAGTCGGTAGCATCGAAAAAGGAACTCGAGAAAGCTGCTTTGTTCAAGCGCTGACGGTAGGCGTAGGAAAACTTCTCGGCAAATTCGCCTTTGAAAATCACATTCAAGTACTTACCCTTGAACCCGCTCGCTTCACGGTCCGTCTCGCCATCCACATACTCGCGACCATAGTCGCCACGGGCTTCTATCCTCAGCAACATCGGATCCTTCTCCTGAGCCAACGACGAGATACACGCCATCAGCACAACACAAGCTAAACAATAACGCTTCATTACAACACAAAAAGTCAGGTTTTTATTGCGGTTTCTTTAATGCTTGATTAGGTTAGCGGCCACAAAAGTAATGTTTTTCCCGGGTCGACAAGCGAAAAATCCTATATTTTTACATCACATGGCTCATATCAGCATCTTCGTTTACTGTGTATGTTTACACTCATTATGTCCGTTTTTTGACTAATTTTTGTTAAAACAAACCATCTTAGGCCATGCTATGTTTGCTTTTCTTCATTATTCCCATTATCTTTGTACACAGAAGAACAAATCTATTAACCTTAATTTTCAGGAGGACTCGACTATGAAACCTAAAAAGAAAATGCACTTTCAGGAAGAGTATGAACTCGACAACTACCTGAACGACGACTACGATCGTTACTACGAGGCGTCGAGCAACGCTACGATATGGTACAGCTGATCGCCGCCGTCTCTTGAGCCTAAAGCCCCTTGCAAAACCTGCCAGGGGCTTTTGTTGTATGATTAATCGTAACTTTGGGCTGCTTAACATCCCTATTGCACCAGGGCTGAAAGGCTTTATTCTGCATTCAACCAGAGCGGTTGGTCAGTGAACATCCCTAAAGTGTCTGGGCTGCTGGAACTTTATTTTGCATTCAATCAGAGCTGTTGGTCAGTGAACATCCCAAAAGTGTCTGGGCTGCTGGAACTTATTTTGCATTTAATCAGAGCGGTTAGTCAGTGAACATCCCAAAAGTGTCTGGGCTGCTGGAACTTATTTTGCATTTAATCAGAGCGGTTGGTAAGTGAACATCCCAAAAGTGTCTGGGCTGCTGGA
>ODAI012081428.1_pt1 | contig 15618 bp, 14 predicted proteins | sample 1539321 | NCBI WGS metagenome assembly ODAI01 (sample SAMN02144231, study PRJEB22623) | gut metagenome | biome: sheep rumen | host: Ovis aries | place: New Zealand
CCCAGTTCATGGCGCAACGCAAGAGCACCATTGACGAAGCATGGGCAGGCGACATCGTGGGATTGCCCGACAACGGTACATTCAAGATTGGCGACACGCTGACTGAGGGTGAACAATTGCATTTCCGCGGGTTACCCTCGTTCTCTCCGGAGATGTTCAAATACATTGAGAACGATGACCCCATGAAATCGAAACAGTTGGAAAAAGGCATCAACCAACTGATGGACGAAGGTGTGGCACAATTATTTGTCAACCAATTCAACGGTCGGAAAATCATCGGAACTGTCGGACAACTGCAGTTCGAGGTTATCCAATACCGATTGGAGAACGAATACAACGCCAAATGCCGGTGGGAACCTGTGCATCTATACAAAGCATGTTGGGTGGAAGCCGATGACGACAAAGAATTGGATGCCTTCAAAAAGCGCAAATACCAATACATGGCGAAAGACCGTGAAGGGCGTGATGTTTTTCTGGCAGACTCAGGCTATGTTCTTCAAATGGCACAGGAAGACTTCAAACACATCCGCTTCCATTTCACCAGCGAGTTCTAACTTTCTGCTGACACGCAGCACCAGCGCGAGACTTTCAGCATGACAGCCATGCCTGGCACCTCTTTCAGCAAGTAATACTTTTTGCTGCTACGCACGAGTTTGCCTGTCAAACCCTTCAGCGGACCGAACTTCACCAGCACAGGAGCACCCACCTTCAAGCGAGCCTCTTCTTCGCTAAGATACTTGCGCAGTTCTATTTCCGGATTGCACATAATCTGGAATTCACGCATCTGCTTGGCAGGAATCTCGCTAAAGGTGCGGTCATTCCGGCTGCGAGTTAAAACAGCCATCTTAATATTCGAGTCTTTGATGAGTTCCACCAGTTCAGCATCGCTCATGGTACGCTTTACAAAGATCAGGTTGCTCACAACGGGTTTCAATACATGACGTATATGATTCTCCTTGTCGAGCACGTCCACATAATGCATCGGTACAAAATACTCCACCTTTTTCTCTTCGAAATATCCGCTGGCAGCTTTTAGCTTCAGCGAGAATAGGCGGATAGCATACCACGGGGTGGAATCCAATTGGTTGTTTTCTTCCATGAAGATGTATTATTTTTGTGCAAAAATACCCATTTTCACATAAACAGCCAAAACAATAATGAGTTTTTTAGCCGTCGGACATAAAAAAGGCTGAGTCGTTAAAGACTCAGCCAATTGTCAATCATCGTCCGTCCATCGGGCGTGAGCACGCTCTCGGGGTGGAACTGAATGCCATGAATGTCGTAGTTCTTATGTCTCAAAGCCATAATCTGACCATCGTCGCTTACAGCCGTCACCTCCAGACAATCGGGGAATCCTGCACGGTCTACCACCCACGAATGGTAACGTCCCATCTTGATACGTTTGGGCAAACCATGGAAAATGGGGTCTGTACCAAACTGAGTGCCCTCTGTCTGTACACCATGATAAACATCTTCGAGATTCGTCAAGCGTCCACCGAAATGCTCACCAATGGCCTGATGACCCAAACATACCCCCAATATGGGTTTCCGTCCCGCATAAGTCTTGATGACATCGAGCAACAATCCAGCCTCAGAAGGAATACCCGGGCCTGGTGAAAGGATGATCTTATCGAACGGTTCCAATTGGTTGAGCACAAACTGGTCGTTGCGATAGACTGTGACTTTGGCTCCAAGTTCTTTTACCAAATGCGCCAGATTATAGGTAAAAGAGTCGTAATTGTCGATGATGACGATATTGATTGAATTATTCATATTGTCTCTGCGATATTTATGGCACGACGCAGCGCACCCAATTTGTTATGTACTTCCTGCAATTCATACTCTTCGTTGCTCTTCGCCACGATACCTCCACCAGCCTGGAACCACAGTTCACCATTACGACTGATGAACGTGCGGATGACAATGGCTTGGTTCAGGTTGCCATTCAAACCAATGAAACCGATGCAACCACCATAGGCACCACGATTGTGAGGTTCAATTTCGCTGATGAGTTGCATAGCCCGAACCTTCGGCGCCCCACTCAACGTGCCAGCTGGGAACGTTTCGAAGAAAGCACGTATATGATCGGCATCATCATTGAGCGCACCGCTGACGCGTGAAACCAAATGGATGACATGACTATAGAACTGCATATTCTTATAGAAATCCACCTGCACGCCATGACAGTTACGGCTCAAATCGTTTCGTGCCAAGTCCACCAGCATCACATGCTCGGCATTCTCCTTGGGGTCATTGCGCAGATATTCGGCATTCTTCTGGTCTTGCTCAGAGTCGCCCGTCCGCTTGGTAGTACCAGCAATAGGGTCGATGAACGCCTTGTTGCCTTCGATGCGGCAATGGGTCTCGGGAGAAGAACCGAAGATGCGGAAGCCTCCGAAATCGAAATAAAAGAGATAGGGACTGGGGTTGATGCTACGCAGAGCACGATAGAGTTTGAAGTCATCACCTTCGTATTTCTGAATAAAACGGCGCGAGATGACAATCTGGAACACGTCGCCACGCAGGCAATGCTTGATGCAACGGCGGATGTTTGCCTTATGCTGCTCATCGGTCAAAGGAGATACAGCATCGCCGACAGGATGAAAGGCATACGACTTGACATTATGCTTGTTGATGAGCATCTCCAGTTTGCCGAGTTCGGCATCTGCTTCATCTTCCTTTCCGCTAGGCACCAGTGTGACGAGAGTCATCTGGTTGCTGAAATGGTCAAAAACGATGATGTCTCTATACATTATATATAATATGTCTGGAGCATCGTTCTTCTCCATCGTCTCGTCTTTCACCTCGATATCCTCGAAATAGCGCACGGCATTAAAGGTTGTATAGCCATACAAACCACAATAATGGGCAGCCTCGCCTTCCACATGGAAACGCCCAATGAACTGGTTCACAGCCTCAGCCACCATCGACATTGCACGGCCTTTCACGCTGGCGTCTATCACGACGCGATCTGTGCTACCGTCAGGATAGGTGGAAGCAATCACGCCATGAGCGACAGAAATCTGTGCGATGGGATTCAAGCCGATAAACGAACGTGAGTTTTCGCGATGGTTGAAGTCGCTACTTTCCATCAACGCACTCTGCGGATGGATGTCGCGCAACTGCATATACACGCCCACGGGAGTATAGAGGTCGGCCAATTTACGGCGCGAACAAGCTGTATAATTAAAAGTCTCCATATTCTTTTGCCATTTCTTTGTTGTTGAGATATGTCTGCACATCCTTGTCGCCACGACCGCTGACCGTCAAAACCACCACGTCATCAGGCTTGAACGACATTTTCTTCAGAGCCGCAATGGCATGGGCACTCTCGATAGCGGGTATAATGCCCTCCATACGAGTGAGTTCGTAGCCGGCATAGATGGCTTCATCGTCGTTGATGGCCATTACATGTGTGCGTCCCTGTTCAGCCAGATTGGCATGCATGGGACCGATGCCAGGATAGTCGAGTCCTGCCGAGATGGTAAAAGCCTCCTTTATCTGCCCGTCATCGGTCTGCATCACGAGCGTACGTGCACCATGAATGATGCCTTCAGTACCACAATGCATCGTGGCAGCCGTGTAGTCGGTATCGATACCATGGCCTCCAGCCTCAGCCAGATAGATGTTCACGCGCTCGTCATTAATGTAATGGTAGATGGTGCCTGCGGCATTCGAGCCACCACCTACGCAGGCAATGAGATAATCGGGATAGTCGCGACCAATCTTCTCCTGCAACTGCCATTTGATTTCCTCAGAAATGATGCTCTGCATGCGAGCCACAATATCGGGATAAGGGTGCGGTCCCATCGTGGAACCAACAATATAGAATGTGTCCTGAGGATGACAACACCAGTCGCGAATGGCCTCGGAACAAGCGTCGGAGAGCGTCATGTTGCCCGTCATGACAGGATGGACAGTCGCACCAAGCATACGCATACGTTCCACGTTGGTGTGCTGGCGTTCCACATCGGTCTTTCCCATGAAAATCTCACATTGCATATCCATGAGCGCACAAACTGTTGCCGTTGCCACTCCATGCTGACCAGCACCCGTCTCTGCTATGATGCGCGTTTTTCCCATCCGCTTGGCCATCAGGATTTGTCCGATGGTATTGTTAATCTTATGGGCACCCGTGTGGTTCAAGTCCTCACGTTTCAGATAAAGCTGGCAACCGTAACGCTCGCTCATGCGACGGGCGAAATAAAGCGGTGAAGGCCTACCCACATAGTCTTTCAATAAGGCATGAAACTCTTTCTTGAATTCCTCGCTCTCGATAATAGGCAAATATGCATCCTGCAAATCATGCACACACTTGTAAAGAATCTCGGGGACGTATGCCCCTCCATACTTGCCAAAAAAGCCTTTGTCGTCTATGAAATAGTTTTTGTCCATTTGTTGATTGTTATCTTGTTTAAATTACATCAGTTGGTCATACTGCATCGGCGTGTCCTTGCGATAGGCTGTTCCCGTGATGGCACAAACAAGGGCGCCGTCTTGGTTTTTAATCTTCACTTCGCAATAGGGAATCTTGTGATGATTCAACGTCTCCTCAGCCTCAGCCACAAGATGGTCGCCCACCTTAGCCGAATGCAGGAACGAGATGCTGCTGCCAAGTCCGAACGTCAGCCGCCCCCTACTGTTCATGACGGCAGCCAATGCCAAGTCGGCCAACGTGAACAACGCTCCGCCCTGACAAACGCCACCTGCATTCAGATGGTCGTTGGTAACGGTCATTTCAGCCCGTGCATACCCTTCTCTCACCTCGGTGAGTTGAATCCCGTTGCAAGCGGCAAACCTGTCGTTGGTGTTCAATATCTCTTTCAGCGTCATTGTTCCAAAGCTTTATAAAGTTCGTCCATCGCCAAATCGGCATTACCTGTTTCGTTGAGCAAAGTCACAAACTTCGAACCGATAATGGCTCCTGCGGCATTTGCCTGCGCACTCTCAAGCGTCTGCTTGTTGGAAATGCCAAAACCAATCATGCGGGGATTGCGAAGATTCATGGCGTTGATGCGGCGGAAATAGTCCAGTTTTGCATCACCAAACGAACTCTGCGCACCCGTGATGCTGGCACTCGACACCATATAGATGAACCCATCGGTATGCTCATCGATAAAGCGAATGCGCTCTTCCGAAGTCTCGGGCGTAATCATCATGATGATGCGCAAGTCGTAGCGATCGGCAATCGGCTTCACCACTTCAAGATAATCCTTGAAGGGCAAGTCCGGGATGATGACTCCCGAGATGCCAGCCTCCACACACGCCTTGAAGAAAGGCTCGAAGCCATGATGCATCACAACATTGAGATACCCCATCCAGACCAATGGAATCTGCACCTCATCCTTGATGTCACGCAACTGACGGAAAAGGATTTCCGTTGACATTCCGTTCTTCAAAGCCGTCGTGCCGGCACTCTGAATGACGGGACCGTCGGCTAATGGGTCACTAAAAGGCATTCCCACCTCTATCATGTCGATGCCCCGGCGCTGCAAGGTCAGAATGACATCTGCCGTTCCCTCCAATGTAGGACAGCCAGCGCAGAAGTAAAGTGACAGCAGTTTGCGGTGTTTGCTTTCCGCAAACAATTTGTTGATTTTATTATCCATAGTTTTTGTGTTAGTTTCTTATTGCTTGAATGAACTGGCGAAGAGCCTCAACGTCCTTCAGACCGGGTTCAATCTCGAAACGCGAGTTCAAGTCGACACCCGCAAATTGGGGATGAGCATACGACTTCACGCGCTCCACATCGTCAGGTCCGATGCCACCGCTGAGCAGGAACGGTGTTTGTCCATCGTATAGTTTCAACACGTCCCAATCGAACTGCTCGCCGCTTCCGCCAACCGTTTTACACTTGGTGTCGAAAATGAACAGGTCCACCACGCCCTCATACTCCTTATAACGGCTCACATCCTCGGGAGAGCCTATGCTCAAAGCCTTGATGATTTTCACACCCGGCTTGATATCAGGCTCCAGCGTGCGGCGCAAGTTCTCTATCATCACGCGGCTCTCCTCGCCATGCAACTGGACATAGTCAAGGTCATAGTTGAAGACACGCGTCACAATGCTTTGAGGCATATCGTCCACAAACACGCCAACCCGCTTTGGCAACACGACCTCGTCGGCGGGTGCTTCCACTTTGCCCCGGCCTTTGTTCAACCGTTCCACGCTATAGTCAGGGATGATGCCTGCTTGCGAACTGATCATTCTCACAAAACGAGGACTGTCGGGCCAAAAGACAAAACCTATCATGTCGATACCTAAGGCAGAGACGGCGCGGATGTTCTCGGGCTCGCGCATGCCACAAACTTTGATATACATATTCTTATAGTTTTATTTCAACGACTTGACTGTTTGTATAAACTGGGACAGAGATTCACCGGGATTGTCGGTCTTCATGAAATTCTCACCGATGAGGAATCCGTTGAAACCTGCCAACTGCAACGCCCTCACCGTTTCGGGGTTCGAGATGCCGCTCTCGCTCACCTTGCAACCTTCTAACGGCAATTTTGATGCCAAACTAAACGAGTTCTGCACATCGGTAATGAACGTTCCCAGATTGCGATTGTTGATGCCATACATGTCTGGTTCCAGCTCCGCATAGTCGAGTTCGCGCTCGCTATGCATCTCCAACAACACCTCAAGCCCTAGCTCATGGGCGACCGAAAGGAGTGACTTGCACTCGTCCAACCGTAAGTCGGCAGCTATCAGCAATGCCGCCGAAGCCCCACAATGGCGGGCTTGGAACAGCTGGTATTCGTCGATGACAAAGTTCTTATAGAGAACGGGAATCGTCACCCCCGACTGGCGCGCTATGCGGATGAAGTCGTCGTTGCCGCCAAAATAATGCTCATCGGTCAGTATGCTAATGGCCGACGCACCATTCTGCTGATAACCCAGAGGAATCTCAGAAGCACTCCCCTCCTCCTTTATCCATCCTTTCGAGGGCGACTTGCGCTTGAACTCGGCAATGATGCCCACCTCGGAGTTGAGCAGGGCGCTTCGCATTGAAGGCCGAGGCTCACCCTCTTCCTCAAGCATCAGCCGCTCCACCTTCGCATAGAGCTCGCGGGGAGGCACTTCGGCTTTCAACCGCTCCACTTCCACACGCTTATGGGCCACTATCTCATCCAACACATCCATCATCTTGTTCGGCTATTTTTATCTTCCGATTCCTTTAATTCCTCTACTTCCTTTAATTCTTCTCTTACGAATTAATCTCGGCAAACTTCTTGAATGTTGCCAACGCTCTGCCGCTATCAATCGACTCACGCGCAATCTCGATACACTCATGGATGTCTTTCTCTCCACGCTCCATCACCTGGATTCCAAAGGCAGCATTGGCCAGAACGATGTTCTTTTGTGCCGGCAACGCCCTGTTTTCAAGCACCGCGTCGAAGATGGCAGCAGCCTCTTCTTCGGTTGCACCACCCACAAGCTCCTCAGGTTTGGCAATGTCGAAGCCCAAATCTTGCGGATGGAACACGCGCTCGTAATGATTCGTCATCACCTTGAAATCGCCAGTCAGCGAGATTTCATCGTATCCGTCCATCGAATTCACGATGCCATAGTCGATTCCGATTTTCTGATACACATTATTATATAGTCGCATCTGGTCGAGGTTGGCCACGCCGAGCAACTGGCATTTCGGTCTCGACGGATTCACGATGGGACCCAAGAGGTTGAATGCCGTGGGGAACTGCAGAGCCTTGCGGATAGGGCCGACAAACTTCATGGCCTTGGCAAAGAGCTGTGCATGCAGATATACGATGCCCGCCTCGTTGATGGAGCGGTTCAATTGGTCGATGTCGTCTGTAAACCGCACGCCATGCTGGGCAATCACATTCGAGGCTCCGCTCGTAGATGTGGCGGCATAGTTGCCGTGCTTGGCCACCTTGTATCCCGCACCGGCAATCACAAAGCATGCCGTAGTCGAGATGTTAAACGTGTTCTTGCGGTCGCCACCTGTTCCAACGACATCGATATAGCGGTCGCAATCGAGAATGGCAGGCACTCCTGTCTCCAAAATACCATCGCGGAACCCCAACAGTTCGTCAACCGTGACACCTCTCATCTGCAAGGCTGTCAACAAGGCGGTAATCTGTTCGTTGGGTATTTCACCCTTCGTGATACCCACCAGAATGTTGCGAGTCTCCTCACGGGTGAGAACCTCGTGATTGAGCATGCGATTTAATACATTTTTCATTTCCATAGTCAAATCTCCTATTTTGTTTTGTTTGTTGATTTCTTAATTCTCCGCTTCCTCCGCTTTTATGAAAGAAGGCCTGTCGTTGAGAACGGCAGGCCTTCATGTTTCCATATCTTTTATGTATAACCACACGGCGTTGCGACTCACGACTATTTTAATCTTGAGTTACGCCACCACCATGCAGTTGTCATCATTGTCATATTCTTCATTTTTTATTATTCGGCGGCAAAATTACTTCTTTTTCTTTTAATCCGCAAATTTTTCAGCCACTTTTTTTTACAAAATCTCATCAACCCACCCATTCCGATGTCTTTATAGCTGCCTCCACATTCTTTGTCAGCATCTGAAAACAGGGGGAACATCAGATTCTCGTTTTCGATTTATTCCATCAGAGTGATGGGCGAACTGCGCAGGGCATTGAAAGGCCTCGTAGAGAGATAATTATTCCTCAACAGTCACAGAATCACAGTCACAGTTCAAAAAAAATGTCACATTTCACATCGCAACCCTCTTTATAAGAGTTTATAACTAATTAATAATCAATTAATTATATATATAATTAGATGGTATGAAGAGATGCGGATGTGGGTTTTAAACTAACTGTGACTCTGTGACTGTGACTGCGAAGGGAATCAAGAACTATTCAAAAACACTTTAATTATTTGAGAATCAATGCGTTACAATATTTTCAACAGCAAGGCTCCGGCAATGCCCAAGCCTGCTAAAGGCACAGAATTCTGTAAATTACTCCTCTCACAGGCCTCAAAAGACATGCGTGAGCCACTTGTTCCGATGGCAATCCCCGCACTTGCCGCCCATTTAACCAATGTTAAATTCATGTATTGTGACAACAAATACTATGAATTGTGTGGCCAAATGGGTCATTTGATAGGTCCTTCGGGTATAGGAAAGGCCCAATTGAATCATCTCGTAGAGGCAATTATGCGCCATTTCCGTGAGCATGATGAGATTGAGTACAATAAACTGGTCGACTGGCAACGCCAAGTGAAGACCCGTGGAGCAAACAAGGAGAAGCCCGAGCGCCCCGACGTGAGTTTCTGGTTTCCGCCTTCTGACCTGACCAACCCTCGCGAAAGCGAGAACCAACAGTCGCTAGCCCCTGTCACACATGGCTTCTGAGGGTGGCTGATGTGGCATCTGACACGGCCACTTGTGGCATCTGACGTCCTTAGAAGCTACATGTGACAGTCTCAGAAGCCGTCTTTGACGAAGTGAAAGCATAACTCTCATTATTTCAGGAAATGCAAAAGAAACTGGCCCCATGAACGAACTATGCTAAGGGCAAATCAAAGATTTGTGCACTTCGTGAATTATTTTTTCGCCGACACATAATAAAGTGATGTTGCCTGCGTTGTAATAATAGAACACAAACATGAATTGCCTATGGAGTATTTTACATCAGAAGAAGCAAAACCGTCAGAGAAAACATTGAATTTCATTCGCCAGATTGCCTACACCTATCGTGTTTTGACGATGAACGGACGAACGGAATCCTATTGCCTCAACTAATCGCGGAGAAGTAAAAAGATGAGCACACTTGTATCGCCGTCGATGCTGGCGGCAAACTTTGTCAATCTTGAGAAAGACATTCAGATGATCAATCGCAGCAAGGCCGACTGGCTGCATTGCGACGTGATGGACGGTGTCTTTGTTCCCAACATCTCATTTGGATTCCCCGTGCTGCAGTCGGTGGCGAAGATTTGCGAGAAGCCGCTCGATGTGCATCTGATGATTGTGAAGCCCGAACGCTACATCGAACAGACTGCCAAGCTGGGCGCGATGATGATGAACGTTCACTATGAGGCTTGCACCCATCTGCACCGCACCATCCAAGAAATCCACGATGCGGGCATGAAGGCTGCCGTCACGCTGAACCCCTCCACCCCCATCCACTCGCTCGAAGACATCATTGGCGACGTGGAAATGGTGCTGCTGATGAGCGTGAACCCTGGCTTCGGCGGACAAAAGTTCATCGAGAACACCATCGAGAAAGTGAAGCGTCTGCGCAAGATGATTGACGACAACCACCTCAGCACGCTGATTGAGGTGGACGGCGGTGTGCAAGCCGAGACCGCTCCCCGGCTGGTGAAAGCTGGTGTGGACGTGCTGGTCAGCGGCAGCTACGTCTTCAAGGCCGCAGATCCGCTGGCTACCATCGAAGGGCTGAAAGCGCTGGAAAGAGGCTGAGAACGCTCCCCTAACGACACACAAATGTCCACGGATGAATCTCAAGAACACTTGATTCACTCGTGGACATTATTATATTACCCCCTTTCACTCCCCTTTACGCCCTTTAAAAGCCCTATAAAAAACTTCAGACGGCCAGTTGCAAGGTGACATCGTATTCCTTTGCCATACGGCGCAGGTTAAGCAAAGCATAGCGCATGCGCCCCAATGCCGTGTTGATGCTCACACACGTGGTCTCGGCAATCTCCTTGAACGACATCTGCTGATAGAAGCGCATGAACACCACTTCGCGTTGCGGAGCAGGCAGCTTTTCCATCAGGCGGCGCACGTCGCGCATCACCTGGTTGTTGACATACTGGTTCTCGATGTTCGACTCATACAGCTCCCTATCGCTGATGTTTGAAAGGTCGTTGCCCTCGGTAGGCTCCACAATCTTGTCGGCCTTCTGCTCGCGATACCAGTCCATAATCACGTTATGGGCGATTCGCATAATCCACGCGCCGAACTTCCCGCTTGTGGTGTATTTGCCCTGCTGAAGTTTGGTGATGACTTTCACGAACGTCTCTTGGAAGACGTCATCAGCCATGTCATTGTCGCGGACAACGAAAAGGATATACGAATAAAGCTTCGATTGATTGCGTGACAACAGCAAATCAAACGCCCGATTGTTCCCATCTACATACGATAATGCCAACTCTTCGTCAGTCATATCCTTCAGATTTTTCATTTTCTTAATCCATTGGTTATTAAGTAAATGATGTTTCGATAGGCGTCAGGTTTTAATTAATAATTAGGTTGTCAAATAATTTTATCGCTTGCAAAGATAAGTGTTTTTATTTATCCCACCAAATTTTTGGGGCATTTTTTTTATGATTGCCGTTTTCACGCGCCACGTTTGACATAATCAATTGTAAAACTGTCTTCACTCGAAGATGCTGATGCGCCCGTTTTCGGACGAACATAAAAAGAGGTTGGTGCAGGAAGCTACCAACCTCGAGGGACGATTTCGTAAATCTCGAAATCTAAAAAACATGCCGCAAATATAAATTTTATATTCGAGAAAAGCAAATTTTCTTTAAGAAAAGTGCATTTTTTAACACAAAAATCAAAAAATAGTATATTTCTATGGTGATTTTGAAGCTTTTTCTTGAATAATTGTTATCTTTGTGCAATAATAACTACAAAACAATCAAAAACGTCGACACGAAACATGAAATTCTTACAAACTCTAATCATCGCTTTGCTCATGCCTACGTGCATGATGGCTCAAGGATGGGACGAGAACGTCTACCGAAACATTGAGAAAAACATCAGCCAGCCCACATTTGCTGACCGCGAGTTTGTCATCACCAAGTATGGTGCCAAGCTGACGGCAACGGCGGCGCAGAACCAGAAGGCCATCAACAAGGCTATCGCTACATGCTCGAAAGCTGGTGGCGGACGCGTCATCGTGCCTGAAGGACTTTGGAACACGGGAGCCATCACGCTGCAGAGCAACGTGAATCTGGTGGTGGAAAAGGGAGCCACGCTGCTCTTCGCTTTCGACTTGAACCTCTACCCCATCGTGAAAACCCGTTGGGAAGGCATGGACTGCATGAACTATCAGCCTTGTGTCTATGCCTATGAAGCCCAGAACATTGCCATCAGCGGACAAGGAACCATCGACGGCAACGGCTCGAACGAGACCTGGTGGCAGATGTGCGGCAAGGACACTTACGGATGGAGTGAGAAGACGGTGGAAAGCCAGAAGATTGGCCGCCCCCTGCTGTTTGAATACGCCGAAGCCGCCAAGCCTATTGAGGAACGCAACATGAAAGGCACGGGCATGCGTCCGCAACTCATCAACCTCTACCGTTGCGAGAACATCCTGATTCAGGACGTCACGCTCCTGCGTTCGCCTTTCTGGGTGATCCATCCCCTACTTTCGAAGAACATCACCGTGAAGAACGTGACTATCCACAACGATGGCCCTAATGGTGACGGTTGCGATCCTGAGTCATGCGAGAACGTGCTCATCGAGGGCTGCCATTTCGATACGGGTGACGACTGCATCGCCATCAAGAGCGGCCGAAATGCCGACGGGCGAAAGTGGAACATTCCTTCACGCAACATCATCGTTCGCAAATGCAAGATGCTCGACGGACACGGCGGCGTGGTCATCGGTAGCGAGATTACTGGCGGATGCCAAAACGTCTATGTGGAAGATTGCGAGATGGACTCGCCGAACCTTGACCGTGTGCTGCGCCTGAAGACCAACACATGTCGCGGCGGAGTGATAGAGAACATCCACATGCGCAACGTGAAAGTGGGCCAATGCCGCGAAGCCGTCATGCGCATCAACCTCAACTACGAGCCTCGTGAGAATGCTCCGCGCGGATTCATCCCAACGGTCCGCAACATCTATATGGAGAACGTAACTTGTGAGAAAAGCCGTTATGGCGTGCTCATCAATGGACTCGACGAAGCCGACAACATCTATAATATTAATGTGAAGAACTGCCGCTTCAACGGTGTTCAGGAAGATGCCGTGAAGCGTACGGGCAAGAGTCATGACCTGCACTTCGAAAATCTTTTTGTCAACGGCTCGCTCGTGCTGCTCGAAAAGCCATACAAACACTATTCAGAATGGCTCACAACGTCGGAAATGAAGCGTGTCGCCCATCCTTACCTGCTCGACTTCTCGAAGAAACCGAAATGGAGCTACGTGATGGGTATTGAACAGGAAGCCATGCTCGACACGTGGCTGGCCTACAAGAACGACGATATCCTTACATACCTGAAGGAATATCCCGCCACAATGATTGACGAAAAGGGCAACATCACGGGCTACAAATACGAAGACTTCAACCTCGACAACGTGCGGACGGCCCGCTACATCTTCCGCATGAACCAGCTGGAGCCGCAGAAGAACGTGGAGACGGCATTGAAGACGCTCTTCAAGCAACTCGAAAAGCAGCCTCGCACGAAGGAAGGCGTGTGGTGGCACAAGGCCATCTATGCCAACCAGGTGTGGCTCGACGGCATCTTCATGGGACTCCCCTATTACACGATGGCCGCACCCACATTGAAGGGGCAGAAGAAAGCCGTGAAATACTACAACGATGCCGTAGACCAAATGACGAAGACCGACAAACGCACCTATGACGAGAAGACGCAATTGTGGAAACACGCTTGGGATGAGACCCACTCCATGTTCTGGGCCAACAAGGAAACTGGGCAGAGCCAGCACACTTGGGCACGCGCTTTAGGATGGTATGTGATGGCTATGACCGAGGTACTTGACGTGCTTCCGCAAGACTATGCACGCCGCCAGGAGGTGGTCGATTTGCTGAATAAAGCCATGAAGTCGGTGGTGAAATACCAAGACAAGAAGACGGGAGTATGGTATGACGTATTGGACGTCAACGACCCGCGTAACTACTTGGAAGCCACAGCTTCATCCATGTTCGCTTATGTATTGCTTAAAGGTGTTCGCAAAGGCTATCTCGATGCCAGTTTCAAGGATGCCGGCATCAAGGCATACAATGGAATCATCAACGAATTCATCCGCGTGAACGCCGACAAGACCATCTCTTTGACACGCTGCTGTTCAGTCAGCGGACTGGGTCCCGACAAGAGTCCGCATCGCGACGGGTCGTTTGAATATTACATGAGCGAACCCATCCGAGACAACGATGCCAAGGGCGTGGGGCCGTTCATCTGGGCTTCGCTCGAAATGGAACAAATGGGATACAACACGGATTCATTTAATAAATAACGACTAGACTTTATGAAACATTTCTTTTTGGTCATAGCTACAACTTTCATCAGCATAGCCGCCCTCGCACAAGCACCTGCATTTCCCGGAGCCGAGGGGCACGGGCGATTCACAGCAGGTGGACGCGGAGGAAAGATTGTGCACGTGACCAACCTGAACGATAGCGGAACAGGCTCGTTCCGGCAAGCCGTCAAAGGCACCGACAGGAAGATTGTGGTCTTCGACGTTGCTGGCGTCATCGCCCTGAGAAGCGACCTGAATATCGATGCCAACACCACCATTCTGGGACAGACGGCACCTGCGCCAGGCATCACCTTGCGCTACTACTCTGTCAATCCCAACGGAAACAACATCGTCATCCGATTCATCCGCATGCGTCGCGGTTCGGAAAAGAACGTCAACGATGGTGCCGATGCCAGCACCTCCCGCGGCCATACCGGCCTCATGCTCGACCATTGCTCGCTCTCGTGGTCGATTGACGAGGTGGCCTCCTTCTACGACAACAACAACTTCACCATGCAATGGTGCACCATCGGAGAAAGCCTCAACAATGCGGGGCACGGCAAAGGTGCCCACGGATATGGCGGCATCTGGGGCGGTAAACTGGCTTCGTTCCACCACAACCTCATCTGCCACGTCAACAACCGGTCGCCCCGCTTCAACGGAGCACGTTACGAATGGACGGGATACACGGGCAACAAGCTCTATTCGGAATACAAATGGGAGAACACCGTGCAAGCCGAGAATGTGGACTTCCGCAACTGCGTCATCTACAATTGCGGTAACGGGTGTTATGGAGGACCTGGCGGCGGTAAAGTGAACATCGTGAACAACTACTACAAAACGGGACCTGCAGCCACCACCAACACCATCACAACCGTCACGGTGGGCGCTTCCGGAAATGCTGATGGGCATCCCACGCTTTGGGATATGACCAGTCGTTATTTCATCTCGGGAAATCAGATGAATGCAAGCATCGGAAACGACTGGAACAGAATCAGTTATGACAACGGTACCATCACCATAGATGGAGACCATTACAGCCTTGACCCGCAACATTTCAACGGCGAAAATGAAGAATATATTACCCGAGACGGAAAAGACTATATTCGCATTCGCCTGGACGAGCCAGGCCCCATTGGCGACGTGACAACCCACACGGCTGCCAAAGCCTTCGAGAAGGTGCTCGCCTACTCTGGTGCATCGCTCACTCCCGACGATGTAGACTTGCGCTATTTTAACGAGGCTAAGAACGGAACTGCCACCTACGCGGGGTCTGTTACCGGTAAGAAGGGCCGCATCGACTTGGTTTCCGATGTAAACGGATATACCGAAGCCAACTTCGGAACTGGCACTCACCCAGCAGGGTTTGATACCGACAACGACGGCATACCCGATGAATGGGAACGCGCCAACGGATTGAATTCCAATGATGCCAACGACG
>ODAI013958719.1_pt1 | contig 15618 bp, 14 predicted proteins | sample 1539321 | NCBI WGS metagenome assembly ODAI01 (sample SAMN02144231, study PRJEB22623) | gut metagenome | biome: sheep rumen | host: Ovis aries | place: New Zealand
CGTCTCAGTTATCTCCTGAGCATATACTGCTTCAAAGTAGTGTTTCACTGGTTCTCCTGAGAAGTGGTCAGTGACTGTAATACACTCTGTGCAGAATACACGTCCGTCCCTATCGATACCGAAGAGGTTGTTCTTACGAAGTTCATAGTTGTCTTTGCGATATGTGCCGAACCAGGTGGGTGCTTTGTCGTATTTGCTGATTGCGTATCCCTTTGCAGAGATGTAAGCAGCGAAATCAAAGAGTTCGTAACAACTGTATTTCTGATGATATGAATTCTCATAGCGCCAGTATGTCTTATCGTCTTCTGCTGCGAATGTGTCTTGAATCTGGAAGATGTATGTTGTCGGCTTCTCAATCTTGTCGTTCTTCAGCGTAATTTGATAGTAACGTCCCTTATAACCTGAGAACTGAGACTCTGTGCTGCGACGCTGCATTTCATCTTCAAGGATGCCGCCCTTGAAGTTGAGAATCTCTGTAGCCTTTGCATATGGGTACTTTGAGATGCTTTCGATGATTTCATCAATGAGTGCCGGACGCAACTGACGGATTGAAGTGAACTCTTTCTCTACATCAGTGTCTGAGAATGTAATGCTGCTTGCTGTTGAAACAGAAGCGACGTCTGCGCTGTTGTATGAAGCGTCTTGTGTAATATTATCTAAAATCATTTCCATATCGGTTTAAAATCATTTTTATATTTATCCACTATATTGTACTTATGAGTTTTCAATTAGTTGCTCTCAAAATTCGATTTTTGAGATTTCACACATAGATAAATAAAGAAATTGAAGTATAATCGGCTCTTATGCTGTGCTGCTTCGATAAATAAAAAGAAAAATAAATTTTACGTAAAATAATATGTCTGATTTTGAGAATGGTAAAGCTGTAAGAACTTCCGTTGGTACTCTCGGTCTGTCACACTTCCGTAACAGCCGCGTGAGCACTTCTCAATGGGAGCCTATCTATCAGAATCTGTTCAGCGTCCAGTTGGTTGCTCCGGAGGGCCTTCAGGACGGCTCAGAAGAGCGAGTGAACACAATTCTTGAGGGCGTTAAGAGCGTAGGAACAATCACTGCATCTAAAGGTTCTGCACCTGTGACGCAGACTTATAAATTCGCTACCCGTAGCTTCGCTGGTGCTACTCCGGAGTCGACCTATATCGACTTGCAGATTCAGTTCCAGTTGAACCTGAGCTACGACAATCCTAACGGTACGCCTTCTAACTACACTTATAACTTCCTGCGTCAGTGGGTCGACCTCGTGTACGATCCTCTTACTGGTCGTCAGGGTTTGAAGCGTGAGTATGCATCTTCACAGATGATTGTCACCATGCACGACCGTGCGGGTACTCCGTTCTGGCAGTTCATCTTCTACCAGATCTTCCCGACAACTGGTGCTCCTCAGCCCAACCTCGACTACACATCAGGTTCTCTGATGGAAGGTTCGATGACATTCCGTGCTGATTGGTGGGACGAATGCTCACTCTAATGTGCTGTGGATTTATTCTGATGAAAAACAATAGGACTTTCAAACGAAAGTCCTATTTTATTTTGTCCTAATATAAAGTCTATTATCTTCTTGTAATCATTATTTTCTTTATTTTTGACATCCACTTTGGAAATATATTATCAGTTGTATATAATGATGGTAGAAAATCTTGTTCTGTGTAATCGAAGTAGAAATTAATAGATTTCAATGCTTCCTGTAAATCAATCTTCCATATACTATATTCTCTATCGTTAAAATATTTGCTGTCTGTTTTTGGCTTTTCGCCATAGAGTTTATTAGCAAACATAATAATCATTCTATCTTCTGACTCAGGAAGTTCATTATCAGAACCATCAACATTCAAGAATACAAATAATCTACCAGAATAACTGAATAACGCATCATCTTCAAACGCTGGTTCTTTCCTGTCTTTCGGAACAAGTCCATTCTTCATTATTCGGTTATCGTACTTTGATGGGCATACGTGATAGACATAATCATATTGTTTTAGAACTTCGTTTAACTGCATTTGTGTATTCGGCTAAAATTCGATAACCATATAATCTAAACCGTTCAATTTATAATCCATTTTGGTAGAAACGAAGTATCCATAATATTCTAACAGTTTCTTTACAATGTTGTAATTTTCTTTCAGTTTTGGTATAATAAACGTTATCCAACCAATTCCCTATTCTTTTTCTATTATTTGTATTTGCCACGATTGCAAATGAAGAGATTTCGATATATGCTGCGCTGCATAGAAATCAATATTTCTAAGATAATCAAATTGGGTTGGGTTGAGATTTCCCTTTATCTATTCGAAAACGTCTTCTCTTGAATCTTCTACATCTGACAACATAGAAATAAATCTGAAGCGCAAGTTATTAAGATGACGAGTATGAAAAACGCCCTCAGTGACCATTCCATATGGTTTGTGGTTGAATTTCATATAGGGCGGCTGAAACATAGAGCACACAAAATATTCTCTATATTGTTGCATTGCTTGTGTCTCAGACACTTTGTCTAATTCAAGCGCATCTAATATATCTTTTGATATTGCTCTCATTGTAAGTTAAATAAAGATTTAATTATTTATCAAGAAAATAATAAAGTTTGAGATTTCACTCAAACTTCACCAAATCTTTATTACAATCAATCTTTACGTCATGGTTGATTGCGTTCTACATATCAATAAGAATAATCTTGTCCTTGTATATTTGTGCGTGTGACAAGTCTATTTCATCGAACCAGAAATTCTCAACCAAGTACTGCATCACATTCTGAGTAACAATCGTATTGATTTCGATACAATGATTCTTCATACGTCGAGTGATATATTTCAAATTATTCAACTCATCTAATGAATTTACTTTTAATGTTCCAAATACAACAAGACTTGCTGATTCGACATCAGTCTCTCTGATAAAACTTCCGAAACTAAAATCGCCCAAACTCAGAGACGTATTCTCTGGAATCCGAATTTCAAGAGACTTATCATTGAGAACCTTGACTACTTTCAAAAGACGAGCAACAGACGGACGCGACCCACATTTTACAAGATAATTATAATGACTTCCTGCTGCTCGTTCATTCAATACGTATGTAATTTGCTTTTTACTCTCAAATTTCGCTCCGAGAGTCTTCAAAGATGCAACAACATAAGACATATACTTATCATCAAACGTATGATATAAATACAACTGCCTAACAGTATTTTGACTCACATAATCAGCAGTGTTAAGATAACTCTGAGAATCTGGATTAAATGAAAAATATGCTGTTTTTAATTTCATCGGAGTTATTATTTGAATGAACTTATTTAGAATCAGACACGATTCTTCGAGCACATTCAACATATAATCGATGTCAGATTGCTTGCGTTCGTCATAGTCGAAAGTAATATACAAATCATCGAGTTTGAAGTACAGAACTCCGTTACCGCCATTGAACGCTCCCCAAGTCTATTTCTCAGGATCCAAGAAATTAACGGGATGATTGCCATCGCTACAAAGTCCACAGAAATCAATGTTATCGATATACTTTCCTTTCTATTGAAGAACTTCCAGGCGATATTCGTCTTTTGGTAACAAATTGCAACGTGATGTTACTTTGTTCAATGTGAAATGACTAGCGTGAAACCAGCAAGAATGCGTACCAGTTTTTGTAGCATTGCTGCTGTCCTTGATGACTTTGTCCCTATTGTTTTTATTGATGTCTTTTGGACTCAGTTCGTCGAACAAATCTTCGAATATATAATTACTATCTAAACTCATTATGAAGTGAAATCTCTCTTTCATTATTTATTTGCTTTCAGCGCACACAAAAAAGTTCCGAAAGATTTCTCTCTCGGAACACAAAACAGATAAAATATGATGACAGAATGTATTACACTTCGAAATCGAAGATGTCCTCAGGATTGATGTCACTCTCTTCTGAAGTTTCTTCTTTTTCATTTTCGCCTTTTTGTTTTTCTTCAGAAGCATTCTCATCTTCTGGTGTCTCTTCTTCGTCATTGAACTCGAAGTCTTCAGTCTCATCTGGAGTCTCTTCTGTTTCTTCTTCTTGATTATCAAGACCGTAAGATTCATCGTACTCACCAGAGTTATTCTGATGCTGAATGAAATTATACACTTTGTCAGACATCTCAAGCAAATCACTAGGCTGAACGTTGTCGAACAACTTTGAAATCTTAGTAGCAATCTTCAATGACTCGATACGTAACTGCTGCTCGTCCATCGGAGACTCTTGCTTCGGTTTGTCGTTTCCGTTCTGTGCGTTATCGCCATCGGCTTCGTTTACCAGGAACTCATCATTATCGAAGAGTTCGCTTTCCTTAATATTCTTTTTGGGTTGTAAATTATTCATAACTCGTTAAATAATGATTTCGTTTTATCAGGCCTGAGCCGGACCCATTGAAATGTAGCGCTGAATCAATGCAGCAACCTTGAATACTGTGTCAACATTGTAGCCAGACAACAGTTTCACTACGTCAAGAGAAAGATCAAGAGCCTTCATAGACAACTCTTGCTCAGTCTTCGTTTTCGTACCGATAGTCTCAAAATCAGAAACGGGAGAACCAGCTTCATCAAATGATTCTATAGTATCTTCGAAGTCTTGATCGTTTGCTTCAGCAGCATTGAACACTTTTTTGTTGTACTGACGTTCAGCGTTCTTATTGTATGCGGGCTCGATTTCGTTATCGTCAGCCTCGTTTACTTTCTTCTTACTATTATATTTTACCATACTATTTGATATTAGACAACAATTTCTTTATTTATCTTTGAAAGTAAGAAACGAATTTTACTTTCTTCTAGGATTGTGAGGCACGAACAAAGGTCTTGGAGACATATCGTATCCACTGTTACGACCCTGAGTCACGAACGGCTGCATAGCCGGACGTTTAGCCTAGACTCTCGTAATCTGCTGTTTCTTACCTTTCTTCGGCATACGACCAACGCCCATCTGTCTGAAGTCGTTTCCGAGTTCGTGAGTCCCTGCGGGTATCAAATCGCCCACACCCACTGTATTCATCGGAGTATTGTAACATCCAAAAGTTCCACCGAAGCAATCACCGCTTCCAATTCCGTCACACATATTCTAAATTAATAAATCCTTTTTATATTTATCGTTTCTTGACTTTCACAAAACTACTGCTAATTTCAATATTAGCCGTAATTTTTTCTAACTTACTTAGCGAAATGCTTTAGATAGAATATCTGCCACTTGAGTTTGATGAACATCAGAACTTCGTAAGTACGTGGGTTGAACAACTGAAGTTTCTGCTTCCAGAGTTCCATTGACTGACGGAATGTAAACCCGCCGAGCATACAGCGTATCGGATAGATCATAATTATTTAGAGATATATATTTCGTTTCATTATTTATTATCGAATTTTCAGAAACTTGGAATATTAAGAAACAAAAAGACTGCGCGACGCATCACGCGCAGCGCAGCCACCATAATGAAACTAATTTGAATGAAAAACGAGCAAACATGCTTGTTGTTTCTTCAGTTTCTAAAGAATTATATAAATCAAGAAAAGAGAATTCTCTTCGTTCTTGCCGGCGACTTAATAGTCACCTATTGAAAAGACCTCGCCACTTTCAACGTAATTTCTTCGCTTGTCGTGAGGAGGTCTTTATGGGAGGTCTCAGTCAAGTTCAGATACCCTTGAATATCTCGTCAGGGTTAAACTCGTCTTCGATTTCCTTATCTTCGTCTTCCTCAGACTTCTCGCTGTCAGACGACTCTTCGTCAGAAGTCTCTTCAGAATTTTCATCTGAATTCTCTTCTTCATTGTCATCATCAACGATTTCTCCGCCGATCATATCAGCGAACTCGTCCTTAGTAAGACCCCACTTAAGTTCGAGAGTATCACGAAGATTCTTAGCGTAGTCAGTATCTGTCAGAATCAACTTGTATGCGCCTTCTTCATCTTCTTCAGAAGTTTCTTCAGCGTCTTCTTTGTTGTTCTCTTCGTCAGTACTTTCTTCTTCGTCAGAAGTTTCGTCTTCCTCGTTCAGTTTAGTGCCTTTAGAAGATACAGACTCTTCGGTCTTTTCTTCAGATGCTTCGTCTGATGATTCTTCAGAAGTTTCTTCAGTATTTTCCTCAGACTCTTCGCTCTCTTCATCTTCGGACTCTTCGTCTTCGCTCTCAACTGGAGCAATTTCGATAACATCTTCAGGAATTTCAGCATCGATGAGGTCAGACTTCAGTTCTTCGGCTGCTTCCTTGCTAGCAAGAGTAATTACGATGGAACTGATTTCCTCTTCTTCATCTTCATCGGGATTGTCATTCTCTTCAGACTTTTCGTCGTCTTTCTTCTCTTCGTCGTCTTTCTTCTCTTCTTTCTCAGCATCAGCATCGTCGCTGCCTTCTTTGTTAGGATCGAGGTTCATACTGTCGAGACCTGCGAAGTCATCATCCTCAGTAATAGCCTGACGATATGCAATCTCTTCGCTGAGAATCTGAGCCAAGCGCTCTTTAGTAGTCAACTTCTGCTGAATCATAGCGCTGTCTTCCTCATTCAGACCATCGGTATTCTTGTTCTTGAGTTCTTCAACCTGAGAAGTAATCTTCTCGAAGATTGACTGAAGTTCATCGAGAGTATAGTCAACAAGTTTCTTCTTATTGATAGAAATGTTCTCGTGCAGACTCTTCTTGTTATTGCGCATAGCCTCGCAAATCTGATTGTAGAGTTTCTCACCGAGTTTCTCTTTCAAGAACTCAAGACCTTCATTCAGAGCTTCGCCACGTTCAGCCTTAGCCTTATTAATAGCAGCCTCATTAACAGTCTTGCTGTTGCGCTTACCGCAAATATGATCAATAAGACCGTTCAGAGATGGAATGTCTTCCTTATTTGTCTTCTTAACGTCACCACGAAGTGCTTCTTTCAGAGGAATGAGAACGTTAGACTGCTTATAGTCATTCTTGCGAATCTTGCGAATCTCAGAAATCTTGTCGGCTTCGTTCACTACTTTCTTCTTAGGACAGCAATCTTTCTTCTTTTCGTTGCACTCGAAAGTGTCATCACATTCGTCAACCTCATCGAATTCGGGAATCCCGCATTCATCGAGATCCTCGCTGCCGCACTCAAAAGTGTCACCACATTCGTTAGTGTCGTCCATACCGTCGCATTCACTCAAGTCTCCGTTGACAACGAATTCGTTCACATCGACGTTTGCTTCGTCGAAAGCAGTTTCAATGTCTTCGACGTCCACGTCACCCGAAATGTACATATACACCAGGCCGTCTTCCTTAGCACCCTCTACGGTAGCACCGATAGACTGGAGGTCAGCCTTAATATCATTGACACTATAGTCGCTGCCTGCATCAATCAATGCCTGCTTAAGAGCGCTTACGTTAATTTTCAAAGTTGAATCCAATTTCATATTTCTAAAATAGAATCTAATTTTATTATTTATCATCGAAGTTGCGAGAAATAAACTCACTTTCTCCGAGAGGGTAAATTATTTGCCCAAATCTTTACTTGTGTCAATGCAAACGATATTCTTTGCCGGCACTCCGTTCTGTATTATTTTCGGTATAATAGCCTTGAATCCCCACGAATCGCTCTCTTGGTTCATAATAACGAAAAGAATCTTTTCACGAATCTTCTTAGGCAGTTTGCCAATCATACCGTAAGTATCGTCAATACCGTCAGTGAACACTATGATAAGCGTACGAGGATTAGACGTTGAGAACAACTCTCTCATATGACGGTTCTTCGACTTCTTAAGTTCTGTAACGTGAACTACAGACTTTCCGATGTTAGTACCGCCGCTTGGATCCTTGCCTGCTACACGCTTCACAAGACGCATCTTCTCTTTCGCTGTAGTGTCTTTGTACCACAGACGAATTCTGTCTTCCAGAAAATCATCAGAGAAATAAGTCATAGCAGCCTTGCGAATATCAAGACCCGTACGTGTCTCAAGACCGATAAGTTCGCGGAACACAATCTGCAAGTCTTCGTCTGAGATAGAACCTGAGTTATCGACGAGATAGAAGATGTCAGCAGACTTACGACGCTGTTCTTCTACTTTGAAGTCTTCGATCTTCTCGAAGCGGTCGGCGCGGTCGATACCGAAACGAGCACGCTTCATCTTGCTGTCAATGTCGGGCTTCACGCCAAGTTCCTTGAAATGCCGCAAAAGCAATGCCTTCCACTTAATCTGAGGCGGCTTGAGCGCTTCTTCAATCTACAACATACGATCTTCCATAGACATGCCCTTACCGGCATTGCGACCAACTTCACGCAACTTGTCGCGCACTTGTTTGATAATCTTCTTAGCGTGTTCTTCTGGTGTCGTATTAGCATCAGCATCAGTCATCTCGCCTTCTTGCTCAAGAATCTTCAGACCCTGCTCAACAGTAATGAGGTCGCCTGCGCCCCAGTCCATACCAATAGACACACGATAAACTGGAGTCTTTTCTTCTCCGTCGCCCTCGCCTTGTCCTTTCTGACCATCCCGTTGACCAGCGCCGCTGCCCTGACCATTTTGGTTTTGCCCGTTCTTTTGACCTTGACCATTCTGCTGATTCTGTCCATTTTGACCGGCGCCTTGCTGTTGATTGCCTTGCCGATTTCCCTGGCCGTTTTGCTGATTGTCGCCAGACTGTCCACCGCCATTACCTTGTTGGTTCTGACCATTCTGCTGCCCAGCACCAGACTGCTGTTTTTGTCCACTGTTCTGACCGGATTTCTGCTGATTTCCTTGTTGTCCAGAACCGCCACCAGACTGCTGGTCGCCATCATCGCCAAGTTTATTGGACTTTTTAATTGGAGATGCGCCGCTACCATTTCCAGTCTGGTCTTTGTTGCCATTCTGTTGCTGACTTCCCTGACTACCAGAGCCTTGCCCGTTCTGCTGATTCTGCTGTCCATTCTGGTCCTGTTGATTTTGTCCGCTTGAGCCGCTACCCCCACCTTGGCCTTGCTGATTCTGATCTTGCTGCTGAGAATCGCCGCCGCTTCCAGAACCGCCGTCACTGTCCTGATTTTGATTCTGCTGATTGTTCTTAGCCAACGATGGAGGCTGAGGAAGATTCGTAATCTTCAGACCTCCCTTACCGCCAGCACCTTGCTGCTTAGCAGAATTCAAGATAGCCTTGATGCAATCATTGTAACCCTGATTCCACTCATCAACATTCACACCACTTGGTGCTACTGCTGCTTCATTTACAGAACCAGACATCACATCATAACCGTACATCTCTCCGAGAACTTTGTGAGTGAACTTACTCTTGTCTACAGCAAGCGGGTTAAAGTTATCCAAATCGATAAGACCGTTCTTATAATCTTCGATAGCCTGCAACCAACCGCCTACGTAATCCTCTGCGGCTTCTTCTTGCTGTTCCGGCATATCCATACCGCCCATTCCGCCATTCTGGTCATCATCAACTTCCTGAGTAGGAGGAATAATTTTCTCTTTGTGATCCGGATGTTCTCCAGCAGCATAACGCTCATCGAAAATTACAGTCCAAACTTTGTTTCCGTATTCTGGCTTGAACCAACCGTCAGTCGCTACAGTAGCGCCCTCGAATTCTGGCCACTGCTTCTCAATGTCTCGGTTAATCTCAATATCCATCGACGTATTTGCAAGCCAATGAATGTATTCACCACCAGTAGCAGTCTCTTTCTTGCGCTTCGACTGTTCTACGTGACGATATATCATATGATAGCACTCGTGCATAATGATAAACAGGAAATACTTCGAACCCTCGAATCTTACGTCGAACTTTGCAGGGTTGTCTGGGTCTTTCCAGTTGATTCCCTTTTTCACGAGTTCTATTACTTTCGGTTTAGCGGCTTCTCCGCTCTTATCTATAACTTCTTTTACGAAACCTGGATTAAAGAACAAGCGCACACCGTCTGTAGCAGCAGTAGGAATTTGGAACGTCCAAATGATTCTGTCATAGAACTTGCCGATTACTGAGTACTTGCCGTGATGCATATAGTCCTCAGCAACAGACGTATAACGACTCAGAAAGTTCTTAAGACTAAACGAACGCTCTTCCTCTTCTCCCGTCACTACATTCGTAATTTTCAATGTAACCCAAGGATGTTCTTTCATCTCCTTAGTTGTAACTGGTCTAAACATATATTGCTTTCTTTTTTATTTTTATATTAAGTGATTTTTCTTTAAGAAAGAACCGAGCGACGACCTTCATCGCCGCCCGGCTATCATTGCGTTAAATCAGTTCACGTTATCAGCGCTTGTCTACTGACTTCAACTGATTGAAGTTCTGCTGGTACGTATTTGCTTCCATCATCATAATTTGCAACAGTTTGAAGATGTTGAAGTGAATGATGTCAGAGATAGTTCCGTTAGCCTGGAGGTTAACACTCTCCTTACCGTTCTTACCAGTTCCGCAAATCAAGTTGATACCACGTTCGATGTTAGTAACAGCCTTGTTGACCTGCTCATCAGACTTCATACCGAGTTCCTTCAGAAGTTCTTCACGATACTCATTGCCGATCAAACCGGGAGTAAGCATCTGGAACGAATCACGAGTGAACTCAATCTTGATACGATACTTAGTATAGTTGACCATATACTTGAAGAAGTCATAAGTATTGTAGAAGTGGAAAATGACTTTGCGAACGACAGGATTAATCTTGTCAATCTGAATCAAAGGCACAGTACCGTAGTCGTTACCAGTCTTCAGTTCGAAGATGTCCTTCATATCCTTTGCAGACGGAGTCTTCAACTGAGTGCCGACAGAACTTTCGATAATCTCTTCAATCTTCTTCTGAGCATTAGCGTCAATTTTCTTCACACCGATGAAACCGAGTTTGTCAGTCAACTGAGGAATCATAGGAGCAAGAGCCTCTGCATATGTCATATAGTCGTCAGCAGCAGCACCCTTACCATTAGGATAAGAAGAAAGAATGAACTTGTTGACTTCTGATACGATACCAGAGTCGTTCTTCCACTTCAGACCTTCAGTCTCACGAGGACTTGCGTCGTCAGCAGCTTTCATATTGTCAGGAAGATAACCAGTATTGTAAATAGACTCAATCAGACGAGGATCTTCGAAAGTCTTACGCCAAGAATAGTAGTCCTTCATCATACGAACTGGAGCAGTCTCATCACGACCACTGTCACCAGATGCAGTCTTCAACTTCACAATCTCGATAAGAGCGAGACGAACTTTCTCCATCTTAGCAGCAGCGCTCAGAGGATGACTGATAGCATCCTTGTAAGCGGGTGCATTGTGTACGAGGTACTTGTGACACCACCACTTCCAGTGCTCATCGGGAACGTGCTCAAGCGCTTCCTGAACATATTCTGGAGCAGCACCGTTATAATCCTTCTTAATGTAACTGCGGAGACAAACCTGGTCGTAAGAATACTTCTTGCCGACTACGTTCGGAGCGAGCAACTGACGCAGCATCTCACGATATGCTTCAGAGATTTCGTGCCATGTACGACCGTTCCAAGTCTGCATAGTATTTGCGAGAGGGTTCTTACCTTCGTCGTTCAAATCCTTAAGAGCTTTCCATGCTTCCCAGTTAACACCACCACCATCGGGTTCATAAACGTCACCTTCGAGACTCATATCATCCTTAATCTCTGCGAGTTCTTCGTCGTAACCGCCGAAGTCAACAGTACGATACCAGATGTAGTCAGGCATAGCCTCTACGAAGTTCACGATTTCTGGTTCAACCTTGGCCTTACCGCTTGCACCGTATGAACGAGCCCAAGCAAGCCATTCCTTCTTAGTAGGAACATATGTCACAACAGTGAAACGCTGAAGAATAGGAGTAGACTCAAGAGAACCGTCAGATTCCTGGTTCGGGTCGTCAGTGAAACGGTTAGATGCACAGATGATACCCCAAGAGCGTGCGAGACGCTTCTCCTGCAACTTACGGTCACAGATGTTCATCAGAGCCTCGAAACCAGTCTTACGAGCACGTACAATCTCATCGAGGAATAAAATACCGCCCTGCATTGCACCACCAGTCTCTGTATCGATAAGTGTAGAACCATCAGCAGTCATATGCTGACAAAGTTCAAAACGCTTTTCCATCTCTTCGTTGTATGCAGCGTCTGAAGGAGTATACATAGGCAACCAAGACAGTGTGGCCTGTTCGAAAGTAGAGTCTTTCACAGCGACACCCACTTCACTACCAGCACGAGTGTCGATGTTCTTGGGCAGACGGAACGAGTCACCATCAAGGTTAGCACAGTTCAAGTCATACATAGCGAGCAGACGAGGTGTAGAAGGATGATGACGATAATCGTGGATACATTGACGTACGATTTCAGTCTTACCGATACCAGGAGCACCCCAAATCAGCAGAGGCTTAGTCTTGTTGTCGTTAGCAGCAACTGTCTTAGCATATTCCTGACGAGTAGCAGCCTTAGCCTCAGCATAGCGAGGATCGTTCATCAATTCTTCATCATCTTCATCTTCGGGTACATCTTCATCGTCAAGTGCATCGATAGAAGCAGCAAGAGAAGTCTTCAACTGACCGTCGATGCTTGCCTCAATGAATTCCTTCAGCACTTCAGTGCCTACAATCATACCGTTGAGGTTCTTACGTCCGATACCATCGATGATAGGACGCAGAGACAGAATACCAGCCTCATTCAAAATATGATGGTCATCAGAAAGAACCGAACGATAGTTCTTCTCATATACATACTTGATAGACTCTTCGATAGTGTGGTCTGTAGTACCAGCATCCTTCATCACAAGATTCCAGAAGCGGTTGATATCTTCGATTTCCTGAGCAGCCTGTCCGCAGTTGTCATCAGACTCAGAATCGCCAGCGGCTTCAATGCCGGCATCTTCAGCCATCTCAACCATATTTGCATTGGGATAGAACTTAACGAATTGAGGCATCTGGCCATTAGCTTGTATTGCAACGAGATTCAGAGGATGGGCCGTTGCGTTGTCGTCCATTTCGCCTTCGGGATTAGCAAAGAGGAAGATACCCTTCACTTTCTTGACAATCCAAGAAGCGAACTTCTTACCGTACTTCTTTACAGTATCGATAAGACCCTCGTTGATGTAAACGACGTCCAGAGGAACGTTCTTTTCAACACGGTTATTCTTGAAGCGGATAGTACACGTATTATCGCTTTCGTTCAATGCGATAAGTTCACCAGTAATCTTATACTGTGTGTTGTCCATCTCGTGCAGAATAACTACAGGAACTTTCAAATCTTTTTGAATCATATTCTTAAACTATAGTTTATTTTATGTGCAAAGTTATACGCAATTTCTTTATTTATCAAGGCACGAGATGGAAAGAAAGCAAAACGCATTATCAGAAAAGCGTGTTTGGATTGAAATTGTTGATGTCAATTCCGGTCGCTGCTTTCTTCTTGATTCCGTTCATTTTATCGAACTCTGCGAACACTGATGCTTCAAGTGTCTTCTTCTTGTTTCCGGATGAATATTCAGTATCTTCAAGAATGTCTTGCGCACGTACATTATCTGTATGTGCGAACGGAGCATTGTTGCTGACCATATATTCAATAGTGTCTTTATAGTCACGGATTTCATCGGGGAACAATGAACTGTTCAACTCTACAAGTCTGCGCTGCTGGTATACTCTATCATTGAAATCGACATCGTCTGCTACAACCTTGCAGACTTTCAAAATAGCGTCTTTCAAGTTGCAGACATTCTCGTTTAGAGTCTTGACGTCAGTAATGCCGAGAAGTTCTATAATTTTCTTGTACTTTGCTGGAGTCACACGAGCAGACTTTCCGTTACGATAATAGTTATAGATGCTCGGAACGTCGTCGCTTGAGTCTCCGCAGAAAATCTTGCTGAGCACAATCTCGTTCGGATTCTCTACCCAGAGTTCAATGTTATGATTCGTCTGGAGAATCTGATTGATATTGTTCTTCACAGGGTCGTAGTTCGAGAAGAACAAGTCCACTTCATTATCGTTGAGCCAATCCTGGAAATCCTGTGGGACATAAAGACGACGAGTCTTTGACTTCGCACGTGTTGTCGTATTATAGACAATACAGAACTGATGACTCTTCTTGTCGAACTCAATCAACTGACGGAGGTCGGCGTCTGCACTGACGATAATCATATTCGTATGTGCCGGGCGTCCCCACAGCGTCTCTTTTGTCATTGCGATGATGTCATCTGCCTCTCCGTGCTGTACACATCCGATGACTGCATTGAGTTTCTGACGAAGAATGTCCTGAATATCATCACTTACTTTATAGAGCGCTTCCCAATTGATGTTCGGATCTTTCTCGCGGTTAGACTTATAGACATCGGGAAGAATGCTCTTTCTCCAAGCGTCCTTTCCGTCAACAGCCAAGAAAAGATGCTGAGGCTTGAAGATGTTGTAGATAGCAACTACGTCAGTACACAATTTGTAACCGAACGAAAGCAAGTCCTCTTTTCTGGTATAATCGCCAGCAGCCGGATTCACGAGATTATACATAAACAGGCTGCGATAGAAGATGTTCGACCAGTCAATGACGAGCATCAAGTTGTTTTGCTGAATATTATTATTTTGCATATCTAATATAAGATAACTGTTTTTCTATTTATTGGAGACTTTTGGCTCTTATAGTTTGTACGCAATGAAATTGAAATAGTTTCTTAATTGGACGAATAAAGCCACAAAAAAGAGGATGCCGGATAAGCACCCTCTTCGAATTATCTCAGGAAGTTAAATTATCAATGAATCTCTCTCCAAGTCTCTTCGTATGCTTCGTTACCGTCAGAAGCGACTGTTCTTGTTATTGTTGAATGAAGCGCATTGTTGTTCTGTTCCTCGCTGCCGTCGTCGAGTTCGCGCCACTCATCATCGTAGTCGGGACCTGGCTCAGGATCGTCACCCAATGTACGCCAGTCAAGTTCCTCGTCGCTGATGCGCTTGATTTCCTCAATCATAGCGGGCAGGATGTTAGTACTTGGCTCGATGACTTTGTCGATTCCCAGTTTGTTGTAGATAGCATAGACCATATCAAACAACTGCTGCACGCTTGAGTCTACCTAGTCGATAGCGTTAGACAACTGACCGTCCATAACCTCAACGTATTCGCTCAGAGCGCCAATCTTGATATTGAACTCGCTTGCGTCAACCGCCTGCTTATTCTCAAGTTCAGAAATACGTCCCTCAAGAGAAGCGTCTACAGCGTTAACATAGTCTGCGAAGTTATCTACAGAACTGTCGAGAGCATTTATCTTATTATTCAAGTCGACTACGGCATCAGCCATCACATTCTCTAGATTAGAGAACTGAACATAAAATTCATCAGTCGGAACAGAAATGCTTACATCTGTATAGTCATCACCACAACGATGTGTGATTACATAAGTATCGAAGTACTGCTGTTCTTCTGTGTGTTCCTTTGTGATGTTTGTAAGATAACTGTTCTCAATAGCACCAATGCTGTTAGCGAGGATAGTGACGTCTTCAATGTATTGCTCTTCAAGAGAAGAAACGTCATAAGCAACGGATTCTACTCTCTGGTTCAGCGTATAGATGTCATTAGCGTTCTCGTTGATGCTTTCGTTGACTACAGTAAAGTTAGCAGCAGTCTCGTCTTCAAATGCGTCAAGTTCATTACGCAGAGAACCGAGGCTTACTTCAAGAGCGTCGATGCCGGCTCGCAATGCTGCGTGTTCGACTTCATTA
>ODAI014125082.1_pt1 | contig 15616 bp, 10 predicted proteins | sample 1539321 | NCBI WGS metagenome assembly ODAI01 (sample SAMN02144231, study PRJEB22623) | gut metagenome | biome: sheep rumen | host: Ovis aries | place: New Zealand
AAGCTGCTACAGTTATAAAATGCATACCCCCCTAATTCAACCACTCCTTCCGGAATAGTTAAAGAAGAAAGACTACTACATCCATCAAACGCACAATAACCGATACGATATACACTACTTGGAATGGTTACGGAAGTAAGTCCTACACAGCCTCGGAAAGCATAATCGGCAATAGAGGTGGTATAATTGGGGATAATAGTACTCTTACAGCCAACCATTAATGCGTTATCACTCGTGCGCATAATGGCATTACAGTTGCCGGCACTATTGTAGCTTAGATTGTCTTCGCTTACGGTAATGGTATCCAAGACTTCCGTATAGTTGAAAGCATCAGAGGATATATTAGTAGTAGTGCAAGGGATATGAATGGCTTTAAGCGAAGTGCAGTAATGGAAAGCGTCGTAGTTTATGGTCTTCAGGCTGTCACCAAATTCTACTGAGTTGAGGTTCCGTGCAGAATAAAAGGCGTGCGAACCTAAAGTTTTAACTTTTCGCATTACTACTGTCTTCAGAGAGTAATTGTATGCAAAGGTGAAACTATTCATCGATGTGACATTTGATAGTCCGAAATCTACCAAAAGTAGGCTATCACAGCTCGCAAAAGCGTGGTATCCTATTGTTTCTACGTTGTTCCCCAATCGCACTCTTCTCATTCCGCAATAGTAAAAAGCATATTCGTTTATTTTTGTCAGTCCGAGACCAAAGTGTACAGAGTCGGCTTTTTGCAGGTAGTACATAGCATACGAACCCACCGTTGTGACTTGGTCGCCGATATTTATTCGTTGAATATAGTTCCGCCATGGGTACCAAGGTGCTTTGGTGTCGGTGGAGTAGTCTTTCATTTGTCCATTGCCGGTGATGGTAAGGACGCGGGAGACAGTGTCCACTTGCCAGAAAAGATTGGTGCTGTCGTTGTTAAAGACCGTCTCGCGTCCGCAGTAGCCGGAGAGGGACTGGGCACTAAGGGGCGTTGTGCCAACCAAGATGGTCAGAAGTAGAGCGATTCTACCAAATGCCGAATGAAGGTGTTGCATATCTGTGTTATTTTTTGATGTTTCAGAATTGGTCAAGAAGGTATGGAGAGGTATAGGAGGAGTCTTTACCAGGTAGCGATAAATGGATTGGTTAACATTGTAGGGGCAGAGCTATTGTCTGTCCAATAGAATGATGGCAATTGCCACTGCATGAGAATAGTGAAAAGTGAGAATCACTTGTCGGAGCAGGTATGGTGAACTTAGATTTCATAAGTATGGTATTTGTTGTTTTATGGTGTAAAAACGAATGGCAGCATTTCCCCTTCTTTAGTTTTTTTCCCTGTGCTACGATACTATTTTTGCAATTCTTTACATGCCTCAGGCGGCAGGCGGTGTGATGCCGAAGCCTTGTGCATACTGAATCCGACTGCAAAGGTACAAAAAATAATTGATATGTGCAAATATTGTACAAGGGAAATGCTGCTTTATTCGTTTTTTTATGTAAAATGTTGCAATTTCTTAAGAATGGAAGTAAACTTTACGCCAAATATTTAATTGCCAACAAAGTGTTTATTACAGCACATCCCAGATGGGGTTGGCATCTTTTTCGTTGTCAATGTCGATGTATGCATTGGTGTCGGAGGTGCATATTATATCCGTTGGTATATAAACGAATTGCAGGAATGGTTCAGAATATTTTTTCTTCATATGAATAGGATTATTGGTGGATATATTTCTTGCCATTTTGAATGTAAACCTGTCCGGGTATCGGTTGCGATACCGGTTGTCCGAGGATGTTGTAGATAAGTCCATCTTGTGCGGCATCAATCATGTTTATCGCCGAGGTTTCCTCAATAACCAAACGGATAGAGGGAGCATCGGTTTCAGCCGGCAACGTGAGCCAACAGCGTCCCTCGGGGATAAAGAATGTTTGCCCGTTGACGTTGTAGAACTTGGGCGTTTCAGCCTCGGGGTCCTTCTGAAGTACATATCCAGTTGTGATGGACTGTTTCGTAATGGCACCATTCAGGAGTCCCGCCGTATCCGTTACATATCCGGCTTCGGGATAGTTGGCTGGATCGACAGTCCCGCTGACATTCCCCGAAAAACCAGTGGCAGCGTGCAGTACATAAGGTATATAGGCCTGCAAGGAAGTCACCTTGGAAAAATACACATCGTTGCCATCCACTCGCTCGCTTCTGTAGGCACTCACGCCGTTTGGCAACTCAGCGTCAAACGGCAGGATACACGTGCTCCACTGCGCCGAAGGATTGACATACAATGGTGCAGTGGCATCGGTGGTGACAGTAACGGCATTGGAGACCGCATTATTGAAGTTGTACCCGTCCACATGCCCTGTCCCGCTGTCATACGTGGCAAAGGCTACACCAGTAATGCTGATGTCGGGCGTGCCGGGCTTGGCATATGGGGAGGCTTGGAGGTAGATTGTGAACAAATCACCTGAGTTAGCCTTGAATGACGCATTGGAGTTAGATGTACATGCTACACGGAGAACGCGGTTCCCCACTACTCCGTAAGTGAATGAGAAATTATGAGAGTATGTCTTGTTATTGCCGCGTCCGGTGGAAGGATAGAAATCGTCTGTTTCCGTTGCCATATATACCGACAATTCGTCTTCATATAACTCTATCTCCCACCCCTCGGGCAGTGTAATATCCATGTTATAAGAGGTGTACAAGCGTGTGCCCTCAAGGGAGACGGTGACCTGTACGGAAGTGCCTCCCGGGTTGAGGGTGGCGTTGCTGATGTTAATTTGGTCGGCTTGGGCTGTATATACTATAGCCGCAAGCGCGAAAAAAAGGAAGATTCGCTTCATGGCTGTTATCTGTTATTCAAAAATCTACTTATTACTTCGGTGGCATCCACCACATTGACCGTCCCGTCATGATTGACATCGGCAAGTGACTTCTGCAGTTCCACAGTCGTTCCCTGCAGATAGGCACCTATCAATATCGTTGCATCCACCACGTTCACTATTCCGTCGGCGTTGAGGTCACCCGTTGCCGTGTAGGCAGTAGCAGAGGGTTCGTCAGGGTTGGCAGGATTGAAGGAGAGCATGGCTTGCAAGGTGGCACCGTTGGCAGGCATCTGGTAGTTGAAGGAAACGGATTCGGAGATGCGTGTCCCATTTTGATACCATCCTAAAAAATCGTAACCTTGTGAGACGTATGCACTAACCGTGATATAATCATCCGCCTCTGCTTTCTCTCCTGACGTGCGGTTGAAGGAGCAAGCCCCCTCAATGTTGGTGGTCAGATAAAGCCGGTATTGGTTGGTGTAGTCCGGTTCTGCGGGATTGTTGGGTGTGAAGTCATATACTGCCACCAGTGTATCGGAGCGGTTGGACATGGTGTAGGCAAAAGCAGAGTTGGTACTGAGTGTTTCCCCCGTACGTTTATGCTCCCAGTGATTGAACGTATATCCTGTTCTTGCCGAGGTCCGCACATTGACGGTGACACCTTCCATGTACATGCCTGAGCCGGAAGTGGACCCCGCCATGGAGGGCGAGACCACCGTAATGAGGCGGAAATACGCCTGTGGCTCTTGAGGATTGTCAGGGTCGTAGTCTGCCCATACAGCCATGCTTAGCAACAGGAGACCTGCTGCCAGCATGGACTTATTCATGTAGTGTTTCATGGTGTCTTATTTTACTATTACTTTGGTGGTGTTGTTACCCGCCTGAACAAGATAGGTACCGGTGGGAACGGAGACTAATCCGTCTGCAACCATTTCTGTCACTTGTTGTCCGTTAGCCGCAAAAATGCGAACGGCGTTACCATTGATACCGGTTAGGTTGATGGCTCCTTCAGATGCAAACACGCTCACACCAGTCTCGGCAAGGAAGTCGGCAATGCCGGTTTCTTCGCTGTTGATACGAACAGAGAACCGCTCAGGGCTGTAACCCGCTTCGGCAGAGAAAGAGTAGCTACCAAGGGTGAGGTCGTGCGTATTGCCGGTGAGGTGGTCTTCCAATAGCAGAGGAACGTCCATGCGTGTGACGGCAATAGTGTAAACTCCATCTGCAGGGCATTTGATACCAAGTTGTGTTTCATAGGAACCCTTCGGGCGCTCGTTAATGGAGTAGTTTACGCCTTGGTAGGTGGTGTATATCTGGGGCACGGCTTCGGTGGAAATGAACTTCGAGGCATCGCAGTCGAGTTCGTAACCCATTGCGTGTGTATCGTTATAAACAATACGTGTCTTGTCGGTGTTCTCACCATCGGAGATAGTGAGGTTGACGATGAGACGGTCGGGGTTGACCTGCTGCATGGCGCGACGCTCTGCTGCCTTTTTTGCTTTCTCTTTACTTTGTCCGTGTGTCTCACGTTTTCCGCGGTCATGCCCCACTTCGGTTGTTTGGGCATTGGGTTGCTGTACGAAGTATGCCTCAAACGGCGAGAAGGTATAGTCGTCATCGCCCGGGCGGATAGCCTCATAACTACTGCCGTTCCAGACGGTGATAGGTGCATTAAAGGTAACGTCCTCCAGCTCATAGTAACTGGTGTAGGGGTTGCCTACAAAGTTCCAGTTGGCGTTTTGTGCGTTGCCGCAGTTGTGCAGTTCCAATTGGATGGGTGCCTCGTTGGCGAAGTCAGGATTGAAAATAGGAATAGAGAGTGTGCCGGCTTTGTTGCAATGGAAGATATAGCCTTTGCCGGCATGCAGGACACTGCCAGTCGCGGATTTCCAGTTGCCCGAGGCGCTACTGTTGGTGGCACGGGATTCGCCATCATACTCACGCCATACATAATTGCCGGGTGCTGTCACTTTGCTCAAGTCCACATCGAACGGGAAAGAGAGGAAATACCAGCGATTTCCCGTTACCTCGATCTCACAATAGAGGGTGTCGATGATAAGGTTGGCTTCCTCTTCGTGTTGATCCTCATCGTTCCACTGACGGTGGTTACCGATGAGGGAGCCGCATTTGCTACCATCGTGATGAAGATGCCCACTGCGCAGGTGTTGGTGACCGGTATTATCAACCATGAAGCCACTGCCGGCATGGAAATTACCCCTCGGGTGGCGCACTTTCTGTTGTCCATGTTCGTCCAATACCAGGTCGCCATTCTCGTCCACTTCGCTTTCGCCTTGGATGGTACCTCCATCAAGGTTGTAGTCGTTGTCAATGTTAAATCCCGAAAATGTAGGGTCCCATTCATCCAAGTGTGCGAATTGCGACCATTGGGTGTCGTAGTAGTATTTCCAATAAGTAGCGTCCCACTCTTCGTTGCGAGGGATATAGAGCGTGGCATTTCGGAAGGTGTTTTCACCAAATGTATATTGTCCCATTGGAATAGGTTCCACTACTTTAATATACACAGCAGACAACGTTGGGCCATTAAATGCGTAGTTACCAATACTATTTATATTATTAGGAATAGTTATAGATGTAAGTTTATAGCAACCTTCAAAAGCGTTCCATTCAATAGTTTCTACTTTATCTGGAATAATAATACTAGAAAGTGAAGCGCAAGATTGAAAAGCGTTTGCCCCTATTTTTGTCAATTGTTTTGGGAGGGTAACAGAAATAAGGTCATTACAACTAGAAAAAGAGTATTCTTCTATTTCTGTTACATTTTCTGGTATAGTAATGTCGGTAAGGCTAATGCAATTACCAACGGCACGTGTCCCTATGCTTGTTATTGTAGATGGTAAAGATATTTTTGTCAATCTTATCATTCCATAAAAGAAATACTCTCCTAATCTATCATTTTGAGTAGAATAGTCCATATAGTATTTATATGGATTTTCAACAATAACTGCATCCCCCAAGTCTAATTCATGGAGGTTAATCATTTTGTTGCGAATAACCATAATGTCGTATCCGTTGATGGTGCCGGATACCTTCAGTTTAACGACATTGCTAAGTAGCGGGTCAGTGATTTCTGCTTCGAGGGCAGACCTATCATCCAATGCTGTAAGGTTGACATCATAGTCGGTCTGCACAGCATTAGATAGTATTTGGTTTGCAAATGAGCCCCAATTATTGGCACTTTTATATGCGTCTAATGATGCATCCGGAACGATGATTACTGCCAGATTCAAAGAATTGTATTCTCCTAACGAAGGCACTGAAGTGGGTAGCATGTTAATCATAGTAAGTCGATCGCATTCACCGAAAGCCCTAATACCAATACTTGCAACATTGTTAGGTACAGTAATAGAAGTAAGTTTTGAGCAATAGTTAAATGCATAGTCTCCAATGCTTGTAACATCATCACCCATGAGAACCGTAGAAAGGTTTGAACAATGATCGAACACATGATTATTGATGGTGGTTAGTCCGTCAGGTAAAGCAATAGAAGCAAGTTTCGAGCAATATTCAAAAGCATTATTGTCTATTGACGTCACTTCATTTGGTATCGTAACAGATTCAAGATTTGTGCAATAACCAAATGCGGCATATCCGATACTCGTGATATCATTACCCATAGAAACGGAAGAAAGATTACTACAATAATAAAATGCGTAATTATTGATAATAGAAACAGCATCTGGAATACTAATAGAAGAAAGGCTAGAACAATGATTGAAAGCGCCTATTCCAATGTTAGAAACAGTGCTGGGAATAGAAATATTTAACAAACTTGTACACTCAGAAAAAGCCTCATGTCCAATACTCGTGAGATCATTTGGCATAGTTATCGAAGAAAGGTTAGTGCATCCTCTAAAAGCATTGTCGCCAATTTTAGTTATATCGCCATTTACCACTACTGATTCAATTGAGGTAGAATAACTATTCCACGGGGTTTCACTAGGACTCCAACTATACATTTCGCCAGAGCCAGAGATGGCGAGAAGACCATTGTCATCGATTGTCCATGTGATATTCTCTCCACAAGTTCCGGAGTCAATAATTTCCCCTCGAGCATGGAAAGTGGGTACCAAAAAGCCAGCGAGGCATAGCGCAAAGGTGAGAAGATGTCGTTTCATAATTCTATTTGTTTGTTGATTAATAATTACGTTACTTATAGGCACCACAAAAAGGGTACCGACTAAATCGTTACTCTACCCAAATAATCACCTGTTAATAAGAACACACAAAAAGCGTGAACTTTTGTTTGCTTCATTTGAGTTTTGAGGTCCTGAACTTACCTTGTGAATCAAATAAATACGCAAAAGCCCACGCCGGAGGCGCGAGCGCTATCGAGCTTTTGCTTGATTCACATAAGTTTTTGAAATTGTTCAGGTTTCAAAACTCAAGTTTGGCTGTAACGCTTTTAGTTAGTATGTATTGCGCTTCGCTAAGCGCTTTTGTCTTTCTGTTTAACGTCAGTAAGTGACGGAATTGCGCACAGAGAGTCTGGGCAACAAATTCGGCTGCAAAGATAATGCTTTTTTTTGATATATGCAAATAAAATGATAGAAAAATGGAGCAAAATGCAGGAAAAGTGAAAAATGTTGCAAAATAGGTGATAGATTCTTCGCATTTTTTTGCTATATATAGAGGGGAAGGCGTTTAATCATTTTCACATTTTCACATTTATAATATGGCATGGTACCCTACGTTACGGAGAAGTATAGGGGAGGGTAAAGAGGCCGTAAGCAAAACGTTTAACAAAAATGTTTGTATTTTCCTTGCATTTTATTTATTCGTTTTCTTAGAAAACTCGACAGTCTTTGCTGCAAAAAGTAGCGCAAGCAATAATTTGTTTGCACTTTTTTTCAACAAACTCTTGCACATGTCAAAAAAAAACCGTACCTTTGCATGCGGTTTTGTGGGGTGAGGGGATTGACAATCCGGGGATGACCACACAAACGACTGTTAAACAGATGTTTATTTTTTAAATAATATGAATATAGGTTTTGACAATGACAAGTACATCCGCATTCAGTCGGAGCACATCAAAGAGCGTATTGCGCATTTTGGTAACAAACTCTATCTGGAAATGGGCGGCAAACTGTTTGACGACTACCATGCCAGCCGTGTACTGCCCGGTTTTCAGCCGGATAGTAAGTTGTCCATGTTGCGTCAACTGCGTGAATCATTGGAGATTGTGATCGTGATTTCGGCGGTGGATATTGAGAAGAACAAAGTCCGGCAGGACTACGGTCTGACGTACGACGAAGACGTTCTGAGGCTTCGCGAGGAGTTTATGCGCCGCGGATTCGAGGTCAATTCGGTGGTTATCACCCATTACAGCGGTCAGAAGTCGGCTGATGCCTACCGCCAACGTTTGGAGCGGTTGGGAATCAAAACCTATTATCACTACACGATCGAGGGTTACCCGCACAATGTGGAACTGATTGATTCTGACGAGGGATACGGTAAGAACGATTTTGTGGAGACCACTCGTCCGTTAGTGGTGGTGACGGCCCCGGGGCCGGGTAGCGGCAAGATGGCGGTTTGCCTTTCGCAGGTGTATAACGAGCACCGCCGCGGACGTGTTGCCGGATATGCCAAGTTTGAAACATTCCCCGTGTGGAACTTGCCCCTGAAGCACCCCATCAACATCGCCTATGAGGCGGCAACGGCGGACCTGAACGATGTGAACATGATTGACCCATTCCACTTGGAAGCCTATGATATCAAGGCAGTTAACTATAATCGTGACATAGAGGTGTTCCCTGTCCTGAACGCATTGTTTGAGGGCATAACCGGTGAGAGTCCCTACAAGTCGCCCACGGACATGGGTGTGAACATGGTGGGGTTCTGTATCTGTGACGACGAGGTGTGTCGCGAGGCATCCAAGCAGGAGGTTATCCGCCGATACTACTCTGCCTTGGAGCGTCTTGCCGATGGGCGTAACGATGAGAGTGAGGTGGCGAAGATTGCCTTGCTGTTCAAGCAGTTAGGCATCAACACTGCTTATCGCAAATGTACCGTGGCTGCGCGTGAGCGTATGGAGCAGACTCTGGGCAAACCCGCTGCTGCCATCGAGTTGCACGATGGCACTATCATCACCGCTAAATCGTCCCCGTTGCTGGGTCCCAGCGCCGCGCTGCTGCTGAATGCCACCAAGTACTTGGCGGGCATTGACCACTCGCAGAAACTGATTCCGGAGGAGATGGTACGCCCCATACAACACACGAAGACCACGTACCTGAAGGCGCATAACCCCCGCCTGCATACCGACGAAGTGTTGGTGGCACTATCCGTTCTGTCCTTGCATAACGATAACTGCCGCAAGGCGATGGAGCAACTGCCGCAACTGCAGGGCTGTCAGGTCCACAGCACCGTCATGCTGTCTGAGGTGGACAAGAAAATTTTCGGCAAACTGGGCATCGGGCTGACCTGCGATCCGGTCAGAAAGAAGATGTTCAATGTGTAAATACTCGCATGCAAATGAGTAATATTCGGATTTTTTGGCATAATTACAAGCAGACGCTGCTTCTGCTGGGCGGTATTGTGGCAGGCGGTGCCATTGGTTTTGTACTGCCTGATGTTGCCCCTTACCTGAAGCCGGTAGGGGACGTGTTCATGAACCTGTTGTTCGTGCTGATAGTGCCCCTTGTGTTCTTCTCTGTCAGTAACAGTGTCGCCAACCTGACGCGCCGCAACATGTTGGGCAGAATGTTGGGTTCGAGCCTTGTGGTGTGGGTGGTAATGCTGTTAGCGGCAGCGGTCCTGACGTACGTGGTGACGTTGATATACAATCCGATAGAAGCGGGGGCGAACCTGATGGCTGAAGGAGTGGAGATGGTGGCAGAGCAGGGTCAGAGCATAGGTGAACTGGTGGTCAATACGGTGACCGTCAGTGATTTTCAGGACCTGTTCTCCATCCGCCATATCCTGCCCTTGATGTTAGTGGCAGTGTTGGTGGGAGTTGCTGCCGCCAAGCTGGACTCGGACGACGTGTGCGCATTCCTTGAGAAGGGCAACGTCATGACCGGTAAGGCGTTGGAATTGTTGATGGGTGCCGGTCCGCTGGGCTTGGGCTGTTATTTTGCTGCTGTGGCATCGCAGATGGGCGGTATGCTGGTGGTTGGATACGGGCGTATCTTGTTGATATATTGCGCGATTGCAGCCCTCTTCTTCGGTGTCATCAACCCCTTGTTGGCATTGTTCGCCGTGGGCAAAGAGCGGATGAAGCACTACTGGCAGTCGATACTGCAACCCACCGTAACGGCGGTGTCAACGCTTTCGTCCAGTGCGTGTATGCCTGCCAATCTGTTGGCTTGCAAGCAATTGGGCGTTCAGGACGATGTGGCGGAATCGACTATCCCTATCGGCACGCACCTGTTCAAGTTCGGTTCGGGTATCAGTTGCACGTTGAAAGTGCTGTTTGTCTTTCTTTTAACCGGTCATGACATTGCCGGTCCTACTGCGGCTTTGGCGGTGATAGGAATGGGTATTTTGGCATCCATGGTGGTGGGCGCCGTGCCCACGGGGGCAGGAACAGCAGAGTTGCTGATTTGCTCCATGGTGGGTGCCGACCCGAGAATGGTGGGGCTGGTAATGGTTATTTCCACACTGGTGGATATGCCGGCTACGCTGCTGAACGTAAACGGCAATATGACTGCCACGTTGTTAATCAATAAATTAATGAAGAAAAATGATTCTCATTGAAGATATTATTCCGGTGCTCCGTGCGCGTGCACGTGTGTGTAAAAATAATATAGAGGTTGTCCGCCTTTTGACTGACTCGCGCCAGCTTACGGGCGAAGCAGGCAAAACCCTTTTCTTTGCTCTACGTACGGAGAAAAACGACGGAGCGAAGTATATAGGTGACTTGTACGATAAAGGTGTCAGGGCTTTTGTTGTGCATGCGGACTATGCCGAAGCCGACCGCTTCCCAGATGCCGCCTTCCTGTACGTGGAGGATACACTATGTGCATTGCAAGACCTGGCGGCATGGAAACGTTCCCTTTATCCTCATGCGAAAGTGATAGGAATAACCGGCAGTAATGGTAAGACGGTAGTGAAAGAGTGGCTGTATGAACTGCTGAAAGACGACTACCGCGTGACCCGTTCGCCCAAATCGTACAACTCGCAGATTGGTGTTCCTTTGTCGGTTTGGCAAATGAATGAAGAGACTGAACTGGCTATTTTTGAGGCGGGAATCTCCCAACCGGGTGAGATGGAGCGATTGGAGCGGATAATCCAACCTACGATAGGTGTTATCACCTATATTGGCCATGAGCATGATGAGAACTTTGTGTCGCTGGAACAGAAGCGTGCGGAGAAAATGAAACTGTTTGTGCATTGCCCTGTGGTGCTGGAGGATAGTATGCACCAAAACGCCCGTACCTGCGCCCTTGTATTGCGCCAATTGGGTTATGATGAAGATGTTATTCAGGAAAGGCTGCTTCGCAAGACCCACGAGACGGTTATGCAGGTCAACCTGACGGCATTGGCAGACAACGTGCGCTACTTCAAGAGCCTGCTCCGTCCCGAAACGAAGTTGACCTGCATGGTGAAAGCATTCGCTTACGGCACGGGTAGTGTGGAGATTGCGCGCTGCCTGCAGGACCATGGTGCCGACTACTTGGCCGTGGCTGTTTGTGACGAGGGAGTGGAACTGCGTCGCGCAGGAATCAGTCTGCCGATTATCATCATGGACCCCGAGACCACTGCATTGGAACGTATCATTGAGAATAACCTGGAGCCGAATATCTATTCTTTCCGCTCGTTGGAGGATTTTCTTGCTGCCGCCGGAAAGGCCGGGGTGGAGGACTATCCGGTTCACCTGAAAGTGGACTCAGGCATGCACCGTTTGGGCTTTGAGTGGGAGGATATGCAGACATTGGCAGAGAGGCTACGAGCACAGAACGCAGTGCGGGTGAGGAGCGTCTTCTCGCACCTCTGCGTGGCGGACGAGCCCTCGTGGGACGCTTTCACCTTGGAGCAGATAGAACGTTTCTGCCGTTGTGCCGATTACCTGAAAGGTCAACTGCCCTACCCGATAATGAAACATATCCTCAACTCAGCGGGTATGGAGCGATTCACGCAATACCAGTTTGATATGTGTCGTTTGGGAATAGGTTTGTACGGTTTCTCTTTTACCGGTGCACCGCTGCGTAACGTATGTACCCTGAAATCCACATTACTGAGTGTCAAGACCGTCAAAGCCGGTGAGTCTATCGGTTATGGCAGGCATACATGGCTGCAGGAAGACCGCAAGATTGGGGTGATACCCATTGGTTATGCGGATGGCTTTGACCGCCGTTTCGGCAATCAGGCGGGAGAAGTGTTGGTGCGCGGCAAACGCTGCAAGGTGATGGGCAATGTGTGTATGGACCTGTGTATGGTGGATGTGACCGATACCGATGCACAACCCGGCGATGAGGCGATAATCTTCGGCGACAACCTGCCCATTCAGGAACTGGCAGACAAACTGGGTACAATTACGTATGAGATTCTCACCTCTGTCTCCCGGCGCGTCAAAAGAGTGTACTTCGAGGAAAACCGATAGGGGAGGGAAGGGACGTTTCGTCCACTGAACATACACAATAAAGCCTGCCACAATGGGCGGGCTTTATTGTGTATGATTGAATAGTAGTCGTTATGATTAGTCGTCAGATTAGTCTACAACAACAGGTTTGTAGTGTGGCACAAGCGCCTTCATGATGCACCATGCGGTGATGTAAGCAATACCACAGAAACAGAACATGATGAAGTAGCCTGCAGGTTTGCCTTCAAACCCGAGGAAAGAGAACGCAGCACCCTGTGCCTCAGCATAGGTGAAGAGCGCGCCGGCTGCTTTCTGGATAATCATCGAACCAATACCGCCTGCCATGGCACCGATACCCGTGATGGTGGCAATGGTCGATTTGGGGAACATGTCACCAATGGTGGAGAATAGGTTCGCCGACCAAGCCTGGTGTCCTGCGCCAGCCAAGCCGATGAAGATGGCAGGCCACCAAGCACTCATGGCGCCCATCGGTTGGGCAAACAATGCAAACAGCGGGAAAGCGGTGAAGATCAACATGGAGAGCATACGACCGGCATACGGTTCCATTCCTTTCTTCTCGACGAACAGTTTGGGCAGATAACCGCCAAACAGCGACAGAATGGTTACAATCGCGTAGAGGGTGAAGATCAGCGCCTGACCCATGCCGGAAGATGCTTTGTAGCCGAACTGGTTCTGGAAGTACGAAGGTGCCCAGAACAAGAAGAACCACCATACCCCGTCGGTGAAGAACTTACCGGCAATGAAAGACCAAGTCTGACGGTAGCCGAAGCACTTGAGCATGGAGATGGTTTTCTCCTCTTTGGGAGCAGCGAGGACCTCTTCTTTACCCTCATCTTGGCGGATGTACTGAAGTTCTGCCTCGTTTACGTGTTTGCTCTTTTCGGGTTTGTCATACATGAAGACCCAGAAGAACACCCACAGGAAGCCGAGGGCACCGATGATGATGAATGCCATTTCCCATCCCCATTTGGCAGCCAAAGGCGGGATGCAGAGAGGAGCAGCGAGTGCGCCTACAGAAGCACCGGCGTTGAAGACAGAAGTGGCGAATGCGCGGTCTTTCTTGGGGAAATACTCAGCCGTCACCTTGATGGCAGCGGGGAAGTTGCCTGCCTCGCCGAGTGCAAGAATGCCGCGGCAGAGTAGGAACAGATAGACGGAAGTGGTGGCAATGCCGAGGGCGGCAGTACTGCCTGCCTCGACGGCGCGCATGGCTGCGATGGACTCAAAGCCCTCGATGTGCATCGTTGCCCAACCGCAAGCAGCGTGCAAGCATGCACCCAGCGACCATACCGTGATGGCGCAGATATAACCTTTTTTCGTGCCCATCCAGTCCACGAACTTACCGGCAAAGAGGCAGCAGATGGCGTACAGGATGGAGAAAACAGAGGTGATTGTACCGTAATCGTTGTCGGTCCAGTGGAACTCAGGTTTGATGAATTCTTCCCAAGTCAGGGAGAGAACCTGGCGGTCGAGGTAGTTGACGGTTGTTGCCACAAAGAGCAGCGAACACAGCCACCAACGCCAGTTGGTCATAAGTTTTTGTTGAGTTGACATAATATTAACCATTTAGTCATTTTTGTAAATGGGTGTTACTTCTTGAGTTCAGCGATGATGTCGAAGCACTCTTTGCACTTGGCGGTAACGTATGCCCAGTCGCCGGCTTTCACTTTGTCTGAAGGGAAGAGTTTCGAACCCATACCTACGCAATACACGCCAGCGTCGAACCATTTCTTGAGGTTCTCTGCATCGGGCGAAACACCGCCGGTAACCATGATCTTGGACCACGGCATGGGTGCTTTGAGACCTTTGACCATGTTCGGACCATATACGTCGCCGGGGAAGAGTTTGGTCAGGTCGCAACCCAGCTCCTGTGCCTTGCCAATCTCGCTTACCGAACCGCATCCGGGGCAGTAAGGGATGAGACGGCGGTTGCAGACAGGGGCAATGTCGGGGTTGAAGAGCGGTCCTACTACGAAGCAGGCACCCAACTGAATGTAGAGAGCAGCGGTGGGAGCGTCCACTACAGAGCCAACACCAATTGCCAACTCAGGGCACTCAACAGCCGCCCACTTTACCAGCGGACCGAACACCTCGTGGGCGAAGTCACCGCGGTTGGTGAACTCGAAAGCGCGAACGCCGCCTTCGTAGCATGCTTTCACTACATTCTTACATACTTCCAGGTCCTTGTGGTAGAACACAGGAACCATCGGTGCGGCACCAATCTTTGCCATCACCTGAATCTTATCAAATTTTGCCATAAATAGTATTTAATTTATTCTTCAACAATAACTTCTTCCACGATAACCTCTGCATCCGGTTCGTTGTCGGCAGGCTTTTCTTCCGTGAGTCTGCGATAGATGGCAGCGTCCAATCCGAGACCGAAAGGTACGAAACACAATGCCAAAATGACGACAATGCACCCGCCTGCCCACGTCATGTCAATTGATTTGAAGATTAATCCAATCAATGAACAAATGAACTCGAAGCAGAAAGCGAATATGAATGTCAGTCCGAAGATACGCCACTTGTAACCATAGGTCAGTTCATTCGACTTGCGTAGAGCATCCATTGCTTTCAGGTCTTTATCGACAAAAAGCAGGATTGCCAGACTCCACGCAATACTCATCACGAATGCGGGGATGATGCCGAGGAGTAGTGCAACGAATAGCACAAGACTCTCCAAGCCGATGAGGATGAAGAACTCACCCATGTTGCGGCGATATTTGCTCTCGAAGATGAAGAACGGGTCAATGACTTCTCCTTTGGCCAGCAGTGCCGGAATCGACTCCATGGCGATAGTTGTGCCGATGTTGAGATACGGAATCCAAATGGTCAAAACGTACATGACCGTTGCAGCAATGAGCGACAAGATGTTTTTCCCGCCCAACTGAAAAGCCTCGGAGAAGGTCTCCTTAAATGGAAGTTTATTCATAAAATCAGTTACTAATTGTTATTTATTTTGCCATTTGGTCATTGTACCCATGCGGAGTAGCTGCAAGGCAAATGACCAAATGGTACTTACGCTTTAGCGTTGAACGCGTCCGTTGGCGTTGCCACCGGCGAGCGAGAGCACTTCTTCCTCAGAAACGAGGTTGTAGTCGCCATTGATGGTGTGCTTCAGAGCGGAAGCGGCTACAGCGAACTCGAGGGCGGCACCTTGGTTGTCCGGGTATTTGAGCATACCATGGATGAGGCCGCCGGAGAAGGAGTCGCCACCGCCGACGCGGTCGATGATGGGGTTGATCTCGTAGCGCTTGCTCTGGT
>ODAI012250140.1_pt1 | contig 15615 bp, 12 predicted proteins | sample 1539321 | NCBI WGS metagenome assembly ODAI01 (sample SAMN02144231, study PRJEB22623) | gut metagenome | biome: sheep rumen | host: Ovis aries | place: New Zealand
AGGGTTTTCAAACCTGAGTTCATCAACAGGATCGATGACATCGTGGTATTCAGTCAGCTCAGCGACCAAAACCTTAAAGATATCGTAGATCTTCTTGCATCCCAGCTTGCATCAAGGTGTAAGGAACAGATGGATATCGAGCTTAAACTTGCGCCTTCCGTCAAAAAGCATCTTATAGATAAATATGCGGATAAAAAAATGGGAGCAAGACCTTTAAAGCATGCCATCCAGAACGTGGTTGAGGATAAGCTTGCGGAGGAGATACTTAAGAAAAACGTTAAACCCGGAGACCGCGTCACATGTACCATGACCGGTGATCAGGTGGGTTTCAAGGTAAAAAGAACTGAAAAATAAATGTCGCAGGGCGACAGAAAGTGAGGCTGAAAATGTCTGAAATTCTTTATGCGGGTGAAAGCGGAAGACTTTCTTTCGGAGATCACACACTTAAGGAGAAAACTAAGGTTGAGGATTTTCCTTTCGGAGGGGATATGCTCAAAGTCAAGACTTATGCGGATATAACAAGATTTGAAAAGAACGGTCTCTTTGTTTATGAATCCGTTCCCGGAACATCGGTTTCCGATTTTAAGGAGACAGCTGATTCCATGGAATTTACCGTAAGCGGAAACGGTCCTGTTTCCATTACTCTTGGTCTTGCAGAGGATACCCTTTACAACATAACCGAGGACGGAAATGATTCAGGCGCCGTTAAAACAAATCTTGGCGGAAAGCTTTCCTTCTCTGTAGATCTTTCAGACGGACGCAAGGCAGCAGTCATCGTAAAGAAAGCGTAAGGAATGGCAAAGGCAAAACAGTCAAGTGTATATTTTTGCCAGTGCTGCGGATATGAATCGCCTAAATGGATGGGACAGTGCCCGGGGTGTAAGGAGTGGAACAGCTTCGTTGAAGAGCCTGTACAAAAAACTTCGGGTGCTTCATCCCGCATAGCATCTGCCGCAAAAGGCGGATCGGGACTTGTTTCTTCCGAAGTGACCCTGATAAATGACGTTAATGTCACTGAAGGAACAAGAGTGACATCAGGCATTGCTGAACTGGACAGAGTTCTTGGCGGAGGAGTGATGCAGGGGTCTCTGACTCTGATAGGAGGAGACCCGGGCATAGGTAAGTCGACCCTGCTTCTTCAGGTATGCAGAAATATGTCTGCCGCAGGACAAAACGTTCTGTATGTTTCCGGTGAGGAATCAAAGGCCCAGATCAGGATGAGGGCGGACCGTATCGGCGAATTTAAGGGAAGCATGAATCTGCTCTGCGAGACCAGTCTCGATATCATTGCAGATGTGATCAGAAATTCCAAGCCGGATATCTGTGTCATCGATTCGATACAGACCATGTATAACGAACAGGTAACTGCCGCTCCAGGTTCCGTTTCCCAGGTAAGAGAATCCACCCAGATCCTTATGCAGCTTTCCAAGGTTTTAGGTGTTTCCATCTTTATCGTGGGACATGTGACCAAGGAAGGTACGGTTGCGGGACCGAGGGTTCTTGAGCATATGGTTGACACGGTCCTTTATTTTGAAGGAGACAGGCATGCATCATACAGGGTCTTAAGAGGTGTCAAGAACCGTTTCGGTTCGACGGATGAGATCGGTGTTTTTGAGATGCGAAGCGAAGGCCTTGCAGAGGTGAGCAATCCTTCCGAATTTCTTTTGGACGGACGTCCTCTTGACGCATCGGGTTGTATCGTATCCTGCAGTATTGAAGGAACAAGGCCTATTCTCATAGAGATACAGTCCCTTGTCTGCAGATCGAATCTCGGTATACCAAGGCGCCAGGCTTCAGGCGTGGATTACAACAGAGTCAACCTCCTTATGGCCGTTCTGGAAAAAAGATGCGGCATGCACTTAGGTGACTGTGATGCATATGTTAATCTTACCGGAGGCATGAAGATAAACGAGCCCGCACTCGATCTTGCCATAGTACTTGCCATACTTTCATCATTTAAAAACAGCAGTATTTCACCAGGCGTAGTGGCATTCGGCGAGGTAGGGCTTTCGGGTGAAGTAAGAACTGTTTCCCATGTTGCGCAGAGAGTATCAGAAGCCGTGAGACTGGGTTTTAAGACGGTGATTGTTCCCGCCACCAATCTCAAAGAAGCTAAAAAGGCATCCGGTGATAAGGCCGAGATAATCGGAGTTGCCAATGTAAAAGAGGCATCTGACAGGATCATTTAACTTTTTCTTGCTATGTGCAGGTTCATGTTGTATAATGCATTAGTCGGTCTTAAGACCAAAGGGGAATAGTACAATGGTAGTGCGGCGGTCTCCAAAACCGTTGATGGGAGTTCGATCCTCTCTTCCCCTGCTTTAAAACCTCAAATCGCAAACGGCGGTTTGGGGTTTTTTTATGCCCTGTAACGCATGTAAAATGTGGAAAGCATAACGGATAATATGATATAACACGATGTTATACAATAAATTCCGGGCTAAAACGAGGCAGGGATGCCGAGCGCCGGAATTTATGATATAATCATGACGTTTGGGAGGCGGATATGAACAATATAGATCTTGTCAGAATGCTTGAACTTCCCGAGAGAGGCGATGAGAGAGGAAATCTTGTTATCGCCGAGGGAGGAACGGATATTCCTTTTGAGATAAAAAGGGTTTTTTACATTTACGGTTCGGACCCGGATGTGGTCAGAGGCTGTCATGCCAATCTGCGTACGGAGTTTGTGCTTATAAATGTTGCGGGATCCAGCAAGGTTAAGGTTTTGGACGGAGAAGGAAATGAGATTGTCTATTCTTTAAACCGCCCCAAGACAGGTATCTACCTTCCCAGCATGGTCTGGAAGGAAATGTATGATTTCAGTGATGATTCTGTTCTTCTTTGTCTTGCAAGTACTCACTATGATGAAACGGAATATGTCAGAGATCTTGAAGAATATAAGAAAATGGTTAAGGAGAGCAAGGTTTGAGCAGGATTTCGATAGTTGTACCTGTTTATTATAATTCGGACACTCTTAAGGATCTTTATGACGATATGAAAGCCAAGATCCTTGACCGCATCGGCGACTACGAGATCATATTTGTTGATGACGGGTCCGGGGATGATTCGTGGGTGATCATGAATGAGATCAGGGCACAGGATCCCAATGTAAGATGTGTTAAGCTCTCAAGGAATTTCGGAGAACACGCTGCCATTTTTGCAGGATTGTCTGTTTGCAGCGGGGACTGCGCTGTTACTAAGCAGGCGGATCTTCAGGAGGATTCTTCGCTTATCCTTAAAATGTATGATTCGTGGAAAAACGGCAACGAGATCGTACTTGCGGCAAGGCGTACGAGAAAGGATAATCCTTTATACGTTCTTTTTGCAAACATGTATTACGGCATGATCCGTAAGATGGTCAACAAGGATATGCCAACCGGAGGATGCGACTGCTATCTTGTTGGCCGTAAAGCCATAAACGAACTTATAAAGCTCAACGAGAAAAATTCATCCCTTACCCTTCAGGTAATGTGGCTCGGGTTTAAGACCGAGGTGATCTATTTTGACAGACTTGAGCGTGAAAAGGGCAAGGGAAGATGGACCATGTCCAAGAAGATCAAGCTCATTATGGATTCAATACTGAGTTTTTCGTACCAGCCCTTAAGACTTATGATGAAGATGGGATTTTTGTTTGATATTTTTGCCTTGATCATTTTCATCTCCGTGCTTGTTGAATATTTTACCGTGGGAACTCCCATTGCCGGATGGTCCTCGCTTATGTGCGTGGTACTCCTCGGATTTGGTATCATGATGTCCATGACAGGGCTTATCGGAGAATATATCTGGAGAGCTCTTGATGCATCCAGAAACAGGCCGCCGTTTATAATCGATGTGATCGAAGGTGACAGACCTTCAGACAGTAAATAAAGACCGGGAGATGAGGATGAGCGAAGATGAACAGGTAAAAAAAGCGATGGATACACTGCATGGCTTTGTCCTTGATCTTGGCGGAAGTGAAGATCTTTGGGATAAGATCCTGGCCTGTCCCGGCGTACTTAAGGAACTGGCTTATTTCCATGATACAGGTGATCTCTGGGGAGGATTTACTCCCGAAGGAATAACCATCTTTGATGCTGTGGCATGGCAGGTGGATCATTTCAAGGCATACATGGACCGGGAAGAAAACAACAGGTGGCACAGGGAAAGGCTTTTTCTTGAAAGTCTTGAGACCTTAGCAGACATCAGCAGGGGCGACAGGACGGTTCTTGCAAAGATCAAAGGCGAGGGCGGAGAGTCCGGCACCGACAGGGAAAACCCCTGATCTTTGAGTTACTTGACACTTACGTCATAATACTATTTTTTAAGGCGTAAAGATCAACTTTTTATCTGTACAAATCGCCAATTTATGTTATAATTACGGGGAATTGTGCCATGCGTGCATGGACTGAAAATTGACGGTCATGATCGATCAGGTTATGGCCGGACGGAAAAAAAGTATGCTGTTCGTTAAGAACGGCTATTTTATCGGTAAAGATCATGGGAAATCAGGCTGACTCATCCGAATATCTGCGGGCTCTCATGCAGGACTACAAAATGAAGATAAAGCCTCTTACGGCGTATCTTCCGTGGCTTCAGCAGGCTACCGAGAAGGCGTGCGTGAGCAATTATTCAGACAGGGGCATCGCTGACAACAGTATTTCTTTTCCCGTTTATTCTTCGGATTTTTTGAATTTCATCAAGGCCTGCAGCGTTTCCGGACTCATGGACCGGAATTATCCCTATGTGTATTCCAGAAAGGCGATCAAAAACCACGACGAAGAGAGAAGAGTGATAATCGGAGCTTCCTGGAAGGAGTGGGATGTTCTCTGCGGGATACTGAGTAAATATGTCCTTGGAGGACGTACCAAGTCCAGTCTTTGGGCAGAGGGGATCTCAGAACAGATTTTTTATCTTACCGTCAGCAAGATGCAGGAGATAACTGATTTTTGGGACGGCAATGTAAATAATAAATAAAGATACCTATGAGTTTCGGGAGATTTAACTATGGGCGATAAGTCAATTCAGAAAAAACAGTATATCATCGATGTTGCCACAACGGTTTTTGGCGAACTCGGTTATAAGAATGTGACCATGAAAGACATCGTTGATGCCTGTGATATTTCAAGGGGCGGCCTTTATCTTTATTATGAGAGCACTACCCAGCTCTTTATAGATGTGATGAAGTCCCAGGCTGCCGCAGGAAGTGATTTTACTTCACTTATCAGCGAGGATGCCACTGCCGCCGATATCCTCCTCCTTTTCCTTCAGGAAGAGAAGAAAGAGATATTCAGGAAAAAGAATAATCTGAACCGTGCATATTTTGAGTTCTATTTTGATCAGAAGCCTTCCAAGGCAGATAATGTATATAAAAAGAAATTCGACAACAATGTTAAGATGATCGGAAAGCTCATAGAGATCGGTATAGAGACAGGTGAGTTTACCTGCGATGATCCTCTTGCCGCAGCATACAACATCGTCTATCTTGTTGAGGGACTTAAGTCCACCGCACTTACTCTGGGACTGTCACCCGATTCATTTGACAGACAGATACTTTACATACTTCAGTCACTGGGGATAGAGGTTTCATGACGGGAATCTGAAATAAAAATATAAAAGGCTTCAGAAGGGGAATGATCTTTCTGAGGCCTTTTTTAGGAAAGAGGGATTAATGATATGAGCGTCAGAAGAGTTTATGTTGAAAAGAAAAAGCCGGTTGCGATGCAGGCCAAGCACTTAAGGCATGACATCAGGAATTTCCTGGGGATCAAGATCGATGATCTGAGAATGTTCATAAGATATGATTCCGAGAATATTTCGGATGATACATTTAAGATCGCGTGCAGGACTGTTTTTTCGGAGCCTCCTGTTGATGATCTTTATGAAGGAAGTCTTCCCGGGGATGTGGGAAAAAGAGTTTTTTCCGTTGAATTCCTTCCCGGACAATTTGACCAGAGAGCGGACTCTGCGGTTCAGTGTGTCAGATTCCTCAACGAGAACGAAGATCCCGTTATCAGGACAGCTGAGACATATGCCATCATCGGTGATATTACCGATGACGAATTCGACCGCATCAAAGGATATATCGTAAACCCTGTTGATTCAAGGATCGCTGACGAAAAGATCCCTGACACCCTGATAGTCAATTATCCCGAACCTGAGGATGTAAAGACCTTTGACGGATTTGTAAATGATTCCGAAGAAGACCTGAAAAAGCTTTATGACTCCCTTAACCTTGCAATGACCTTCAAGGATTTTCTTCACATCCAGAATTATTTCAAAAATGACGAGCACAGAGATCCCACTGTTACGGAGATAAGAGTTCTGGACACCTACTGGTCCGATCACTGCCGTCATACCACTTTCTCAACTGAGATCAAAAAAGTATCCTTTGATGACGGTGCGTATAAGGCTGCTTTTGAGAAGTCATTTGAAGAGTATGTAAAGACGAGAAAAGATCTTTTTGCAAACCGTCCCGAGAAGTTCTCATGTCTTATGGATCTTGGAACCATTGCCGCTAAAAGACTTAAAAAAGAAGGAAAGCTTGAGAATGAGGAAAAATCCGATGAGATAAATGCCTGCTCCATCGTCGTTCCCGTGGATGTGGATTACGGTGATCATAAAGAGACGGAAGAGTGGCTTGTTTTCTTCAAAAACGAAACACATAATCATCCTACCGAGATTGAGCCTTTCGGAGGCGCTGCAACATGTCTCGGAGGTGCAATAAGAGATCCTCTTTCAGGAAGAGGCTATGTATATCAGGCAATGCGTGTCACCGGTGCCGCAGATCCCACAAAGCCCGTATCGGAGACTCTTGCCGGTAAGCTTCCCCAGAAAAAACTGGTCCGCACGGCAGCCAGCGGATATTCTTCCTACGGAAACCAGATAGGCCTTGCAACGGGATATGTTAAGGAGATATATCATCCCGACTATGTTGCCAAGCGAATGGAGATAGGTGCTGTTATGGGTGCCGCTCCAAGAAAGCATGTTATAAGAGAAAATTCTCTTCCCGGAGATATCATAATACTCCTTGGAGGAAGAACAGGACGTGACGGTATCGGAGGAGCAACGGGTTCTTCAAAGGCTCATACCGCATCTTCAATAGATACCTGCGGTGCAGAAGTTCAGAAAGGAAATGCACCTACAGAAAGAAAGATCCAGAGACTTTTCAGACGTCCCGAAGTTACAAGCCTTATCAAGAAATGCAATGACTTTGGTGCAGGCGGAGTAAGCGTTGCCATCGGAGAACTTGCAGACGGACTTGTGGTTGATATGGACAAGGTTCCCAAAAAGTATGAGGGTCTTGACGGAACCGAGCTTGCCATCTCCGAATCCCAGGAGAGAATGGCAGTTGTCGTTTCACCGGATAAGGTTGATGAATTCTTAAAATATGCCGCAGAGGAAAACCTTGAGGCCACAGTTGTCGCTACGGTTACCAAAGAGCCCAGACTTGTTCTCAGATGGAGGGGCAGGGATGTTGTAAATATCTCAAGAGCATTCCTTGATACCAACGGTGCTCATCAGGAGACCGATGTTTCGGTTGATGCTCCTTCTGAAGATTCTTACTTCGACAAATATGCCATCGACAAGGTTGCTGCAGATGTTGATAAGAAAGATTACAAGGCAGCGCTTATTGACACTTTGTCAGATCTTAATGAGTGTTCACAGAAGGGCCTGGTTGAGATGTTTGACTCATCCATCGGCGCCGCAAGCGTAGTAATGCCTTATGGCGGAAAGCGCCAGCTCACCGAGACCCAGACCATGATCGCCAAGCTTCCTCTTCTGAAGGGCAAGACCGATACCGTTACAATGATGTCTTACGGATTTGATCCCTTCCTTTCAAGCTGGTCCCCTTATCATGGTGCAATCTATGCCGTTACGGAGTCCCTTGCCAAGATAGCGGCATCCGGAGGAGATGTAAAAAAGGTAAGACTTACCTTCCAGGAGTACTTCAGAAGAATGAACGAAAATCCCTCCAGATGGAGCCAGCCTTTTGCTGCACTTCTCGGATCATTTGATGCCCAGATCGGTTACGGACTTCCTTCCATAGGCGGTAAGGATTCCATGAGCGGAACCTTCGGAGACATAGATGTTCCTCCCACTCTCGTTTCCTTTGCTGTTGATATCTCAACCCTTAAGAATGTGGTAACTCCCGAACTTAAGAAAGCCGGAAATAAACTTGTATTCTTTGAGATTGAAAAAGATAAGGATGACAAGCCCGTATATGAGAAAGTCCTTAAGCTCTATGACCATATACACACTCTCATCGAAAAGAAAGCAATTGTAAGCGCTTATGCCACCGATTCAAAGGGTATCGCCGCTTCTGTTTGTAAGATGGGAATGGGCTGCGGTCTGGGAGCTAAGATTTCCGATGATGTAGCGGTAAGCAAAGTCTTCGGAAACTGCCTGGGAAGTATTATTGCCGAAGTGTCAATAGATAAGATATCGGAAATTGACGGTTCCTTCGGTACTGTTATCGGAGAAGTTACCGAGTCCGGTTTTGAATATGCCGGCACAAAGGTAAGCTATGATGAGATCGTTAAGGCATGGACCGGAACTTTGGAGAGTGTATTCCACTCTGTATCCACCGATGACAAGGATAAGGTCGAGGTTCCCGTATTTAATACATCCGAAATTTATGTCTGCAAAAATAAGGTTGCAAAACCCACAGTGTTTATTCCGGTATTCCCCGGAACAAACTGTGAATATGATTCAGCCAAGGCATTTGAAAAGGCAGGAGCCGTCGCTGACGTAAGAGTATTCAGAAATCAGACTGCGGAGGATATCAGGGAATCCGTTGAGGAATTCAAAAAGGCCATATCAGGAGCCCAGATGATCATGTTCCCCGGAGGATTCTCAGCCGGTGATGAGCCCGACGGTTCCGCAAAATTCTTTGCAACGGCATTCAGAAATGCATCCATTAAAGAGGCTGTTGAAGAGATGCTTGATATAAGAGACGGACTTGTACTCGGTATCTGTAACGGTTTCCAGGCTATCATCAAGCTTGGACTCGTATACATCGGAAAGATCACGGGTCAGGACGAGAATTCCCCCACTCTTACCTTCAATACCATCGGAAGACATATTTCCAAGATGGCTTACATAAAGGTTGTCTCCAATAAGAGCCCATGGCTTCAGGAGGCGGGTCTTGAAAATGTATATGCAAACCCCGCATCACACGGTGAAGGAAGATTCATTGCTCCTGACGATGTTCTTGATAAGCTCTTTAAGAACGGTCAGGTAGCTACGGTATACTGTGATCCCGAAGGTAATACTTCAATGGATGAGTACTATAACATTAACGGTTCCTTCAGATGCATCGAAGGTATCACATCTCCCGACGGAAGAGTATTCGGAAAGATGTGCCACTCGGAGCGTATCGGAGACGGAGTTGCCGTGAATATCTACGGTGAGCAGGATATGAAGATCTTCGAGTCAGGAGTCAGGTATTTTAAATAAGATCAAAAAAGGGCCGGCTTCAGAGCCGGCCCTGTACTTTCTCCGGTGATCATGGGAAACGAAAATTACGACAAGATAATGGAAAATATCATAGCAGGTTATGAAGGAAGGCAGATAAACGTGCTGCTTCATTCATGCTGTGCTCCATGCTCCAGCGCATGTATCGAAAGGCTTGCGGACAGATGCAGTGTAACGGTTTTTTATTATAATCCCAATATCGGAGAAACCGATGAATATCAAAAAAGAAAATCAGAACAGATAAGACTTATAGATACCTTTAACAAAGAAGAAAGATTCGCATTTAAGATAGGTATCATGGATGCGGATCATGATCCCGAAAGTTTTTATTCCATTGCAAAGGGGCTTGAAAAATGCCCTGAGAGAGGTGAAAGGTGTCATAAATGCTATGAACTGAGGATGAGGAAGACTGCCGAAAAAGCTCTTTTGTCCGGAGGATTTGATCTTTTTGCAACAACACTTACTCTTTCTCCTCTCAAAGACTCCGATGCCATTAACCGCATAGGTTTGATGCTGGAAAAGGAGACAGGTCAGAAATACCTTCCGTCCGATTTCAAAAAAAGAAACGGATATTTAAGATCCATCGAGCTTTCAAAGCAGTACGGTCTTTACAGGCAGAATTACTGCGGATGTGTTTATTCCAGAGTTCTTTGAAATTGCACCTCAGGGCGTATTTTTGTATAATCAGTATTGGTGTTTTTTACGTAAAGGGGTATTATGATCGGATTTAAGGATAACAATTGTCCTAATTGCGGTGCTTCCTTAAGGATCGACGGGAGAAGACGGATATGCGAATACTGCGGATATCAGGGAATGGCTCCCGAACCGGAGGTAAGCGATGATTTTTATAATCTCATAGTATTTAACGAAAGCATAGCTCCGGGTGACATCAAGATATCCATTCCTGAATGCGGCATCGGATACAGCGTCAGGGGCGGGGAGGCGGTTGCCAAAGACGTTCCTCCCGGAGTTCATGATGTGATGGTCACAAGCGATGGCATGACGGAATACCGCACTTTAAATGTTCCCGGTGACGGAAAAGCGGTTAAGATCTATGTCGCCAAAGGTCCCCTCGGACTTGCTGTCAGGGTCGATGAACCCGGCGTGGGCGGTCATTATATTCCCCGGGGAACTTCCTTCAATCAGCAGCGTACCATGCCAATACTGGCTCTTGTGTTCACTATCATTTTTCCTTTGGTAGGGCTTGTGTTTGCCATTGTTGATGCGGTTACTTCAAAAAAACAGGGTAGAAAATTAAACGGACTGACCGCTGCGGCATTTGTCATATTGGGCATACGGTTACTCTTATATATTGTTTTTTCCATAATCATGGTATTTTATACTATTTATCATTAAGGAGAAGTAATGAAATTTTTGCTTGATATATTGTCCGAAAAAACGGGAGAGGCTTTTGTGAAAGCCGGGTATGATGCGGAATGCGGAAGGGTCACTGTATCAAACAGGCCTGATCTTTGCGAGTATCAGTGCAGCGGGGCATTAGCCGGTGCAAAAAAATATCACAAGGCTCCCCTTCAGATCGCCGGGGATGCCCTCGAAAACCTTGACAGGGATATTTTTTCAAAGGCAGAAGTATGCCCTCCCGGATTCATCAATCTTGATCTTTCTCCCGCCTTTCTTGCATCATATGTAAATGAAATGACTGAATCCGATTGCTTCGGTTATGAGAAGGCTGCAAAGTCCGAGAAAGTCGTTGTGGACTACGGCGGAGCAAATGTTGCAAAGCCCCTTCATGTAGGCCATATCAGGTCTGCGGTTATCGGAGAGGCTGTTAAGAGAATGCTCCGCTTTGACGGACATGATGTTACGGGTGATGTACATCTTGGGGATTGGGGACTTCAGATGGGTCTTGTCATTGTGGGCCTTAAGGAAAGAAAACCCGATCTTCCCTATTTTGATCCGGATTATCAGGGTGAGTATCCTTCCGAGGCTCCCTTTACCATATCCGAACTTGAGCAGATCTATCCCGAAGCTTCTGCACGCTCAAAAACGGATGAGGATTTTAAAAAGCTTGCTCTTGAAGCGACCAACGATCTTCAGTCCGGAAGACGCGGGTACAGGGCTCTCTGGAATCACATAATGAATGTGAGCGTTGCGGATCTTAAGAAAAATTATGGTTCTCTCAATGTGGATTTCGATCTCTGGAAGGGCGAGAGTGATGTGAATGACATCATTCCGGTTATGGTTGAGGAACTTAAGCAGGGCGGTTATGCCCATGAAAGTGACGGAGCGCTGGTTGTTGATGTTAAGGAAGATACCGATACCAAGGAGATCCCTCCCTGCATGATCCTTAAATCAGACGGTGCCGCACTTTACGATACCACGGACCTTGCCACCATCAAGGACCGCATGGCAACCATAAATCCCGATTCCATAATATATGTGGTGGATAAAAGGCAGGGACTTCATTTTGAACAGGTCTTCAGAGCGGCAAGAAAGGCTCATATGGTCACGCCGGAAACAAAGCTTACATTCCTCGGCTTTGGCACCATGAACGGAAAGGACGGAAAACCCTTTAAGACACGTGACGGCGGAGTGTTAAGGCTTGAGACCCTTATCGCTGATACAAAAGAAGAGATGTATAAAAAGATCCGTGAAGGAAGGCCCGTAAGCGATGAGGAGGCAAGAAAGATCTCAGAGGTGGTTGCTGTTGCCGCACTTAAGTACGGTGACCTTACCAATCAGGCATCCAAGGATTATATTTTTGACCTCGATAAATTTACATCATTTGAAGGAAATACAGGTCCTTACATTCTCTATACCATCGTCAGGATCAAGAGCATAATGACGAGATATGAAAATGAGGGCGGAAAAGACCTATCCGGTGTTAAGATAATGCCCGCAGTGAACGAATCGGAGAAGGCACTTGCCATGGAACTTGCACGTTTTGCACCGGCTGTAAAGGGTGCATGTGCAGAGCTTGCTCCTCACAGGATCTGCGGATATATCTACGATCTTGCAAATGCATTTAACAGCTTCTATCACGAGACTCCCATTCTTTCCGAGGATGAAGACAGAAAAGCATCTCTTGTAAAGCTTCTGTCGCTTACCAGAGGCGTGCTGGAAACATGCATAGATATTCTCGGTTTTTCGGCGCCTGATAAGATGTGATGTATACCGTTACGGAAGGATAATGCAAAGGAATGTTTGCTGAAGCTTTATATCATCTGACCATCAGGCCGCTTGAAATACTGTTTGAAACTGTCTTTTTTATTCTTTTCAGGCTTACAGGCAAGCCTCTTTTTACCATTGTCGGACTCAGCATATTTGTGAATATCCTGGTCCTTCCTCTGTACAGACGCGCAGACAGGCTCCAGTCCGAGCAACGTAGTGCCGAGAAGCAGATGGAAAAGAGCCTGTCCCATATAAAAAAGACTTTTAAAGGCGATGAAAAAGTCATGATGACACAGGCTTATTACCGCATCAGCGGATATAAGCCTATTTTTGCATTAAAGGGAGCTTCATCCCTTCTTCTTCAGATTCCGTTTTTTATCGCGGCATACAGGTTTCTTTCGGGAGTGAGCGTTCTTGACGGGATGCCATCGCTTCTTGTCAGATCGTTTTCGGATCCCGCATCCTCTTTTTTCCTGATAAAAGATCTTGGTGCTCCGGATGGGGCATTATCCATTGGCGGCATCAGTATCAATGTTCTCCCCGTACTGATGACTCTCATCAATATCATTTCGGGAACAGTTTATTCCAGGGACCATCTTGTTAAGGAAAAAGTGCAACTTATTGTAACTGCGCTTGTTTTCCTGGTGCTTCTTTATAATTCACCTTCGGGACTTGTTCTTTACTGGACATTCAATAATATATTCTCGCTTTGCAAAAATGTGGTCCAGAAGGTAGCAGAAAGCAGGAAGGCAGGTGCAGAAATAAAGACCGGCGAAGGAATGAAGGCAGGTGACGTGCAGACTTCATCCGGACTTTTTTTCTCCTGCTCATTTTTTATGGCGTTGCTTACCGGTCTTTACATCCCTTCGAATCTTCTTGCATCATCAGCTACTGAGTTCATAAACCCTCTTAAGATATTTGACCCGTCACTTTATCTTGTATATTCCCTTTTTCTCGGAATGGGAGTTTTCGTTGTGTGGATGGGGATCTATTATCTTTTTTCCGATGATAAAAAAAGAAGGATCTTTTCTGCGGTGATGACGGCAGTGTGCGCATGCGCATTTGCAGATTATCTTCTTTCCGGACACGGACTGGGCAAGATCTCCGCAGAACTTAAATACGACAACCCTCCTGCATTTGCAACAAAGCTTATGGCATTAAACCTTCTGCTTATTGCAGTGCTGTCTTTTGCCTCTGTAATGACAGTTATAAAAAAGAGCGTATTTGCCCGAAGCATTGTGCTTACCGGGTGCGCAGCAATGATCTGCATTTCCTTTGTCAACGTGCATGGTATCAATTTGGAATATAAGGAGTATGAGAAGATATACTCATCTTCTGCCGATTACGACCTGATGCCCGAGATCACGCTTTCAAGGACCGGTAAAAATGTTGTTGTCATCATGCTGGACAGAAGTCTTGGTGCTGCCATGATGTATGAACTTAATGAAAGACCGGATCTTGCGAATTCCTTTGACGGCTTTACTTATTATCATGACACCATATCCTTCGGGTCGCAGACGAACCTTGCAATGCCTGCCGTGTTCGGAGGATATGAATATATGCCTCATGAACTGAATAAAAGAGCTTCGGAGTCCCTTGAAGAAAAAACGAATGAGGCATTAAAGGTTCTTCCTGTTCTTTTCCTTAATAACGGCTACGGCGTAACCGTCATGGATCCTCCCTATGCGGGATATCAGGAAACGCCGGATCTTAGCATATTTGATGATTATCCGGATATAAAGAAATACATCTCGAACAATAAGCTTAATTCCGGGTCTGAGGAAATGAGCATGCTTTCTTTTAAAAGAAAAAAGAGAAACATGTTTTACTATGCGTTTATGAAGACCGTGCCATTACCTCTTCAGGGAGTGCTATATGATGACGGAAACTATAACATGGGTCAGACTAAGGCGACCGGCTTTACGGAAGGTGGGGACGAGTCACTTTACGATGAGGAGCTGGGCATGTATGTTCAGCGCACTGATGATCTGATCCATGCAGAGGGTGTGAGCTCTTCTTTTATGGGATGGTATTCCGTACTTGAGAATCTTTCAGGAATAACGAACATAAAAGATGAAGATAAAGGCCAATTTCTTATGATGTACAATGCGGCCTCACATGAATCCACGCTTCTTCAGATGCCTGATTATACTCCGGCAGCCGTGATTGACAATTCCCTTTATTATTCCGATGATAACTACGTTATCGGAGGCGCCCAGATGCATCTTGATACCGAAAGAAACAGGGGCGCATATCATGCAAATATGGCAAGCCTTCTTCGCCTGGGTGAATGGTTCGATTACCTGCGAAGTGAAGGCGTATATGACAATACCAGAATAATCATCGTATCCGACCACGGCGACGATCTTCACATGTTCTGGGGCTTTGCATACGGTGAGGAAAAACTTCCCTGCGAAAGGTTTCTTCCTCTTTTCATGGTCAAGGATTTTGATTCACACGGTTTTAACATTTCCACGGACTTTATGACAAATGCGGACACCTGCGTCATGGCCGCATCCGGAGGCGTGGTAGGTGAGGCCGTAAACCCCTTTACCGGGAAAAAACTGGACGGTCATGAGAAGGATGAGGAGACACTTTGGATCACCGCTTCAAACGACTGGAGCATCAAGATAAATAACGGAAATACCTTCCTTCCAGCAGACTGGTATACGGTAAGCGGAAGCCCCTATGACGTGAATTCATGGGAATATCTGGGACATGAATAATTTTTAAAAATAAGTGTTGACAAGGCACCCCTTTATGTGTAAAATAGCCTTTGTCGGCAAAAAGCTGACATTAAATGGAATCTTAGCTCAGCTGGGAGAGCATCTGCCTTACAAGCAGAGGGTCATAGGTTCGAGCTCTATAGGTTCCATTTAGTGGCGAGGTAGCTCAGCTGGCTAGAGCACGCGGTTCATACCCGCGGTGTCGAGGGTTCGAGCCCCCCTCTCGCTATTCTAGCGAGATTAGATCTCGCTATTTTATTTAAGGAGAAAATATGGATGCACATGTAAAAATGTTACTTGATGA
>ODAI012652604.1_pt1 | contig 15614 bp, 17 predicted proteins | sample 1539321 | NCBI WGS metagenome assembly ODAI01 (sample SAMN02144231, study PRJEB22623) | gut metagenome | biome: sheep rumen | host: Ovis aries | place: New Zealand
CTCCTGCCCGTCAAAGCCGTAATACCGAACGCCGCTTTCCTCCTCCGCGATCACCGAGGACGCGTCCATGCCGAAGATGAAGTCCTCCGGCACGTTCTCGACCTTCTTCACATACAGGCTGCTGCCCTCGATCTTCTCGGTCGCCACCGCGTCTTCGATTTCGATGATCGCATAGCCGGGGTCCGCGTCGGAACCGGTCGGGCCGTCGCTTTCCGTGGGCGCTCCGCCGGGAGCGGTCGCCGCTGGCGCTGCGCAGGCCGCGAGCAGCATCGCCGCCGTCAAAAGTGTCGTCATTCTTGCTGTTTTTATCATCGTCTTCCCCTTCCTTTCTTTTACGGCAGACGCATCAGATGCTCCGCCACGCGGATCGCCGCGTCGTCCGGCGAACCGTTCCACGCGCCGAGGTGCCCCGACGCCGCCAAAAAACACAGATAATACGGCTCATCCGCGGCATAGCTGATATAGGCTTTCGCAACGCCCTTGCCGCCCGGCGTGGACAGCCGCCAGCCGTATACCGCGCCGTTTGCCGTATAGTCGTCCGCGTCGCGCGGGGCGCACGGGCAAAGCTGCGGTACAAGCGCCTCCATCCGGCTTTCCGGCACGATCCAAAGATCCGCCCGATCCGGCTCGCCGGTATCGAACGCGGCATAGGAAAACGGATGCACCTGCACCATGCGGATGCCGTCCGGCAGCTCGGTTTCCAGCTCGACGGCAAGCGCCCTGTCCTCCATTCTCTGCACGTCCGCATACAGCATGACCTTCCTTGCGGCAGGCGCATCGGTGACGAGCGTGAAGATCCACGCCCAGAAGAACACCGAAACAAACGCCACGATCACGTACCGGTGCAGCTGCGACAAAACCCGTTTAATCCACCGCATCGTCCGCCACCTCATACGCCACGATAAAGCCGTACACCGTCTCGACGCGCACCACGCCGGTCCTGGGGAACCGCTTTGCCGCGCCGTCGTACAGCTGCAGCGCAAGCGTTCGTCCTTCGGTATCCGCCTGGATCTTTTGCATCGACACGCCGCGCCGGATGCGGATATGCTCGTCCGTCCGCGTGAACGTGCCGGTCACCGTCTCGCGCGGGCCCTGCAGCATCGCCTCGGTATGCTTTTTCGCATAGCGCAGCTCGTCGATCACGAAGATGCGCAGCGTCAGCGCGATCCACCCGCCGAGGATCGAGGTCAAGATGGTATTGCGCAGCATCGCGGGGGCATTGGCCGTATGCGTTCGCACGCAAAACACGATGCACAGCGCGAGCGTCACCGCCAAAACGCCTCCGGCAGCCGCGATCCACAGCGCGGTTTGCCGCCGCAGGCGGTCGATATCCGATTGCAAATACAACGCCTTCATGCTTTGTATTATACCTGTAAATTGCACCCTGCGCAAGCGGTATCGGGCAAAAAGCCTGCGACCCGCCCGTTTCATGCCTGTTTTCGCCGGTCCGCGCTTGACAATCGACGCCGAAAAAGGTACGATACGCATATACGGATTTTGTTCCGAATTTACAAACGGAGAGGTGTCACATGAACCGTTTTCAGAAATATCTGTCCTTTTTGCTGATCGCGCTGCTGCTGTTGCCGCTCGGCTGCCGCAAGACCGCCGCGTCCGATCCGGCGCCCGCGCCCGCCTCGCCCGCCGCCGAAGCGGATGCCGCACCGTCGGCGCCGGACAACGGCGAATTTGTCGTTTCGGATCCGCGTTATACGGCAAACACCGCGATCAAGGACAATAACCGCGTGTTCTATGAAATCTTTGTCGGCTCGTTCTCGGACTCGGACGGGGATGGGATCGGCGATATCAGGGGCATTGTGAACCGGATGGACTATTTGAACGACGGCGATCCGGATTCGGGCAAGTCGCTCGGCGTAGAGGGGCTTTGGCTGACGCCGATCTTCACGTCTCCGTCGTATCATAAATACGATGTGGCAAACTACTACCAGATCGACCCGAAGTTCGGCACGACGGACGACCTTTTCGAGCTGCTCGATATCTGCCATCAGCGCGACGTGCTCGTGATTTTGGACCTCCCGATCAACCATTCCTCCAACCGCTGCCAATGGTTCAAGGCGTTTACCGACGCGCACAAGAACGGCGACACGCAAAGCGAATACTACGATTTCTATTCGTGGTATGACAAGGACACGCAAAGCGCGCCGTCCGGACGCGTCTTTGCGCAAATCCCCGGCACGAAGCATTACTATGAGTGCAATTTCACAGGCGAAATGCCGGAGCTGAATTTCGACAACGAGGCCGTCCGCGCGGCGGTGCTCGATGTGGCCGAATACTGGCTGAACGTCGGCGTGGACGGATTCCGCTTCGACGCGGCGAAATACATCTACTACGGCGACCATGCGGAAAGCCTTGATTTCTGGCTTTGGTATCTCGGCACACTGCGGCAGGAGAAGCCCGACCTCTACACGGTCGCGGAGGTGTGGGACGGCGACGGCATCACCGATCTCTACTACCCCGCCACGAACTGCTTTGACTTCCGCGTTTCGCAGCCCGGCGGGCTGATCGAGGAAACGGCGGCTGCCGGAGATGTGAACCGCTACACCTCCTACGTCGAAAAGTACCTGACCCGCGTACAGACGCTGCGGGACGACGCAACGATTGTGCCGTTTATTGCAAACCATGACACGGACCGAGCCGCGGGCTTTTTGACGCTCGCCAGCGGCCGGATGCGCATTGCCGCGAACCTGTATCTGCTCGGGCCCGGCTCGCCGTTCCTCTATTACGGCGAGGAGATCGGCATGCGCGGCTCCCGCGGGGGCGCGAACACCGACGCGAACCGGCGTCTCGCTATGCCGTGGGGCGACGACGACGCGGTGAAGGACCCGGAGGGCACGACCTACGATGTGTCCAAAAAGGTCGATGCGCCCGCGCTCGAACAGATCAAGGATGCGGACAGCCTGTATACCTACTATAAGACGCTGCTGATGATCCGCAAGGCGAACCCGGCCATCGCACACGGCACCTATACGGCGCTCGAATTCCCCGATACCAAGGTCGGCGGCTTTGCCGCGACGCTGAACGGCGAAACCGTCCTTGTGATCCACAACACGACGATGTCGAATAAGACCGTTGACCTCGGCGGCCTCGGCTACACGCTCGGCGACCTGCGCGCCGTGATCGGCGTCGAGGATGCTTCGCTCGACGGCACGACGCTGGAGATCGGACGGCAAACGAGCGTCGTGATCGCGTGCAAATAATGATCCCATCGTTTCCCCCCGCCCCGCCGCTGCATAAACGGCGGGTTTTCATTTGGGCGACGCCGCCGAAACTGTCCCGAAAATCGGGCACAGGCGGTCAAAAACCCCGGATTCTTTGGAAAATTCATACTTTTTTCGAATTTTATTAACATATTACCGGTGCAAATATGTAAAAAATATGTTATAGTATTCTTGTATCTTTGGAATTGTGGGAACGTATGTCCCTTTAGGGGGGAGTATCCCATTGGATAAGGAGGCGCTATGGAAGACTACAGGAATCCGGACGATCTGCTGATTGCTCCCGAAGAAGAAGAAACCGAGGCTGCGGACAACCTGTTCGACGAGCTTGAGCCCGCTCCCGAGGAGGTCGTGGAAGAACCGCCGAAGCCCAAGAAGAAAAAGAAAAAATCCTTCAAGCGCAAGCTGAAAAAGCTGATCCGGCGCTTCTTCAAGCTGCCGCTGTTGACCCGCATCGTCGCGGGCGTGATTGCGCTTGCCGTGATCGTTACGATCATCGTGCTGATCGTCCTGCTGCCCAAGAGCTGCTCCTCCGGCGACGCGGAGCCGACCAAGGCCGCAACCGATACCATCGCGCCGGCCGATACCGCCGAGCCGGATACCTCTACGGCCACGCCGGAGGTCACCGAGCCGACCGCTACGCCTTACGTTGTGCCGACCGTGACGAGCGTCCCGACGCTGACGCAGACGATCAAGCCCAACGAGCGCGATGCCGCCGTGCCGATGATTCGATCCCGGCTGGTCGAGCTTGGCTATATGGAGATGCCCGCCACGAACGACGAGCTGTATGATACCGCCACGGTCAACGCCGTCAAGCGGTTCCAGTACCGCACGTTTACCGACAGCGTCAAGGCATGGGACGGCTATGTCGGCCCGCAGACCTATGAAAAGCTGTTTGCCGAGGACGCGATCGCGTTCTTCATGAAGAGCGGCGATACCGACCAGAAACTGTATGACAGCATGCTCGTCACCGCGATGCAGGAAAAGCTCGTGGCGCTCGGCTACCTCAGCAAGACGAACGGCAGCTATGACCGCAACACCGTCGACGCCGTGCGTTCGTTCCAGAAGGCATGCAGCATCAAGTCCGACGGCGTCGCCGGCGCGGCTACCCTGAAGCTGCTCGCGGCCAAGGTCGAAGAAAAGGCCAACGGCGCCGATGCGACTGCTGAGCCGGTCATCACAGACGCCGCCGCGGAAACCCCGGCCCCGTAACCCGATCCAAAACCGACAGTCCCCGCTTTCCTGCGGGGACTGTTTCTGTTTGCCTGTTTATTTTCCCATTGCCTTAAGGGCCGCGTCGTTATCGACCAGTTCCGCAAAATCGGGACGGGTATCGAGCACGCCGTTGAACGCCATGATTTCGAGCAGACGCGCATAGTCGGCTTCGTCCATCGTCAGCTCCGTTTTCCAAGAATCGGTTTCCCGATAGGAGCGGGCGACGATGCGCAGGCTGTCGAGCGAGGTATCCGGGAAATACGGCTGCATGGCCGTGGCGATCTCGTCGTCGGTCGCGGTGCGCATCCATTGCTGCGCGCGGTAGATGGCGCGCAGGAACGCCTGCGTTTTCGGCGCTTCCCGGTTTTCGGGCGTCACGAAGTAGCACGTATACGGCACCTCGCCCGATGCAAGGCCGATGTTGGCAACGATATACCCCTTGCCCGCGTTCTGGAATTCGGTCGCGGTCGGCTCGAACAGCGTCACATAATCGCCCTCGCCGCCCTCGAACGCGCCTGCCATCAGGTTGAACTGGATCGAGTCGATCACCGTGCAGTTCTCCCCGTCCGTGAGGCCGTTTTGCGCCATCACGTAGCGCAGGGTCATGATCGGCATGCCGCCCGCTCTGCCGCCGATCACGGTCTTGCCGACAAGGTCGCTCCACGAAAACGCGTCGGTTGGCGTGCGCGCGATCAAAAACGAGCCGTCGCGCTTGGTGAGCTGACCGACGATAACCGGATGATCGGCCTTGCCCTCGCCGATCACGTAGACGCCGGTTTCCGGTCCGGCCAGGCAGATATCGGCTTCGCCCGCCAAAAGCGCGGTCATGGCCTTTTCGCTGCCGCCAGACGTGGTGATCTCCACCGCGATCCCCTCATCCGCAAAGTAGCCGAGCGCATCCGCCACATACTGTGGCGCATAGAACACCGAGCGCGTCACCTCATGCAGCCGTACAACCGGCGCTTCGGCCGTCTGCTTTGCGCAGGCGACGGGCAGCAGCAACAGCAGCGTCAACAAAAGCGCATACATTCGTTTTTTCATCGAATACCTCCGTTTGCTTTTTCCCTATCGTATGCCAAGGAGGCGCAATGCGTTCCCCAAAATACGGAAAAATGTACAGACGAAAATCGTAAAAATGCACGGAACGGGTTGAAAATATAATGTAAATCCGCTATAATACATTTGGAGGTATGTACGATGGAAAACAACATGGATACCACACGCAAGTTCCGCGTTTCCAAGGACATTCGCACACCCGAGGATGTGCTGATGACGGTGTACCACGCGATGCGGGAAAAGGGCTATGACCCGGTCAATCAGATCGTGGGCTATCTGCTTTCCGGCGACCCGACGTATATCACAAGCCACAACAACGCACGCTATTTGGTGCTGCGGATGGAACGCGACGATCTTTTGGAAGAGCTCGTCCGCTTTTACGTGGAAAATCACGAATGAGAACGCTTGCCTTGGATGTCGGCGATCGCAGGATCGGCGTCGCTGTTTCGGATGCGCTGAACATTACCGCGCAGGGGCTTGAAACCTATTGGCGCACCGAGAGCACAAAAAAGGATGTAGCCTACATTCTGGAGCTGCTGCAAAAATACGCCCCGTGCCGCCTGTTGATGGGGATGCCGATGAATATGAACGGCACCGTCGGCGAACAGGGCGAAAAGGTCAAGCGCTTTGCCGAAGCAATTCAAAAGGAATGGGACGGCGAGATCGTCTTTTTCGATGAACGCTTAACGACGATGACCGCGCGCCGGGTGCTGCTCGACGCGGATATTTCGCGCGGAAAACAGAAAAAGGTGATCGACAAGCTGGCCGCCGTGATCATCCTGCAGGGCTATATGGACAGCCATCCCAACCTCTGATCAACAGAAAGGAAACCGCACATGGAAGAGAATAACAGCATCATCACTTTGGTGGACGACAACGGCGTAGAAGCCGATTTCGATCTTGTCTGCACGTTCGATTACGAGGGCCGCAAGTTCGCCGCGATGTTCCCGCTCGGCAATGTCGAGGGCGTGGCCGACGATGAGGTCGTCATTTTGGAGATCGTCAAAAACGGCGACGGCGAATCGCTCGTCCCGATCGAGAATGAAATCCTGCTGAACGAGGTCTTCAACGAGTTCATGGAAATCTTTGAGGACATGGCCGACGGCGAGGACGACGAAGAAGAATAAAAGCCGCATATAGCAATCCCCCGCGAATCGCTCCGCGGGGGATTTTGCTGTCTTTGCGACAGTTGGCCTGCTTATTCAAATGTCTTGGCCGTCTTTTTCAAAAGCTCGCGGATCGGCAAATGCTGCGGGCAAACCTTTTCGCACTTGCCGCAGCCGATGCAGTCCGACGCCTTGCCGTGGCCGTTGCCGGTGATTACATTGCTGTAATAATAGCCCGTGTTCCAGTTGTGGAACGCTTCGTGTGCGTTCACTGCGGAGAACAGATCGGGGATGCGGATCGCCTTGGGACATTCGTTTTCCTCGACGCAGTAGTGGCAGGACGTGCAAGGGATTAGGTTGAGGCTTTTGAAAATCTCACAGACCCGATCCACCGCCGCGCGCTCCGCTGATGACAGCGGCGTAAAATCGCGCATAGCGGAGATATTATCGTTCATCTGCTCCATATTGCTCATGCCGGACAGCACGACCGCCATGTTCGGAAAGCCTGCCGCGAACCGAAGCGCATAGCTTGCGTTGCTGCCGCCGCCTAAGCTCCGCAGCACCTTGTCCGCTTCCGGGGGCAGATTCACAAGGCTGCCGCCCTTGACCGGCTCCATGACGAGCACCGGCTTGTTGTGCTTTTCGCAGACCTCGTAGACCTTGCGGCTCTCGACCGACGCATCCTCATAGTCCACGTAGTTGAACTGGATCTGTACGATCTCGACCTCCGGATGCTCGGTCAGGATTTTGTCGAGCACCTCGGCCTTGTCGTGAAAGCTGATCCCAAAGTGGCGGATCAACCCCTCCTTCTTTAGCGCATAGCACGTTTCATACGCCTTGCACCGCTTGTACTTTTCGTAATTGCGGTGATCCTGCGCGTGCATCAGATAGAAGTCGAAATAGGCGACGCCGCACGCCTTGAGCTGCTTTTCGACAAACGGCCGGATGTCCTCCTGCTTTTTGAAGTACGGCTCGGTGAGCTTGTCGGTGAGGATGAACGCCTCGCGCGGGTACCGCTTCGTCAGGCAGCGTTTGATCGCCGTCTCGCTCATGCCCGCGTGGTAGCCGTGCGCGGTATCGAAATAATTGAACCCCGCGCCGATAAAGGCGTCCACCATCCTTTTGAATTCGCCGTCGCCGAGCACCGTGCCGCCCGCGGGCAGGCGCATACAGCCGAAGCCGAAGTTGCCGTGAATTTCGGGAAAGAATTTGTTCGCTTCCATACCGTCCTCCGCTTACAGGGCGTTATAGCTTTCGTCGTCCACCGGCTCGCACCATTCGTTCGAGGCGTTTTCGCCGGGGATCTCGACCGCGATGTGCGCAAACCAGCTGTCCTTTTTCGCGCCGTGCCAATGCTTCACGTTCGGCGGGATCACGACCGTCGTGCCGGGCGTGAGACTTTGGGCCGGCTTGCCCTCCTCCTGATACCAGCCCTCGCCCGCGACGCACAGCAGCACCTGGCCGCCGCCCTTGGTCGCATGGTGAATGTGCCAGTTGTTGCGGCAGCCCGGCTCGAACGTCACGTTGAAGAACGAAACGCCCGCCTCATCCGCGCGACCGAGGAAGTTCAGATACGAATTGCCGATAAAGTATTGGGCAAACCCCGTGTTCGGATTGCCGAGGCCGAAAATGTTTTCCTTTGCAAAGCTGTTTTCCATAGCCGCTCCTCTCTGTCCGTCGATATTATCTTTCTATCTGAATTGTAACACAACCGGTCTCATCAGTGCAAGCACATCCGCATAGAACAGGCGCCGTGCAAAACGGCGCCTGTCTATTGTCTTTACCATGCGCCGCGATAGCCGATGGTGATCGAAGCGTTGCGCGCGCCGGTGCGCATGCAATGCAGAATCGGGGCGTGTCGGACGTACTCGAACAAAAAGCCCGCAATGAAGCTGTCGCCCGCGCCGAGCGTATCGACGACCTCGCATTGCACGGCGGCACAGGGATAGAAGTCGGTTCCGTCGTAGGCGATGCTGCCCGAAGCGCCGCGCATGGCGATCACGATTTTCGGGCCGTAGGACGCGACGCGCAAAATCTCCTCCCGGATGCCCTGCTCGTCTACGGCGTCGTCGGAGAAGAACGCGATATCGACAAACGGCAACGCGGACAGCGACACCGGATCGAACGGCAGGTCGGCGCAATCGTATGCGACCGGCACGCCCGCGGCGTGAATCCGTTCGAGCGCAGGCTCCGCGTGTCCCCAGATATCGGACACGACCAAATCATGCGCACAGGCGAACGCGATGTCGTCGTCCGACGGGACATAATCGGTCATCACACCGGTATCGTAATCGACGAACACGCGGTTGCCGTTTTGGATTTCGACATAGGAGATCGGCGTGCTGCCCGAAAGCCTCTGCACATGCGAAACGTCGATGCCTTTTTGGGCAAGCGGCGTTAAAAGCAGCTCGGCATACGCGTCGCTGCCGACCGCGCCGATAAACGACGCCGCCCCGCCGAGCCGGTTGATATACACCGCCACGTTGACCGGGTTCCCGCCCGGGAACACTTCGCCCGTATCATACCGATCCACACAGCTGTCGCCCAAGCAGGCTATCCGTTTCATGTTGCTGTCCTTTCCCCACGATAGGCGCTTTTCCTGCATTATACACAATCCGTATGCGGATTGCAACCGGAAAGCCGCATTTCGTCCCGGTTTTTCCGCTGTCGAGCCGGCACGGAAAACGCGCTTCTTCGGCAAAAATCGCCGCTCGGCGGTTGACGGGGCGGCAAGGCATACAGTATAATATATCTGCTATTGTCCCTCGGAGGTTGTCCTATGGTTGGATTCGGAATCGTTCTCGGCGTGCTGCTGCTGTTGATGCTCGCCGTGCTGGAGCTCAATAAAAATACGATTCTCGGCTTTGTTTTGCTGCTGCTTATCGCGGCGGCGTTTGTATGGCTGTTCGCCGCCGTGCTGCACAAGAACAAGTGGTATTATAAGCTGCTCGGCTGGCTTTGCTTCATCGGCTGTTTCATCGGTATCCTGTTTTTGACCTGGCCGCCGATAAAGCGCGTTCCGGCGTATGAGGGAAATACCCCGGTGCGCACCGGCATCATCGAAACGAACTATGGGCAGGTGCGCGGCGTCGTGATCGAGAACGGCGCGGTGGAGCTGTATGCGGGCGTGCCGTTTGCCAAGCCGCCGGTAGGCGAGCTGCGCTGGCGTGAGCCGCAGGACCCGGAGCCGTGGAGCGGCGTTTGGGAGGCCGATCACTTTGCGCCGATGAACATGCAGCCGGTGAATCTGCCGATCTATCATTCTCTGTCGCAGATCATCGGCTATCATGACTATAAGATTTCCCTCTCCGACAACTACGTCGCCCCGCGCAGCGAGGATTCGCTGTATCTGAATATCTGGAAGCCCGCAGGCGAGGTCAAGGATCTGCCGGTGCTCGTCTATGTGCACGGCGGCTCGCTCCAGACCGGGCAGCCATGGTACGGCGATTACGCAGGCAAGGGGCTTGCCAAGCAGGGCATGGTCGTCGTCAATTTCAGCTACCGGCTCGGCGTGTTCGGGTTCTATGCGGATGAAGAGCTGGCCGCGGAATCCCCGAACGGCACGACCGGCAACTACGGTCTGCTTGATCAGATCAAGGCGCTGACATGGGTGCGGGACAATATCGCGGCGTTCGGCGGCGATCCGAGCTGCGTCACGATCTCCGGCGAATCGGCAGGCGCGGCGAGCGTTTCGGCGCTTTGCACGTCGCCGCTGGCGAAGGGGCTGTTCACGAACGTGATTTTGGAAAGCTCCACGGTTGCGTCGGTCGAGCCGCCGCATTCGTTCCGGCTGTTCGACGAAGCGATCCGATCCGGCAAAGAATTGAAGACGCGCTACAATGCCAAGTCCGTTGCCGACCTTCGCGCCATCGACGGTGAAACGCTTGCGGACGAAGCCTACACGCAGCACCATATCACGATCGACGGCTATGTGCTGACAGAAACGCCCTATGAATCCTATCAAAAGGGCGTCCACAACGAAGCCGCGCTGCTGCACGGTTACAACGCCGAGGAAAGCGGGCCGTTCATCCTGTTCTCCCACGCGAACCTGAAAAACTATGAGCAGAAGGTACGCGCGTATTTCAAGGAATACACCGACGAGGTGCTGGCGCTGTTCCCGGCTTCGACCGACGACGAGGCCGACAAGGCGTGGGCACAGATCTACGGCGCGGTGTTCTTCAACTATCCGCATTACTGTCTGAACCGGTTGGAGAACCAGATCGGCGTTCCGGTTTACGAATACTATTTCAGCAAGAGCAACGGGCGGCTTTCGAGCTGGCACAGCGGTGAAATGATCTACGTCTACGGCAACATTCCGGACGGCTCCCCGCTGTTCGATGAAACCGACCGGGCGCTGTCCAAGCTGTTCGGGCAGTATGTGAAAAACTTCGCGGTCACGGGCGACCCGAACGACGATGGCCTGCCGATATGGGAGATTTCCGCGGACAGCCGCCGCCTCATGGGGCTCGGCGACACGGTCGGCATGATGAACGAAAAGTATCTTGCGCTGTATGACGTCTTCGACCGGATGCAGGGATGGGGCGACTGATATGCGATTCTCAGAGAAAGCAATCGTCTTGAAGGACGGACGCACGGCGCTTTTGCGCAGTCCGACAGCGGACGACGCCGAAACGCTTATCCGGTTTCTGTTTTGCATGGCGGAGGAAACGGATTTTACGATGCGCTACCCGGAGGAGCGCGAAAGCATGACCGTTGAAGCGGAGCGCGCGTTTTTGGAACGCATGGCCGCGTCCGAAAACGACTGCATGATCGGCGCTTGGATCGACGGCGCGTTTGCGGGCAACTGCCATATCTCCCGCGGGAATGCGATCAAGACGCGGCACATCGCCACGCTGGCCATCGGCCTGAAGCGCGCCTATTGGGGCATCGGGCTCGGCAGGACGCTGATGCGGGAGATGGAAGCGATCGGACGGACGCTCGGCGTCGATAAATTGGAGCTCGAATACATCGAGAGCAACGAACGTGCCGCGCGGCTGTATACGGCCGCCGGATTTACGGAATACGGAAGGCATCCCGACGCGGTCCGGCTGAAGGACGGCACGCGGCTCGCCCTGATCGGGATGCAAAAATACGGTTTACAGGAGGCATGAAAATGGAACTGATGCAGGCAATGACGGAACGGTACTCGGTACGCGCCTTCGACGCGCGCCCGATTGAAGCGGACAAGCTGGAGCGTGTCTTAGAAGCGGGACGGCTCGCGCCCACCGCCAAGAATATACAGCCGCAGCATCTCTATGTGCTGCAAAGCCCCGAGGCGCTCGAGAAGGTTCGTGCGCTCACGCGCTGCGCCTACAACGCTCCGACGGTGCTGCTGTTCGCCTATGACAAGACCGCAATGTGGACAAACCCGTTTGAAAACGAAATCACGTCCGGCGAGCAGGATATTGCCATCGTGGCGACGCATGTGATGCTGAAGGCGTTTGACGAGGGGCTCGGCACCTGCTGGGTCTGCTATATGCCGAACTCCGAAGTGCATAAGGCGTTCGATCTGCCCGAAAACGAGCACGCGGCACTGCTCATGCCCATCGGCTATCCCGCCTCCGGCGCGGTCACGTCGCCCAATCACGGCAAGCGCAAGCCGCTTGCGGAAACGGTCACGGTACTGTGATGGCATGGGAATACTCCTGCGGCGCGGTGCTGTATACGATGCAGGACGGCGAGCCGTTTTACGTTCTGGTCGGTGATTCGCATTTCGGGTTTCCGAAGGGACACATGGAGCCGCACGAAACCGAGCAGGAAACCGCGCTCCGCGAAATCTATGAAGAAACCGGCGTGCGCGCCACCCTCGATACGTCGTTTTGCGAACGCGTCGAATACCCGCTTGTCAAAAAGGCCGGCGCGATGAGGCGCGTCAGGTTCTTCCTCGCCACCTACGATCCCGCCCAATCCCCGCTTCCGCACCACGAGATCCGCGCGATCCGCATTGTTCCGTACGACGAAGCGCACCGCCTGCTGTGGCATAAAGGCTTGCAGGCTATTCTTGAAAAGGCGCACGAACGGCTCACCGGACAAAAGCCGTCACCCGTCAACAGCTGAACCGTTTATAGGCAAAAGCCGCCCTCACGCAAGGGCGGCTTTTTTTGTGGAACATTGTTCCACTTATTCTTGACAAAAGCGGTAAAACGGGTATACTATAACTATCAGTGAACAAAAGGAGCGACCAAAAATGGAAAATGTTGTCACAGCGCCGAAAACGGAAAGCTATCATTTTCGGATCAATCCGGAAATCCGACGTCAAATGGAAGCAATTTATGCCAAGAACGGTATCAGCTTTACGCAGGCCATCAATATTTTCATTCAGCAATCGCTGAATGTCGGCGGATTTCCTTTCCCGGTGAATGAGGATAATATGGAATTGATTCGAGCGTCCGCCATGAAGCGATTGGCGGCAGAGCTTGAAATCGGTGAAGCATCGGGTGATCCTATTGATGAAGCGGCAGTATACGAAATGCTCGGAGTACCGCAATTATGAACATACAGTATCTGCCGGCTGCAGTTGCAGATTTGCAGAACACATGCCTCTATATAACCGAAAAGCTGAAAAACCCAACTGCTGCCTACCGCTTAAAGGAGCGCATATTGCAGAGCATATCCTTACTGAAGGATAATCCCCTGATGGGGAGACCGTTTTCGACACGTTTTGATGACTGGAACGGCACGGATTATCGCTATTTCATTGTTGCAAAACAACTTATTTTCTATCGTGTCTCAGAAGACGCTATCCATATTATCCGCATTTTAGACAGCCGCACAGACTATTTGACTGAACTGTTTTCATAACATGCAAGCAGCCGCCCTCACGCAAGGGCGGCTGCTGTATTTTTGCGTCTTATTTTTCCCCTTTATATTCGTATCCCGCTTTTTCGATGGCCGCTTTGACCGCCGTTTCGTCGAAATCGCCGGACAGCGTGACCGTCACGGCGTTCGCTTCGTGATCGGCTGCGGCGGATTCGATGAACGGCAGGGCTTCGAGCGCCTTTTTGACGGTCGCTTCACAATGCGGGCACATCATGCCCTCGACATCGAGCGTCAGCGCGGCGGGCGTATCGCACGCACAAGCGGGCGCGGCAGGCGCTTCGGGCGCGGCGGGCGCCGCCTGTACCGTGCGCTTGCGGCGCGGGTGATCGTGGGAGGCGTCGTGCAGCTTGAACAGGTTCAGCCGCAGTGCGTTCGTGACGACGCAGAAGCTCGACAGGCTCATGGCCGCCGCGCCGAACATCGGGTTCAGCTCCCACCCGAACAGAGGAATGAACACACCCGCGGCCAGCGGAATGCCGATGATATTGTAGATGAACGCCCAGAACAGATTTTCATAGATATTTTTCAGCGTCGCCCTCGACAGCCGGATCGCGGCGGGCACGTCGGACAGGCGCGAATGCATCAGCACCACATCCGCAGCGTCGATGGCAACGTCCGTTCCGGCGCCGATGGCGATGCCGATATCCGCGCGGGTCAGCGCAGGCGCGTCGTTGATGCCGTCGCCGACCATCGCAACCTTGCCGTACTTTGCGAGGTCACGGATCACGGCTTCCTTGCCGTCCGGCAGGACGCCCGCGATCACCTCATCCACACCTGCGGCCTTGCCGATGGCGCGTGCGGTGCGTTCATTGTCGCCGGTCAGCATAACCACGCGAATCCCCATGTTTCGGAGGGCTTGGATCGCCGCCGGACTGTCGGCCTTCATCGTATCCGCCACCGCGATCATGCCGATCAATACACCGTCACGCGCAAACAGCAGCGGCGTTTTGCCGTCGTCGGACAGCATCTCCGCCTGCCGCTTGACATTCTCCGGCACGTCGGTCTGCGTTTCCATAAAGCGGAGGCTGCCGCCGATCACGGTCTGCCCCAGCACCATTGCCGAAACGCCGTTGCCGACCAAGGCGCGAAAGCCCGCAATCCGCTCGCACAGCACGCCCTTTGCGTCCGCATGCGCGTTGATCGCCTTCGCAAGCGGATGCTCGCTGCGCTGCTCCACGGACGCCGCTAATTTCAAAAGCTCGACCTCGGACATACCGAACGGGATCACGTCCGTTACCTGCGGTTCGCCGCTTGTGATCGTGCCGGTCTTGTCAAGCGCGACAACGTCCACCTTGCCCGCCTGCTCGAGCGAAACGGCGGTCTTGAACAGGATGCCGTTCTTCGCGCCGACGCCGTTGCCGACCATGATCGCAACCGGCGTAGCAAGCCCCAGCGCACACGGGCAGCTGATGACAAGCACCGAAATGCCCCTTGCGAGCGCATAGCCGAATTGCTGCCCGACAAGCAGCCACACAAGCAGCGTCACAACCGCAATCGAAATCACGACCGGGACGAACACGCCCGAAACCTTGTCTGCGATCTTCGCAATCGGGGCCTTGGTCGCCGCGGCGTCGCTGACCATGCGGATGATCTGCGACAGCGTTGTGTCCTCGCCCACGCGGGTCGCGCGGCACTTGAGGTAGCCGGACTGGTTGACCGTCGCCGCCGAGACCGTATCGCCCACGGCCTTATCGACCGGGATGCTCTCGCCGGTGAGCGCCGCCTCATTGACCGCGCTCGAGCCCTCTATAACGACGCCGTCCACCGGAATGTTTTCGCCGGGTCGCATGACAAAGATATCCCCCGCCGCAACCGACTCAATCGGCACCTCAACCTCTTTGCCGTCGCGCAGCAGCACGGCCGTCTTGGGCGCAAGCTTCATCAGTCCCTTCAGTGCGTCGGTCGTCTTGCCCTTGGAGCGCGCCTCCAGCATCTTGCCGACCGTGATCAGCGTGAGGATCATCGCCGCGGACTCGAAATAGAAGCTCATCATCAGCTTCATGACTGCCTCATGGTCGCCGTCAACCGTGGCGCGCGTCATGGCAAACAGCACGCCGACACTCCACACAAACGACACGCCGGAGCCGAGCGCCACAAGGGTATCCATGTTCGGCGCGCGATGCCACAGCGATCGGAAGCCGCTGATGAAGAACTTTTTGTTGATCAGCATAATGACCGCGGCAAG
>ODAI011117408.1_pt1 | contig 15612 bp, 6 predicted proteins | sample 1539321 | NCBI WGS metagenome assembly ODAI01 (sample SAMN02144231, study PRJEB22623) | gut metagenome | biome: sheep rumen | host: Ovis aries | place: New Zealand
GCAAAGCCTTGAAATAGTGCGTAGGGATACGCACGGTCTTTCCGGATGAACTTCCGCTGTACCGGGTGTAGTTTGCGTACAGGCAGCCCGTCGCCACATAGAGTGTGTCGGCCTGCTTGGTGGCTGATGCGTAGTTCCGCACCTTCCCTTCCAACGATGCCCAGATGCCGCCGTTGAAGTCGTAGTTCTGGGGCGTCATGTTAGTGGGAACGAAGGTGGAAACGTTGGCCGCATACCTGAGCCTGTCGGCAGACGGGATCTGATGTCCCCGTGTCCAGCCGCCGCCGTAGGAATCACTATCCAAAGAATTATCCCACAGGTTGGGCTGGTCGGCATAGGGAAGCAGAGGGTCGGCCCCCCACTGATTGGTCCGGGAACCGATCCCGATCAGGCCGCCGTTCAGCGGATAAGCCACCCACAGGGAGAGGCATTCGTTGTAGTCCCAGTAGCAGGACCAGTTGCGGACGCCGCTCGCACTCCGGCTTACGTATTTTCCTCCGTCCATGCTGTGGATGAGGAGTTCCTTTCCGTCGCCTTTGGCCATGGCGGGAAGTTCCAGCCAGTCCATATAGGCCACGTCGTAGCCGTTGGGATGCTTTCCCGGAATGGGATTGGCCGTTTTGCCCACCTGGGTGACGGTGGCGCTGGCCGATGCACCTTTTACGGGACTGATGACAAGGGTCACTTTCCGGGGGTCTTCCGAAGGGTTGGCCTGATAACGGAGACGGACCCCGGCAAAGTTGCCGCTGCCTTCGGCCGGATCAATGGTAGCCCAGGCCTCGGTCCCCTGCGGGAACGCCAGCGCGATGCTCCAGCTGCCGGTCGCAGTCACGTTCACAAACAGACTGCCGGCCCCCTGCTCCACGAAATCCTTCTTGGGGCGGATGGTCACCGTATCCTCCTTCTGGCAGCCCCAAAGGACTGTCAGAAGGATTACGGCAATGGCTGTCAGTCTTCTGGACATAACGGATTATTCAAACGTAACGACGATTTTGGAGATACGGCGCTGACCGGAAGTTCCGCCGATCGTAAACTTCACAGCCTGGGCAGAACCCGTCCAAACAGGTGATTGGAAAGTGCCCACATCCGCTGTGATCTCATTTGTACCTTCACCGGATGCGAAGGTGAATTCCACCTTGGCAATCTTATTTCCGGAAGAAGTCAGCGTGAAGGAATTGCCACCATAGAAACGGACAGCGGTACCCGAGGTGTAATACTTCGGGGTATTGCTGTTGCTTCCCTTTTCGCCGGTTATGGTAATGGCTCCGACTGTGAGGGACGTAATCTCCTGAGCGTTGGCTAAGTTCTGTTCCGCAAAGGTGATTGTCACAGGGTCATTGCTGGTAGTTCCGCCGCCACCGCCGGGGTTGGAACCTTCGTCGGTGGTTTTGCCATTGAGGCTGTACAGGTAAGCAGCGCCCTTGCCGGCTGTTTCGGCAATGGTGTTGTACTTGGCCAGAGGACCGTAGATAACTACCTCGTCGCCCACTTTCACGTCGGTGTTACCCTCGGCAAAGGCAGCGCCGCCCAGGTAGTTGATCTGGTAAGCCTCGAACTCGGTGCCGCTGTTTCCGTCGTCCGTAATGAAGAACGAAGCCTGCTTGTAGGAGTTATTGGTGAAGTTCTGGTCCTTGCCATTACTCTGGTACATACGGGAAATCTTGCCCTTTACATAGTACTTGGTGTTACCCGTGTTGGTGTTGCCGCTGATGTTTGCCATGATCCAGGCGTTGGCTTCGCTGGCGGTGAAAGCGTTCTCCAGCGTGAGGCCGTCGTGGTTGGACTTCGGCTGGGTTTCACCATTGAGGCTGTACAGGTAAGCGGTACCCTTGCCGTTGGTTTCGGCCGTGGTGTTATAACGGGCCAGAGGACCGTAGATGACTACCTCGTCGCCCACTTTCACGTCGGTGTTACCCTCGGCAAAGGCAGCGCCGCCCAGGTAGTTGATCTGGTAAGCCTCGAACTCAGTGCCGCTGTTACCGTCGTCCGTGATGAAGAAGGTAGCCTGCTTGTAGGAGTTGTTGGTGAAGTTCTGGTCCTTGCCGTTATTCTGGTACATGCGGACAATCTTACCCTTCACATAGTACTTGTCGTTGCCGGTATTGCCGTTGGAAGTGAATTTCTCCATGATCCAGGCGTTGGCTTCGCTGGCGGTGAAGGCCGTTTCCAGCGTGAGACCGTCATGACCGGTTGCGGGGGTCTCGGTGAAACTGGTCTTGCCGTTCCACTTCACGAGGGTGCCGGCGGTCAGGGTCGGGAGAGCGTTGGTGGTTCCCACTTTACCCTTCAGGATCACTTCGTCCATCCATTCCATGGGCTCGGTGCCTTCGAAGGCGGCGCCGCCGAAGGACTTGGCCTTGATGACGGTGAGTTTGTCGTTCGTAGTGCCGTCCATCAGTTCGAAGGTGGCGACACCGTTCTTGATATTGATGTCCTTGCCTACGACGGCTTTCACAAAGTACTCTTTGTCTTCGGTACCGTTCTTGGCCACGTACACTGCATCCTCAACGGTGAAGGCCGTCTCTTCGGTGAGACCGTCGTTCACAGGGAGGTTGGTGGTGGGCTCGTCGCCGCCGGGGTTGTCGCCGCTGCCTTCGCCGTCACTGTAGGTGAGGTCCAGCTTCACGATCTGGGAATTGTAACCGGAAGTGGGAGAGCTGTAGTAGTATACCTTTCCGGCTTCTGTTCCGGTAAGATTCCAGGTATATTCGGTGTCCAGTTCCGAGAGGGGCTTGTCTTCGCCGCCGGCGACCACCGTACCGTTCTGGTCGGAAGTGATGACGCCATGAGCGCTCTTGGAGGCTCCGGAGCTGGTCTTTACGGTTACCTTCACAAGCTTGAGACCTTCCAGCGCAGGGAGACCCAGATAAACCGGGCCGGCAGCGGTCTTGGAGGCCAGCATCAGGTAAGAAGCACCATTATATGTGGAAGTATAGATATTGTCACTCAGGGTGAAGGTGTAGTTGACCCCGTCCAGCGGATAGACTTGGGTGCTGGCACCGGCGCCTTTTGCGGTGGGCCAGCTCAGGCCGGTAACATCGGTAAACTGGAAGGAATACGTTCCTGCTGCACCAGGAGTCACATCACCGCCACCGGGAGTAGTGCCGCCACCCTGGCCGTTAAGGCTGTACAGGTATGCTGCACCCTTGCCGGCCGTCTCGGTGACATCGTTGTAACGGGCCAGCGGACCATAGACCATCACCACATCACCCACTTTCACGTCGGTGTTGCCATCGGCAAAGGTGTCGCCGTTCAGGTAATTGATCTGGTAAGCTTCAAACTCGTTTTCAGAGGCATTTCCGTCATCGGTGATGAAGAAGGAAGCCTGCTTGTAAGAGTTGTTGGTGAAGTTCTGGTCTGCACCCTCTCTCTGATAGAAGCGCTGGATCGTACCGGTTACATAGTACTTGGTGTCGCCGGTGTTGTTGTTGCCGGTGATATTGGCCAGGACCCAGGCATGGGCCTCGGAGGCCGTAAAGGCCGTTTCAGGAGTGAGACCGTCGTGGGTTCCCGGGGTAGGAGGCGTAACCTGACCGTTTCCGGTGAAATGGCTGTTGTCCCAGAAGGACACCTGCTTGGTAGTATTGTAAAGCGTCGGGAAGACGATGATGTCGCCGGTGGCGTCTTTCTCCAGTTTGAGGCCTTCCTTGAGGGCGGCATACACATTGATGGAGTTTTCGCCCTGGGCGACGACAGCCTTGCGGCTTTCCATGCCCGTGGTAACCGTGACATCCTTCAGGATGATGTAACGGCTGAGCTGGGAAGTATAAGTGGAGAGCAGACGCTCGATGGTCATTTCGGTAGGAGCGGGAGCATTCCCGGAAGCCTTGGTGTAGGCATCACCCAGGGAGGTGATTTCCGGAAGGCCGTTGAAATAATATCCTTCACCGCTGACAGGACCGCTGATGACATCGCCTGCCACCAGGCCGCTGTTCTGCATATAGAGGAGCACGGCACCGGAGTTGTCTTCCAGATAGACGCTGCCGCCGTTTACATAAGTGACCGTCGCACCGGCAAGGGTGATTCCGTCGTAGGTGCTCTTGGAATTGGAAGTGGAACTGGGGCTGATCTTGGCCACCAGGCCGGCAATATTGGTGTCGCTGGCAGGCTCGAGGGTCTCGTCGGGGGTTTCTTCACCGCCGCCCTGGCCGCCGTCAATGCCGCCGCGATTCACGCCGTTCAGGCTGTAAATGAAGGAAGTGCCTTTGCCGGTGGTTTCAGGGGTGTTGCCACGGTAGTTATAGATGGTGCCATAGAGAATGACCTCATCGCCGGCTTTGACATCCGGATTGTTTTCTCCGGCCGTCCACTTTACGTTACCAAGATAATAGGTCTGGAAAGCTTTGAACGTCAGGCTGGCATTGCCTTCATCCACCAGGTCGAAGGTGGCGTTGCCATAAGTACCGCTGGCCTCAAAGGTGGTCTCCACGTTGGAAATGATACCTTTCACGAAAACTTTCTGCGGGCTTTCGACATCGGCCCCGAGTTCACGTACGTAAGCCACGGCGCCGGCAACGGTGTAGGGATCTTCCAAAGTACCGGTTCCCTCGCCCTTTTCGCCTTCCGGACCGGCCTGGTTCACGGAGATGACACTGCGGGCAAAGCCGATGGTGATCACAATCGAAGCTTTACGGTCATAACCGGTGTTTTCGTCCACATACAGGGTGATGGACTGTTCTTTGTCGGAGGCGACGCCGGATTCGTCACTGGCGTTCATCCAGTCGGGAATTCCGGACACAACCCAATCGCGGGTGGCCACAAAAGTCACAACCTCGGTGGTTTCGGCGGAAGTGAGATTCAACTCGGAAGTCTTCACATCCAATGAAGCCGGACCCTGGTCTACTTCTTTGTTACAGCCGACGAGCAGTGCTGCTCCGGCCATAACTGCCATAAATAGGTTTCTGAGTTTCATTGCTTATACAGTTTGTTATTGATTATTCGGTTTTTCCGTTGAGCTGGATGAGCTGGCTGCTCTTGTTCACCTCGGGCGTATTGCCCTTGTAGTTGGCAAGGGTGCCCTTGATGATGACCTCGTCGCCAACTTTGAGGTCGTCGGCCGAGGCGAATTTCTCTCCGCCGAAACTCTTGCCGGCATATACCTGCATGTACTTGGCATCGTCCAGGTTATGGACGCCGTCGTCGGACAGATAGTAGGTGAAGTCGCCATAGGAGTCGGAGAAGGACTTGATCTTGCTCACGATACCCTTGACGTACACTTCGTCGGAGTTGACGCCGTCGGCCAGGGCCGATGCTTCCTTCACGGCCTTTCCGATGTTGTACGGAGAATCGGCCGTACCGGCACCGTAAGGGGCGCCCAGGCCGTTCACACCCAGGATCTGGGCTTCCTTCTGTTTGGTTTCCACGGTTTCCTTGTACTGGGTGATCGGGCCCAGAACCGTGACAACGTCTCTCTCCTTGGGCATGTTGACATCCGTGAACGGGGCCATGCCGTAGTCCAGGGCGCGGTATACCTCGAAGGCGTCAGTGTCGTTGTCGGGCTGGGAGCCGTCGTCGGAGATCCAGAAGGTGGCGTTGCCGTAACCGGTACCGTCGGCAAGCAGGGGACTCATGTCCACCAGCTTATACACGATGCCGCGCACATAGACACTGCCGGCAGGAATGTTGCCCGCCTTTACGTCCTTGGTGATGTCCGTGGGCTTGTAGGGCGTTTCACGGGAGCCTTTCACCTCGGTAGGATCGTTAGCCCCGGGCTGGGTGAAACGCACGGATGCGCCTACCGCGTTGGTGACGATGGAGATGATGGCGTCACGCTTGAGGTCCTGGTTCGCATTATAGGAAATCGTAACGCTGACAGGGCGCTGGGAAGCCCGGCCCTCCATGGGCGTTACCTTGATGTCCTTGACCTCGCTGTCGGCATTGGCAGCGGTGACGACGATGTGCCAGGGAAGGTTGGCCGTAAAGGTGAAGCCCGCCTCGCCGGCCGCGGAGGACTCCGTCACGATGGAAGCCACGCTGGTGGTGACCATGGGGTCCTTCACGCTGAAAGTCTCTTCGTTACAAGCTGCTGCAGCCAGAACGAAAGCAATACCGTAAAGAATATTCTTGATTTTCATAAGGCGCAGGGATTAGAAGATGTAACGGGCGCTTACAATCATGGACCAGGTGCTGGCCGTGCTCACGGAGCGGGAATAGGTCTTGTCCAGGACCTCGGTTCCGTTACGCTGGAACTCGAAGACGGGCTTGGCACCCTCCAGGTACACCTTGTCGGGGTTGGTGAGGTTCAGCGGCTTGGTGTTGCCGTAGCCGTCGCCCACATTCAGGCTCCACACATTGCCCCACCAAGGATTGAGCATGTTGGCGAAGTTCTGGATGTCCATGCCCAGCTGGATGGTGTGCTTGTGGTGCTTGGAGCCGGTGTAGAAGTAGAAGTTCTGGGCGAGCTTGAGGTCGAACTGATGCACCCACGGGGAAACGTTGGCGTTGCGCTCGGCCACCTCGCCGGTGTGCTTGCTCAGGTAGGGATCCTGCTGGATGTAGTTCCAGAAGTCGATCTTCTGCTGCTCGGCCGTGTAGGTGTGGGAAACTTTGTCGGCGTCGGTGTAGCTGTAGGAGTTGAACTGCCAGCCGTCGGCACCGAAGAGGTCGCTGTACGTGGGGATGTCGATGAGGCTGTACTGGTAAGCACCGTCGTTGTAGATGTTGTTCACGTAGTCTGCGCTGCCGCGGCTGCGGGGACCGCCGTAATACTGCACGGCGATGGTGGTGCCGAAGTACTTGTAGTAGTCTTTCGTCCAGGTGACGTTGGCCATCAGGCGGTGCGGCATCACGTAGTTGGGAATACCCAGCTCCATGTTGTTGGTGCCGCGCTTGGAGATCAGGGCTTTCCAGGCCGACGACACCTGGTCGCCGATACCGTCGTTGATGGAACGGGCGTCGGTGTAGGTGTAGCTGATGTTACCCGTCAGGCCTTTCCACATTTTCTTGGAGAGGCTGGCGGTAATGGAGTAGTAGTAACCCCACAGGGCTTTGTTGTTCACGTTGTGCAGAAGGAAGACGTCCTTCATGTTGGCGTTGTAGTAGCCGGAAGTGTAATAAGGACGGGCGGAAATGTCCGGAACCTCGGTCAGGGATGCAGGATCCTTGAGGCCGATGTTGGTAATGGTGGTGGGATACATCTCCTTGCTGTAAACGCCCTCCACGGAGAAGGTCCAGTCAGCGGGGAGTTCCACATCCACGGCCAGGGAAGACTTCCAGGTACGAGGGTTCGTGATGGCCGGATCGATGAGGGTGAGCTGGGTCAGGGTCGTGGGAATCTGGGGCGTATAGCTGCCGCCGTAGATGGTCTGGATGATTTCATTGCGGTCCGACCCGATGGCGGGAATGGGCGTAGTGCCGCCGGCCTTGAGTGCGATGGGGGTCTGGACGACACCGGAGTTGCCGGCCTGGGCCACAATCCACACGAACGGGATACGGCCCACGAAGATACCGGTACCGCCGCGGAGGACCAGCTTGCGGTTTCTCAGCACATCCCAGTTGAAGCCCACGCGGGGAGAGAGCGTGATCCGGGCTTTGGGCAGCACCGAGGTGTCATACTTCCCTTCCGGGTTGGTGAAGGTGGGAGCGAAAGAGGCGGCCACCACGTTGGGATTGTAGTTGTAGGCGATGGAAGGATAGAAAGGATACTCCAGACGGATGCCTGCGGTTAGGCGGAAGTTGTCGGAGAAGTTGATCTGGTCCTGGAGATAGGCCGACACCTGCTCGTACTGGAACGTGGGATATTCCTGGGTCAGTTCCGCATTGTTGCCGTGGGTGATGGCAAACTGGGACGGGTTGTCAAACACCGTCTTGTTCAGGATGGCCGAATACAGAGCCTGCTCGGTGGGGTACTCGAATACGTAAGCGCCGCCGCCCTGGGTCTGATAGCCGTTGGTGGTGTGGTTGTACTCGAACTGGGCGCCCAGCAGGAAGTTGTGGATGCCGGCACTCAGGGTGAGTTCGTCGGTGGCCAGGACGGTGTGCACGTCGCGGAGGTTGCCGTAAGAGAAGGTCTCCGAGCCGAAGACGGAATAAATGGCACGGTTGCCGCCGGTACCTACGACCATGTCCACGCCAGGGAAGTAACCGCCTTCCTGGGTACGGGGGTCGTACTGGTGGGAGTAGGTGGCACGGAGGGTATTGTTGAGCTTACCGTCCAGGAAGCGGGAGTTGAGTTCCGCCGCAACAGAGTAGAAATTCTGCTCCTGATAGTAACGGGCGTTCTTGTAATAGCTGGACCACATGGAAGTACGGCCGCCCTTGGGAGCGTAGCTGGTGTCGCTGAAACCGGTGAGGGAACCGGAAGGGGTGGACGCATACTTGGACTGGGTCATGCTGTAACGGACGTTCAGTTTGTGATTCTTGCCCATGTTCCAGTCCAGACGGGCCAGGATTTTGAGCGAAGGGGACTCGGTGGAATAACCCCTGTACACGCCGGTGTCGTAACCGTAAGTATCCTTCAGATAGGCGCTGAGGGCATCCAGTACCACGGCGCTGGGACGGGCCACGCCGTCGCTGCCGTTGGTGAACACTTCCTTGTCGCCGTCCCGGACCAGCGTGCCGGTTCCGTCGTCAATGTAGTTGGAATAACGGCGGGTGGGACCGGGAGTGACGCTGTTGTCGGCCTCGACATTCAGGAAGAAGAAGAGCTTGTCCTTGATGATGGGGCCGCCCACGGAGGCGCCGTACATGAAGTAGCGGCTGGGGTCGAAGGTCAGGGGCTTGTTGTCGGCTACTTCGGCGCCACGCATGTTCTGATTGCGGAAGTATACGTACGCCGTTCCGCTGACCTGGTTGGTACCGCTCTTGGTAGTAGCCGCGATGCCGCCGCCGGTGAAACCGCTCTGACGGACGTCATAAGGGGTGACGGAGATGGCAATCTGCTCCAGGGCGTCCAGGGAGATGGGGCTGCCGCCGGCCGGAAGGTTGGAGCCGATACCGAAAGCGTTGTTGAAAGCGGCGCCGTCCACGGTCACGTAGGACTGACGGTAGTTACCGCCGCCGATGGAGACCTTGGTACCGTCCACATAGGCCTGGGGGGTCTGTTTGAGGAGGTCGTTCATGCTGCGGTTCACGGTGGGCAGCGCCTGGATTTCCTTGGAGCCCAAGGCGGTGATGGCGCCGGCGCGGTCGGTGCGCATGTTGGAGGTGCGGCCTTCAGCGCTGACCACGACGCCTTCCAGGGTGAGGGTTTCCTCCGCCAGGACGGTGTCCAGGATCAGGTTGTCGGAAAGGGCTACGGAGATGCCTTCATAGACGGCGTCGGCATAACCCATGCAGGCGACGGTTACCGTGTAGGGGCCGCCGGAAGTGATGTTGTTGAGCCGATAATAGCCTTTTGCGTCCGTGATGGCGTAGAACTGCGAACCGGTGGGCTGGTGGACAGCCACGACGGTGGCACCCGGAACGGGGCCTGCCTCATCGCTTACCCGGCCGCTCATGGACGAGGACGTCACCTGAGCAAAGGCTGCAATCCCTGCAAGCAGGCCGATGCCTGCAAGAAGGAGGCTTTTGAGAGCGTTTTTCATACGATAAATATTGATACTTTGTTCTTTTATTCTATAAAGGACAAATATACGAAGTTTTTTTGATCAAATCAACCGAAAGAAAGATCTTCCACCTATTATATAGTGCGGCTTAAACTCGTGCGCCGGTTTTTTCTTTAAAAGTTGGAACCTCTACTTTTTTATGACAAAAAAAGATACTATCTTTGTGCCCGGTTTTAGTTAGAACCCAAAACTATTCTTATCAATATTTATTTCTATGAAGAAATTCTTCAAAACCGTACTGCTTGCAGTCACTACGATGATTGTGAGCACTGTCGCCTATGCTCAGGTGACTACGTCCTCCCTCAGCGGCGTTGTCGCTGACCAGAGCGGCGCACCCCTCGTCGGGGCTGCAGTTATTGCAACCCACACTCCCTCCGGTACCGTTTACGGTGCTGTGACCAACGCCGACGGCCGTTACACCATCCAGGGTATGCGTCCCGGCGGTCCCTACACCGTTACCGCCAGCCTTCTCGGCTATGAAGAGTCCACCGTGGAAGGCCTGAACCTCCAGCTCGGTGAAACCCAGCGTTTCGCCCCCGTGCTGAGCGAATCCTCCACCTTCCTGGACGAGGCCGTTGTCACCGCCCGTGGTGACGGTGCCAAGACCGGCGCCTCCCAGGCCATCCGCCGCAGCACCATCGAGAACATGCCCTCCATCACCCGTGGCATCGCCGACGTCACCCGCATGAACCCCTTCGTCCGTACCAACGGCGACGGCGCCATGACCATTGCCGGTGCCTCCAACAAGTACAACAGCTTCCAGATTGACGGTGCCATGAACAACGACGTGTTCGGCCTCACCGCTACCGGTTCCAACGGTGGCCAGGCCGGCGCCCAGCCCGTTTCCATGGAAACCATCGAACAGGTCCAGGTGAACATCGCCCCGTTCGACGTCCGTCAGAGCGGCTTCACCGGCGGTTCCCTCAACGCTATCCCCAAGTCCGGTACCAACGAGTTCCACGGCAGCGTCTATGGCTTCGGCAACAACCAGAGCATCATCGGCAAGTACAAGAAAGCCAACGGCGACCTGTCCAACGCTTACAGCGAGCAGCTCGAATACCAGACCGGCCTCACCGTGGGCGGTCCCATCATCAAGGACAAGCTCTTCTTCTTCGCCAGCTTCGAAATGGCCAACAAGCAGTATCCGAACATGTTCGGCGTAGGCTCCTCCCAGTCCAAGGTCAAAGGGGACAAAGCCAAGGAACTGCTCAACATCCTGAAAGGGAAAGGCTACACCGGTGACCTTCCCTCCAACATGCCGGTTTACACCAAGTCCAACAAGGCTACCGTCAAACTGGACTGGAACATCAATGAAGCCAACCACGCTTCCTTCCGCTGGAGCCTGGTGGACGCCAAGCAGCTGAACTCCGTATCTTCTGCCAGCACTCTGAATGCTACCGACTACAGCTACGACTTCCTTTCCAACACCAACTCTTTCGTTGCCGAGCTGAACAGCCGTATCGGCGACAACATGAACAACGAGGTCCGCGCCTCCTATGTCCGCGTCCGTGACAAGCGCAACCCGCTGGGCGACATCTTCCCGATGTTCCAGATCAGCGGCGTCGGCGACGGCACCGTCTGCTTCGGTAACGAGCGTTCCTCCGTGGCCAACCGCCTGGACCAGGACATCATCTCCCTGACCGACAACTTCTCCTGGTACCTGGGCAACCATACCCTCACCTTCGGTACCCACAACGAGCTGTACCGCTTCACCAACCTGTTCATCCAGGATAAATACGGCACCTACTACTTCGACAGCCCCGAAGACTTCGAGGCCGGCAAAATCAAGCAGTACCGCTATGCCCACGCTGACACCAGCGTCCCCGGCATCACTGAAAACTGGGAGCCTACCTTCTGGTTCATGCAGCTGGGTCTGTACGCTCAGGACAAATGGGCCGTCTCCGATAACTTCGACCTCACCTACGGCGTGCGCGTAGACATGCCCGTCTACATTGACAAGCCCACCGAGAACACCGGCTTCACCGAGTATGCCAACAGCCAGAAGTGGGAAGTGGCCACCAACAAGCTGCCCGCTCCCAAGCCCACCTTCTCCCCGCGCGTAGGTTTCCGCTATGACATCGCCGGCGACGGCAAGTACATCCTCCGCGGCGGCGCCGGTATCTTCACCGGCCGCGTGCCCTTCGTGTGGATCTCCAACAACTTCTCCAACACCGGTGTACAGCTGAAGACCCTGAACATCCAGCGCTCTTCCTCCGCTGCCAACGCCGCCCTCCTGGACGCCATGACCGTCATCTACGATCCTAAGGGCCAAGGCGCCAACGAAGCCCTCGTTTCCGCCGGTGCCGGTTCCCAGGTGATCAACGTCGTGGACAAGAACTTCTCCATGCCGCAGAGCGCCCGCTTCGACCTGGGTATTGACTTCGACCTCCTGGGTATCGACTGGACCGTGGAAGGTATCTTCACCAAGACCATCAGCGACATCGCTTACACCAACATGGCTTACGACCTGGATGGCACCAAGACTGTCGGCGGCACCTATGCAGCCCTCAGCTATGATAACCGTCCCATGTTCCACCGCATCACCACCGGCACGCCCTACAACAACATCTACAAGCTCTACAGCACCAACAAGGGTTACGGTTACAACCTGATGGTCCAGGCAGCCAAGAGCTTCGGCTTCGGTCTCGACCTCAACGCTTCCTACACCTACACCCAGTCCAAGAGCGTGTTCAACGGCGGCAGCTCCGTGGCCCAGTCCAACTTCGCCTACAACTACCACCACACCAACCCGAACAACCCTGAGCTTGGCAACAGCGCCTACAACATCCCTCACCAGATCAAGGCTTCCGCTTTCTATCACGTGTCTTACGGCCGCAGCCAGCAGTGGACCACCACCCTCGGTGCTGTCTACGTAGGTACCTCCGGCGCCGCCTACTCCGTCTACTACAACGGCGACCTCAACGGCGACTCCTCCAACGGTAACGACCTGATCTTCATTCCCACCGACGACCAGGTAGATGCCATGACCTTCAAGGCCGGCACCGGTTCCAACTCCCAGTATACCCCTGACGTGCAGAAGGCCAACCTGAAACAGTGGCTGGGCAGCACCCGCTACCTGAAGGATCACCGCGGAGAATACTTCGACCGCTACGCCGACAACATGCCTTTCGAGCACCACATCGACGTCCACGTGGGTCAGAAGTTCGGCTTCCGCGTCGGCAAGCATGTCCACAGCTTCGAGCTCACCCTGGACATCATCAACTTCACCAATCTCCTGAATCCCGCATGGGGCCGCAGCTACGGCATGGGCATCAACGCCTATTCCAACCCCATCAACTACAGCGGAAACGGTCAGTTCCAGTTCCTGCATGGCGGCGACTACGAGATGTTCAACTACGCCGACTATCTCTCCCGCTGGAGAGGCCAGATCGGTCTGAAGTACACCTTCTAGTCCTTCCGGACAATACGAAAAAAGCGACCTCCGCACGGAGGCCGCTTTTTTTATGCGACGGCAATCAAAGGCCGAAGGCTTTTTTCACTGCCGGTACGCTGTCCAGCAGTTCCCAGCCGAAGAACTGGACAATCTTCCGCTTCCCCTGTACCGTAACCGCTTTCTTGTAGGGTTTGCGGCCCATGTGGCCGTAGGCGGCGGTAGGGCCGAAGATGGGATTCTTCAGGCCGAACTTGCGGATGATGGCGGCGGGACGAAGGTCGAAGAGCTGCTTCACCTTTTCGGCAATCTCGCCGTCGGAAAGGCCGTTTGCGGCGGTTCCGTAGGTGTCCACAAACACACTCACGGGCTCTGCGACGCCGATAGCGTAGGCCAGCTGGACCAGGCACTCATCGGCCACACCGGCGGCGACCAGGTTCTTGGCGATGTAGCGGGCGGCGTAGGCAGCGCTGCGGTCCACCTTGGAGGCGTCTTTTCCGGAGAAGGCGCCACCTCCGTGGGCACCCTTTCCGCCGTAGGTGTCCACGATGATCTTCCGTCCCGTCAGGCCGGTGTCTCCGTGGGGACCGCCGATGACAAACTTGCCCGTAGGGTTCACATGCAGCACAAAGCTGTGGATGAGGCGGGCGGTTTCCTCCGGCAGGGAAGCCTTCAGGCGCGGGATCAGGATGGTTTCCACGTCGAAACGGATCTTGTCCTGCATGGCACGGTCCACCTTGGTGTGACCGAACTGCTTCACGGCGTCCTCATAGCTCATCTTTCCGAGGCTCTCGGGGACGAATTCGTCGTGCTGGGTGCTCAGGACGATGGTGTGCACCTTCACGGGCTGATGGGTTTCCCCGTCATACTCGATGGTGAATTGGCTCTTGGCGTCGGGCCTCAGATAAGGCATGAGGCCGATCTCGTTGTGCCGGATGTCGGAGAGAATCTCCAGCAGTTTGTGGCTCAGGTACAGCGGAAGGGGCATGTAGTCCTCCGTGTCGCGGCAGGCATAGCCGAACATCATGCCCTGGTCGCCGGCGCCCTGTTCCTCTTCGGTGGCGCGCTCGACGCCGCGGTTGATGTCGGCCGACTGCTCGTGCAGGGCGCTGAGGACACCGCAGCTGGATGCGTCGAACATGTATTCGGCCTTGGTGTAGCCGATGCGGCGGATGGTGCTGCGCACGGTGTTCTGGATATCGACATAGGCTTCGGCCTTCACTTCGCCCATTACGACCACCATGCCGGTGGAGCAGAAGCTCTCGCAGGCCACCTTGGCCTCCGGGTCCTGCTTCAGGAACTCGTCCAGGATGGCGTCAGAGATCTGGTCGGCCACTTTGTCGGGGTGGCCTTCACTTACGGATTCGGATGTAAATAAATAATTCTTAGCCATATACAAAAAAATTAGCCCCGGGCTAGATGCAGAGGCTAAAAACACAAAACACTGATATGAAATGTAATTTTAGCATTTTTTTACGTGGTTGCAAGCAATCCAAATCTATCCACATCTGTTATTGGGACGGCAAAGGTACAACCTTTTTCCGAATATTCCAACACCCCACCCCAAGGGGTGCACCTGAAAGTGCACCCCTTGCAATATTGCAAAAACACAATCGGCAGATAATCAATTGATTACGGAATAAGGGGTGCACCTGGAAGTGCACCCCTTGAAGGCTTAAGGGCGGACCCAGTGGATGCGGAGGCCGTCGCGTTCCATGCCGCGGAACCAGGTCATCTGGCGTTTGGCAAACTGATGGATGGCGTTGCCCAGGCTGACGACCATGTCCTCATAGCTCAGCTGTCCCAGCACGTACTGCGTGACAAACTTGTACTCGAGGCCGTAATAGATGAGGTCCGCGGCCGGAATGCCGGACGAGAGCAGCCCCTGGATCTCTTCCACGAGGCCTTCCTGGAGGCGTTCTTCCAGCCGGCGGTCGATGCGCTCCACCCGTTCTTCCCGGCTCACCAGCGTGCCGATGTAAAAAGGCTTCTGCGGCAGCTGCGAGGCCGGAAGGCCGTTCTCCTTTTCAAACTTGTACGCGCGCGTAACGGATTCGATGTAGAGGCCGGACCCGCCGCAAAGGATGGGGATGGCACCGCGGGAACGGACATCGGCATAGGCCTGGGCAAAGGCCGACTGATACTGGTAGATATTGAATTTGGCCCCGGCGGGCACAATGTCGATCAAGTGACAGGGGACGTCGCCGTACTCTTTCAAATCTTTTCCAGTGCCGATGTCCATCCCCCGGTACACCTGCCTGGAATCGGCCGAAAGGATCTCCGCCGATGCTCCTGGAAGCACCTCCCTGCATGCTTCCGTCAGCTCATGGGCCAGCCGGACGGCGTAGCGGGTCTTTCCGGAAGCGGTGGGGCCGAGGACGACGATGAGGTCGGTTTCACCGCTTGCATAGGCGCGGGCGAGGTCCCCGGGGTCGATGACCTCCGGGTCCGGCAGCTTGGCCATGGGCGGGATGCCGGGCCGGTCGGGCAGGAGCTGGGTTCGGTTCAGTTTGTTCATATTGCAAAAATACACATTTTGTCATTCTGAACGAAGTGAAGAATCTTTTTATTATCTTTGCACTCCTATGCCGAAAGCAAAGAGCACCATACAGATCAAAAACCGCCGGGCCTCGTTCGATTACGAGTTCCTGGAAACCTATACCGCCGGCATCCAGC
>ODAI013098993.1_pt1 | contig 15612 bp, 12 predicted proteins | sample 1539321 | NCBI WGS metagenome assembly ODAI01 (sample SAMN02144231, study PRJEB22623) | gut metagenome | biome: sheep rumen | host: Ovis aries | place: New Zealand
GATTCTGCTCACCATCATCGACAAGTTCCGTGGCGGACCCGTGGGCATCACCACCATCGCCACTGCCATCGGTGAGGATGCGGGCACCGTGGAGGAGGTCTACGAGCCCTTCCTCATCATGGAGGGATTCATCAAGCGCACACCGCGTGGACGAATGGTGACGGAGCTGGCCTATAAGCACTTCGGACGAAACCCATACGGGGGGAATATTATGGAACCAAACCTCTTTGAGTGAGGAGTGAGGAGTGAGGAGTGTGGAGTGAGGAGTGAAAAGTGAAAAAATGAAAAGTGAAATGAGGACTGGGATATTCGTGGGGAGTTTTAATCCCTATACCATTGGGCACGATTCGATTGTGCGCCGCGCACTGCCATTGTTCGACCGTCTGGTCATCGGCGTGGTGGGCGATAATGTGCATAAGCCCGATATGCCTTCTGCTGAAGAACGGATGGCTGCCATCCGCGACCTTTATGCCGACGAGACGCGCATCGAGGTGAAGTCATACAACGGTCTGGCTATGGACTTCGCCAAAGCTGAGGGCGCCAAGTTTATTGTGAAGGGCGTGCGCAACGCCAGCGACTTCGAATACGAGCAGTGGCAGGCTGACTTCAACCGCCGTCTGGGCGGCATCGAGACGATCCTCCTCTATACTGAGCCTGAACTGGCCAGTATCTCGTCGAGTGCCTTGCGGGAGTTACAGCATTTTGGTGTCGATGTCAGTGCTTATTTACCAAAGAAGAGAGTTTAGAGTTTAAAGATTTGAGATGATTACATATGAGACTGAGGGAGTGAAATTCCCTAATATTAAGAGACGGGAGACGTCGAACTGGATACGCCAGGTGGCTGAATCATACGATAAGAAGATTGGCGAAATAGGCTATATGTTCGTCAACGATGACAAGATTCTCGAGGTGAACAATGAGTATCTCGGCCATGACTACTATACAGACATCATCACCTTCGACTACACGGAGGGTAAGGTCATTAGCGGCGACATTTTCATCTCGGTAGACACTGTCTTCACCAATGCCGACAAATTCGGACGCCCCTACGACGAGGAGCTCCACCGTGTGATCATCCACGGCATCCTGCACCTTTGCGGCCTAAACGACAAAGGGCCCGGCGAGCGTGAGAAGATGGAAGCTGCTGAGAACAAGGCACTGGCCATGCTGTAGCTCTTTCTTCCCCAAGAAAAGAAAAATGGGGACTCGAAACTGTCACAGCGTCGAGCCCCCGGCAAACTTCAAACAACCAAAAAAAGGTTATCGAATAAAGAGCAACTCACGATATTTCGGCAATGGCCAGAGTGAGTCGTCAACAATAAGCTCTAACTTATCAATCTGATAACGTATCTCGTCGAGCTTCGGCTCTACTTTGTCATGGTAGGCAATAGCCTTATCATGCTCGTCCTCGATCTTATTAGCCAACTTGCGGGCGTTCACAAGATCTTCAACACCTTTCTCTATAGCACTGGTACGCTCGGCTATCTCCTCAATGAGTTTGAGGTTGCGCGCATTCAGTTTCTCTGCCTTGTCAATGGAGAAGGCCGATGCGACACTGTCCACATTCTTCAGCAAGGCACTCTGATAACGGGTAGCTACAGGGATGATGTGGTTCATCGAGAGGTCGCCCAAGACACGAGCCTCAATCTGGATCTTCTTCGTATAAGTCTCCCACTTCACCTCGTTGCGGGCCTCAAGCTCCTTCTTCGTCATGACACCCAGGCTCTCGAACATCGCGATACTCTCCGGATCGAGATAACGCTCAAAGATCTTCGGGCATGACTTCTCAACATCAAGTCCTCGCTTAGTGGCTTCGATGACCCAATCATCGCTATAGCCGTTGCCGTCGAAGCGGATGGGCTTACAGGTCTTGATATCCTCGCGCAGCACGTCGATGATGGCGTGGAACTTAGCACTGTGGTCAGTACCAGCGAGTTTCTTCTCGAACTCAGGGATGCGGGCATCCACACGCTTCTTGAAATCAGCCAGAGCCTCAGCCACAGCACTGTTCAGGGCAATCATCGCACTGGCACAGTTGGCCTCAGAACCTACGGCACGGAACTCAAAGCGGTTGCCAGTGAAGGCGAATGGTGACGTACGGTTACGGTCGGTATTGTCGATGAAGAGTTCAGGAATCTCAGGGATATCCATCTTCAAGCCCTGTTTGCCTGCCATTGCCAGGATGTCGTCTTTATCTGCCTTTTCAATATGGTCGAGCAGTTCGCTGACCTGCTTGCCAAGGAAGGATGATACGATAGCGGGAGGAGCCTCGTTAGCCCCCAGACGATGGGCGTTGGTGGCACTCATGATGGAGGCCTTCAGCAGTCCATTGTGCTTATAGACACCCATCAAGGTCTCCACAATGAACGTCGCGAAACGGAGGTTCGCCTCAGGCGTCTTGCCTGGCGCATGGAGTAAGACCCCATTGTCAGTACTCAGCGACCAGTTGTTGTGCTTACCGCTACCGTTGATACCTGCGAAGGGCTTCTCGTGGAGCAGCACACGGAATCCGTGCTTACGGGCCACGCGCTTCATCACAGACATGAGCAGCATATTGTGGTCGACGGCCAGATTGGTCTCCTCGAAGATTGGCGCCAGCTCAAACTGGTTGGGTGCCACCTCGTTATGGCGGGTCTTGCAGGGGATACCCAGTTCGAGGGCCTCAATCTCCAGCTCACGCATAAAGGCTGCCACACGCTCAGGGATAGCCCCAAAGTAGTGGTCGTCCATCTGCTGGTTCTTGGCAGAGTCGTGACCCATCAAGGTACGGCCCGTCAACAAGAGGTCAGGGCGGGCAGCGTAGAGACCTTCGTCTACGAGGAAGTACTCTTGCTCCCAACCAAGGTTAGACGTAACCTTCTTAACGGCAGGATCGAAGTAATGGCATACCTCTGTGGCAGCCACGTTAACAGCATGCAAGGCACGCAGCAAAGGAGCCTTATAGTCGAGTGCCTCACCGCTATAGCTGATAAATACGGTGGGAATACACAGGGTGTCGTCGATAATGAACACAGGCGATGTGGGGTCCCATGCAGAGTAGCCGCGAGCCTCAAAGGTAGAACGGATGCCGCCAGAGGGGAACGAAGAAGCATCGGGCTCCTGCTGAACCAGCAGCTTGCCTGTAAACTCCTCGACCATACCGCCCTTGCCATCGTGCTCGATGAAGGAGTCGTGCTTCTCAGCCGTTCCTTCCGTCAGTGGCTGAAACCAGTGTGTGTAGTGTGTCACGCCGTTCTCCGTGGCCCACTGCTTCATACCCTCTGCCACCACATCGGCAACCTGACGATCAAGGCGAGCACCATTGTCCATTACATCTATCATTGTCTCATAGACGTCTTTCGGCAGATACTTGTACATCTTCTCACGGTTAAAGACCTTCTTTCCAAAATACTTGGCGGGTCTTTCACTTGGTGTTTTTACGTCGAGCGGCTTTTTCTTGAAAGCCTCTCCGACAACCTGAAATCTTAATGCTTCCATAATTGTGTTTTGTTTAATGTGATTTAGTCCAGTTTTCTATTCTCGTTAATACCTCTGCAGTCGTTTCGTGACTGCCGAAAGCGGTAAAGCGCACATAACCCTCGCCAGAAGGTCCAAAGCCGACACCAGGGGTGCAGACCACATTGGCACCATAGAGCAGTGCCTCGAAGAACTGCCAGGAGGTGGTGCCATCGGGTGTCTTCAGCCAGATATAAGGTGCATTCTCTCCACCATAGACCTCATAACCCAGACTGCGCAGGGTGGAGAGCATCTTCTGTGCATTCTCCATATAGTAGTCGATGGTAGCCTGTATCTGTTGTTTGCCCTCTGGCGTATAGATAGCAGCAGCCGCACACTGACTGATATAGCTGGCACCATTGAACTTCGTACACTGCCGGCGGTTCCATAGTTGGTGCACAGAATGGCGCACACCTTCGAAATCAGCCAGTGTCAGGTCCTTGGGCACGATGGTATAGCCACAGCGCACACCTGTGAAACCCGCCGTCTTCGAGTAAGAATGGAACTCGATGGCACACTTCCTGGCACCACGTATCTCATAGATGCTACGGGGTATCTCCGGGTCGCGGATATATGCCTGATAGGCTGCATCGTAGAGGATGAGTGCATCGTTCTTCAACGCGTAGTTCACCCACTTGCGTAACTCCTGTTTCGTGATGACCGTACCCGTAGGATTATTGGGGTAACACAGGTATATCACATCCATGTGGCGATCCTTGGGGATGGACGGGGTGAAACCATTCTCTGCCGTACAAGGCATATAGACCACATTCGTCCAGCGGCCATTCTCGAAAGTACCACAACGCCCGATCATCACGTTCGAATCGATATACACGGGATATATAGGATCGGTGACGCCAATGAAGTTATCCCAGTGGAGCAGTTCTTGGATATTGCCTGTGTCTGATTTCGCACCGTCGTTGATGAACACCTCGTCGATATCAAGGTGGATGCCACGTGGCAGGAAATCATTCTTGAGGATGGCCTCGCGCAGGAAAGTGTAGCCCTGTTCAGGACCATACCCATGGAAACCTTCTGCTGTTGCCATCTCATCAGTCGCCTTGTGCATCGCCTCGATGACAGCCGGACAAAGGGGCTGAGTGACATCGCCAATGCCGAGGGAGATGACATCCGCCTTAGGGTGCATCACCTTGAAGGCATTCACCTTCTTGGCGATGTCGGCGAACAAGTAGTTGTTCTGAAGATTCAAGAAATGTACGTTTACTAAAGCCATAGTTTTATGTTGTTTGAAGTTTTGCCGTTTCTATTTCCCCGTCGAAGACGAATTCGGCAGGGCCCGTCATATAGACATGATTATCCGACTCGCGCCACTCAATGGTGAGCGTACCGCCATCCATCACAATCTGTGATTTCCGCTCAGCACGACCAGTGAGGACGGCTGCAACAGCAGTAGCACAAGCACCTGTGCCACAAGCCAGGGTGATGCCACTTCCCCGCTCCCATACCCGAGTGCGGATTCTGGCGTCTGCCTCAATATGGGCGAACTCGATGTTGCAGCGCTGAGGAAAGGCAGGGTGATGCTCCAGTATCTTGCCACTCTCACCTACCTGATCGACATCGTCAGTAAAGATGACATAGTGGGGATTGCCCATTGATACAAATGTACCACGACCTATACTACGAGACTCGATATATTGAGTCGTGTCCTCTAACACGGGTTCGAGCATATCCACCGTCACACTCTCAACATTGTCATCTTTCAAATGCAGGTTCAAGATCTTGACACCTGAGAGGGTCAGGAGGCGAATCTCTGTCTTGGTAGTCAGGCCGCGCTCATAAAGGTATTTACCTATACACCTCGACGCATTACCGCACATCATGGCTTCTGAGCCGTCGGCATTGAAGATGCGCATAGAGAAATCAGCTTCTGGCACAGGCGACCTGTCAATCAGCACCAGTCCGTCAGAACCAATGCCCTTTTGGCGATCGCTCCAGGCGACGGCTGCAGCCTGCGGGTCGGCAATGGTATGCTCCATCATATTAATATAGATGTAGTCATTGCCACAACCATGCATCTTGGTAAATCTGATTTTCTCTGTCATATTGCTACTTTTTGGGGAAGTTTGACTACTGCCGCTGAAGGTAGGCTGCCACCTTTTGGGCAGTCTGACGACCACTGGCCATAGCGCGTACTACGAGCGAAGCACCGTTGGCACTGTCGCCGCAGACGAAGACATTCTCTGGATACTGAGGATGCTCCGGCTTGAGGAATCCCATAGCTAAGAGCACAAGCTCGGCCTTGATAATCTCTGGCTGACCTTTCTCTACCATGATGGGGCGGCCACCCTCAGGATTCGGCTTCCAGTCGATTTCCTGTACCTTCACTCCAGTGAGATGACCGTTCTCGCCTAAGAATTCGAGAGTGTTGATGTTCCAGCGACGGGTGCAACCCTCCTCGTGGCTTGAAGTGGTCTTGAGCGTGCGCGGCCAGTTGGGCCAGGGGTTCTGCGGGTCCTCAGGGCCTTCCACTGGTTTAGGCATGATCTCAATCTGGGTGACACTCTTACAGCCTTGACGGTGGGCAGTACCTATGCAGTCACTGCCCGTGTCACCACCACCGATGACGAGGACATCCTTGCCCTTAGCGGTGATGCGCTCAGCCTTGGAAAATTCTATGCCGGCGAGTACGCGGTTCTGCTGGGCGAGGAGCTCGAGGGCGAAGTGTACGCCCTTGAGTTCGCGGCCGGGAGCCTTCAGATCGCGGGCGGTGGGGGTGCCGGTGGCGATGACATAGGCATTATAGGATCGCCTTGGATCACCTATATTTCCTATGGTATCTAAGTCTATGGCACTGCCATAGCGGAATTCGATGCCTTCGGCCTCCATCAGGGCGATGCGACGGTCGATGATGGCCTTGTTGAGCTTGAAATTGGGGATGCCATAGCGCAGCAGGCCACCAGCAGCCTCGTTCCGCTCGAAGACTGTCACCTCATAGCCCATCAGGTTCAGGTCGTTGGCAGCAGCCAAGCCTGCAGGGCCGGCACCGATGACAGCAACCCTCTTACCATTGCGCGCGATGTCTGTCAGCGGCTGGATATATCCCTCACGGAAGGCGGCCTCGATGATGGCACACTCATCCTCGCGGTTCGTGGTCGGCTCGTGGTTAAAACGGTTGAGCACACAGGCTTTCTCGCACAGTGCAGGACAGATGCGACCTGTGAACTCTGGGAAGGGGTTCGTACTGCTCAATAAGTGATATGCCAACTCCCAGTCGCCCTTATACAGGGCATCATTCCATTCTGGGGCTTTGTTGCCCAGTGGACAAGCCCAGTGACAGAAGGGTACGCCACAGTCCATGCAGCGCGAGGCCTGCAACTTGCGCTCACGGGTGTTGAGCGTCTGCTCCACCTCGCCAAAGTCGTGGATTCTATCGTGAATGGGGCGGTAACCTGCCTCCTGGCGATGTATCTCTAAAAATGCTTTCGGATTTCCCATCTTATTTAAAATTTAAAAATTTAAAAGTTGAAAAATTGAAGCTCTTTAATTCTTCAATTCTTCCCTTCTTCAATTCTTTAACTCTTCAATTCTTTAACTCTTCGATTCTTTAACTCTTCAATTCTTTAACTCTTAATAGTCTCGCTGGATGTCGGCAATTTTCTCGTGGAGACGTGCCATCTTCTCCTCTTCGAGCACACGTTTGTACTCGATAGGCACTACCTGAATAAAGTCCTCGATATAGCGATGCCAGTCATCAAGCATACGACCTGCGAGGGCTGACCCCGTGTGAAGATAGTGCTGACGGATCAGCTCAAGGAGTTCCTTGCGCGATACAGAGTCCTCTACCAGCGAGAGCTCCACCATATCCATATTACAGAAATAGTCGAACGTATGGTCGGGATCATAGACGTAGGCTACACCACCACTCATACCTGCGGCGAAATTACGACCCGTCTTACCCAGTACTACCACGCGACCACCTGTCATATACTCACAACAATGGTCACCAGCCCCCTCAATCACAGCAATGGCACCTGAGTTACGTACACCAAAGCGCTCGCCCACCTGACCATTGATGTAGAGTTCGCCACTGGTAGCACCATAAAGACCTGTGTTGCCAGCGATGATATTGTCTTCAGACTTGAACTCGTCGCTGCGACGGGCAGGTGGCAGAATAGAAATGCGGCCACCACTGAGACCCTTGCCAAAGTAGTCGTTGGTCTCTCCCTCTAATCGGATGTCGATACCTTTCACCGCGAAGGCACCAAAGCTCTGGCCTGCCGAACCCTTGAACTTGATTTTGATGGTACCATCGGGCAGTCCCTCCTCACCATACTTCTTAGCGATAACACCACTGAGCATCGTACCCACAGCACGGTCGGTATTCTTGATGGCATAATCGAGAGTTACCTCCTCGGCACTGTCAATCGCCTTCTGGGCGGCACGTATTATTTCTTCGTCCTTCACACCTGTTACCTTGGTGTATGCGCCACGATCCCAGTAGAGTGCCTTAGCACTTTCAGGTTTATGCAGCAGTCGGGCAAAGTCGATGGTGCGCCACTTCTCTGAGGCAACACTCCCCTCGTCCTTTAGAGAGGGAGTGAGGTTCTCGATGAGCTCTGTGTGGCCAATAATCTCTTTCAGCGAGCGCACGCCGATCTCAGACAGATATTCGCGTACCTGCTGAGCCAGGAAGGTAAAGTAGTTCACCACATATTCGGCACGACCCTCGAAGTGCTTGCGCAACTCGGGATTCTGGGTAGCTACACCCATCGGACAGGTGTTGGTGTTGCACTTACGCATCATCACGCATCCGAGCACGATGAGCGGCAGCGTGCCGAACGAGAACTCGTCGGCCCCCAGCATCGCCATAATGATGACATCCTTGGCGGTCTTTAACTGGCCGTCAGTCTGTAGCCGCACCTGGTTGCGCAGCCCGTTCATCACCAGTGTCTGCTGTGTCTCGGCCAGTCCTATCTCGGGCGAGATACCCGCGAAGCGCATCGAACTGGCAGGGCTGGCTCCCGTACCACCCTCGGCACCGCTGATGACAATCAAATCGGCCTTAGCCTTAGCCACGCCTGCGGCAATCGTTCCCACACCGCTCTCGGCCACAAGTTTCACACTCACAGCAGCTGTCGGGTTGATGTTCTTCAGGTCGAAGATGAGCTGTGCCAGGTCTTCGATACTATAGATGTCGTGATGAGGTGGCGGGGAGATGAGCGAGATGCCAGGAATGGCATGACGCGTCTTGGCGATGATGTCATTCACCTTGAAACCAGGCAGTTGGCCGCCCTCGCCGGGCTTAGCACCTTGTGCCACCTTGATCTGTATCTCTTCGGCATTTACCAGATATTCGGCTGTGACGCCAAAGCGACCTGATGCAATCTGCTTGGTCTTGCTCGAAAGCGACACACCGTCAACTTCTGTGTGATAGCGAGCATTATCCTCACCACCCTCACCAGTATTACTTCGGGTGCCGAGTTTATTCATCGCCAGAGCCAATGCCTCGTGGGCCTCAATACTCAGCGCACCAAAACTCATGGCACCTGTCACGAAATGTTTCACAATGCTCTCTACGCTCTCTACCTCATCGATTGGGGTTGGTGCAGAAGCCTTCTTCCAACCAAAGAAGTCACGGATAAAGATGGGGGAGTCTTTCTCATCAACGAGTTTTGCCCATTCCTTGAATTTCTCGTAGCTGCCCTGACGCGTCGCCAGTTGCAGCTTAGCAATCGTCTCTGGGTTCCAAGCATGTTTGATGCCGTCCTTCCGCCATGAGAATTGCCCGTGGTTTTTCAGTGAAGAGTGAGGAGCGAAGAGTGAAGAATCTTCTTCACTAAATTTAATTTGGTCGCGGGCTATCTCCTTCAAGCCGATACCGCCGATGGTGCTCGTCTCTGTACCGAAGTAGCGGCGCAGCAAGTCTTCACTCAGTCCGATGCTTTCGAAGATCTTCGCTCCACGATACGAGCGTATCGTCGAGATGCCCATCTTCGACATAATCTTCTTCAGACCCTTGTCAACTGCCTTGATATAGTTTTTCTCGGCCGTCGCGTATTCCTCTTGAATCTTTCCACGCTTCACCAAGTCGTCGAGGATGGCGAAGGTCATATAGGGACACAGTGCGCTGGCACCATAGCCCAACAACAAGGCCGCATGCATGGTCTCGCGAATCTCGCCGCTCTCCACTATCAGTGCCGTCTGCACTCGCTTGCCCACATTAATCAGATAGTGGTGTACAGCCGAGACGGCAAGGAGAGAGGGGATAAGCCCCCACCCTCCCCCTTGCAAGGAGGGGAGTTCCTTGCGGATTTCCTCTTCGCGATCGGTCAGAATGATATAGTTAAAACCATCATCGACAGCCTTCTCAGCATCTTGGCACAACTTATCCAATGCTGTCCGCAGGCACTCCCCTCCTTGGGAGGGGTTGGGTGAGGCAAACGCAATTGGGAGCTTCTTCGTCTTGAAGCCCTTGTACCTTATGTTACATAATATATCGAGTTGTGTATTGGTCAAAACAGGTTGCGGCAGGCGCACCATCTTACAGTTCGAGGCATCAGGCGTCAGGATGTTGGTACCTACGGCACCGATATATTCTGTCAACGACATCACCAATTCTTCGCGAATGGGGTCGATGGCAGGATTCGTCACCTGGGCGAACTGCTGGCGGAAATAGTTGAAGAACACTTGTGGACGGTCGCTGATCACAGCCAGCGGCGTATCATTACCCATGGCTGCTACGGGCTCCTGTCCCGCTGTTGCCATCGGCACAATCGTCTTGTCGATATCCTCCTGACCATAACCGAATTGCACCAGCTTTCGCTGCAAATCACTCACACTGTTCTCCACATGGCGGCCGCTCTTCAGTTTCTCCAACGGCACGCGGTTCTCAGAGAGCCACTCGCGGTAGGGATGGGCTTTCGCCAACTGCTCCTTGATCTCTCCATCGTAGTAGATCTTGCCTTCCTGAGTGTCTATCAGCAGAATCTTTCCTGGCTGAAGGCGTCCCTTGCTGACAACATCACCAGGTTCGAAGTCCATCACGCCCACCTCTGAGGCGACCACCATCATGCCTTGCTTGGTGATGGTATAGCGGCTGGGGCGAAGGCCATTCCTGTCGAGCATACCGCCCGCATAGCGGCCATCGCTGAACAACAGGGCTGCGGGACCGTCCCAAGGTTCCATCAGGATAGAGTGATACTCATAGAAGGCCTTCAGGTCTTCGCTGATGGGGTTCTTGTCGTTGAACGACTCCGGCACGAGTATCGCCATCGCCTGCGGCAGCGAGAGGCCGCTCATCATCAGGAACTCGAAGACATTATCGAGTGAGGCGGAATCGCTCATACCCTCCTGCACGATGGGGCGCAGATCACGGATGTCACCCAGCGCCTCACTCGAGAGCACACTCTCACGCGCCTTCATCCACCCACGGTTGCCTCGGATGGTGTTGATTTCACCGTTATGCGCCAGCAGACGGAAGGGCTGTGCCAGCTTCCACTTAGGGAAGGTGTTCGTCGAGAAACGCGAGTGTACCAATGCCAAACCACTCGTAAAGTAGTCGTTTGACAAATCAGGGAAATAGCGGCGCAGCTGTCCGCTGGTCAGCATACCTTTATAGATAATATTCCTATTCGACAACGAGCACAGATAAAAGTCCTCATCATCGACACGGTTTTCTATGCGCTTACGTACCTTATATAATATACGCTCAAACACGGGCACACGCTCGTCGCTCACACCCGTCACAAAAATCTGCTTGATGTCAGGCTCCACCTCACGAGCTGCCACTCCCAACACTTCCAGGTTGGTGGGCACGGTGCGCAGGTGCATCAGCGTCAATCCCTCGCGCTCTATCTCTTCAATCATCACGCTCAGGATCTGCTGCTGTGCCTCTTCATCCTTGGGTAGGAACACTAAACCTGTGCCGTACTTGCCTTTCTCAGGCACAGGGATTCCCTGCAAGAGAATAAACTCATGCGGAATCTGTACCATGATACCAGCTCCGTCGCCTGTCTTGTCGCGCGTCTCAGCACCACGATGTTCCATGTTCTCAAGCACCTTCAGTGCATGGTCAACCAGATCATGACTTTTCCCTCCATGGATATTCACCACCATACCCACACCGCACGCATCGTGCTCATAGTCGCTCTGGTAGAGTCCTTGGTTGTTTATTTTGCAATTTGCCATATTATCCTTACTTTTTACTTTCACTATGTTTGTTTTCGGCTGCAAAGTTATATCATTATGTTCAAACAACAAAGCGTTTGCTTACCTTTTAATCCTTCAATTCGCTTCTTTCTGACACTTTGCTCAAAAACAACCTAATTTGCTTTCTTTCTGAAATGAATCAGACCACCTCGTTCATTTTAATCTTTACATTTTGTCATCTCACCCCAAAATTAAGGGTGCTGTGAACGGGCACAATGGCTGTCTCCGTCTGTGTGTGCGAACACAAAAGCAGAATGAGTGACATTTTGTAACAAGATTGGTATGTTTTCAGTCAAAGTGTAAGCAAATGTCCATAAAACGCCTCTCTTTAAATGCCATTTTGACAGTTCAACGACGTTTTAACAATTAAAGTGAAATAAAATTAGCCAATATTTAAACAAAATGTTTTAATTTTGCACTCGATAAATATCAAAGTGAAACTCAAATAGAGGGTTAGTATTAATTAATAAGGTAAAAGAACAAAACGTATGAAAAGGATTGAAGCAATTATCAGGAAAACGAAGTTCGAGGAGGTCAAGGAAGCCCTACTCTCATCAGACATCGACTGGTTTGAGTATCATAACGTACATGGCATCGGACAGAGCCGACAGGAGAGAATCTATCGTGGTGTGCAGTACTCTACGGATGTAATCGAACGTGTCGCACTGACCATCGTCTGCCGCGACCCGTTGGTGGAGCCTACGGTGAAGGTCATCCTCGATGTGGCGCATACAGGAGAGGTGGGCGATGGTCGCATCTTTGTAAGCGACATGATCGACACCTGGAGCATCCGCACGGGTGAACACGGTGACACCGTTTTGAGAGACAAGAAATAAAAAGGATAACAACACAAACACAAAAACTTTTAGGATATGAACGAAATTGGATTATCACTCGATACTGTATGGATGCTATTGGCAGCCATGTTGGTTTTTTGGATGCAGCCGGGCTTTGCGCTGTGTGAAGCTGGTTTTACGCGCGGTAAGAACACGGCAAACATCCTGATGAAGAACTTTGTCGACTTTATGCTCGGCTCACTGCTCTTCTTCTTTCTGGGTTTCGGCTTTATGTTCGGCAGCGAGGGTGCAGGGTTTATCGGCATGCCCAACTGGGGCGATCTCTCTTTCTATAAAAGCGATCTGCCCGTAGAGGGCTTCCTGATTTTCGAGACCGTCTTCTGCGCCACATCTGCCACCATCGTCAGCGGAGCTATGGCCGAGCGCACCAAGTTCTCGATGTATCTCGTCTATTCTGCCTGCATCTCACTGTTTATCTACCCCATCGAGGGTCATTGGACGTGGGGCGGCGGCTGGCTCTGCAGCGATGCTGCCGACGGCTTTATGATGAGAACCTTTGGTGATGTGTTCCACGATTTTGCAGGCTCTGCCATCGTACATAGCGTAGGTGGTGTGCTGGCCTTGATTGGTGCGATGGCCCTCGGACCTCGTATCGGTAAATATACGAAGGATGGCAAAAGTCGTGCTATTCCTGGTCACAACCTGTCGCTGGCTTCATTAGGTGTGTTTATTCTCTGGATGGGGTGGTTCGGTTTCAACCCTGGCTCACAGTTGGCTGCTACTGGTGAGGTAAACCGTGTTGCCATCTCGCATGTGTTTCTCACCACTAACCTCGCAGCTGCTGCAGGTGGAGTGGCAACCATGTTCCTCACATGGCTGAAGTATGGTAAGCCTTCACTTTCATTGACGCTCAACGGTGTACTGGCTGGTCTGGTGGGTATTACGGCAGGTTGTGACCTCGTGTCGCCCTTCGGAGCGGTCATCATCGGACTGGTCTGCGGCACCGTGCTAGTCTATGCCATCGAGTTCATCGACCATCGTCTTCACATCGACGACCCCGTGGGTGCTTCCAGTGTACATGGTGTCTGCGGCATCCTGGGCACGCTGATGACAGGTCTGCTATCGACTTCAAATGGTGCATTCTACGGTTTTGGCTGGGGATTCTTCGGTGCAGAGCTGTTCGGTATCCTGGTCATCGACCTCTGGGCTGCTGCCTGCGGCTTCGTGCTGTTCTACGGCATCAAGCGCCTGCATGGTCTGCGCGTGGATAGCCGTATCGAGGAGGAAGGTCTAGACATCTATGAGCATGGTGAGGGTTGCTATAACTAAAATTCAGGAAAGCATGAAAAAGATTGTTTTATTGGCAATGGGCCTGGTGCTCAGTAGCACCGCCCTTGCACAGGATAAAGTAGAGACGACCATCAAGGCCGACTTCGTGAACGAATACATCTGGCGCGGCCTGAAGTGCGGCGACGTGTCCGTGCAACCGACATTAGGTGTGGGCTACAGGGGTCTGAGCCTGACGGCCTGGGGCTCGTACGGCCTGTCGAACAAGGACGACATGAAGGAGTTCGACCTGACGCTGGCTTACAGTACCAGCGGTTTCAATATCAGCATAACCGACTACTGGTTCTCTGAGGGTCTCGACCCCGATGCACGCTACTTCAAGTACGATGCTCACGGCACGAACCATCTGTTTGAGGCCAACATCGGTTACGACTTCGGTCCCGTAGCCCTGCAGTGGTACACCAACTTTGCCGGCAACGACGGCCTGAACAAGAGCGGCAAGCGAGCCTACAGCAGTTACTTCGAGGCCAGCGCCCCATTCCGCCTCGCCACTGTCGACTGGACTGCTACGGCAGGTGTCGTTCCATTCGCCACCTCAACTTACGGCACGACGGGGTTCGCCGTGACCCACCTGTCGCTGCGGGCGACAAAGGACATCAGGGTGACCGATTCGTTCTCTATCCCCATCTTCGGACAGGTGACAGCTAATCCCTGTTCACAGAAAGCATACCTGGTTCTCGGTTTTACACTGCAACCTTAGTAAGCCCTGTACAGAAGGAATCTCTTTCCTGGATACCTACTTTTGATTAACCATTCATTTGCATGACTTTGCAGGTGCGCAATACTCAAAACCTCGTTTTTAGGTATTGTGCACCTGATTTATTTGCCGTACCTTTGCAGCGCAAATTGAAATCGACAAGAACGATGAGAGCAACTACAGCGATTCCCACAGAGATGAAGGTACTCATGAACCACATCTACGAGCTACATAAAGGTGTGCGCCACATGGTGCTATTCACCTGCAAAAAGAAGTTCAGTGAACTGGCCATTCAGCGGCTGGAGAGTCAGGGTATTCCCTATCTGTTGCAGCCTGCCGGACAGCAGAACCTGAACGTGTATTTCGGGCGGCGAGAGTGCCTGGAGGCCATCCGGCTCATCGTCACACGCCCGCTGAACCAGCTTACGCCCGAAGAAGACTTCATCCTCGGCACTATGCTTGGCTATGACCTCTGCGCACAGTGCGAAAGATATTGTAAGCGCAAGTGCAGTACAAGTCGAAAGCAAAGCCAAGCCTGCATCAACAGAAATTAATCACTTCTTTTTAATAAATCATAAAAATGAACACAACAATTGTAATCTATGGTTCCTCGACGGGAACCTGCGAGGCCATCGCAGAGAAGATTGCCTCGAAACTGGGCTGCGAGGCCCTGAATGTACAAGACCTGACTGCCGACATCGTAGCCGCCAACCAGAATCTGATTCTCGGCACCTCGACATGGGGCGCAGGAGAATTGCAGGATGACTGGTACGACGGACTGAAGACGCTCCAAGGTGCCGACCTCAGTGGCAAGACCATCGCCCTCTTCGGTTGCGGCGACTGCTCATCATATAGCGACACCTTCGTAGGCGGCATGGGCGAGCTCTACAACGCCATCAAGAATTGCGGTGCCAAATTTATCGGTGCTGTTGAGACCGACGGTTACACCTTCGATGATTCTGAGGCTGTGATTGACGGTAAATTTATTGGCCTGCCCCTCGACGACATCAACGAGGACGACAAAACCGATACCCGCATCGAGGCCTGGATTGCCGCCATCTCTCCAGAATTGGCCTAAGGTCGAACCTGTGTAGTGCGATTTTAAAC
>ODAI012185667.1_pt1 | contig 15611 bp, 6 predicted proteins | sample 1539321 | NCBI WGS metagenome assembly ODAI01 (sample SAMN02144231, study PRJEB22623) | gut metagenome | biome: sheep rumen | host: Ovis aries | place: New Zealand
ACGCATGGCAAGGTTATACAGAGCCTCGCTCTTGCCCCAGCCTTTTGCCTCCACACCATAGTCGTTGAGGATGAGGATGGCATCTGGATCATACTTATGTGCCCAAACGAAAGCGGAGTCAAGGAAGTCCTCGCCTATACCTGTTGCCCAAACTGAAGGACGAAGGTCATAACCGTTAGGGTTGGAGTATATGGTCTGCTGATTGTCGGATAGCACCTCATTTGCTACATCCCATTCCGCTACCTTACCCTTCCAGTGCGTCACCACGTTCTTTATATGGTTGTGCAGAATGTCAAGCAACTGTTTACGGGTAAAATTGTTTGTATTCTTTGTACCATCAGAGGTAAGCCATGAAGGCACCTGAGAATGCCATGCGAGTGTATGACCACGAACACGCATGTTATGACGCTTTGCAAAGTTCACGAGACGATCACCATCGTTGAAGCTGAAGCTGCCCTGACTTGGTTCAACGGCATCAAACTTCATCTCATTCTCGCAAACCACCATGTTATATTCTTTTGCAATAAGGGCAGAGCGTGACTCATTGTCGTTATCCACATTTATCTTCCATACAGGAACACAAGTGCCGATGAACGCACTTTCCTTCTCTGCATACTCACGCAATGGAGTTGCGTCCTGCTTTTCCTCTGCTAGATCAGGCAATACGTATTCCTCGGAAGTCTGTTCCTCGTCCTTATCCTCTATATCGCCTTGACCTGAATAAGCAAGCGAAGTGACACGTGCCACTACCTTGAAGCCTTCATCTGTAAGCTGTTGTTCAACCTTCCAGCTATATGCTTTTGGGTAGATGACGTTGAAATCCCATGTCACATCCTGATAGGCTGTCTTGCCCTTAGCAGATAAGAGAACGAACTCATCCCCTTCGTGGAGGTCTGCATCCTTGGTAAGCTGAATACGAAGACGAGGCATCTGTTCTGAAACAGAGAAATCCTGATCAATGTTATAGTAAGACACAGAGCCTTCCACCTCTACCTTGTCATAGCTCTCGACAGACGCAATCTCGCAGTCTATGCGTGCTGTTGGACGGAGAATGAGCGTCACATCCTGATTCTTGGCATAGTCGGCAAAGACAAGAGTACCAATGTTATCATTGCCCGGCTGAAGAATGCCATACACGTTAGTGGTGGCTGAGATATTGCCTGTTCCTCCACCTATTGCATCCTTCATTATGTTAAGACCCACGGCATTTGTAGTGCCAGTGCCACCAGATAGCTTCTTTGCCTTTGCCTCAGCAACATCGTTATTGATGAGCACACGACCGCTCAGCACCCTGATACCTCCGTTTATAATATTCTTGTTACCTGTTATGCGGTAAGTGCCAAGACCTTCCTTCACTATACCCACCTGCGTGTCCATATTGTCATCAACAGGAGAGATACGTCCGGCAAGAACAGCATCATCGTCAGAATATCCCAGTACATAGTATGAGCTGTTTCCTGACTTTGCCTTTGCGTATCCGTATATCTGACTTCCTTCTTCTGTGTCAAGATGTCCAATGCGGATACCGCGAGTTCCCGATTCTGCAGCAAGCGTAGCACCCTTATGCAGAGTCACTTTGCTTGTTGCCAACGTGCTGTTAGCCTTACCCTCAGCCATATCCTTAAAGGCAGCATCTGGGTTAAAAGTCTTGCCGTTGTGCATCCACATCAGACCATAGAAACCATTTGATGTGGATAGATCCTTATATGGCCATACATGCACGTCCCCCTTGAACTTCGACCAGTCAGGACTCTTCTTGTCAGAACCACCAATATATGTGCGCTCACCACCTGAATAGATGTCAATACGACCTTCACCCGTCACACTACTTGTAATATAGGTGTAGCGAGCAGTCTTTAGAATCAGGTTTGAGCCTTCAAGCATACGGATAGGTGTTGAGAATGTCACGTATGTAGAAGATGTATTCTGCTTGCTGATATCCTTGGTGACTGTACCTTCAATGGTGAGGGGAGTATCGGCATGACAGCCTAACCAAGCCTTCCCAAAGGGAAGGATGTTAGATAGTAGAGCCAATAAAAAGAATCTCTTAAGCATAATGATTTTGCGATTTACCAAGTACATTTTCCCCTATAGCGATAAAACGTATCTACTCCCTTCCCCATTACGGGGGAAGGGTAGGGGGTAGGGGGCGGGTTTGGTGGGATTACTTAATCACCAACGCACCATTTATAGGGATCGTGGCAGAGAAAGCCTTCTTTGTAACTTTCATATCCTTAACAGAACCGTTAGGAGTTACGCCTTTAATGCCCTTGTCACTATCGCTATATACACTTACTGTGCTTCCAACCTCGAACATATCCATAGGGATAGTTACCTTCAATGGCTGCTTCTGACCATTAACGGCAGTTACATACCACTTACCTTCCTGACTCTTACGAGCAAGAACGATATACTTGCCAGGATAACCGTCAATATAGCGGATGTCCTCCCATTTTGTTGGAACATTCTTCATGAAATCAACAGCCCATGCAGGAGCATCATTGAGATTGTTAGGAGCCATAGCAAAATGCTGAACAGGACTCTGGAACAATATTGCAGTAGCAAGGGCGAATACATCGGAAGTTACACGATGACCACCCCACATCTCGTTTGAGTTCTTTGGGTTATAGTACCAGTTGAGTGTTGAACCTCCGAAATCCATGCTGCCTACTACATTACGGATGAATGGAAGGAAAGTAGCATCCATAGCCTCACGGTCACACTCGTTCTGACCAAAGTGCAGGTTCTCAGAAGCACGTACTGCCTCACTTGCCACATAGTTAGGGAAGAGATACTCCCAACCACGTGGTAGGGTACAGCCGTGGAAGATAACGAGGATGTTATGCTTCATAGCATCCATGAGGATGTCGCGGTAAAGCTCCATGGTGCATTGCTTGTCACCTCCGAAGAAGTCAACCTTGATACCACGGATTCCTATGCTCTGCATCCATTCCATCTCCTGCTGACGACGATAAGCTGTGCTCATGCAGTTGCGTGGAGTTTGTGGAGCATCGTTCCAGATACCGTTGGAGTTATACCAGAGATAGAGATATACGCCCTTCTCCTTACCATACTTTGCAAGTTCTGCAATACGGTCACGGCCAATCTGTGTATCCCACTGAGCATCAATGAGAAGTGACTCCCAACCCATAGCAGCGGCAAAGTCTATATACTGTTTCTGTGTGTCGAAGTTACAGCTCTCGTCATTTGCAATAATCCATGACCATGCACCACGACCGTATGAATCCTTCACCTTATCGCGGAGAGAGGCTATAGTTTTAGCATCCATCTGTATAGGATTTTGAGCGGCAAGCACATCCCATGTGATAGTTGACTCTACAATATCCTTAAGATTATCAGATATAGAGATAGTACGCCAAGGTGTTGTGTCTGGCAGAGCCATCTGAGCACCTGTTGAGCCATATCCGTTGTTCTCTTTCTGACTTGGGAAAGAGATCTGATAGTTTCCTGCACCTTTGTTCTCAAGTTTACAACCTGGATAGCCGCCTGCTGAACCTGTTTCTGAAACGAGAATCCAGATATTCTGTTCTGCTGTATTAGGAGCCTTGAAAAGACAAGGGAAGGTATAGCCGAGTCCCCAACCGTTCTTACCCATCTCCTGATCTGCATCATAGTGGGTTTCATAGCTTGGTGCTGTGCGTGCAAAACCTGTCATCTCACCCATTTGTGGGCATAGGAAGGTTGTTGTACCGTCAATCATAGAGAAAGATGTTGCCTCGTTATTCACAACAACACACATAGCTTCTTTCTTTGATTTCAGCAGCTCATATTGGAAAGCGATGTTATTATTACTTACATTGAAGGTAACCTTCATAACATCTTTACCTTCCTTGTTTGCAAAGGTATATGTCTGCTGATTTGCCTCGTAATGGTTATTCTTACGCTTTATATTATATAAGGTGTAATCCGCAACAATTGCCTTGACCTCAGAAGTGTTCTTGAGGGTAAGGTCCTTTGTGAAATCTCCTATATTCGTATTCAGACCAAGGTCTGATTTTCCGATACAAGTGGTGTTATTATAAGTTACAGCGTATGAAGGCTTACCGTCTTCACATGTTACGGTCACTTTCAGTTTACCGTCAGGAGATACCTGTGCGTAACAGCCTAATGAAACTCCCAAAAGAAGACCCACCCCCAGGCCCCTCCCATAAAGGGATGGGAGTAGATAGTATTTCTTGCTGATAGAATTTGCTATCTTACTAAATGTTTTGTACATAATCTAATTACGTGTTTTTATTGTTATTTTTTTCTTATGTTTTGTTTTTTATTATCCTCCCCATAGTGGTAGATACTATCTACTCCCCTCCCTTTATGGGAGGGGCTAGGGGGTGGGTCTTTCACTCCTTTATCACCCACTTGTCCAAGTTGAACAGCTTACAGCCTTTTAATCCTTTGAACAGGAAGAACACATCGCGAGTGCCTTGCACCTTTGAGACAGGAGCAGAGAATTCCTCCCATTCCTCCCAGCCACCAGTAGGAGCAATATCCACGGTTGCTATCTTCTCGCCCTTGATAGAGTCGAGATGAACCTCAATCTGACCACCCTGAAGAGCACTTGCAGCTGTTACTGTTATGGTTGAAGGAACCTTTGAGAAATCCACCTCACGAAGCTTTATCCAGTCACCATTGTGGATATCGCTTACCCAAACACGGTTCTGTTTCTTATTCCATTCTGACTTGATACCTTGAGAGAAAGCCATTGTCTCACCCTGAACGGTCTCAAACGGATTGAGCTTGCCAATAGGAGCAGGACCTTCATGTGTTGGCTTGATGATAGGCAGACGACCGTCCTTCTGCCATTCAAACTCCTCTACACATGCACTTCTTGCGAAGCCTCCACCTTTAGGAAGCCAGCCTGTGTGGTAGAAGAAATAGTTATGTCCCTTGAACTCGATAATACCGCTATGGTTTGTAAACGACTGTGTATCGTTTGTCTGTGGCATTACCTCACCAACGTATGTCCAAGGTCCCTGTGCTGTAGGACCTTCTGAATATGCTATGCACTCAGGAATACCGCCAGCGGCATAGATAAGGAAATACTTTCCCCATGCAGAGGCTGCAAGTTCCTTCTTTGTCAAGCCTAATTTCTTTATCTCTTCCTTCGAGAGAGAACGTTGCTTGTGAAGCCAAGGTCCCTCAACATATCGCTGGATAGTTGAGTCGCATTTCAACTCTGAATCCAGATGAATCATGTCCTCTGATAGTTTCGCACTATAGAAGCGTGGATTGCCCCAGCCGATATAAGCCTGATTTTTCTCGTCTATCCATACGGTTGGGTCTATATGATCCCACTTGCCATTCTCAAAGAGAGGCTTGCCGAGAGCATCGTGATAAGGACCTTCCACCTTGTCGGCAACACCGACACCGATAGCCATACCGCCGCTAATCTTTGAGTGGATAGGCACATAGAGGTAGAACTTACCATTACGCTCTATACATTGAGGAGCCCACGAACGGTCATCAGCCCATTTGAAATCACATTGACTTAAAGGACATCCATGATCTGTCCAGTTCACCATATCGGCTGTTGAGAACAGTCGCCACTCATTCATCCAGAAGAAGTCGGCATTCTCCTCATCATGTCCTGTGAATACATACAGACGATCCCCACTAACCATAGGAGCTGGGTCGGTGGAGAAACAGGTCTGGGCGATTGGGTTTTGGGCGTAGGTGCCTAACCAAGCCTTCCAAATGGGAAGGATGTTTGATAGTAATGCCAATAAAAATAATTTCTTAAACATAATTTCTTTTTAAATTTGCCTTTATCCCCCATAGCAATAAATTGTATCTACTCCCCCTGAAGGGGGTAAGGGGGGTGGAGCCTTCCCTTTGGGAAGGACGGGTTAGGCTTTTACTTTATAATCTTCTTGTTATTTACAATATAGATTTTTCCTTTTTCCAATTCATTCTCATTCACACGCTGTCCCTGAAGGTTGAAATAGACCGTGCTCTTCGCACCTTCCTTTGCAATTTCTACTTCCTCAATGCCTGTAGGCTTTGGGAGAAGCTTCAGCATCTGCTCTGCATAGCGTTTACCGAACTCACGATAGCCCTCAGCAGAGAAGTGGAATCGATCCTTGCCGTTTCCAGGAAGGCCCTTTGCAGAAATCACGTAAGAGTTAGGAACTGCTTTCTTGAGGTTAGGCAAAGCGGCCTGATTGTGCCAATAACAAGCACCTCCCTGATTCTCATAGAGAGTCTCACCTGCGAGAAGCGGGGTTTTATCAGGATCAAGACCGAGATAGTAGCATATACGCTTGTAAACCTCTGCCACTTTACTACACCAATCTGATGCGCCGTTGTTTGACTCGCCCTGATGAAGGAGGATACCCTTGATAGTGCCTGACTTCTGGGCAATCTTTGCCATCTCAATCAATCTGCCGAGAGGATCGTTATCGTACTGAGCGCAATAGCTCTGGAACCAGCCAACCTCACCGGCAATATACGCATCTTTATATTCCTCCATGAAAAGCTCAATCTTTGCACCACCTACAGCAACGTTGATCACACCGACCTTAATGTCTTCCGGAAGATTCTCCACGAGTGTACGACCGAAATAATCTGCAGGGGTAAGTCCTGTACCTGGACGGCAGAGAGGCGGAACGGCTTTGTACCAGTTGCCCTTCTTCTTTGTTGAGCTGAAATCAACGGCAGGCATCATAAGAAAACGCTCTGGAACATTCTGCTTGTCTTTTGCCTCAACAGCAGCATTACCCTCCATATTCGACTGGCCGAAGCAGAGGTAGATATGGAAATTAGGGTCACCCTGCTCTGCAATATCCCATTTATTTGGAATCTCAGGAGCCTTTGGTTCATTTACGGCAGAACTTCCATCTGACTTTGCAAGCAGGAATGTTGTGCCACGATATCCTGTCTGGCATGACCATCCGTCTGTATTGCCAGCCTCAAAGTCACCATTCTGCACAATATCCACGCCATGCTCGTCATCATACAGCTTAACATCGTCAAAATAGATAGAACCATTCAGTTTGCCAAACTCGAAATCAAGTCTGTCATGAGGGAAACTGGCTGTGAATTTCCATGTATAGGTAGCCCATTCAGTCGTTATCTTCTTGGTGTCAAGATACTGCACATCGGCTGAATTATTCCACTCGTTCCTGTTCGAACTCTTTGTGTCAATAGGCCAGAAGGCCATATCACAAGCTGCGGAAGCTTTAACCTTCATAGTGAGTGTGTATGCCCTGCCCTTTTCGAGAACTGTATTCAGACTATAGTTAGCCTGATTGTCCCATGGGTTAGAGCCGCCAACTGCTTTGTAGCATATACAGAAGCCTCCATCAGCGTTGCCTCCTTCCTGTGCCCGACAGTTTAGGCACAATGTTCCTATCGAAAGAATGTTTAAGAGTAAAATTGATAATATACGTCTCATTTATTGTTAAGATTAGAAGTTAGACTATACGAAAGGCAAATTGCAATAGATATCACCCTTTAGCTTTGGGATTTTGACCTTTTGAGTGCAAAGATAATAAAAAAACGCAGAACCGCCAAAGAATATCTTGCATAAATTTCGGAATTTCTTATGTTATTGCTTTAGCAAAGGTATGATATAGTGTAAAATCGACAATTATTCCATCTTTATAGGACTTTTCCGACATAAGAATTACTTATTAAATTTTCGGAAGAACGAAAAGCACAAGCCGTAACGCTCCTGCCATTGTATTGAACTCCTTGAGCTCGGTACTCCTTGAACAAAGTGAGGAAGTTATGAAACTTCTGAAATTATTCGCAAGCTCATCAGGCTAAAGCAAGTCGCAGATGCCAATCACGAGCGCAAGTCCGAAATTCCGTTTCTTTCGTGCTTTCCGTGGTCAGATTAACTCTTTGCCCCTTCGCGTCTTTTCGTTCAGTTAATAATCAGTTAATTTGAGAATCTTCCTCCCATGATCCTCCTATGATCCTCCGCTCTTCCTCCTATGATCCTATAGTTCAGGAAGGGAGTAGAAGCGGTTTTACAACGGAGCTATAACGGATCTGGAACGGAGATAGAGCGGACCTAAGGTAACGTGAGTTCGATGAATTACCGTAATATCAGCAAGCAAGTCGTCGAACTCACGTTAAAAAACTGACCGTTTTCTTGTTCGTAACCTATAGACGAAATTCTGTACATGCACTATTTTGAAAATCATAAATTGCGAAGAATATTACTATTTTTGTGGAAAATTTGAAAAAAAATCATTACATTTATGTAAAAAATGGTACAATTTTACCAAATGGTATTCTGGAGAAAGTATAAGACACAAATAAAAAAGTATTTATCGATAATAATACCTACCTTTGCCGCCGAAATTCCATTTTAACTCGACAAAGAAAAACTAACTCGACAAAAAAACTAACTTGGAAGTGTAAAACTAACTTGGAAGTAAAAAACTAACTTGCGAGTAAAGAACTAACTTAGAAACAAGAAATTAACTTGGAAGTAAAAAAGAAACTAACTTGGAAGTGTAAAACTGTTTTTTTGCGTGTAAAACTAACTTTAAGAGTTTGACGTTTGGAATTATTGAAACTAATTTTAACTCAAAACATTTTTGTAAATGAACCTAAACTTAAAGAAGGCGACATTGGTGGTTGGTATGTCCACTGACATGTTGGGTGTTACCCCATTGAATGTAGTCGCAGATAGCCGCAGAAACAGCTGGTTCAATGCCAACTGTTGTTTTCTGGGTATATGTAACAGCTTCATTTGTGTAAAATGTATAATTGGTTACTTCCATAGTCAGTTTTGTAGATCAACCATAAATTTAAAACAATTATTAACTTAAACTTTATCGAAAAAATGCGAAAACTTGAAAAGTTAGGAACTTGGAGCAGGTCGTTCCTCCTCCTTTCCGTCCTTTGCTTCTTTGCAGTCCTCGCTCAGGCACAGACTGTAAAGGGTGTCGTAAGAGATCAGAATGGTGACGCTATCATTGGCGCAACTGTAAAGGTCTTGGGAGGCAAAGGTGGTACAGTGACAGACAGCAAAGGCCAGTATTCTATTGAAGCACCGACAGGTTCTATCCTCAGTGTAAGTTATATCGGCTATCTGACTAAGCAGGTTCGTCTGAGAGGTGAGAATGCCGTTGATGTTGTTCTCATGGAGGATAACACAACTCTTAAGGACATTGTCGTTATCGGTTATGGTACTCAGCGTAAAGAGTCTGTTACTGGTTCTATAGCAAACGTAAGTGCTGAGAAGTTGATGGAGAACCCATCTTCTAACATTACTCAGGCTCTCCAGAGCCGTATCGCTGGTGTTGATATGCAGCAGACCAACTCTCAGCCAGGTGCTGAAATGCGTATCCGCATCCGTGGTCAGCGCTCACTTACTGCGTCTAACGACCCATTGATCGTACTCGATGGTATTCCATTCCTTGGAAATCTCTCTGATATCAACCCTTCTGATATCAAGTCTCTTGACATCTTGAAGGATGCATCTGCTACAGCCATATACGGTTCTCGTGGTGCTAACGGTGTCATCATGGTTACAACAAACAAGGGTTCTCTTGAGACTCCTGCAAAGGTTTCATACAACGGCTATGTAAACTTCAAGACCCTCTTCAACGAGTACCCAATGATGGAAGGTGAGAAGTACGTTCAGATGCGTAAGCTCGCTGGAAAGTTCACTAACGGTCTTGATGAAAGAGACGATGTAAATACCGACTGGCAGGATATGTTCTTCCAGACAGGTGTTTCTCATAGCCATGACCTTACCGTATCTGGTGGTACTCAGAGCGGTACTTACAGCTTCGGCGGTAGCTACAACCACGATGAGGGCGTTATTCCTCTTCAGGCATTCAACCGTTTCACTCTCCGTGCAAACCTTGACCAGAAGATTGGCAAGTATGTTCGTGTAGGTCTTTCTTCTACAAATACATACAACACTAAGGAAGGTACACAGATTGGTATGTATGGCATCCTCCAGATGTCTCCAATCGTTGACCCATACAATGCAGACGGTTCTTTGAAGCGTGTTGTTCACCTTGGTTCTGATGATATCTTCGTTATGACAAAGGACGTACTTAAGGAAAACGAGGAGAACTGGCGTCAGGACACAGAGACTCTCGCAACATACAACTCTGTCTATGGTGAGATTGAGTGCCCATGGGTTGAAGGTCTTAAGTATCGCGTAAACCTTGGTCTTAACTATCGTAACTCAAGAATCGGCGGTTTCACAGGCACAGGTTACAACTCTGTAAACGAGAAGGAGCTTTCTTCTGCTTCAATGCGTGCTGAGACATATAGAAACTATGTTGTTGAGAACCTTCTCACATTCGACCGCACATTCAACGACAAGCATCAGATTAACGCTGTAGCTCTTTATTCTGCTGAGCAGACTCGTTATACTCGTACAGATATGAGCGGTCGCGGCATTACAGATGCCTTCCAGTACTATAACATCGGTGCTGCTACACAAGACATTACAGTAAACCCAGGATGGGACTATAACAGGTACACACAGCAGGGACTTCTCTCATGGATGATCCGTGCAATATATTCTTACGACAATAGGTATATGCTTTCTGTAGGTGTACGTGGTGATGGTTCTTCTGTTCTTGCAGAAGGTCATAAGTGGCATACATATCCATTTGTTTCTGCAGGTTGGAACATCGCAAATGAGAAGTTTATGAAGAATCTCACTTGGATTGACAACCTGAAGATCCGTGTCGGCTATGGTCAGACTGCATCTCAGGCTATTGACCCATACACAACCCGTGGCTCTCTCTCTACTGTGAAGTATAACTTCGGTCCTACTGACTTTGCTACAGGCTTCGCTCCGAATACTCTTGCTAATCCAAATTGTGGTTGGGAATATAGTGAGACTTTCAACTACGGTGTTGATTTCTCTTTCTTCAACGGTCGTTTGAGCGGTACTTTGGAGTACTATACTGTTAATACCAAGGATGTACTTAACAAGGTTAACCTTCCTTCAACAGGTGGTGTAGCTTCTTATACTGCAAACATTGGTAAGACTCAGAACAAGGGTTTCGAGGCAAGCATCAATGGTATCATCCTCGACAAAAAGAATGGCTGGACTTGGGAGGCTGGTGTGAACTTTGCTATCAACCATAACAAGATTGTTGAGCTTGCTTCTGCAGACAAGAAGGGTAGAGATCAAGATAACGGTTGGTTCGTAGGATATCCAATCGATGCTCTCTATGACTATGAGAAGATAGGTCTTTGGAACAGCGAAGATCCTGATTGGCAGTATTTCAACATCCTTGAGCCAGGTGGCAACGAAGGTATGATCAAGGTTAAAGGTGGCTACTACACTGAGCAGGAAAAGGAAGAAAAGCTTATTCCAGAAGGCAAAAATGTAGGCGATCCACGTGCTATCGGTCCTCAGGATCGTCAGATCATCAGCCTTGAGCCTGATTTGATAGGTGGTTTCAATACTCGCCTTGCTTATAAGAACATCGACCTCAACGTCATTGGTGCATTCCAGATTGGTGGTAAGCTTATCTCTACTCTCTATGGTGGTTCTGGTTACCTCAACCTCCTCACAGGTCGTCGTGGTAACGTAGATGTTGACTACTGGACTCCAGAGAACAAGGGTGCTGACTTCCCACGTCCAGGTGGTATCCAGTCAGGTGATAACCAGAAGTACGCTTCTACACTCGCTCTCTTCGATGGTGGTTATCTCAAGATCCGTAACATCACTATTGGTTACAACTTCAGTGGTGCAGGCCTGAAGAAGGCAGGTCTCTCTTCACTTCGTCTCTATGCTGCTGTGCAGAACCCATTCATCATCTCTTCGGAGTACTATAGCATGAGCGGTCTTGATCCAGAGCCAAACTCAATGTCTAATCAGGGACAGTTCCATGCTACACCGCTTGGCGGTCACGCTCTTCCTGTAGTTGGTACAAACGCTCCTTGCACACGTAACTATCTTATCGGTCTTAACCTCTCATTCTAAAAAACAAGTAACAATGAAAACTAATAATATTATTCGCATCTGTGGCGTAGCTATGATGTCTGCGCTGTGCTTGTCTTCATGCAATGACATATTGGATGAGCAGCCGCGCAGTACCTACGACCTATCATATTTCAAGACACAGGAAGGTGTAGAAGGTGGTCTTACCGCTCTTTACGCTCATCTGCGTAACATTTATGGACAGGCATACTACCTTACCTCACTTGAGGCAGGTACGGATGAGTACACTTACGGTCACTCTGCTGACGGCAACCAGAAGGATATTGATATGACTGGTGTGGGTAACCTTACCTCTTCCACCTGCCGTTCAGATGCCTACTGGGGACAGGGATTCTCTGACATCAATACTGCATCTTCTGTTATTGAGAATGCATCAGAGGTAGGTATTGCTCCGGATATCGTTGCCGAGGCTTACTTCTTCCGTGGTATGCACTACTTCAACCTTGTTCGTACATTCGGCGGTGTGCCATTGGATCTCGGAGGTGGTGAGCTTCACTCTAACGAATCTCCAATGCGTACTTCTGTACGTAATACTGTTGATGAGGTTTATCAGAAGGCTGTATTCCCTGACCTCATAAAGGCTATGAATGAACTTCCAGAGCAGCCACGTAGAACTGGTACTGTTACAAAGAACGTAGCACGCCTCTATCTTGCCAAGGCTTATCTTACATACGCTTGGTGGCTTGAAAATCCAAACAACATTCCTACATATCCAGAGTGCACACGTGATGCAAGTCAGGCTAAGGCATACTTCCAGAAGGCTTATGATACAGCTATTGAGGCTATCAACAACCCTGGTCCTTACAAGCTTCAGGATACTTACCGCGATGTGAACCTCTTCGAGAATGACCGTAACGCAGAGTGGATGCTCTGGGCCGACCATACTCTTGAGAGCGAGCAGTTCAACGGTGCCGGCTATGGCTGGGGTAACGGTCGTGCTCCTGAGAATTTCGCAGGCTGGTTCACACAGTGGAACTACTGCGGTGACATGAAGGGTACGACTGTTTGTGAAAAATATTCTAAAGTAAACAACCTTACACTCAATCCTGTAGGTCGTGAACCAATTCAGGGTCTTGGTCGTCCTTGGACTCGTATGGCTCCTATTCCTGACGCACTCGCTAAGTTCACTGATACAGACAAGGACTCTCGCTGGGATGCTTCTTTCACTACACAGTATCGTTGTAACTTTGTTAAGGGTATGTCTCCAGACGATGAATGGACCAAAACACGAAAGGAATATAAGGATATGATTAGAACGGATTGTTATGCTCTTGGTGCCAATGGCTCAAAGATTAAGAACGGTGAGACATTCCTTAAGTTCCTCAGCGCTGACGAGAAGGATGCTAACGTAACTTATGCTGCAGGCAATGGTTCTATCAATGCTGGTACAATGCCTGGTGAGTCTGCATTCGTAATCAAGCTTAGTGACGTTAGCCGTCAGACTTACCCAGGTCTCTGGAAGACTATTGATACACGTACTGACCGTGATATGGAAAATGAGTTTGGTTCACCAAATGCAGGTTCTATCCGTCCTTACGTTATCGCTAAGTTCTCTGAGTTCTACTTCATCGCTGCTGAAGCTGCTGTGAAGGGTGCAACAGTACAGGGTGACAATACAGCTCGCAACCTTATCAACGTAATCCGTGCTCGTGCAGGTAAGTGGACATTCTCTGTAGGTGAGAATAAGGCTAAGGTTGAGGATCACAGCGCAGAACTCGTTGCTGCAACTCCTGCTGAAATCACTATCGACTACATCATGGATGAGCGTCTTCGTGAGTACTTCGGTGAGGGCTATCGTTGGTTCGACCTCGTTCGTACACAGACTTGGGAGAAGTTCGCAGGTGTTTATCACATAGCTGACGGCAACAACCGTGAGGCTAAGGAGAACAAGCGTACGATTGAGAAGTACTTCTATCTCCGCCCAATTCCACAGGGTCAGCTTGATGCTATGACTATGACTGAGGCAGAGAAGGCTGCTTATCAGAACCCTGGATATTAATACCAAAACATAAGTTAAGTTTAAATACTTCGTTTAAAAACTGATTTTGAGAGTGACAAACTATGGAGTGCCATATGTTTTGTCACTCTCTTTTTTTTTGATTAATTACAAGCAGAATAATATTGATGATTCCTTTGTTCTTCTAAGTAACTCCTATGCACCTCCCTTCTAAGTCCTATGTAAGTCCCATGATCCTATAGTTATAGGAACGGACTTACAACGGACCTGGAACGGACTTACAACGGACCTACTGTTATGGCAGAAACAGAGCAAATGCGAATTTTTTTTTAGAATAAAACGCCAAACATATACACGGGGGTGAAAAATGCGTGATAAAGTGTTGTGTATCAAAGCGTTTAGGGGCGTGTATATGTTTGCCTAACATATACACAAGTCATACACACTATATACACGCTTTTTGCTAATATAATCAGATTACAGGGTATTATTGCTCATTTTATAAATATTCAAGGCGTGACGACCCGTGTATATGTTGTGTATGTGTTTGGCAAACATATACACGCTTTTAAGTTGTTGAGTTTCAGTATAAATAGAAGCGTTTTTAGGGGGCGTGTATATGTTTGGCGTTTAATTCTAAAAAAAAAATGCATCCTCTTGATAGGAAATAAAAAGCAGCATTTTTTTTGCAGTTAAATCAACGTGAGATTCAATAACTTACGCTCATTTTAACATTTTAGACGAAAATATACAGATAAAATTTCTTGCGAAATATTTGCAAATTGAAAAATCATTTTGTAACTTTGCACACCCAACATAATCGAAAAAAGGGAAATCTAAATCTTACGTTTATCGTAATTAACAATTAAATTTTTGTCTTATTCAAATTTCTAACTTATGAAGAAAAACCAGCAACTAAGTGCACAGGTTGCGGAGGAATTCCTCGCGCAGAACTACGCCTTCCGTAAGAACATTCTTAACGGTAAAGTAGAGTTCAAGGACATTCAGAAGGAGTCTGAATATCGTGTTTTCACCAAGGAGGCACTCAACTCTGTAATCCATCGTGCAAAGGTGGAAGGTATGGAGTGTGAAGGCAAGGACATCAAGGAGGTTATTTTCTCAGAGAACACCGTTATCCACAATCCTATCAGGGAGTATATGGACGCCCTGCCAGAATGGGACGGCAAGGACCGTGTAACGCCTCTCTGGCATCGTCTGGGTGAGGTGAGTGATGAGATGTGTGAATTCCTGCGCATATACCATCGCTCTTGCGTGGCTCATTGGCTTCAGCTTGACACTCTTCACGGTAATGAATGTGTGCCGACTCTCATTGGCTGTCAGGGATGCGGAAAGACGACCTTTGCCAAGCGTCTGCTGCCCGTAGAGCTTCGTCAGTATTTCCTCGACCACCTCAACCTCTCTAACAAATTTGATAAGGAGATGGCTCTTACCAATAACCTTCTTGTCAATCTTGATGAGCTTGAGGCTATCCGTCCTTCTCAACAGGCATCTCTCAAGCAAACACTATCAAAGTCAAAGGTTAACGGTCGCCCTATCTTCGGCGGTTCACAGGATGACAAGCCTCGCTTTGCTTCCTTCATTGCTACGACCAACAATCCGCATCCTCTTAGTGATGTGACAGGTTCACGCCGTTATCTGTGTATCAAAATCGCAGAGGATTGTCTTATTGATAATGATAGT